>Ga0134095_1001325_pt1 | contig 17545 bp, 21 predicted proteins | sample 6_2taG_FD_94449 | JGI IMG/M metagenome (GOLD analysis project Ga0134095, IMG submission 94449) | Switchgrass degrading microbial communities from high solid loading bioreactors in New Hampshire, USA - 6_20_20_110_A2 metaG | ecosystem: Engineered > Bioreactor > Semi-continuous > Anaerobic >... | reverse complement strand
TAGAGATTTTTTCCCCGCAGGCCGCTTCGACTGCGGGGCCTGACGGCCCCTCCGCTCAGCGCGCCTGCGGGGGTGCTCAGCGCTCCTGCGGTAGAGATTATTTTTCCCACAGGCCGCTTCGACCGTGCTTGCGCAGCAAGCCGCTCCGCGCGCTTGCGGTAGATATTTTTTCCCCGCAGGCCGCTTCGACCAAGCATGCCTGTCATGCTTCGCATGTCCATGCCGCTCCGCGCGCCTGCGGTAGAGATTATTTTTCCCACAGGTCGCTTCGACTGCGGGGCCTGACGGCCCCTCCGCTCAGCGCGCCTGCAGGCGGCGCAGGGAACGGATAAAACGGATGATTAATCCGGCTCCCACGCGGCGCGGCATGGTTCCCATGCTCAGGAGCCAGAAGCGCGGAATGCAGACAGCGGATGGCGACCGCAGGTCGCCATCCGCTGTCTGCTATATATTTAACATGATCCAGCTCACGCCCTCGCCGGGCAGGGCGGCGTCCAGGTACAGGGTCTCCAGGCGGCCGACGAAGTAGAAGACCACCTCGTCCCCCGCCTCGAGGACCAGCCCGCTGGCGGCGTCCACACCGCCCGGGCCTTTATTCCCCAGGTACACCTCCCCCTGGTTGCCCGGCAGGGCCTTCACCAGCAGCGGCCCCGCAACCGGGCCGCTGCCCAGCGCCACTGCCGTTCCCGGGCTGGCGACCACCTGTCTCCCGCTCACTTTCATCTCCGTCTCCTCCGATCAGCATTTTCAACTCGGCGATGGCCGCGTTGTAGGCGGCCATGCGCTGGTGGGCCCACACGGCGAAGCGCTCGCGCTCCACCTCCAGCTCGCGCAGGCGCCTGTGCAGCGCAAGGCCAAAATCCGGTCCTTTCATCATGACGCTCCTCGGACGCCAGGGGGGCGGCCGGGCTGCGGTTCAGTAAATCCGGTCGCGGGCGTCCATCTTCCAGGGCCCGGTCACCTGCGAGAGGCCAGCGCTGCTCACGATCTCGTGCATCTTCTCGCGGAACAGGTGCTCCGCCGCGGCGCTGCTGGCCGCCAGCGCCGGGGGCAGCAGGCCGGCCTCGTCGGGGTGCAGGGCGTGCTCGATCTCCAGCTTCTTCACCGCCATCCACAGCACGTACAGCTTAATTGCCTCCAGATGACCGTCGGGGATGGAGAGCTGCGAGGCATCGCTCTCCGGGACCCAGTGCACGCCGCTGTAGGTGACCCGCAGCGGCTCGACCTGCTGCGGCGCCCAGCTCAGGCAGAACTGGGCCGGCCCGACCAGGTCCCAGAAGCGGCCCTGGCTGAAGCGCGGGTCGCTGCGGCTCAGGCGCGGCAGGTATTCGCCGTTCAGTTCGACCGTGAGGATGTCGAACACGCCCGCCGGCCCGGCAAAGGCGCTCAGGTCGTAGTCCTGCTGGCCGGGCGTGAGGTTCATCACCCCGCTGAGCACGTTGGGCAGGTACCCGGAGTAGGCCAGGATGGCCTGGTCGATCCAGGCATTGAGCTGTTCGTCGCTGAAGGCGGCGGCGTCGGGCAGCAGCGGGCGCAGTACGGTTTCGCGAAACTGCTGGCGCGTGGTCACGGGGCCTCCTTCCGCTTACGGGCCGCCGGCGGTATGACTCTGCGGGGCGCCGGGGCCGGCGCTGTCGCCCGGGCCTGGGGATCCTGCCATTCCAGGGTGCGCCCGCCGTACAGGTGCAGGCGGTATCGCCCGGCGCCCAGGGGCTCCACGCGCAGCACGGGCAGGTCGAAGCCCAGCTCGCGCCGCGCGCGGCGGATGACCTCCGCCTGGCTGGTCTGCTGCGCGGCCATGCCTCAGCCCTCCAGGAAGGTGAGCACCAGGGTGAAGAAGGCGGGCAGCTCCGCCTGCGAGGCGGCGTCCTTCCCGGCCTTGCCGCCGGAGAGCGGCACCAGCGCGGCGACCAGGGTCTCCCCGCGCGCCAGGCGGGGGTACTGCCCGCCGCGGAAGTCGGCCCGGGTGAAGCGGCGCGGCTGCCCCTGCGCTCCGGTTGAGGCGGCGGGCAGGCAGGCCTGCGGGTCTGCCCGGGTGCCCACGGTCAGGCAGCCCGGCGCGCCCGCGCACACAGCGCTGACCTCCAGCAGCGTGCAGTCCACGGGCAGGGCGGCGGCGATCTCCAGGGGGACGCACAGCGTCCCCGGGACGTGATAGCTCTGTTGAAACAGGGGCATCGGTACCTCCTTTCGGGCCGCCTGCGCCCCCTCTCCGCAGGGGGCGCAGGCAGAAAACGCAGCTCAGACCGGGTTGGACTTGTACAGCCCGCGCCAGGTGATGGGCCCCACGGCGTAGAAGAAGCGCGCCTTGATGGGCATGGTGTCGTGGGTGAACATCAGGCCGGAGGTGGGCGAAGCCACCGAGAACAGCTCCGGCGCCCGGCCGTAGCGGAAGCCCAGCCCGATGGTGGGATACAGGTTGGGGTCGGCGACCAGCGCCCAGTGGGTGGGCTCGCTCCACAGGTCGACGACGATCACCCGCTCGCGGGCCAGGGCCAGGCGCGCCTGCAGGTCGCCGCCGTCGTTGAGCACGTTGGCCGGCGCGGCGGTCCCTTCCGGCTGGGCGTAGCCGTAGTCGTACTCGCTGGCCAGCACCTGCAGCGCCGAGACCTCCAGGTCGGGCGGCACCAGCAGGTAGCGCGGCGCGGTGAGCGCGCCCAGGGGCTCCTGGCTGTTCAGCTCGGTCTGCTTGCGCATGGCGCTGCGCGCCGCGGCGAACGCGGCCGTGGAGAGCGGGGCGCTGCCCAGGTTGCCGTGGTCGGCGTGGAACAGGGATTTGCCGTCGCTCATGGCCGGCCCCACGCCGCCGCCGGCGGTGAAGATGCCGGCGATGGACTTGGCCAGCGAGAGCCAGGCCGCCTGAGCCAGAGCGCGCGGCGCCGCCTGCAGCCTGCGGGTATCGTCCTTGTCGATGCTCTCCAGGGTGATGCCCAGGTAGCCGCCCTTCTTGACGAAGTCGGTGGTCTCGGTCTGGTCGTCCCAGCTCATCTCGGTGTAGGCGGCGCCTTCGGCCACGGTGGGCAGCTCGCCCACCCCTCCCAGGGTGATCCACTTGACCTGCTGCAGGTTGGTGAAGTCTTCGATGGTGACGAACTTCTCCCACCAGCGCGGGTACTGCTGGAACAGGCTGGCCACGCGCTTGTTCAGGGCGTCGGCCACCAGGCCGGCCATGGTGGAGCTGTCCACGCTGGCGAAGCTCACCCGCTCGGGGTAGAAGCGCCCGGTGAGCTCGTAGTCGCCGGAGAGCAGCATGTAGGCTTCGCGGATGCCGGTGAGCGGGCGCACCCCCTGGGGCGGGCGTTCGCCGGCCACCAGGGCCTCCAGCGCCTGGCGGAACTGTTCGAAGCCGCTCAGGCCCAGCGAGATGTGCGGGCTGCGCGGGGCCACCCCGCCCACCTGCACCACCTGGTCTTCCGCCAGGCGCGCCAGGTAGCGGCGTTCGGCCTCGATGGCGGCGTGGACCTGCTCGGGGGTGTCGTACTGCCCGGCGGCCAGGCGCTCGCGGCTGGCCTGCGGCAGGCCCGAGGCCTGGATGATGCCCTCCGCCGCGGCGGCGCTGAGGGCCTGCAGCCATTCTTCCCCGGAAGCGTCTTCCGGCTGGCTGGGGGTGAGTTCTGGGGTTTCAACGGGTTGGGTCATGTGGGTGCCTCCATTTTGATGAGTGAGCTGCTGTGCGGCCCCGGCCGGACTGTCCGGCTGGGGTTGATTCTCCTGATGCTGCCGGCCGGCCTGCAGGGCGGAGAGCACGCGCCCGTCCGCCGCGGGCTGGAAGACCAGGTCGACCGATTCCACGTAGCGCAGGGCCTTGATGCGCCGCAGTCCGCTGCCCTGCCCGGTATCCCAGATGGGGAAGAAGACCATCGACAGGCCCACGTCGGGGCTGTGCTCGCCCTCGAGCAGGATCTCGTCGAGCAGCACGGCCATGGCGCGGCCCAGCGGGGTGTCGTACAGGCGGATGTCGCCCTCCACGGAGCAGGTTTCGGGGTTCCAGGCGGCGGTCCCGGTGACGCCCACCAGGTTGTGCAGGCTGGGGTAATCGCAGCCGGCGTGGTCGACGAACACCGCCCGGTAGTCGAACAGACCCAGGCCGGCGGCCGTGCGCAGGGCCTCTGCGGTGATCTCGATGCGCCCCGGCTCGCCGCCGGGGGCGGTGATGCGGCCGGCGCGCACGAAGCGGCAGCGGTAGACCCGCCGCTCGCTGGCCTGCTCGCCCAGGCGCATCACCCGTCCGGTGGGGATGCGTAAGGGTGTGGGTTTTTGATTTTCCAATGGTCACCTCCTCTGACAACGGATTTTGAACACGGATTTCACGGATTTGGTTCCCTCCCCTGCGAGGAGCCCGCCGCAGGCAGGTCTCCGAATCGGGGGAGGGTCAGGGTGGCTGACAACGGATTTTGAACACGGATTTCACGGATTTGTCTCCTCCCCTGCAGGGCAGCATGCCTGCCGGCAGGTGTGCTTAAACGGGGGAGGGTCAGGGTGGCTGACAACGGATGGCGACCTGCGGTCGCTCGGGAACGGATTTCACGGATAATGATTTCTCTCCTGGCCAGGGTCATACGACCCGGTACAAAGGCACCCTGAGCGGCTGCTTTGCGAGCTCAGTCGAAGGGCGCCTTTGTGCCGGTTTTATAGCCCGCAGGCACGCGGAGCGGCTTGCTGCGCAAGCCCGGTCGAAGCGGCCTGTGCGCTGGCTGCCTCCCCCGGCCCGTCCAGCTCCTCCAGCACCTGATCGAGCACACGCTCGTCCTGGGGGGCGCCGGCGAAGCGGAACACCAGCTTGAGCAGCAGGCGGTCGAAGGTGCGGCTCTGCCCGCTCCAGCCCGAGCGCACCGTCGCCAGGCACTCCGCCAGGTCACGGGCGCTGCGCGCCAGCGCCTGGTTGTCGGCCCGGCTGATGTCGGGCACCGAGAGCTCGAACAGCCGGCTGTAGTCACCGGTGGGCAGGCGGCGCACGCGCCCCAGCTCAGCGGCGCGCTGGTAGGCGTGGTAGACGATGTCCTGCAGCATGAAGGCGAAGTACTGCTGGCGGCGCAGCAGGTGACGCTCGGTGGGGCTCTGCATGGCCGTGGCCGTCGCCAGGTTGGTGTCGGCGGCCTCGCCGCGCCAGTGCGGCGGGTATCCGCTGCCGGCGTCGATCATGCCGCGCACCGCTTTGAGATCGTGCGAGGCGTCGGCCCCGTGCAGGGTGGGGGCGTACACCTCCCACTTCTCGGCCTCGTCCTTCACCACGATCGAGCCCGGCTCGGGCGGCAGGCGGTACTGCTCCTGCTTGGTGCGGATCTTGCCGGCCGGCACCGTCACCACCCACAGGAAAGCGCGCATGGCCCAGTGCAGGCGCACGCGGTCCTCCAGCATGCGCGAGTAGCGCTGCAGCCAGGGGATCATGGTGGTCAGGTCGCCCTCGCCCAGCAGCGCTCCCAGCGGGCGGTTGACGGCGTAGTGCAGCATCACGGCCGCCGCCTCGTGAGAAGCGGGGTGCGCCGGCGAGAGCCAGACCCGCCGCTCGCCGTCCGGAGCGGTCTCCTCGTAGCTCAGCTCGGTCTCCCAGTCGTTGGGGGCCGTCTCGATGCGCGTGATGCGGTCCTTGGTCACAAAGCGCAGGTAGCTCATGCCGTCCTGCTCGTTGCGGAAGAGCAGCACGAACAGGTCGCCGGCGCGCGCCAGTTCCTCGCACATCGCCTCCAGGCGCAGGTCCATGCGGTTCTTGGGGTGGTTCCAGAAGGCGGAGATGAAGCGCTGCAGGCTGCGGTGCGGCGAGCTGAGGCGGATGCGGTCGCCCACCACGTAGTCGGTGGTGATGGAAATGATGCGCCAGGCGATGGGGTTGCGCCGCCAGGCGGTGAGGGCGTCGGCATACAGCTCCTGCACGCGTCCGGGGTCGTAGTCGTGCGGGCGGCCCGAGAGCGAAGCCCACGCCGTCAGGGGCAGGGCGGAATCGTTCACGCTCGCCGCAGACGGCAGCTCCGTCCGGCCCAGCAGGCGTTTCAGCAGACGGGGGAGCAGGCCTGGCTCAGCCATAGCAGTTCCTCCTGCAGTGGATGCACGTGGTCATGGTGGTCATTCCTCTCTCATGCACATTCCTGGAAGGCGGTGAACGCCGGTTTGGGGCTGTAGTCGCAGCGTGCCAGGCCGAAGTTGTGCTCCGGCAGGGACGGGTCTGTGCCCGGGTCGCGGTGGCGGTGGATGAAGAGCGCCTGCACGCCCGGGATCCCCCGCGCCCGTTCGAACGCCGCGCGGATGTAATCCGCCTGGGCGGCCTCAGACACTGCGATTGCGGCAGTCCCCGTGGGCTGGCCGTACTCGGTGAGCCAGATCCTCTTCTCCCCGTCGCCGTGGGCGGCCATCACGGCCCGCATCTGCGCCAGGCGGTTCCAGCCGTGCTCGGCGCTGGACGAGCGGCAGCAGCGCACTTCGTCGAAGTACAGCGCCGTCCCGGCGGGGACGGGCCCGCTGCTGCGCAGGGTCAGCCCGCCGAAGGCGGCGCCCTGCGGGGCCTGCGCCCGGCAGCCGAGCGGCACCCACTCGCCGGCGGGGCAGGTGCGCTGGTCCCAGAACGAGGACGACAGGTAGGCGTACTCCGCGCTGAACCAGTCCATCTGCAGGGCGACCGGCGTGGAGGCGGCAGCGCAGACCCGGGCCGAGAAGTGGTAGACCTCCCCCGGCGTCACCGTGACCCAGGGGGCGCTGGCCTGCGCCTGCCCGGAGCCGTCGGCCTGCAGGTAGAGGGCGAACGCGCCGCGGTAGACCGGGGCGCTGCTGAGCGCCAGCATCCCGCCCTGCGAAGTCCAGCCATCCAGGCCGGCCTCGAAGCCCCCGTCCGGGATCAGGTCCGGCCCCACGTCGGCCCCGTCGGGCTGTGGTTCGGCCGGGCTGAGCGGGTAGCAGTAGGGGTGGTAGGCCAGCACGTCGAAGTAACCCCCGCCGCCGGCCTGGTAGAGCTGCTCCAGCCAGGTGACGTCTTCGACCACGCCGGTCTCGTAGCCGGCCGGCGTGCCGCCGCGCAGAATGCCCCCCAGCAGCACCAGGGCGCCCGGGTCGGCGGCTTTGATGGCGCTGTAACCCGCCCGCAGCAGGGCAGCGTAGCGCGGCACGTCGAGCGGGTCTTCGTTGAAGTAGACCGTGTTGGGCTCGTTCCAGATCTGCCACAGCCGGCAGCCGGCCCCGCCCCGGTCGCGGTAGCGCTGCACGGCCGCCCGGCAGAAGGCGGCGAAGTCCAGCGGGCTGCCGGGCAGGGTGTAGGGGCTGCCCGCGCTGCCGCGCGCCCAGGCCGGCGTACGCTGCAGGATGAAGAGCGGCTGCAGGCCGCGGGCAGCGGCGGCGTCGAACAGGCGGTCGGCCTGGCTCCAATCGTAGATGCCCGGCAGCACTTCCACCCGGTCCCAGCACAGGTCCATGCGCACGGCATAGGCTCCTGCGGCGGCGCACAGGGCGGCGTCAGCGGTGATGGTTTCCGCGTCGTAAGCCCAGGCCTCGCCGCCGGTGGCCAGCCCGGCGAAGAAATCCGGCAGGACTGGCGGCGGGCCGGCATACGGCCTGTGTTGGGGCTGCAGGCCCAGTCCAATGCTCAGGCTGGCGGCCATTTCAGCGCAGCCCCACGAGCGCCCCGGCGGTTGTGCCGGCGGCGAACACCTTCCGCACCTGCACCGGCAGCAGGCTGCCGCCCGGCACGCTGCGGAAGGTCACCGTTTCACCATCCAGGGTGACCACCTTCAGGTCGCCTCCCAGGCCCACGTACACGGCGCGCGCCGGCTGGGGCAGGCCGGCCTCGTCATCCGGCGCGATCTCGAAGGCCGAGGCGGCCGGGGCAATGCGTTCTGCTTCGCTGAACTGCACAAATCTGGGCATCGTTGTTCTCCTTTCGGGCTAGAAGATGTCCCGCATGCCGTGCAGCGGGTCCGGTGCGGGGTTGAGGGTCGAATCCCCCAGGCCCCAGGGCTGGCCCTCCAGTGCGGCGACCAGCGCGGCGGAGAGCACCAGGTCGTCGTGCACCAGCTCGCCGCTGGCGGGGTCGCGCGTCCCGGCGGGCACGCCCCAGCGCATGCGCCGCTCGGGCCCGGGGATGATCTCCATCTGGCAGAAGCTGAGCTCCCGCCAGAACAGGGCCTGTTCCTGCGCATAGACGGGAGAGGGGCGGTGTTCGCGGTAGCGCCCGCTCTCGATCACGCTCAAGAAGTCCCAGCCGAGCCGGCTTTTACTGGCCGTGTTGAACTGAAAGGGCAGCACCCGGTGGGGGTAGGCGGCGTCCAGGAAGGAGCACAGCCCGGCGCCCACCCCGGTGGCGTCGACCACGATGCAGCGCGGGTCCCAGGCGTCGATCAGCGCGCGCAGCTGGCCGTACAGGGCGGTGTGGCGCACGCCCGTCCAGCAGCGCCGGCCCACCACGCGGTAGGTGGGGGCCTGCAGCAGCTGGTCGCTCAGGCTGCTCAGGTCGACCTCCACGATGGTCAGGGCGGTGCTGTCGCGCTGCGGGTAGGCCAGGCTTTCGGCGCCGTCCTCGCCGGCCGCGGCGCCCTCGTCTTCACCGGCCACGTCGAGCAGGAAGGCATACACCTGGTCAGGTTCCGGCGCCTCGCGAGCGGGGTGGTCGCCGCGCATCAGCGCCGTGCGCCGGGGCGGGAACATCCCGCCCTCCTGGTCGATCTCCTCGGAGAAGTACTGGGTCTTCACAAAGGGGTGCTGCCGGCCGTGGCGGCGGACCTCTTCGGCCACGAACTCGCCGTAAGCGCTCACCTCGGCCGCCACCTGGCCGGCGTCGAGCACGAACACGCGCCGCTGCCCGTCGCGCCGCTCGGCCTCGCGAGCTGCGCGCAGCTCGCGCGCCAGCAGCGTGCGGCTGGTCCAGGCGGTGCCCCAGAACACGCGAGTGGCATTGGTGGAGGCGGCCATGGGAGCGATCTCCTTATCCCATTTGGCGATGAGCACGTCCTGGGCCTCGTCGCACTCCAGCAGGGTGGAAGCCGTGGCGCCGACGATGTTGGCGCCCGGCTGACCGGAGAGGAAGAAGATGCGCGCCTGCCCAACCCGGTAGATATAGCCCTGCTCTTTCTTCCACCACTCTCTGGCCACCACGTTCTTTTCGAGCACGCGTTCCAGGCGGCGCATGGCGTTCAGGCTCTGCGGCTTCCAGGTGGGCGAGACCTTGACGATCTCGGCACCCACCTGCGAGAGCAGGGTGAGCAGGTAGGCTTCGATCTGCGCCTGCAGTTCGTTCTTGCCCGACTGGCGCGGGAAGATCACCACGAACGTCAGCCCTTTGCGCTGCACCACCGAGTTGACGATGCTGCGCGCCACTTCTTCCTGGTAGCGGCGCAGCTTCAGCCCGCTGGCGTGCTCAGCAAAGAGCACCACGTCCGTCAGGACCTCTTTGAACAGCTCGACCAGCTCGTTCAAGCAAATGCTCCCTGAACGTTCAGCCCGGGGGCAGTCAGGCTGCAGCATCTGCGCTTCCTCCTGTGAGCAGCCCCAGAGCCTGTTCGACCTTTCTCAGGCGGGCGTCGAGCGACTGCAGGCTGAGGGCGGGGAGCGGTTCCCGGCCGGCGCACAGCGCCTGCAGGTCCGCCTGGCGGCCGCGGAAGTAGTTCAGGTCCACGCGCCCGTTGATCCCGGGCACGCTGCCCCGCCAGCAGTACTGCCAGAAGTCCCACGCCTCCCAGCCGGGCGGCATGGAAGGGGCTGTACCGGGGTGCGGGGCGCCGCCGGCCCCCGGATTGGCAATCCACAGCCGGCAGCGGCCGGCGACCGCCCGCACCTGGCCCCCGTAGAAGACGTTGGTGTACAGGATGGGCCGGCGGCCGGTGAGCGCCTCCAGAGTCTGCAGGAAGGACAGCGTCCAGCTCGCCAGACCGGCGGGGGTCAGCCCGCCGCTGTCCTCCAGGTCGAGGGCGGGGGGCAGCGGGGCCAGCAGCGCCAGCGGGGCGAAGAACTCCGCCTGGCGCGCGGCGCTGTACTGCGGGCGGGCGAAGTGGTAAGCGCCCCAGGGCAGCGCCAGCCCCTGGCGGGTCAGGTCGTTGAGGGCGGCCGCGTTGGCCTGGAAGCGCGGGTCCTGAAAGGCCTGCGGGCTCTGCAGGCGGCCTTCGGAGGCCTTCACATAGGCGAAGGCCACGCCGCTGCGGGCCACGGCCTCCCAGTCGATCTCGCCCTGGTAGTGCGAGACGTCGATGCCGCGCAGGTAGGGGAGATCGGGTGATACCATGCTCACACGCCTCCCAGGAAGGAGCGGATCAGGGCGATCAGCGAGAGGAAGCCGCTGCCCCCGCTGGCCAGGCTGCCCCACACTTTGAACTGCGTCACCCCGTCGGTGGCGCTGCGCAGGCGGTTCTCGTGGTCGCGCGCCTGCTCCTCGAGCTGCGCCAGACGGTGGTCGGTGAACTCCCGCAGGTGGGCCTGTTCGGCTTTGAGGGCGTTGATCTCGGCCCGCAGCAGGTCGATCGTGTGCCGCAGCTGGGCGGCGATCAGCTCCGCTTCAGGGTTTTCGTTCATGAGCTCCTCCCGGTGGGGGCTTTAGAGCAGCCCCCACTCGTCGTTGATCTCCAGGATCGCGGCGTGGATCTGGCTGTTGAAGGCCTCGATGATGCGGCAGGCACCGTGATGCGAGCAGCGCCCGCAGGCCTGCAGGCTGCGCCGCAGGCGGCGCATGCTCCGGCGCAGCTCCAGGCTCTGGTTGAGCACCTGGCGCGAGGTGGACAGGACCGGGCAGCGCGTGCGCTTCTTCATGGCCGCAGCCCCAGTTCTTCGACAACTTCGTTGAGGGCCTGCTGGATGGCCATGCTGGCCGCGCTGCTCCCCTGGCCGATGGCTTTCTGCGTCTTGAGCAGGTCCGCCAGGCGGGAGGCGGCCAGGCCCAGCGCGCCGAGCATTTTAGACCAGTCCTGGGCGCTCATGGCCTCGTCGCGGCTGGCCTCTTCGAACACGCGGCGGATGACCACGCGCAGCAGCGCGATCTCGTTTTCCAGGCCGGCGGCCAGCGCCACATCCAGGTCCTGCAGGTCGAGCGGGCGCAGGCTGCGGCGGTAGTACGCGGCCGGGTCATCCGGCGGGGTAGATCGGGTTGTGCGTTTGGAGGGTGACTTGTGCATGAGAACCTCTTTTGATCAGGACGCGGAGGGACGCTGATGGTGCGGATCGGTCAACGGATTTGAGAACGGATTACACGGATATGTCCCCTCCCCTGTAAGCGAGCGAAGCGAGCGCAACGGGGGAGGGTTAGGGTGGGGGTTGACAACGGATTGCTGACAACGGATCAGGTTCACGGATTTCACGGATAATGACCCTCCCCTGCACGGCAGCCTGCCAGCCGGCAGGCGGGCTTAAGCGGGGGAGGGTTATGGATGGCCTGGCAGGCATCCGGAGCGTCATGCTTCGCATGCCCGGTCGAATACTGCCTCATTCCCGGTCGTCCAGAGACCCAGCATCCGCAGTCCCTCCCCATCCATCACCCCCGCCTCGTGCGGGGCGAGATGGCGTAAACCGACTGGTTCGCCATCACCGCGGCGATCAGGGCGCGCAGCAGGGCGGCCAGAGACGGCCGGTCGCAGCCGTTCAGCGGCAGCTCCCCGGCGTACAGGTCGCCCCAGCCGCTGCAGGCCAGGGCCCAGGCGCAGGCCGCCGTAACCACCAGCAGCCCCAGCACCAGCAGGCGCTTGCGCGTCCCGCCGTCATACGACCCGTCGGGCTCCATGCCCAGGCGCTCGAACCACGCGGACAGCCCGGGCGTGTACGAGAGCAGCAGCGAGAGGGCGGCACCGGCACAGGCCGCCAGCCCGGCGCTCAGTTCGGCGGTGTCATCGTTCATCTTTCACTCCTTTCCCAGGCGGTTGTTCTGCCCGATATATAGCACAAATGTTCTATTTGTGAAACGCAAAAATGGGAAATTGTCATTTTTTATACCCCCCTGGGCGGAGAGCAGGCCTTCCTGCAGCGCCAGAAACAGATAAAATGGACTGAAAATGACCAGAAACATTGCCACCCGGCGATCCCTCGGGTACAATAAGGAGCCCTCGCCGGGCGGCTCACGCGCGGCATGGGGAGCGGGAGCAACCCGCAGAGACCGAGTTCAGCAGCCTGCTGCGCAGCCCGGCGCAGGGGCGTGGAAATACAGGGAGAAGTATTTGAATGGGACGTTATCGAGGACCGAAGCACAAGCTCTCACGACGTGAGGGGAAGGACCTGTTCGGCACCGGCGGTGAGAGCCTGCAGCGCCGGCTGGACCGGCCCCCCGGACAGCACGGGCCGAACCGCCGCCCGCGGCGCGAAAGCGAGTACAGCAAGCAGCTGCGCGAGAAGCAGAAAGTAAAGCGCATGTACGGCATGCGCGAGAAGCAGTTCCAGCGCTTCTATCTCCAGGCGGATAAAAAGCGCGGCCAGACCGGCATCAACCTGCTCACCCTGCTCGAGCGCCGGCTGGACAACGTGGTCTACCGGCTGGGCTTTGCCCGCACCCGGCCCCAGGCGCGCCAGTTCGTCTCGCACGGGCTGGTGTACGTCAACGGCCAGCGGGTGAACATCCCCTCTTACCTGGTCAGCCCGGGTGAGACCATCACCATGAAAGAGACCCTGCTCAAGATCCCCGACGTGCAGGAGCTGGCCGAAGGCAAGCCGATCGTGCCGGGCTGGCTCGAGCGCCGCGAAGACGGCGGCACGGTGATCCGCGAGCCCGAGCGCATCGAGATCGACCCCGACATCGAAGAGCAGCGCATCGTCGAGTTTTACTCGCGGTAGATCTGGCTTATTTTGGGTATTGAAAGGCCCGGAAGGAGAGTCCTTTCGGGCCTTAATGATTCAGTACACGGAGTTCAGCCCCTTCCTCTGCGTTGTTCCCCCCTCATCCCCGCCTTCTCCCCCCTCGGGGGAGAAGGCGTTTAATACCTTTGCTAGCAGGGTGCTGATTCCTCCTGGCGCTAACGTGCCCGAATGGGCTGACAACGGATTTTGAACACGGATTTCACGGATTTGTCTCCTCCCCTGCAGGGTTGCCTGCCTGCCGGCAGGCGTGCTTAGCGGGGGAGGGTTTGGGTGGGGGGTGACAGCGGATGGCGACCTGCGGTCGCTCGGGAACGGATATAACGGATTGCTGACAACGGATTTTGAACACGGATTTCACGGATTTGTCTCCTTCCCTGCAGGGCAGCCTGCCTGCCGGCAGGCGTGCTTAGCGGGGGAGGGTTTGGGTGGGGGGTGACAGCGGATGGCGTCCTATTGAATGATGTCACCCCTCCCGCATGATCTTCGTTACTTTCCTGTGAAAATCATCACAATACCCCTTAAAACGTCATATAATCTTAGTAGATAGCGGTTCACCGTCCAAAAAATCCTTACAGGAGCGAAAAATGCCCATCAAACACGTCTCCATCGAAGCCGAGCAGGTCGATGGCTACACCATCCAGGCCACAGCCGGTTCGCACACGGTGTTCATCGACCAGCCTGTCAAAGGCGGCGGGGGGGACAACGGTCCCACCCCTCTCGAGTACCTGTTCCTCTCTCTGGGCGGATGCGTGATCACCATTGGCTACATCATCGCCCGCCAGCGCCGCCTGCCTGTGCGCAAGATCTCGGTGAAGGTGGAAGGTGAGCTCGACACAGATGTGCTCTCCGGCAAGGCCACCGGGCCGCGCCCCGGCTTCCAGTGGATCCGCGTGATCACCGACATCGACGCCGATATGACGCAGGAAGAGAAAGAGCAGTTCATTCGCGATGTAGACGCTCGCTGCCCGATTTCCGACAACATCTTCAACACCACCCCGGTCGAGATCGTCGTCAGCCAGCCCGAGGCGGTCGCCTAGCTCGTACTGCAGCCCCAGCCTGCACCTTAAATGAAACAGGCGCAGATCCGTCTGCGCCTGTTCTTTTTCTACCTTACTCGTCTGCTCTACCGCTGCAGCAGCTCGCGCAGGCGGTAGAGCAGGCGGGCAGCGGTCTCCCGCTGCCGGGGTTCCGGTTTTCGCTTCGGTTTGACTTCTTTCACCAGTCGTTCCCTGTGGGCTTCGTCCAACAACATCTGATACCGGCTTTCCTGTAAGGCTCTGAGAAGATGTTCGTTCACCATGGCACTCCTCCTGTCGTGAACGTCAGATCAGCTTCTGCTCTTGCAGTAGTCACCGGCTGCTTTTCAGGATCAGATGCTGCGCCGGCGCCCCCTGGGCTTGACATCTTATATGTAACCATCTATAATGTTTATGCAGGTTACACCTACAGTATATCAGCATCTACATAACCTGTCAAGCTGTTTTTGAAGGTTATAGATTAGAAAAACTGAGTGCCACGCCAGCAAGGAGGAGAAGCGGTGAAGCGGATACTGGATGAGAGCGAACTGAACCTGGAGAGCGGCCGGCTGTGCCTGGAGTTTGCCAACACCGCCGACTGGCACGCCCGCGCCGAGCCGGTGGAGACCCTGCACGAATACAGCGACCTGATTGCCTGGGCCGAGCGGGTGGGGCTGGTATCGGGTGAGGAAGCGCAGGCCCTGGCCCGTGAAGCCCTGCGTGACCCGGAGCAGGCCGCGAACGTGCTGGCCTGGGGCATCGAACTGCGCGAGGCGATCTACCGCGTCCTGGTGGCTGCCAGCCGCGGCGAGGCGGCCGACCCTCTGGATCTGAAGATCCTCAACCGCGGCATCTCCCAGGCCAGCGCCCGGGCGCACCTGATGCCCGACGGCGAGGGTTATACCTGGGTCTGGTCCGAGGAAGGGCCGGCGCTCGAGAGCCTGCTCTGGCCGGTAGCGCGTTCCACGGCCGCCGTGCTCACCTCCGGCGACCTGCTGCGTGTGGGCCAGTGCGCCGACGACCGCGGCTGCGGCTGGCTGTTCTTCGACACCTCGCGCAACCGCTCCCGGCGCTGGTGCGACATGCGCGGCTGCGGCAACCGCGCCAAGGCCCGCCGCCACTACAACCGCACCCACCGGGGGAAGGGGGAGAACGAGCAGGTCCTGACGACACAACCGTAGCCCGGCCCGGTCTCGCCTCCGGCCGGACCATCCACGGGGGCCTTAAAAGTCATTACCTGGCGTTTCAACCAACCTCCCGCGGCACTGGCGAAATGCCTTTAATTAAGATACACTCTTAATAAGAGTTGTCGGATCCGAATAAGGGAGGTGTTCGATCGATCCCATTCCGGCCCTCACGGCTGTTTTCCCCCAGATCTGTGACGACCCCCGGGACCCGCCCGAGGTGCGCATGGAGAAAACCCTGCTGCTGGCCACCAGCATCCTGGTCATCTCGGCCGCCGCGTTGTGGGGCTGTGTTTTCCTGCTCTTTTCCGAGTTCGTAGCAGCCGGGATTTCGTTCGCCTACTCCGCCTTCACCCTGGCCGGCGTCGGTTCGCTCAGCTACGGCCGCAGTCACCGCTGGTTCCTCTACACCCAGCTCCTGCTGGGGTTAATCATCCCCTTTGTGCATATGGTCGTGCTCGGCGGCTTCTGGCAGTCGGGCGGTATTATGCTCTGGTCGCTGATCAGCCCGATGGGCGCCCTGGTGCTGTTCGGCCGCGGGCGCGCCCTGCCCTGGGCGGTGGCGTTCCTGACCCTGTTCGGGCTGGCGGCTGTCATCCAGCCGCTGGTCGTCCATATCAACAATCTGCCCGAAGGGCTGGTGAACCTGCTCACGGTGATGAACTTTGCCGCGGTGTCGGTGATCACCCTGATGGTGCTCAACTACTTCATCAACGAGAAAGACGAAGCCTACCGCCTGCTGCGCATCGAGGAAGCCAAGTCTGAGGAACTGCTGCTCAACGTGCTGCCGCGCGAGATCGCCGCCACCCTGAAAAACGATAACCACACCATCGCCGACCAGTTCGAGAGCATCAGCGTGCTCTTCGCCGACCTGGTGGGGTTCACCCCGCTCACGGCGCGCATGCCCCCGGTGGATGTGGTCAACCTGCTCAACGAGATCTTCTCGCATTTCGACTCGCTGGTAGAGAAGTACGGCGTGGAGAAGATCCGCACCATCGGCGACAGCTACATGGTGGCCGCCGGTGCGCCGGTCCCGGTGCCCGATCACGCCCGGCGCCTGGCACGCCTGGCCCTCGAGATGCGCGATTACCTCCAGTCGCACGAGTTTGCACCCGACCTGCACATCGAATTCCGCATCGGCATGAACTCCGGCCCGGCAGTGGGCGGGGTGATCGGACGCAAGCGGTTCGTCTACGACGTGTGGGGCGACGCCGTCAACATCGCCAGCCGCATGGAATCGCAGGGCGTGGCCGGGCGCATCCAGGTGGCTCAGCCCATGCACGATCTGATCTGCGGTGAGTTTATCTTCGAGCCGCGCGGCGTGATCGAAATCAAAGGCAAAGGGCAGATGCAAACCTGGTTCCTGGAAGGAGAGCGAGTATGAAAACCGCTGTTTACCGTACTTACGAGGCCGAAAGCGGCCGCGCCCCAGCTCTCACCCGCCTGGTCGCCGCGCTGCTGGTCCCCTTTCTGCTGGCTGCCGCCGGCCTGCTGATGATCTTCCCGGCCGACCCTGCCCGCTTCGCCTGGCCGATCAACCCGCGCCTCACCGCTCTCATCATGGGCGCCGGTTATCTTTCGGGGGCTTACTTCTTCTCCCGTCTGGCCCTTTCCGGAAACTGGCGTGCGTACGCCCTGGGGCTGCTGCCGGTCACCGCCTTCGCCTGGCTCTCGGGCATCGAGACGCTTGTCCACTGGCACCGCTTTAACCACGAGCACTCCGCCTTTTTCGCCTGGGTGGCGCTCTACGCCGTCACGCCCTTCCTGCTGCCGGTGCTGTGGTTCGCCAACCGCCATCTCTGGGATACCGGTCTGCAGGACGGGGAAGCGCGCATCCCGCCTGTGCCGCGCACTGCGCTGTGGGTGCTCGGCGGGCTGATCGCCTTCACCGGCCTGCTGCTCTTCCTGGCCCCGCAGGTCTGGGCGGCCACCTGGCCCTGGCAGATCTCCCCTCTCACCGGGATGGTGATGGGAAGCTGGTTCATCCTTGCCGGCCTCACCGACGTGTTAATGGGGGTGGACGGCCGCTGGGGCGTGGTGCGCCGCATGCTGGAAACGCAGCTCATCGGCCTGGCCGGCATCATGGTCGCCTTCCTGCGCGGCTGGAGCGACCTGGACCTGTCGAACCCGCTGGCGCCGGGGTTCGTCGCCTTTATGGTCCTGCTCTTTCTTTTCCTGACCGGCCTGTACCTGAGCATGACCGCCCGCAGCCGCGCATAAACCCTGTCTGTCAGTTCCATTCACGGCCCGCACACTGCTGTGCGGGCCGTGCGCGTTAAGCTGACAACGGATTTGAGAACGGATTTCACGGATTTGTCCCCTCCCCTGTGAGCGGCACGCCGAAGGCAGGGGTGTGCTGCGGGGGAGGCCGTGGTGCTCACAAGGTCAGGTTTATACAAAAAGGATCAAGAAATTCATGCCGCATGATTCAGAATACACGGAAGTAAGGCGAAACGGACTTCCACCCGCAGGCCGCTTCGACTGCAGGCAATAAACACCGCAGCCAGGCATCCTGAGCGGCGGTCAAAGAACGACCGCCTGGTCGAAGGGCGCCTGGTTGCGGCACTAAGAGGCCCGGCAGTCATGAAGAGATTAAAAAAC
>Ga0134095_1001323_pt1 | contig 17561 bp, 17 predicted proteins | sample 6_2taG_FD_94449 | JGI IMG/M metagenome (GOLD analysis project Ga0134095, IMG submission 94449) | Switchgrass degrading microbial communities from high solid loading bioreactors in New Hampshire, USA - 6_20_20_110_A2 metaG | ecosystem: Engineered > Bioreactor > Semi-continuous > Anaerobic >... | reverse complement strand
ATTTATCTAACGATTACTCATACGATAAGTCGACTTCGTTTACCAAGAACTCCAAAATAACTGCCTATGTAAATTCGGAACTGGTATACGGTGAAGAGCCTGACGGAGTAGGACCCATAGTTACACCAACACCGACTCCCACTTATGTTTTAGGTGACGTAAACGGTGACGGATATGCGGATTCTCTTGATTTTGCAGCTATGAGAAAGCACTTGACCGGCCGTATAAAAGAATTCCCGTATGAACACGGTGAAAAAGCAGCAGATTTAAACGGAGACGGTTATTTCGATTCCATCGACTTTGCTATCATGAGAAGATTTTTGCTTGGTAAAATTAAAAAGTTTCCGATAGAGAACTGATTAAGCTTGAAATAATATATCTTGTTAAATAAAAGAGTGTCGTAAACTGCATCGAGCAGCTTACGGCACTTTTTTTATTTTATTGGAAGGATGCACTAGCAAAAAGTCCAAGGAAAGATGTTTAAGAAAATATGTATAAAAGCAAGGCAATTGTTTTATGAAATTTTTAACTTGTAATATAAAGAAAAATGTAGTAAAATATTGGTATACAGTCTTTTTATAAATGTAGCATGTCTAATAATTCTACTCGCTGATTTACGTGGTAAAAGTTTTAAGTTTATTACGGAAGTCTTAGTGGTGGAAGCAGATTTTTTAAATATGAAAAGCAGTGGAGTCATAGTAATTTACCGCAGATAAAAGGTCAATAAAATCTAATGCATGTTTTTTCCGACAAGTAAGTGCTATATGGCAAAAGGTTTAGGAGGTATGGAATATGTCCATTTTTGGGTGGGAGCATAAAAAAGTACAAAACTATGGCCCGGCAAAGAGGGAAAAATGCAACAACTGCAGTAATGAAGCCACATTTCAGTTGCAGAAGTTGTCAATATATTTTACAATATTTGGACGTCCGATAATTCCATATGTAATAAGTTATCGTCTTGTATGCCCGTTATGCAAAAACTATATTGAAATTGAAGGCACGGAATTTTACGAATTTATTGACCGAATTCATAGTGAAAAAGAAACTGATAATCGTATGATTTCTCCTGATGGCTATGTTACTGAAAACGGTGCAATATATAGAACTGAAACCCAATTGAACTTCATTAGGCAGATGAAGGAAATTGAGATGGAGAGGGAAAAGAGAAACAACAAGGATTAAAATCTAGAATAAACCCCAATTAATTTATTGCAATTTGCAAATAATAAAAGGCACCCGATAAGGTGCCTAAGTCATAAAATTTTGAGTTTTCTAGTTTGGAAATTATCTAAATCTGTACCAAGATGCTTGGCAAACAGTAGCAATTTGAGTTATTACTGCTGCACCAACAAGTAAACCAAAAACTATTTTTGCTTTCAAATTTTTCATACATTATACCTCCCTTTATATTCCGCCTTTTGTATCTGTTGGCGGTATTAAAAGTGAAATAAAAAAAATTCTCTCTCTAAACTTTTTTCTTTCTTTTTTAAACTTTGCTTCTATTATTCTTTAGCCTTGTACATTAACTCCCGTATAAATTCTTTATATTTGGTAGTTTTTTTATTTATTTCTCTATTTACCTCTCTACGATTCTCTTATCTCCCCTAATACCTGAAACTACTCCCCTTAATGAACTACAATAAAGTGTAAATATTAACTCCCCTAACAATGAAAAATAAACTAGACTAAAGAATTAACAGAAAAAACTTGGTGAAACTTTGAATCAGGATTTTGAAAGAGTTAAAACTTCTTGACTCCTCCTTCCGATAAAATTTGATTTATGTAAATTATAATAAGTAACTGATTGACTTTGATGTGAAGTGAGTTTACTGCAAGAAGCATTATGCTATCTTATGTGTTAATTATACAACTTAATGGAATCAAAATGAATATAATAAAATTCTCTTTAATCTGTAAAATATTAAGATAACATATTGTAACATATATTGCCAAAATGTAATTGACTTATAAGAGCAAAAGTATGGAGGCATAATAAAAACAAAAATACTTGGAGATGATGATTGTATGGATAGTAACAGGGCAAAGCAAATTATGGAATCGAAAGGGGTAATAAAAGTTTTATACCAAGGTTCCCCCGTTTGGATAGAAAACGTATTGGACGATAATACCGTTCAAGTATCGGATCTTCTTACAAATACAAAGCAGGATGTTCCTGTAAATATGCTGGTGGAAAAATAGAACCTTGAACAGGGTAAGATTGTCTGATTTAATAGAGAACCTTACCCTGTTCTATTTGAATAGGTTGGTTAAGAAGCTTAGTGAAATTCCTGTTTTGAATAAATGCTCAATGATATGAAAAATAGGGAATAGAGCCAGTAAAAATATTTCAAACAGGATTAACCGTGTCTCGGTTTGATTAACGCTCAAACTTGAGTATAGTTCCAGAATATCGTGCAGACTGGCTATTTTACCCTCCACAATTTCCAACCTCTCATCCAATTCGTAAAATGTTGAAAGTCTGGAATATATAGCTTTAAGGTACATGCTTTGTTCCACAAACAGCGGTCTGTCCAAAACTCTAATATTGTGAATACTGTCATATTTGAAACGCAGTATTTTTGAGATTATCAAGGAGGACTTTCTTCTATAGAAACTGAGACGTCCCTTTTGAAGAAAGGTTATGAATTGTTCCGCCTCGTCAAGAAGTTTGTTCAATTCCTCTTCGATTCTATATAGTTCTGTGGACTTTGAAAGAATTATAGAAATAGTATGTATAATGGAAACGTCATAATCATATTCCGTATCGTCATTCGGCAGAAGTTTGATTTTATTGTTGGGCAGCACTTCTATATTGTGGGCATCATAATATTTGTAAATGAGAGAGTAATTGACTTTAGAACCGATGGATTCAATGTACTTAATGAAGGTGAAAATTTCCTCGTCTTCAAAATTGACAAAGGAAATGCATCCATGTTTGAAAATATAGACGTGCTTGTTCTTAGTATTGTATTTTAATGCCAAATCCAGGTCGCTTTCGCTTAAAATGACGCAGTTGTCCCAGCTGAATTGCATGGGTATACCGAATAGTTCTACAATTTTATCCAGTGAAAAAAAGGGAGCAATCTTTACACTTTTTATTTTTACATTTTCCATTCAGAACAATCCTTTACCTTAATAAGTCAGCCATCATAAGAACTATTTCCACAACAATAAGTATGACTATTACCCACTCTACAAACAAGCCTCTGATGGAATGGGTTATGGAGGAGAAACCGTCTATGATGCTGTTCAATATGTTTGTTTTTTCCTTTAAGATTACATACCGGTCATTTAACTCGAAAAATTCTGACATACGGCTGTAAAATTCTTCAGCTTGAATACTGGACCATGTAATGTCGGGTTTATCCAAAATCATTATATAGGCCAATGTATTGTATTCATGCCGGACTATTTTTGCTGTAGTGCGGGCAAGTTCCTTATTGCCTATATTGAGTTTTCCCTTTTCAAGCCTGTCAATCATTGTTTCAAGTGTGTCAACGATTTGCCCCAGCTTCTCCTCAGTTTTTTCAAGGGCCACCGATTTTGCAATTACTGTAGAAATAAGTTCGGGATAAAACGGTTCAAATTTCGGTACCAAAACATATTTGTCGGTCAGCTCAATTTCGGAATTTTCTCTGATTTCCAGTTGATAATCGTCACTGTATTTATCATAAGTCTTTAAGTCAATATCCGGTTTAATGCTTTTCAAATATTCCATGAAAACCGCTTCGTCACGACTTGTGCAATTGATAAATACAATGCTTCCAAAGGAAAATACCATAACTTTTTGCTCGGCTTGCAATTCCCTTTTTAGAATTGAGCTCAATACGCTGCCGTAAAGTATAAGTGGCTCCTCCCAAGTATATTTCTTAGGAATATGACATTGGTCGGCAATCCTGTTGAGTTCTATTTCATTAGTTATGGCGTAAGCTTTAAAAACTATTCTGTCCAAATTATTCACCAGCTTTCATGGTATGGATTACATGTTGATAATAACTATTAACTTCTATTTATAAGTATTAAATGAAATAAAAGATAATTCTTTCTTGAAAAGTTTTAATTATACAATTACATATAAATTATATCTATATTTTATCATAGCTTATGTAAAATGTAATTATTTTATTTGATTAACAGAAAGTAAATCCATTTATTTAGAAATTTAGAAGGATTTTGAGTATTTATATAGAAATATTAAAATACGCTGTAATTACAAATAAAAAACTTCAAAACGGAGGTACAATATGAAACTAAGATCCGGTGATATTGTATCAGTTGTCCACTATTCGGAGAAAACTCCTTTTCAAAGCGTTGTTCTTGACGTATCGGAAAATGAGGTTTTGCTAAATCTTCCCAATCAATTCTCTGTTTACAATTTATTTGAAGACGATCCGGCTGTTTTGGGGTTTCAGAGTGGTTCGGATATCTATGTTTCCGAATGCTCAATTCAATCGATAAATGCCCAGGAAGGAAGTGCGGCATTAAAAATCGAAAATACCGAGCATATTAAAGAAAAAAGAATTTTTGAAAGATTTCCCGTATCGCTGTATGCTGATATGATATCGCAAAACGGTGCAAAGAAAGCTGCCTATGTGAGAAATATCAGTTTGAACGGGTTGTTTGTGATATCTAAGAATGAACTGGCTGTGGGAGATAAAGTTGTTTTTGATACATTGATTGATAACAGAATATTGAAATTACCCGGAACTGTAATGTGGAAAATGAAAAACTCCAATAATTTCCATTACGGTATAAATATAATTTTCCAAGATTATAACACAAAGAATTCGTTGAAGCTTTATTTGAATATACTGAAAGATGAGCAGGAAAGAGTTATACAGCAATTAAAGGAGCAAAACTAAATATTGTTTTTTGATTATTCAATCTTTATAAATATTAAAACAAACAAGAAAAGCATTAGTTTGCTCTTTTCTTGTTTGTTGTTATTTAGGGGCTTTCGAACGAAGTGAAAGCCGCAAAATCGAAGGGGTTCGATGCCCCTGAGATTTTATTTTAGGGGTTATTTCTTCTTTTTGGATGACTTTTGCTTTTTGGCCGGTCTGCTGTCCAAATCGCTGAAAGCTGCATCCTTGTTTTCTCCTAACTGGTCATTGGCAAATTCATATAGTCCTTGGGAATTATCAACCGGTGCCTTTGCTTTCTTCTTTTTTGCATCTTTTTTGCTTGGCAAAAAAATCACCTCCTGTTGTTGTTTATAGTTTGCCACATTATTAAAAAGAAATACTGCATGATTTTGCATAAGGATTTTCATATAAAATTGCCTTTTTTAAGGAAATGGGGGTATATATTGTACTTGGAAAATTTCATGTATCTCATACTTCGAAAAGTTTGTTTTTTGCTTAAAGCTTTTAATGAAAAATTGCACGGCTGTTGTAAATAAAAAATTATAATACTATAATAAAATTAGCTAATGAATATTTTATATTGTTTTGTTATAATTAATTTGTTTAATGGCAATAAATCTCAAATAGCCAAATTTATGTCCTTGCAATCCTAAAATACCAGTGGTAGAACTAGATGAGGTAAACTATGAGAAATAAGTTTCTTATTAAGGTACAGTGCTTTCTGATATCATTATTAATAATAATATTTTCCGGTGCAATCCAGGTGTTTGCAGATGTTGAGCCCCTTGAACTTAAGGCTGCTTCGGCGATACTTGTCGAGTCCAAAAGAGGCCAGATTTTGTTCGAAAAGAACAGTAGGGACAGACTCCATATTGCAAGTGCCAATAAATTGATGACTGCAATTCTAGCGTTGGAAAAAGCCGGTTCAAAGGTTGATACCCAGGTGACTGTAAGTAAAAATGTCACCACTGTTGAGGGGTCTAAGGTTAATTTGGAAGTGGGAGGTATGTATTCGCTGGAGGACTTGGTCTACACTATCATTCTTACTTCCGGAAACGATTCGGCCATAGCTCTTGCGGAGTATGTAGCGGGAGATGTCAAATCCTTTGTCGATATTATGAATAATAAGGCCCGTGAACTTAAACTGAAAGATACCAACTTTACAAATCCTACCGGATTGTATGATGAAGCACAATACACCACTGCATATGATCTTGCAATATTGTTGAGATATGCCTTGTCAAATCCAAACTTTGATAAGATTTTTTCTACCCAGGCAAAGTTGTGGACAAATCAAGATAAAGTGGAGGTTATAACTAACAGCAACAATCTTTTCTGGAGCTATGACGGTATTGACGGCGGCAAGACGGGCTATAATGAATTGGAGAGGCAAACTGCAATAACTACGGCAACAAGGAACAATATGAGAATTATTAGTATCGTTTTGGATTCGCCGGAAGAGTATGTTTATGAAGATTCAACCAAACTGTTTGATTATGGCTTTAACAATTACAGGACCGGCATTTTGGTAAAAAAAGATCAGACTATAGAATCAATAACAGTTGGAGACAAAACGATAGATTTAATAAGTCCCATAGATGTTTATTACACTTTTCCGGTGGGAGAAGACTATATAAAGGATATTGATATAAAAACCAAGGAAAATATAGAACTTCCTGTCCTTAAGACTCAAGTTGTCGGAGCTATGAAGTATGTTTTGATGGACGGTACTGAGATCAGTGTGGATTTGTATCCCTCGGTCAATGTCTATTCATCGGTGGATATGTTTTCAAGCTTGGTTAGATCAATGATTGAATATAAAGAGATTACAATATTGTTGTTAATATTGGTTTGGATAGAAATGTTTTTAGTTATTCTGAAACTGGTGAGGGGATTGAAGAAAATTGTGTTAAAGCTGTTTTTCAAGTCCAAAGCTAAAGGATGACTTAAGTTAATACATTGTTTAAATAGGATTGTTTTCAATTGATTAATGAATACATTTCGGTATAAATATAAATATTGTAGGTTCAATACAACAATAGGTTATGGAGGTGCGAAATGAAACTGGTTTTTGCGATTGTCAATGATGAAGACGGCAATAAGGTTATGAAGGAGCTCAATAAAAACTCGTTTTCTGTTACAAAACTGTGCTCCACAGGAGGCTTTTTGAAGTCGGGTAATACGACACTGTTGGTAGGTGTGGATGAGGACAAGGTTGAACAGGTTATTGAAATTATCAAGAGTAAATCAAAAAGCAGAAAACAAATTATTAATTCACCCGTTGCACCCATTGATGTAGGAAGCATGTTATTGAACAATCCCGTTGAAGTTGTTGTTGGAGGAGCTACAATATTTATACTTAATGTTGAAAGATTCGAGAAAGTATAAAATCCCGTTTGCTGTAATATTTATAGTATAGTATCAGTATTTCTTTGTGCATATTCGAGGTGACCATGGGATTTGACAGGAGACTTTCCATTAAGGAAAGGATTAAAAAGAGGAGAAGACAAAGAAGAATAAGACTTTTTGTGACTGTATCCTTATTGGTTATAGGCATAGTGGCAATTGCTGCTTTTGTTGACTCACACTATCACAAAGAATTGATGAATTTGTTTTACAATAAAAGTTTGGCGAACAGCGTAACAGAAAATGAAGACACCGTTGAGTATTATCCTTCCGTTATACCCGACAGCATGGGCTTGGTTTCGAGCATATCTTACGAGGGGGAGCCCATTGAGGACGATGCTTATGTGGAGGATACGGAGGATTTTATAGAAGAAGATATCGACGATTTTGTTGATGAAGAATACCGAAATTACGATGACTTGAAAAGTGAGCTTGAAGCATATGTTTCAAGGTTTACGGGACAGTACGGCATATACTTTGTAGACTTGGTAAGCGGTTATGAATTTGGAATCAACGACACAGATGAGTATACGGCTGCAAGTACGGTAAAGGTTCCTCTCAATTATTATGTTTATAAAAAAATCGAGTCGGGAGAGGTTGATGCTCAAGATACTATAGAATATATTGAAGACGATTTTGAAGGCGGGACTGGCATACTGCAAACCAAAAAGCTCGAGGGTAAAAGTTTTACAATAAAGTATCTTTTAAAACTTTCCATTGTATATAGTGACAATATAGCTACAAACATGCTTTTAAGGCATTTTGGAAGGAAAAATCTCAAGAACTTTATGAGAACACTGGGAGGAACGGTTGTAGACGATAATAAAAATGTATCCTGTCCGAAAGATATGGCAATTTATTTAAAAGAAGTTTATAGATTTTGCAATGAAAATAAAGAATTGGGAAAAGAGTTCAAGAGTAATTTGTGCAATACTGTGTATAATGACAGACTGCCGAAGCTATTGCCGAAGAATGTAAAGGTTGCCCACAAAATAGGGGATCAGATTCAAGCGGTGCACGATGTCGGTATAATATATGCGGATAACCCATATATATTGGCAGTTATGTCCAAAGGGGTAATTAGCGACGAAGAGTCGCGTAATGTAATAGCCCAGGTTTCCAAAAAGGTTTATGATTTTATGAAAAGGAAGTAAAATAAAACATCCGCTTTTAATAGATACATACTATGCAAAAAGCGGATATTTTTATAGTCTTGCGAATATTGTAAAGAATCGAAGGTGACGATGCACCTTCGATTTTTTCGTAATGTTTATTCTTTAACATCAATATTGAAAAGTTTTTGACCGTGTTCTTTTATTTTATCAAAGGTCTGTTGGCTTATAACATGCTCAATCCGGCATGCATCCTCTTTTGCTGTTTCCTCATCAACACCGAGAGCCATGAGATATTTTGCGAGCAGCAAATGGCGTTCATAAACCCGTTCCGCTATCGCCAATCCGGTTTCTGTAAGCATTATACAACCGTTGCTCTCAACAGATATATACCCTTGCTCACGAAAGTTTTTCATAGCAGTACTAACGCTCGGTTTTGAGAAAGAAAGCTCGTTTGCGATGTCTATCGAGCGAACATATCCGTTACGCTTCTTTAGTATGAGAATCGTTTCGAGATAGTTCTCAGCTGATTCTTGGATTTTCAAAATAAATCCTCCTTTAACACTTGTTCAAAATTACCTTCGATTTTTAGTATTGTCTCAAAGATGCTGCGTATATAAGTCAATTTTTAGCCGGATTTCGTCTCCAAAGATTTACCGGGTGTAATTTTTGCAAAGTTTTACAGTTTACTATCGGAGGTAAAATAATACAATTTCAACACATATTATAGTATCCTATACTGTTATGTTATCAAATAGTAGAAAATTAAGCAATAAAAAAATTTTTTTAATAGTGTTGACAGTGGTTATATATGGTGCTACACTTATATTGTGGAGTTAGCATAGGCTAACTTTTAAAATGCAGTTTAGTTAGTATTGACTAACTAAGGAGGTAATTCGATGAAAACACTTAGAACTGTTAAATGCGGTGAAACAGCGAAAGTTGTGAAACTTCACGGTGAAGGTGCATTGAAACGCAGAATTATGGATATGGGAATTACCAAAGGGGTTGAGGTTTTTGTGCGAAAAGTGGCACCTCTAGGTGATCCTATTGAGATAAACGTTCGAGGATATGAGCTAAGTATTAGAAAATCCGATGCACAAATGATTGAAGTGCAGTAAACATCAAGTTTTATATATAGCTCATGCCAATATTGGAGTAAAATTTCAGGTACACTTTACTTAATTACAATGAGGTTTGTAAACAGAGCAGTCTTTTAGGCTGCATATTTTGAGGGATACGGTTAGTAATGACTAACTTTCCGTTTTAGGAGGGGGAAATAAATGAAAATTAAAATTGCACTGGCGGGTAACCCGAACAGCGGTAAAACGACTTTATTTAACGCTTTGACGGGAAGTTCGCAATATGTGGGAAACTGGCCCGGTGTTACGGTGGAAAAAAAGGCGGGAAGACTGAAAGACAATAAAGAAGTTGAGCTTGTGGATCTTCCTGGGATATATTCCCTTTCACCTTATACATTGGAAGAAATTGTTTCGAGAAATTATCTGATGGACGAAAAGCCTGACGCTATTATAAATATAGTTGACAGCACAAACATTGAAAGGAACCTTTATCTTACCACCCAGCTCACCGAATTGGGAATTCCTGTCGTTATTGCCCTTAATATGACCGATATCATACGAAAGAACGGTGATGTTATTGACAATAAAGCCTTGAGCCAAAGCATGGGATGTGAAGTTGTTGAAATATCGGCTTTAAAGGGGATAGGTTTAAAGGAAATAACTGAAAAAGCTATTGCATTGGCCAGGGAAAAAAGACAGTCCATTCCAAAACATGCTTTTTCAGAACCGGTGGAGAAGGCGATTAAAGAAATTGAAGCCTTAATTAAAGAAAAAGTCGATAATCCCCGCTGGTATGCTATAAAGTTGTTTGAACGGGATAAAAACGCTCTTGAGAAAGTCAACCTGTCGTCCGATGAGAGGGCACGTATTGAGGCTATCATAGTTTCATGCAAAAAAGAGCTCGATGATGACAGCGAAAGTATTATTACAAATGAGCGGTATAACTATATTGGTGATGTAACAAAAAAATGCGTCAACAAGAAGAATAAGACCAGGGTTACCACTTCCGACAAAATTGACAATATTGTAACTAACCGTTTCCTGGCACTTCCCATTTTTGCCTTGATAATGTTCTTGGTTTATTACGTGTCCATTTCGACGGTGGGAACATTGATGACAGACTGGGTCAACGATGTGTTGTTTGGAGAAATAATACCCGGTGCGGTAGAAAGTTTTCTCACATCGATGGGTACTTCCGAATGGTTGAATTCCCTTATTCTTGACGGGGTAATTGCCGGTGTTGGAGCGGTACTCGGATTTCTTCCGCAAATGCTTGTTTTGTTCTTCTTCCTGGGACTTCTTGAAGATAGCGGCTACATGGCACGTGTTGCCTTTATAATGGACCGAATATTCAGAAAGTTCGGACTTTCCGGAAAATCCATCATTCCGATGTTGATTGGAACCGGATGCAGCGTGCCCGGTATAATGGCATCCCGTACCATTGAAAATGAACACGATAGAAAAATGAGTATTATTACCACATCTTTCATTCCGTGTTCGGCCAAACTTCCGGTAATAGCGTTGATTGTCGGTGCAATGTTCTCCCAGACACCTTGGATGGCATCGGCAGCATACTTTATAGGTATAGCGGCAGTGCTTGTAACCGGAATTATACTTAAGAAGACCAAGGCTTTTTCCGGGGAGGTGTCTCCCTTTGTAATGGAGCTTCCTCCATATAAAGCACCAAGTCTCAAAGGATTGCTTATCCATATGTGGGATAGGGGAAAGTCCTTTGTAAAGAAGGCCGGAACAGTTATCTTCCTGGCCAGCGGATTTATATGGTTTGTAAGCAGTTTCAACTGGTCACTTGAAATGGTGGAGGCATCGGAGTCCATATTGGCTTCAATAGGAAGCAAGATAGCAGTAGTATTCAGCCCATTGGGTTGGGGAGACTGGAAAGCAGCGATGGCGACATTAACCGGATTGGTGGCTAAGGAAAACATCGTAAGTACATTGGGTATACTCTACGGATTTGGAGAGGTTGCAGAGGACGGTGCGAAAATATGGGTGCTGCTCAGTCAGTCCTTTACACAAGTATCTGCCATTTCATTCCTGGTTTTCAATCTCTTGTGTGCACCTTGCTTTGCCGCGGTTGGTGCAATTAGGCGTGAGATGGGTAATATGAAGTGGACATTGATTGCAGTCGGATATCAGACAGGATTTGCATACGTTGTTTCTCTCATAATATATCAATTCGGAACGTTGTTTGGCGGTGGAGGTTTTCATATTGGTACCGCTGTGGCAATGGTAATGTTGGCAGTAATGATATACTTGATTGCCAGACCTAACAGAAGGCCTTCGAAAAGCAAGGAAATATGGAAAGGTGCGGTAAAGACGCAAGGAGGTTGATTTTATGGGTAATTTTATAATTGGTATGATAGTGTTTGGTGCATTTGCCGCAGCCGGCTATTCGACCTATAAAAAGGTAAAAAGCAAAGATACCTGCAGTTGCTGTTCGGGTTGTCCGAGTGAGGCAAAATGCAGAAAATAAAACCCCTTAACAATCAATAAAAAGCTTCAGGGCATCGAGCCCTTCGCTTTTACTTCTTTCACTTCGTTCGAAAGAAGTAAAATAAAATCTCGGGGGCTATCTACTCCCCTTTGATTTCTAAGGCTTTCACTTTCTTTCGAAAGTCCCTAAATAAAATCTCAAAGGCTACGCCTTTGAGATTTTCTGTCTTTTGCCGCTTTCTAAAGGAAACGAAATAAAAAAAACAGAGGTGATTTGCCTCTGATTTTTTCGGTAATTATTGACCCCCTGAAAACAAAATGAGGTATAAGGAAATATTTAGGACCTATTTCCTCTTACATGATATTCAGAGAATAAACAGAACTTTTAATGGCAGCCAGGCTATCTTAGCTTGGAATACTCCATGCTTTAGACCCACGGCTTTGCGTCATTGCCTTTCGACAATTTTGCCCTGTTTCATAAGTCACTATTTATATCTCCTTATACCAAATATAAAGGGGAGTATAATGTACAATATTATTATAACATAGTAAAAAATTACTGTACATTTCATTTTTTCGGTGTATTTTTTCTTTTAAGTCGTTTGACCGGGGTTATCGATATAAAAATGATATGTATCTCTAAATTTCGTCATTTTTCGCAGATGAAATGAATTTGACTTTTCGGATAAAACGAGAAAAACACTACTATGCAACAGGGGAGAATCGTTCCATACTAGTGTTTTTGATAGAGATGTAGAATATTAAATAGAAGAAGACTTTGTTTTTACTTTAATTATATATTTCTACATTTTTTTCGAAATTCCTTCTAAACATCATAAATAAATTTTATTTTTCAAGAGACTTTTTTTATAATAAAATATAGAGTAAAGAAATACGGAAATTAGGATATTTCAAAATATTTTACCTTGGCAGTATCAAGACTCGATTTTTATATAATAAAAATGTTTAGATTTGCTTAAATTACCTAAAGCATATAAAAATGTATAAAGGAAGCAAGATATTAGAAAAATATGTAAGGAAGTGAAAAATGGAATGAGAGACAGGACGGTAAGAATAGTTGCATTAATTACAGTTATTATATTTTTTATTACTTCTGTCGGTATGATAATTTTATCGGCATTCTGGAGAGGATAGTGATCTTATGGGAAGAATAATAGGTGCTTATATTTTTCCGCATCCCCCGATAATTGTTCCCGAGGTGGGAAAAGGAGAGGAGAAGGATGCGGGTAAGACTATCGATGCAGCAATAAAAGTATCGGAGGAAATTAAAAATAAAAAACCGACCACTATTATTGTTACCACTCCTCATGCACCTGCCTTTGAGGATTATATGCGGATATCGGATGATAAAGTCCTTAAAGGCAGTTTCAAACGGTTCGGAAGGCCCGATGTAAAGTTGAGTTTTGACAATAACTTAAGCCTTGTGCAAAGTATTGTTTCCCATGCTGCAGAAGAAGGAATACAGGCCGGAGGAGTGGATGGGGCAACGGCTTCCAAATACGGTTTAAGCAGCGAGCTCGATTGGGGTGCCTTGGTTCCGTTATATTATATAACGAAGGAATATAAAGACTTTAAAGTGGTGCACATTTCAATTTCCTATTTGAGCTTGGAGGAGCTTTACAGGTTTGGAATGAGTATCGGTAAAGCGGTTGAGGCCTCCGACGAAAATGTAGTCTTTATTGCCAGTGGTGACCTTTCCCACAAGCTCTCCCATGACGGGCCCTATGGATACAGTGAGGAAGGTAAACGGTTTGACCAACTGATAGTTAATAGTATAAGGGAAAACAATGTCGATGCCCTTCTCAATATTGACGATGATTTTTGTGAAAGGGCGGGGCAATGCGGTCTGAGGTCCTTTATAATTATGTACGGTGCTTTGGACGGGTACCGGTTGAAGCCTGAGGTATACTCCTATGAGGCACCTTTTGGTGTGGGCTACTGTATTGCAAAGATTGACACCGACATAGAGGACAGTGATAGAAAAGTGCTTGATAAAAGGATGGAAGAGATTCGAAAAAATGAGGACGAATATGTTAGGCTTGCCCGCAAATCCCTTGAGACTTATGTGAGGGAAGGCAGGATAATTGAAGTACCTGATGATGTTCCGAAAGAGATGAGGGAAAACAGAGCCGGAGTTTTTGTGTCAATAAAGAAGGATGGACAGCTGAGAGGTTGTATTGGCACAATATCACCTACGAGAGAAAACATCGCTGAGGAAATTATCTATAATACCATAAGCAGCGGTACGGGGGATCCCAGATTTTTTCCTGTAGAGGAAAGGGAACTTCCAAGTTTGGTATATTCGGTGGATGTACTTATGAAACCCGAACCAATTAATTCAATAGAGGAACTCGATGTAATAAAATACGGGGTAATTGTAAGGTCGGGACGTAGTTCCGGTTTACTGTTACCAAATCTTGAAGGGATAAACACACCGGAGGAGCAAGTGGAAATAGCTCTTAGGAAAGCGGGAATAGGAAAAAATGAGAAATATTCCTTAGAAAGGTTTGAAGTGATTAGGCATGAACCTTACAAGAGATAATAGGGAAGAATTGAAACTTGCCATGTATTTCAATAAGCTTGAGGGTGCAAAGGTGCAATGTTATCTTTGTCCCCACAAGTGTGTGATTAATGAAGGAAAACTTGGGATTTGCAGAGCACGAAAAAACATTGGAGGAGATCTCTATTCCCTAAACTACGGAAAGATAACGGCTATAGCCCTTGATCCCATTGAGAAAAAGCCTTTGTATAACTTTAATCCCGGAGCCAATATATTGTCGGTAGGTACTTTTGGGTGCAACCTCAAATGTTCCTTTTGCCAGAACTGGACAATAGCTCATGAGCAACCGGAAGTCTATGATGTAACTCCTGAAGAACTTGTTTCAAAGGCAAAAGGGTTAAAAGCCAAGGGTAATATTGGAATTGCATATACCTACAATGAGCCTTCCATTTGGTATGAGTTTGTGTATGAAACCGCAAAACTTGCAAAGCAAGAGGGGTTTTCAAATGTCCTGGTTACCAACGGATTTATCGGAAAAGATGCCATGCGTGACCTAATACCCTTTATTGATGCAATGAACATAGATGTGAAGGCGTATACAGCGTCATTTTACAATAACGTGTGCAAGGGTACTCTTGATGATGTCAAAGCAACGGTTGAGTCGGTCTATAACCGCTGCCATGTTGAGATTACAACTCTTATAATTCCAACCCTTAACGACGCTTTGGAGGAAATCTCCGATTTGGCCAAGTGGATTGCTTCCCTTTCGCCGAAAATACCTTTGCATTTGACCAGGTACTTTCCAAATTACAAAATGCAGAATATTCCTCCTACTCCCAAGGAAATTTTAGTCAAGTGTAGGGAGGAAGCACAAAAATATCTTCAATATGTTTATATTGGCAATGTGTGGTAAATAATAATATTAATATTTCATTAAATTATTCAAAAGTATATTAACGTATTGGAATATTAGTGTTAAAATAGTGAATTGAACTGATGTATATATTTATTTTAGAGATGCATATTTTTAGCATTGGGAGCTTGTGGTTTAAGTAATTAATTACATCATTTCCCAAGATAGAAAGAGAAAAGTATGCAAAAAAGAGATTTATGTAAAATAATACATAATTTGTATTGATATATGGAACAACTTTAAGAACGTGGGGTTATTTGATGGATTTATTTAACAAAATTAATTTTTGGGGAATAATTAATTTTCTATCCGATAATTTAAGTATTAAAGGTCCGTGGGATGTAATAAAAGCTATAGTCGATATAAGTATTGTATCCTATGCCATTTACAAAATGGCGAAACTTGTCAGGGAAACAAGGGCTTGGCAGTTGATAAAGGGTATTTTGTTTATATTGATTGCTTCCAAGCTGAGCGAAATTTTAGGACTTAGAACCATAGCCTTTATACTTAGAATGATAATTCAATATTTGGCCATTGCATTGGTTGTTCTGTTTCAGCCTGAACTCAGAAGAGGTCTTGAACAAATCGGAAGAAGCCGCTTTAAGAATTTCTTTAACTTTGAGGATGAGAACTATACCATCAAGGTAAAATCCAATATTGAAGAGATAATTAAAGCTGTTTTCGATATGTCGAAAACTTTTACCGGTGCATTGATTGTCATTGAAAGAGAAACTAAAATCGGGGATATAATAAACTCGGGAATTCAGATAGATTCCAATGTTACATCGGAACTTTTGATCAATATTTTTACGCCCAATACACCTCTTCATGACGGTGCGGTAGTTATTAGGGGAGATAAAATTAAAGCTGCGGCATGTTTTCTTCCTTTGACTGAAAATCCGAATTTGAGTAAAGAGCTTGGCACAAGACACAGGGCAGCTCTGGGAATCAGTGAGGTGTCCGATGCCATAGTTGTAGTTGTTTCTGAGGAATCCGGTAAAGTTTCCGTTGCATTAAACGGAGGACTGACTAGAAATCTTACTTCCGATACCCTTAGAAAGGCATTAAGCAAAAACCTTTTGGAAAAAGACGTACCCAATAAAAAGTTGGGTTTGTGGAAGGTGAAGACGAGATGAATGAATTGTTAAAGAGAGATACTACAATAAAAATCATGTCTGTATTGTTTGCGGTATTTCTCTGGTTTTTTGTATTGGATAGCACAAACCCTATTATTTCCAGTGATTTCAGTGTTCCGTTAAAAATAGAAAATGCGGATGTTTTAAGGAGCAAAGGTATTGTAATAAAAGATTCGAATTTTCCGAGAAATGTCACAATTGTCTTAAAGGGTAGGGAGGACAAGATAAAGAGGATCAATTCTTCCGAAATAGAAGCTGTTGTGGATATGTCCAAGGTCAGTGATGTCTCCACAGGATTTTTATATGTAGATGTTTACAGCATTCCCGAAGGAGTGTCCTTTGAAAGTGTTTCTCCAAGAGTGGTGAATTTTAAACTTGAAAAGATAGGTGAAAACCCTTATCCTGTTGAAGTGGTAACAGTGGGAGAAGCCAAGGAGAACTACAAGATTGTGGGTATAAGCATTTCACCTCAAACCATATCCATTGAAGCCACCGACTCTGTAATTAGTTCTATAGGCCAGGTTAAGGCTTTTGCAGATATAACTGGTTTAAAAAACGATACTTCGATGAGGCTCATGTGCAAGGTTTTTGACGTAGAAGGCAATGAGATGCCTGAATTTAACGATAAATACAGTGTTGAAGCCAGAATTGAGGTTGCAAAAGAAGTTCCGGTTATACCTGTTGTTAAGGGAAAGCCGGCAAAGGACTATGTGGACGGCATACACAGAGCAACACCGGCTAAAGTATTGATAGCAGGACCTTCCAGTTTGCTCGATACCATTGACGATTTGAAAACCGAAAGTATTGATATAGAAAATCTTAGTGCCAGCACTATCAAGACCGCCAACATAATTCTACCTAGCGGTGTAAACCTTATTAATTCTCAAAAATCCGTGTCTGTCAGTGTGGAAATAGTTCCTCTATCGGTTAAGAGCTATAAGATAAAGCCTGAAGACATTATATTGGAAAATGAAGACCCCGATGATTCGCTTACCTATAAAATTGTCGATGAGGAAATAGAAATAAAAATAAAAGGTACCATGGAAGAACTCGACAAGATTGTTGAGAGCAAGTT
>Ga0134095_1001321_pt1 | contig 17568 bp, 8 predicted proteins | sample 6_2taG_FD_94449 | JGI IMG/M metagenome (GOLD analysis project Ga0134095, IMG submission 94449) | Switchgrass degrading microbial communities from high solid loading bioreactors in New Hampshire, USA - 6_20_20_110_A2 metaG | ecosystem: Engineered > Bioreactor > Semi-continuous > Anaerobic >... | reverse complement strand
CAGGCGGTCGGCCTGGCGGCGAGCGGACATCTCGTTATATCCCCGGAAGCCGGGCACTTTATCGATCAGGTTCTCGAGCTTTCCACGCTCCCGCACAATCCGCGCGTAGAGGTCGTCCATTGTGTGTAATCTCCTTCTTTGCAGTAGACTGATCCAAGCATACAACAGAGCCAGGCAGCATACAAACCCAAGAAATTCGGGGACTTCATCTGTACCGGGCCACCCGTGCTATAATGAGGCTCGGACCTGGTTACTCTGGCATCCTCGCACCAGGAGCATCACATGGGCGCGAAAGATCAGGGCGCGGACGCGATCGAGGGTCGCTGGCTGGTGATCCCGCGTACGCTATGCTTCATTACGCACGGCGACGATGTTTTGTTGCTCAAGCGCGGCCTGCACAAGCGCGTGTACCCCGGCCGCTACAACGGCGTCGGCGGGCACATCGAGCGCGACGAAGACCCCCTCACCAGCGCCATCCGGGAAATGCAGGAAGAAACCGGCCTGACCGTCGAAGACGTGCGCCTGCGCGGGCTGATCCACGTGGACGCAGGCAGCGCCAACGGGATTATCGTCTTCGTGTTCACGGGGCGCGCCACCTCGCGGGATTTCGTCGACTCCGATGAGGGAACGCTTGAATGGGTCCCGCTGAGCGCCGCCAACGATCTGCCGCTGGTCGAGGATTTGCCCGTGCTGCTGCCGCTGTTGTTCGACGCGCCGGACGATGGCCGCCTGTTCTACGCCCATTCGAGCTATGACGCGGACGACCGGCCGATCTTCCTGCTGGCGGAGCAGGAAGTCACCGCGCGCGGAACGCAATAATTTCGACACGTTTAGCTTGCTGGCGAATTTCTGGCGAGAGTGAGAATAGATTTCTGCGATGCTTAAACGACACGACTCATCCCGGTGGACCCTGTTGGCTGTCGTCCTGCTATTGATCGCGAGTATCAGCGTTGTGCCGATGGTCGGCGCGCAGCTTACCCCGACGCCCTCGCCCGAGCCCGAAGCCGCCAGCGACGCGATCCCGCAGTATGGGCTATACGAGGCCAGCTTCCGCGCGCCCGGCGACTACACCAACCCGTACGATCCGAAGCAGATCGACGTCATGGCGACCTTCTCCGGCCCCGGCGGCGCGAGCTACGAGGTCCCTGGCTTTTTCATGCGGCCATTCGAGCAGACCTGCACCGAAGACTGCGAGGCCGAGGTCCTCGAAATGGTCGGGCAAGGCGAGTGGCGCGTGCGTTTCAGCCCGCCCGTGCCTGGTGAGTGGCAAGTGACCGTCAGCGCGCGCGACCGGACCGGCTTCACCAGCACCGTGTTTGAAGACACGTTCGAGGTCGCCCCGTCGGACCATCCGGGGTTCGTCCGGCGCGGCGAGAACTCGCGCTATTTCGTGTTTGACAACGGCCAGCCGTATTTCCCCATCGGCGAGAATCTGGCGTGGTCGTGGGACGGCGGCGGGGGTATCTTCGCCTACGAGCGCTGGCTGGACGAGCTCAGCGCGGCGGGCGCGAACTACGCGCGGATCAACATCGACGTGCCGTGGTTTATCGGGCTGGACTGGCCCGGCCCCGTCGGAGACTACTCCGAGGCACAGGCCGCTGCATGGCGCATGGACACGATCCTCGAAATGGCGGCGGAGCGCGGGATCTACCTGCAGGTCATCATGCTCTGGCACCAGGGCTACACCGAGTATGTCGCCCCGCCCGTCAGCCCGCTCGACGATGGCCCACGCCTCAACACCACTGCCGACTGGAACCGCAACCCGTACAACGTCTCGCTCGGCGGCCCGCTGAGCGGCCCCTCGGCGCTGTTCTTCGAGACGGCACGCGACCTGCTCAACCAGCGGATGCGCTACATTGTCGCGCGCTGGGGCTACAGCCCGCACGTCTTCGCGTGGGAACTGGTGGACGAGGTCGACAGTCTGGCGGGGTACACGCCGCTCCGCGCGCGCTCCTGGCTGCAAGACTCGCTCGTTTACCTGGACCGGATCGACTCCGTCGATCATCTCGTCACCGTTGGGATGCGCCAGCCGGAGCCACTGCTGTGGGCGCTGGAAGGCATTGATTTCGCGCAGGTGACGTATTACCAGCGGCGCCCGCTCGAACCGGCACAGGATCAGGTCGCAGGGACGGTCGCCGCGCTAAGTGCCGCCTTCGCGCAAACTGACAAGCCGGTCCTGCTGTCGGAGTTCTCGCTCAACCCGTGGTACGAGCCGGTGGACGACGACCCCGAGGGTGTGCACCTGCGAAACACGATCTGGGCGGCGGCGCTGTCCGGCTCCGCAGGCGGCGCGATGAGCTGGTGGTGGGATACGTACATCGACCGGCAAGACCTGTACGACGTCTTCACGCCGCTGGCGACCTTCAGCGAGCGCATCACGTGGGAGTCGCCCGATCTCCAGCCGGTCACGGTCGGGCTGGTGGCGGAAACGCCGTTCGACTACGCGCCGTTGCGGCTCGACGCCTTCCAGCGAGATTTCGGCAGCCAGTCGCCGATGGACACGATCTACCGCGTGCTGCAGGACGGCACGATCCCGCCCATCACGCAGGCGTCCGCCTACCTCTACGGGGAATTCAACCCGGAGCGCAGCCGCCCGCAGACGTTCATCGTCACCCCGCCGATCGACACGGAGCTTCAGATCGGCATCCGCGAGGTGTCCAGTGCCGCACCCGCGATCCTCGTCATTAACGTGGACGGGAGCGAGGTAGCGCGCGTCGATTTCAGCCCGGCAAGCCGGGACATCCTGGTAACCGTGCCGCTTGCGGCGGGCGAGCATACCGTCGTGCTCGACAACTTGGGGCAAGACTGGATTCACCTGGACCACATCGAGATCGCCGCGTACCGCACGCCGATCCGCGCGATCGGGCTGGCGGATCGCGAGCGCGGCGAGGCGGCGGTGTGGGTGCATCACCGCGACTACACGCACGAGGTCATCACCGCTGGTGGAGAGCCGGAGCCGCTGAACTTCAGCCTGCGCCTGCCGGAAATGCCCGCCGGGCAATACCGCGTTACCATCTGGGATGCCATCTCCGGCAACGTAATCGGCGAGGAAAGCGTCACACTGGCAGAAGACGCGGACGGAACGCTCCGCATCCGGCTGCTGCCGCTCACGTCGCAGCTTGCGGTCCACGCTGTACGCTTCGCGGGTCCGCCCGAGGAAGAGGTTCCCACGCCCGCGACGCAGGTCATCACGCGCACGCCGATCGTCACGCTGACGCCGACCTCGACCGCGACGCCGACCGCGACGGATACGGACACGCCGACGCCTACCCCAACCGATACGCCCACGGCTACGCCGACGCGCACGCCATCTCCCACGCCGACCAACACCGACACGCCGGAACCAACCGCGACGCCGACCGAAACGGAGACGCCTACACCAACTGAGACGCCAACCGACACGGAAACGCCTCCGCCGAGCAATACGCCGCGCCCGACTGCAACGGATACCCCTACCCCGCCGCCCACGGCGACGCAGCGCACTACCGGGTCTTAGGCGCGGCGCAGTCTCCGCACAGAACAGCGGCGCGATCTCAGAGATCGCGCCGCTTTGATTTCCCGACTCAAACAGAAACGCCCGGCGAGCGTGTGACTCACCGGGCGCGTGTGCCGTACGAAGTGTAGGCGGCTAGTCCGCCATTGCCTCAACCGCGAAGAACGCGGGGCGCGGGTTCCCGGCCGGGTCCAACAGACTGAAGAGGCACTGCTCGCCCGTCTGGCCGACGACGCTGCAGAAGTTCAGGTTGTACAGGAACATCGGGCCCACATAGCCCAGCTCGCGCCCCAGCTCGAAGCCGCGCACGATATACTGCGCCTGCTCATCGAGCGAGGTGAACTCCACGAAGCCGAGCGCTTCCGGCGGCGTGACGTTCAGCCCGTCATTCGAGCCCCAGCCAAACTCGGTCGCCCAGATATACGTTCCGCTGTCCTGGTTCTCGACCATGATCGCGCGATAATCGGACAGCGTATCGCGGAAGAAGAAGCTCGGATGATCGTCCCACGCGGGCACGGCCGGGCGGTTGTTCTGGCAGCAGACGCTATCCGGCGGGTTGGCCCATCCATTCGGGTGCGCGCCGATCGCATCGGACCACTGGGCAACCCCCGCCTCGTACATCTGCATGAGGTAGACGCGGTCGTCGATCGCGTTCACGCCGTCGTTGAAGCCGGTCGGGGCGAGCCCTGCGCTGACCACGATCGCCGCTGGATCGGCAGCCTTGATCGCGGTGAAGGCCGCCTGAAGCAGCGCGACATAGTCCGCGGCGCTGATCCCGCGCGGTGTGTTCCACGCCCGGCGCAGGTTCGGCGAATCCCAGATCTCATACGCGTCCACCACTCCGGCGTAACGCTGCGCCATCGCGCCGACAAATGCAGCATACGTGGCCGGATCGGCGGGCGGGCCGTTCTCTTCGACGCTGTCGCGCGCCCAGCCCGGCGCGTTGGTGACCGTCAGCAGGATGTTGACTCCGGCTTCGTCCATCGTCTCGACCAGCGCGTCAATCGCCGCCCAGTCGACCGCGCCCTGCGACGTCTCGTACAGCGACCAGTCGATCACCTGCTTGACCCACTGCATGTTCAGCGCGTTGACGTTCTCCATCACCGTCGCCCCAGGCTGGCCTGGCAGGTGAATCTGCACGCCGAACGCAAAGCCCACGTTGCGCGCCTGGTTGACGATAGCTCCGGGCTCTGCGGGCGGTTCCGCACCAACCGTCGGCGTCACCTGAAGGTCAGCGGGCGGCGGGCCAGCCGTGGGGAAAACCGTCTCATCCACGGGCGGCGGGCCCGCAGTCGGGAACACCGTCTCCTCGGCAGGCGGCGGACCGGCCGTGGGGAACACTGTCTCCTGAAGCTGCGGCTGCGGCGCGGGCGCGACCGGCTGCGGTTGCGTTGGGATGCGGATCTGCTGGCCAACGTAAATCAGGCGAGGGTCGGGGATACCGTTGTACTGCGCCAGCGCCTCAGCAGTCGTGTTGTACTGGAGCGCAATGCGGAACAGCGTTTCCCCGGCGCGAACCGTGTGGACAATCTCGCCGGTCTGCACCGGCGGCGGGCCAGCCGTCGGGAACTGGTCCGCACCCGGCACCGGAGTCGCCTGCATGGCGCCGGATGCGCTTGGCACGAGCAGAATCTGGCCGGGAGTCAAATAGCTCGCGGCAGTGAGGCCGTTCATCTGGGCCAAAAGCTCAACCGTAGTGTTGTACTGGCTGGCGATCGAGGTAAGGGTTTCGCCTGCCTGCACCGTATGCGTCGTAAACTGGCCGTCGTCCTGAGCGCGCGCCACCGTCTGGGCGCCCAAGACCGCCACCAGTACGAGGAGCAGCGTCATCCATCGTCGCACATGCTGCATGTTCTTGTCTCCTCTGGTAAGACACCCGTGCACCGTGATCATAAACCACTTCTTTTGCCAACGCTATTCAGACAATGTTTCGAGCATGATCGAAAACACGACCGATCAGCGGCGTGACTCGGCTCTAAGCATTTAGCTGTTAGTGGTTAGCGATTCGCGACGGGCAAAGCTAAAACCACTTGCGCCAACACGCATATTGAAAGACAGAAGCATTCGACAGAAAAGATGCCCTGCTAACCGCTACGCTAAGTACAGCATAAGCGAAGGATGGACGATCTGCAAGCCCGCTGCGCTCAAACGGTAAAACTCCGCATGCCGCGCGGCGTCACGATTGCTACAATCGTCACGGGGCACACCCCCGCCGGATCGCCGCGCCTATTCCGCAGGAGACGCACGACATGGCCGTTATCAAACCGTTTCGCGCTGTTCGTTACAACCCGCAGCGGATCGACGACATGCACACCGTCGTCAGCCAGCCATACGACCGCATCGGCCCTGACCTGCAAACACGCTATTACGATTTGAGTCCCTACAACATCGTGCGGATTATCGAGGGACGCGCCGAGCCGGGCGACGACCCGCTCAATCCATCGGGGCCGAACGTCTACACCCGCGCCCGCGCCTACTACGAACAGTGGCTCGCCGAGGGCGTGCTGATGCGCGAGGAGCAGCCCGCCTTCTACGCCTACGAGCAGACGTTCACAGTGGATGAGGCGATCTACACGCGGCTCGGGCTGATCGCCGCGGTGGAACTGGTCGACTTTGCCGAAGGGGTGATTCTGCCGCACGAGCGCATCCACGCCGGGCCGAAGGAAGATCGCCTGCGCCTGCTCAACACGCTTGGCGCCAACACCGAGCAGATCTTCATCCTCTACCCTGACGCCGAAAACCGGGTAAACGCGCTCATTCGGCAGGCGATCGGGGACCGTGCGCCGGATATCGACACGGTCGAGCTATTCGAAGACGACGTGCGCCAGCGCGTGTGGCCGATCACCGATCCGGACGCAGTCGCGGCCATCGAAGCGGAGATGGCGCCGATGCGCGGCCTGATCATCGCCGACGGGCACCACCGCTATTCGACCGGCCTGACCTACCGCGACCAGCAACGCGCCGCCCACCCCGATGCGCCCGCCAACGCCGCGTTTAACTTCGTCGCCGCGACGCTCGTCAGCATGAGCGATCCAGGGCTGGTCGTGCTGCCGACGCACCGCGAGATCCACAGCTTTGACCGTAACGCGCCCGCCCGTATTCTGGAACGCGCCGCCGAGCACTTCACCGTCGAGCAGGCGCCCGATCTGGCGGCGACCCTGCAGCGAGTCAACGCGCACCCATCCGGGCACGCGTTCGGCTTTTACGGCGGCCCGCACACCGGCTATTATGTGCTCACGCTGGCGAGCGGCGTCCGGCCCGCCGACCTGATTGCGGATGACCACTCCGACGCGTGGAAAGGGCTGGCGGTGAGCCTGCTCCACAAGGTCCTGCTGGAGCGCGTCGCGGGCGTGCCGGAGGCGGGCATTGAGGACAAGAGCATGATCCGCTACCACCGCGACCCGCGCGCAGCCGTCGAGAACGTTGATCGCGGCGAGGGGGACTTCGTCTTTTTCGTCAGCCCAACGCGCATGGAAGACATCAAGCAGATCGCCGGGCAAGGCGAGCAAATGCCGCAGAAAAGCACCGACTTCTACCCGAAAGTGATCTCCGGTATCGTGATGCTGCCTGTTCCGCCCAACGAGCGCCTGTAACCGAAGGGAACTGCCAATGACCGCGCAGGAATCCGCGCAAGACGTTTTTGCCCGCGCCACGCTCGTCACCGACGGGCAAGTGTACCGGCTGCTGAGGCTCCCCCCGGCGGCGATCACCCCGGCAGCGGGCGTGCTGGCGGAGATCGGCACGCCGTTCAGCGCGTTGCTGGCGGACGATCAAGAGGTTACACTGCTGGTGCCGCAGGAAGAGTGGGAAGCGTTCGAGACGCGCCTGCCGGACATCGACGAGGGCGGGCTTTACCGGCTGATCACGTTTGACGCGGCGCTCGACCCCACGCTGACCGGCTTCCTGGCGCGCGTGACCGAGGTGCTCGCCGCCGCAAGCGTGCCCATTCTGGCGCTGAGCGCCTTCAGCCGCGATCACATTTTCGTCCCGGCGGACACGTTCGATACCGCCTGGGCGGCGCTGCGTGCCGCTCAGCAATCGGGGAGCGCCGCATCGTGAGCGAGCCGATCAACTTCTTTCTGAACAGCGACAACCTCAAGCCGCGCAGCGAGGTCCGCATCGAGAAGCTGGACGCGCAGCCGCTGCCGGACGGCCGCCGCGTGAAGGTGCAGCTTGACGTGACGCCCTTCCGCGAAAAGCCGAGCTTCGAGATCGCGATCCTCGACGCGGCGGGCGCCAGGGTCGGCGGGACGACCGTGATCGAGGCGATGACCTTCCGGCTGGAGCTGACGCTCCACCTGCGCGGCGTGGCGCAACCCGAAGGCGACTACACGCTGCACGTCGCGCTGTACTACGAAGATCCTGCCGAGCCACAGGACCACGCGCAAACGACCATCACCATCCCCGCGCCTGCCGAATAAGCGGCGCCGCCCGTCGCGCGGTGGGCGGTTGATCGGATTTCGGCTATACTCACCTGCGCGCGGCACCCGCCGGGCAGAGTGATGAACCAAATGGGGCAGTTCCACCTGTGGTGCGAAAAACGCTCGGTAAGTACGAGATTATTGACCGCCTGGGACGCGGCGGCATGGCAGAGGTCTATCGCGGCTATCACCCCGCGCTCGACCGCTACGTCGCGATCAAGCTGCTGCATCCCTTCCTGTCGGACGATCCCGAGTTCAAGGATCGCTTCGAGAACGAGGCGCGCAACGTCGCCAAGCTAAAGCACCCGAACATCGTCCAGGTCTACGATTTCGAGTACGACGCCACCAACGACAACTACTACATGGTGATGGAGCTCATCAACGGTCCGACGCTTAAGGACAAGCTGAATGAGCTCGCCCAGCAGCAACAACCTTTTCGGTCAGCGAGGCGGTGCGGATCGTGTACAGCGCCGCCGAAGCCCTGGCCTACGCGCACCAGCGCGGCATGATTCACCGCGACGTCAAGCCCGCCAACCTGATGCTCGACGAGGATCAGCGCGTCGTGCTGACGGACTTCGGCATTGCCAAGATCGTCACCGGCGTGCAGTTCACCTCAAGCGGAGGGATGGTCGGCACGCCCGCCTACATGGCGCCGGAGCAGGGACTCGGCGAGCCGGGCGACGAGCGCTCTGACCTGTATTCACTCGGCGTGATCCTGTTCCAGTTCCTCACCGGCCGCCTGCCCTACGACGCCGAAACGCCGCTCGCCGTGGTGATCAAGCACGTCAACGAGCCGATCCCCTCGGTGCGAGATTTCGCGCCGCACGTGCCCGAAGAACTGGATCGCATCGTGCAAAAGGCGCTCGCCAAAGACCCGGACGAGCGTTACCAGTCTGCGACCGAGCTGGCGAACGACCTCGCCCGCCTGGACATCGAAGGGCGTCTCCATCCGGTATTTGACAGCACGGCAGTCTTCGCGGACCCGCCGCTGGTCGAGCCACGCCCGCGTGAGGACTCCGAATGGCGCCGCCTGCGCTCGCTGATCACCGACACGGGCAGCCACACGCCGCTCGCCCCGCCCGCGACCAGTGGCGCGCCAGGGCGGATGCGCCCGCGCTCGGTGCTGATGCTTGCGATGGCAGTGATTGCATTGGCGGCAGGCGCGCTGTACGGGTTTGGAGACGGCAGCGAGCGCGTCTTTGGATTGCTCGGCCTGAACAATGGTGAGCCGACCGACGTGGCGCTGACGTCAACCGCTATGGCCGCGCTGATGGCCGTGCCCACCGCGACCGAGGATCCGGCGACCGTGGCAGGGCAGCTTGAGACTCCGAGCGAAACCCTGGCGCCAGCGGAAACGCCCTCGCCGGTGCAAACGCCGCTTCCAACCGATACCCCCACGCCGGAACCAACCGACACACCCGTCCCGACCGACACGCCGACCTACACGCCCACGCCGGACAGCACAGGGACAGCAGTCGCCCTGTCTTTCGCCACGCTGGCCGCCGCTTCGCCCACGCCGAACATGACGCAAACGCTCACGGCATGCGACTTTGAGTACTACGTCGAGGCGCCAGAAGACTACAACATCCCGCCGGAGCGCACGGCGTTCAGCGACCCGCGCCTGGTGCGTTCGGGCACCAACTTTACGTTTGACCTGACGCTGCTCAACACCGGAAGCTGCGCCTGGCCGGAACGCGCCCGTCTGAATTTCAACCCCCGGCTGACGGCCAACCCCGACGAGACGGTCGATCTCAGCCGGCTCGAAGCTGAGTGTGGCGGCGAGCTCATCGAGGGGACGAACTTCGCACGGCAGCAGCGCTCCAACTTCTTCGTTCAGCCGCCGGTCGGCATCGAAGAGTCCGCGACGATCACCTTCACCGGGACGGCGCCGCCGATCTACGGCTGCTATTACTCCGTGTGGGACCTGCTCTACCCCGGCAGCGACGTGCCCATCGGACGCCCGCTGGTCCTGGCGATCCGCGTCTGGGGGAGCTAAGTAATCTGTCGGAGTGGACGAATAGGGTAAACCTCACCCCTTAACCCCCGGACCCTTTTCCCCTCTCCACGCGTGGAGAGGGGCCAGGGGTGAGGTTTTACGTGCCGGCGCTATAAACAAAGCTTCACTGCTTTATCAGCGTTGTTTGCGCTTAAAAACAGCGCCCGACCGGGGTCCGGTCGGGCGCTTTGGTTTGCGTAAGAGGTCGCCGCGCTAGGCGGCTGGGATAGCCTGCACGACCAGCCGCTGTGCGAACACGCCGTACGCGTTATTCCAGTCGGTGCACGTGATCAGCGTCAGCATCGGGCCATCGGTCGGCGCGGTGACCGTCCAGTCGTTCGGCGCGACCTTGCGCGTGCTCATCACGACGTACACCTTCTCGGTGTCGCCCTCACGGATGATGATCTCATCCCCCGGCACCAGCTCGCTCAGACCCCAGAACGGACCGGGCGTCTGCGCGTCGAGCTGGACGTGGGCAGCGAGGACCGTATTCCCCCAGTCTGGCTCCAGCCACGTCGTCCCGTCAAGCCAGCCGATGTAGTAACCCAGGCCGCTCACATCCCACTGCCGGTTGATGATCGGCACTTCGAGGATCGGGATCGGCGCGCGGAACGTGTCGCTCAGCTTCGGGATCAGCAGCGTGCGGGTTCCGGACGGCTTCGGCGGCTGGTACGGCGTCGGGATGGTCATGTCCGCCGGAGCGCCGGGCGCACCGGCCGTGGGATCGCCCGTAGCGGGCGCGGTGCTCTCCCCCTGCCCTTGCGTGGGCGCGCCGGGAACCTGCGCCTGATCGTCCGGCTCCGGCCCGCTATCCCGCGTAAGGACCAGCGCGACCGCCCCGCCGATCGCCAGCAGCGCAATCAGCAGGAAGATGATCACCGCCAGCGCGCGCCGCTGTGACACCTGCATGCTCAGGAACAGCATCAGCGCGCCAGTGAGCGCCACGCCGAACAGGCCATCCCAGCGCCAGCCAAGCGCCCCGCCCGACGAACGGATACCCGTCGCCGGCAGGCCGCTGACGCCCGGACCAACCGTCACCGTGCCGACATCGCAGACCTGCGGCCCGCCCTGGCGCGCCGCGCAGGCGGTGTTCGTCACCGTCGCCGGAGCGGTCACCGCGGGCGAGAGCGCCGTGACGATGCTCAGCGTGACCGTTTCGCCGGGGTTAAGCGACGGGATCGTCAGGCTCACCTGCTGCCCGTTGACCGTCGCCGGGCCGCGATCCGACGCGGCGTTGACGACCGTCATCGTCGCCGGGACGTTATCGGTCACCACCACATTGCTCATCAGGCCGGTGCTGCCGTTGCGGATCGTCACATTCCACGTGACGGGCCCGCCCGGCTGGGCGTTCGGCTCGGACGGTTCCTTGCTGACCTGCGGCTCGGTCGCGTTCGGGTCGAGCGTGGCCGGGTCGACCGTCGGCGTGGGGGTGCCCGTGCCGAGCGGCGTGAGCGTCAGTTCCGACGTCACGGTCACCGGCTGCGCGACGCCCATCGCCGTCACCGTCACCAGGAAGCGGTAGGAACCAGTCTGGTCTTCGATCTTCGAGACGGTCGCGGTTGCGGTCTGTCCTGGCATCAGCGCGGTCGGCGTGAAGGTCAGAGCGCCGCTGAGCGCCTGCCCCTGCGGGCGCGCGCCGTTGCTGATGAGCATGATCCCGTCGATCGAGCGCGCCGTGGTCAGCGGGATGATCTGGTACGTGCCCGTCTGCAGCGTGACCGGGATCAGCCCGTCGTTGCGGACGATCACCGTGTAGGTGATGTTCTGCCCGAACACCGGCGGGATCGGCGTCGCGGTGATGGACACCGACAGCTTCGGCACGCCGAGGAACAGGTCGGTCATCACCGTCGCCTGGGTCGTATAGAACGGGAAGCTGATGGCGAGATCGGACGACCACGTCCCGGCGCTGGCCGCGAACGAGATCTGCGTATCGGTCCACGTCGTCGGGATCGTCCACGTGAGCGCAGGCAGGCCCGTATACGGCATGCCGGGATCGATCACGACGTTCCGCAGCATGGCGTTGTACGCGTCAAGCGTCATCGGCGGCAGCGTGAGATTGGTCCCTTGCAGCGTGAGCGCGCAAGACGGATGGCCGATCGCGCAGCCAAGCGGTGATGCACCGTCGTTCCTGAACACGAAGCGAAGTTCAACCGTCTCGCCCGGCAGCGCGGGGAGCGTCTCCGTCACCGGCAGGCCGTTCTTAGTGATGTGCAGCGCGATGTTCAGCTTGAGGTCAACGAGATGGACCTCGGTGATGGACTGATCCGACTCGGCAAGCGGCGCAACCTGGCTGGACTGCAACAGGTCGGAAGTTCCCGAGACCACAGTATTGTTATCGTCGATTGCCTCAAGATTGATCGCGATCTTTGCGATCACGCGGCCCTGCGCGTCTGGCGTGTAGTGTTCGAAGCCAACTTTCGGCGTGAACATGCACGACAGGCTGCGCGACTGCCCGATAGGCAGTGGTTGCGACGCGTTTGCCTGTTCCGGCACGCAGTCAAACGTCTCGCCATTAAACGCGATCGAGTACTGGAAGTTGTGCAGCGCCGTAGTGTAGTCGTTGAGCACCGTGAACCGCACAACGGTAGGCTTGCCGGTTTGCAGCGGCAGGCCCTGCGTGCCGTCAACGATCTCTCCGGTGAGCGACGGCTGCTCGACCGCCGTGAGCGTGACTTCCACGCCGTCGGTGTGGACGTTCAGCGTCGCTGTGTCACTCGCCTGAACCTTGTACGCGCCGAGGTTGGCGTCCGTGATTCGCACGTCGTACGAGCCGCCCGTGACTGTCGCTTCGATCTGCGTATGGAGTGCGTTGCTCGGGAGCGTGTAGGTCGCCGTCAGCGTGTGCGATTCACCGTGATCAAGCACTTCGTTTTCCAGAGCGGCGATCTCCGAAGCGAACAGCGTGTTCAGATCCGGATCGGTCGCGCGATCCGTGTCGAACTCAACCGTCCAGCATGGACCGGTGCCGCGCGCGGTTCCGCATCCGATAGGCGACGCACCCTCGTTCGTCAGCGTGAGCGTGATCGTCACATCCTCGCCGCGCTCCGCCGTAGATGGCGTCACTTCGAGGTCAGCGGTCAGGACGAGGTCCACCAGGGAGAAGGCCACCTCGTCGCTCACGTCCTCTGCCAGATCACCACCTGAGATCTCGCCGGTTGCGGTGAGTGTCAGGCTGACGTCCAGCCCACCGGCAGTCAGATAGCTGTCCAGTCCTGGCTCCGGCGTGAAGATGCAGTTGCCGGGCTGGGACTGCTGAGCCGGGATGCTGAACGGCGTCGTGCAGGTTGCCGTCGCACCGGTGATGTTGTTGATCGTCGGCGTGACGAGAATCTGCGCAATCGACAGATCGCTGACGTTCGTCAACGTGAAGTTGATCTGGATCGGCTCGCCAGTCTGGAACAGCTTGTCCTGATCATCAGGAGCGAACGTTACACCGTCCTGCGTGAGCGAGACGATCGTGATCTCCAGGTCGGGCGAGATGATCGGCACCGTCGCTGACGCATCGTCGATCCACTCGCCGTTCATGGTCAGCGTCGCGGTGTTGGTAAGCTCCGACTCTGCCCATTCCAGCGGCACGATCAGCGTACCGGTGAACTCCACCTGCCCTGGCGGATCCTCAGCCGGGATCGTGAGCGGGAACTCCTGATGCAGCGTCACGTCACCTTCGGCGAACGTATCCTCAACCGTCAGGCCAGATAGTTCGCCCTTAGTGAAGCTCTTGATCGTGAACGTATAGTCGACTTCCTCGCCGGGCTTGAACTCCTCGCCCTCAAGATCGGGCGAGACTGCCTTCGTCAGCTCGGCAAGCTGCACCGGGACCTTCGCGGTCGCCGAGATGGTCAGATCGTTGTTGGTTATCTGCGCCGTGTTTGTATATACGGTCGCGGTGTAGTCGTCCGGGATCGTGTGCGGGCCAGTCGTCAGCGTGAAGGCTTCGCCCGGCGCCAGATCGCCGATCGTTTCCGCGAGTTGCAGGAGATCGTCATCCAGCTCAAGGGCCGGTACGGTCTCCGGTGAGATGTTCCGCACCGTGAAGGTGTACGTCACCGGGTCGCCCGGCCGCGCGCGTAGCGCACCCGCTTGCGTCTTGACGCTCGCCTGCTTGGTGAAGATGACCGTCGCGGTTTCGATATCCTCCACCACGGCCACCGCCACCGATGCGCTATCCTGCTGTGGGCCCGCCGGATCGACGGCCTTCACCGTAACGGTGTTCTCAACCGAATCGGGCCAGTTCTCGGTCGGGACCGTGTACGTCCCGGTGAGCGTCACTTTCGCGCCCGGCAGCAGCGTATCCGGCAGAGCGGGCGTCAGCGTCAGGCCCATCGACTCGAACAGCTCGAAGTCTTGCAGCACCTGAGTACCGACATTCTCCACCGTGACCGTAAAGGTGATCGTGTCACCCGGCTCGGCCACAGGGCGATCGGCCGTCTTGGTAACCAGCAGGCTGTCGCCGATGACCTCGACCTGCGCGGTCGCCGTGTCGCTGACGGTGCTCTCACTCGAGGTTGCCGTCACGCGGACGGTAGACACCAGCGGCCCCGGCAGCGCTGCGGTCTGCTCGCAGTACACGGTGACGCTGCCACGCGGCGGGATCTCCGCCGGGTCAGGCTGGGACAGGCCGGCTCCGCACAGGTTGTCGCTGAAGTTGACATTGGTCAGCGGTTCGGTGCCGAGGTTGCGCGCCGTGTACGCGAAGATAACCGTCCCACTGTCGCGCACATACTGCACGTTCGGGACGTTGCTCACCGACAGCGCGCTGCCCTCAGCCGACAGCGAAACCGTCGCGGTCGCCTCGCCGCGAACCGTCACCCCGGCCTGGGTACCCGTGACCGTTACCGTGTTGGTGTACGGATCGGGGTCCCACGCGTTCATGATGCGCGTCACCTGGCGAACAGCCGGTTGCCCAGAGGCGAGTGTTGTCGGCCACGGGTTCGCGCTGAAGTCGATCGCCGGGTCGCTGTCCGTCACCTGGAGATCGGTGATTGGGCGCGAGCCGGTGTTCCTGATGACATACGTGAACGTCACTTCCTGGCCGAAGCGCGCGACTGCAGGGTTCGCCGTCTTGGTGACCGACAGCCCCGGCGTGACGATCTCAAGCGTGTGCGTCGCCGTGTCGCGGACGATCACCCCGTTCTGCGTGCCCTGGGCAAACGCCTGATTGACCAGCGGCGACGGGTCCGCCTGCGAGACAGGGTGGGCGAACATGCAGGGACCGCTCGTAGCCCCAGGCGCGAGGCTGGCAATCGTGCAGAGCGGCGCCGTGCCGTAGAGCGGGTCCGTGACCGTGATATTCGTGATCTCGTCCGTCGCGCTGAAGTTCTGGACCGTCAGCGTGTAGGTGACGGGATCGCCAACTCGCGCCGTTGCGCGGTCGGCCGTCTTGGTCAGCAGCAGGTCGCCCGTTACCAGCCGGAGCGTCGCGGACGCTGCATCCTCGGCGGTCTGCGGCACGGTCGTCACGGACTGGCCGGAGACGGTCACCGTGTTCCGCAGCGGGTCAAGGTCGCTGTCCTGGATGTCATAGGAGTACTTGAACCAGCGTTCAGCGCCGGGGGCGAGCGTGGTCAGGTCGGCAAACGTACCGGCGGGCGCCATTGGGTCGTTCACCTGGATGTTCTCCAACGCCACGACGCCGGGGTTATACACCCTCACGTAGTAGTAGACGGTGTCCGGCGTCTGGTCGCCGACGTTCACGACCGGCGTGCAGACGTCCGGCACGCTCACGCCGCTGCCGTTGTTCTCGGCGCAGACGTACTTCTCCACGCCTATCTCCGCCACGCGGATGTCGATCGTCTCGTCCGCGAAGCTGGAAATCTGCGCGCCATTGACGCCCCAGGCTTTCACGATGGCGTGGTTGCTGTAGGTTTCGTTCTCGACGTCTTCGGACAGGATCGTGTACGAGTAGGTGTACTCGAAGACCTCGCCTGGATCGAGCGTGTCCGTATCGCCATCACCCGAGTCCGGGAACGCGCCCTCAATGGTCACCGGGCTATCCGGGATCGCGTCGTCCGCGATTTGCAGTTGGTCGAACGCCACGCGCCCGGTGTTCTCGACGGCGATCGTGAACTCGACTTGCTGCCCCACCACCGCGCTCGACGGATCGGCTGTCTTGGTGACATGGATCCCCTCAAGCCGGACGTCGATGGTCGCAGCCGTGCGGTCCTGAACGGTCACACCTCCGGCGGACGCCTGGATCTGCGCCGTGTTGGTGAACTCGGTCTCCTCCAGATCCGTCGGGATCGTCATCGTGATCGTGCCGGTCAGCGTCTCGCCGGGCAGCAACCCGCGACCCGGATCGTATGGCTGGTTGTGCATGGGATTCGGCACGAAGTCGTCGCCGCTCTGCGTGTACGGCTCTGGACCGTAGGTGAAGCCGCTGAGGCTGGAGACACCCGCCTCGGGGTCGCTGAGAGCGAGATCGGTCAGCGTGTCGCCTGTCTGGAGCGCGCCAGTGTTGCGGATAGTGATGGTGTACGTCATCTGGCCGCCCGGCATCGCGGCGCCGCTTTGCGGGGTCTTGGTGATGCTTACTTTCGGCTGGATGATGTCGACCGTCGCGGTCGCCTGTCCGCGAACCTCCACATCCCCTTCCGTGTCGCGGACGACGCCGGTGACGATCACCGTGTTGATGAACGGGTCAAGGTTCAGGTTTTCGGCCAGTGCCGCTTCATCTGGCATCGGCAAGTTATAGGTGATGTACGCCGTCTTGTTCGGCCAGAGCACCGTCTCGCTCGGCGGGGGCAGTGGCTGCATCTTCGTATCGGTCGCGCTCAGTTCATAGACTGGCAAGTGGCCGACGTTCGTGATCGCGATCGTGTAGTGGATGCTCTCACCCGGTAGAGCGCGCGACTTGCTTGGATACTTGCGGACGAGCAGTTGGCTCGGCGTGACCGCCAGCGCAGCCTGCGTCGCGTCCTCGACTTCCGTGCCATCCTGGCGAACGCCCGTCGCCGTCGCCTTGTTGATCAACGGATCGGGGTCCTCGGGGCGGATGGTGTATGTATACTGGAACTCCGCGAACTCACCCACACGGAGCACGCCGGGATCTCCCGGCCAGGTCCAGCGCGAGTCCTGGTTGTCGAGCTCGCCCAGGAACGAGTCATAGACGGCGATGCTGTGGATGTCCTGCGATTGATGCGCGTTCTCGATCCGGATGGTGTACGTCACTTCCTGGCCGATGTACGCCAGCGGCTGCGACGTCAGTTTCGTGATCAGGATGTCCGTCCCGAGAATATCGACCGTCAGGCTGTCGTCGGTGTAGACCGAGCGCGGCTCGTCTCCAGGGATCAAGCCCTCAAGCGTCACAGTGTTGGTTTGCGGGTCCCCGTGGGCTTCGCGGTTAAGCGTGATCGTGCCGTTCTGCGGATAGCAGAAGTTGACCGTCTCACCGGCGTACAGCCGGTCTGTCTCGGCGCGCGGTCCATACTTCTCCGCGATGGCATTCAGGAACAGCGGTTGAAGCTGGCCAGGGAACCACGGGTCCTCGACGCGAATGTCGTCAACGTAGCTGCCGGTTTCAGGGTTGTCTTTATTCGTCACCGTGAAGCAGTACTGGACCGCTTGCCCGTTCTTACCCTCGAGGATGCCGTCACCGCCGCCGGTTGCCAGCGGGTATTCATCCGGCAGCTCATTACCGGACTCATCCAGCACCGTCTTCT
>Ga0134095_1001293_pt1 | contig 17900 bp, 20 predicted proteins | sample 6_2taG_FD_94449 | JGI IMG/M metagenome (GOLD analysis project Ga0134095, IMG submission 94449) | Switchgrass degrading microbial communities from high solid loading bioreactors in New Hampshire, USA - 6_20_20_110_A2 metaG | ecosystem: Engineered > Bioreactor > Semi-continuous > Anaerobic >... | reverse complement strand
TGGGGGTGTCTGGAATACATATCTGTATCTCCAGTCACCCGACCATATGCCGCTACAGTAGGTCTTGGTATAGCAGCTGTCGGTATGTGTATGGGACTGGTATATCCCGTAGCATCCTCCCCCTGTAGTTGGACTGCCCGTATGAATATGTTTTGTCCCTCTATAACATTCATCTTGATGGATATGATTGGGGTCCGGCGGTAGGTTTTCAGCATTTTCTAAAACACTCTCGTTCGTTTCAGAGTTTAAATTACCATTATTGACAGGATCATCAACATGTGGCCTTTCCGTAATAACCTCTCTATAATGATATTCATTTGATCCAGCATAGTTTTTGTTTTGCTCCTCTATTATTTCCTCAAGGGTCCGAAACCTGTATTCCGGCTCATAAACCTTATATCTATGTTCAAAAGAAATGTCAAATATGTTGTTTCCTATTTCCAATTTTTTTATTAATTTCTCATAGTCAAAACTGGTCAAGACGCCCGTTTTTTTTACATCTGTAATAAATTCATCTGCTATTTTTCTGTACAAAGAATTTAAAACAGATTCTTTCCTGAGACCAAAATAAACCATAACAGAAAACAAAATAATAAATATACCTATAACTACATCAACAACAATAACCCAGGCTTTATTCATAAATCAGAACACCTCTCCCCCAAATATATATTCTCTTTTTCTACCTATGAGAGAAGTGAAAAAAAAGGTCCTTTGAAGCCGGTACAATATAGATTTGTCTTTTTTTACAACACGAATAGATATATAATTTCCCTTTTTAAAATAATAAACGCCGGAATAATAAACTTCATCAAGAATTTCATATGTATATTTAATATCAAAATACAAAACATTGCTTACTTCTCCTTCAATACGGCAGAAAGGACATCCAGGATCCGAACCATCATCATCTTTATAATACACATGGCCTTTTGGACAAATTATTGTATTAAGCATATTTACAACTTCAATTTCAATACTTACATAAAACCCTTTATATGAAACAGTTATGGTCTGATGACCTAATTCGTATGGATTAAAACCATCTATAGAATAACCATCCTCGGTCAATTCTCTGTGTTCATCCCGAAACACTATAACAACCGTAATACTCGGCATTGTTCCGTACTGGACAAGATTTGATCCGCTTGTAAAATATGCTTCTATTCCGACAATTTCATTTGAGCAGATTGGACAGCCTTTCGGATTTTCTATCATGTCATAAATGGTTCCGCAAATAGGGCATTCTGTCGTATTAAATGATAAGATTGTTAAAGACATTGTATCAGTCGCACCTTTATAATTTACTATTGCTATATATTTTCCGGGAAACATAGTATTTACATCTATTTCCCAGCCTTCTACAATCCTACTGCTACCGTCAGCAAAATAAGCAGTAACCGTAATCGGCAAAGGATCTCCTGGCTTAATAGTGACTTCTTTTGGTGATACAGAAATGCTTACTACAGTATCCGCACATATAGGACAGGATTCATATGATAATGGATACCGGGTAAAACAAACCGGACACGTTGTAACAGCCTCCTGAACCCAAACAGTAATATCTTTCGCATAACCTCCATATTCGACCGTTACATTCTGTAAACCAATTCTTCCGGGATCGTAATTGCTTGTCCAACTTGTAATAACATCTCTGGATCCATCAGAATATATGGCTATAACCGTAATTGGCAAAGAATCCCCTTGAAAAACATCAACATAGTCCGGAACAACATCAATATCTATAATCAGCGACTTACAATATGGGCATCCCGGATCCGTATCATCCGGATTTAATTCATATAAATTATGACACCTCAAACATTCTCTCTTTAAAGGTACAACAATGATTTCAACACTTGATGTTTTTGTTACTTCATTTTCCGTATAAGATATAGTAATAAATTGCTTTCCTAAAATGCCGGCATTATACCCTTCAATCGTGTATGCCGATGTATCAATTATTTGACTGCTGCCGTCATCATAATTTGCGGTAACTGTTAATAAAGGATAACTATATTTTTGCACTTCCTGACTTTCTGGCGTCACAGAAATTGAAAACAGGACCTTATCACTTACAACATTAACTTCTACTAAACATGTTCTTGTGCCTATTGTTTTAGCATTTCCAACTAATCCGGAATATGTTATTGTAACCAATTGAGTACCAATCTTGTTTTTATCATAATTAGTCGTGAAATTTGATATGACAGCAGTATGCCCATCTAAGTATGTTGCCGTTACCGTTAAAGATATATCTTGTCCTTTGCATACCGTTTGAGAAGTGGGAGCAGCTGATATGTATGTTACCACCTTATCACAAATAGGCTGCACCTCGTTACCGTTACTGTCATAATATTTGCCTTCTTTTAAACAAGGGCCAGTGGTACCTTCTCCTGTTCCCCTTGTTACTCCAGCTGCAATTACTGCCAACCCCGAAAAATAGTTAGTTATACGAAATTGCGGTTCAATTTGAGACCAGTTTTCTCCGTCTAAAGTGAATGATATTGTTGTCCGATTGCCGTCATCAGAAACAAGCATGAATTTATTTCCCGCATAAATCATATAATGCCAATTTGGAGAGCCCGGAAAAGTCAAGTTATGATTATCTTTCTTTTCAAATGTCCATGCTGTACTTGAGTTTCTGATATATGGCTCGTTATTATTTATACCTAAATATATGCTGTTACCATACTGAAGTGTTTGCATACTAAGGTTATTGCTTCTTTGATCTTTTATATATGTACAACCGCTTGCAGTAAATACAAACGATTCATTTCCTATACCGGCCGCTATATTTGGACCAACTTGACAAAATCTAAAAGCCGTAGGCGTATAAAATTCTTGACTATCAGTTATGTAACCGGTAGAAGAATTTAATTTATATGAAGATAAAACACCTGAAGCAGCAGATGACAGGATAACTATATAACTGTTAGTCCCATCATTTACTATAGCCATACCTCTTAAGAAATTTTTATAGGAAGGATCTGAATATGAGGAATGTGTATAAATACTCTCCCATGTCAATCCATCCGATGACCTTAGAATATAAAAGGTCCCGCCAAGCTCCTGCCCATTATACATTGCAGATGCTAATAAGTAAAAATATCCATTTTCATATGTAATATAGTAATACTTCAAGTAATATGTTCTAAAATAAGAATAGTCAAAGATTGTCAGGGTTTGTCCCGCCGTCCAATTTATACCATCGGTTGAAACATAAGATAAAGAAGAGCCATTTGGCCCGCCAGATCCTATCGCCACAAATTTTCCGTTACCATATGTAATGCCCACGATACGCTGATTACTGGATTCAAAATTTGAGGGAAGAAAAGTAATTCCCCCATCTGTAGAATAATAAAAATTATATTTATTTGGTGAACTGGCTCCGTATGCAACAACAATCGGATTTGTATTAAACACGCAGTCATATCCATTACATATATGAGGCATCCCATTATAACAATCATCTGTATGGGCATGTAAAGAAAAAGGCATTATTCTTTCATATGATACCAGTCTTGGCAATGAGACCTTGCCATTATTTATATTTAAAGAAAGTTCAGTTCCTTTTACCGGCCTTATGTCTTGTATTTTAATATCATAAATGTCGCCGGTGGAATCCAAAAATCCTATATATTCTTCGTACATTTGAAGACTTAAACACCCGTTTTCACGAATTGAATTTACCAACATACGTGTTTTGTCTTCTATCATATAATCAATGCTTTCACTTTGTGTTTGTGCTATATACTGTAGCGGATACACAAAAATAAGAATCACTATCAGTAAGCCTGCTATTAACCTCCCTGGAAAATCCATATATACATCCCCTTAAATCAAGTCCCAATATATACGAACATAATTAATTGAATCTTTCTGCTTTCACCAAAAACATAAATTTTTTTATAATAACCTTTTTTTATATACGAGAAATAAAGCTCATAATCCTGTCCATTTTGAGGAATAAAATTCTCATCTACCATAATGGGATATTCTTTATATCCCATTATGGTAGCATACAAATAATCATGAGATATGTTTTCTGCAAAAATATCATTATACTGTTGATACACGCCACTATCTTCAATTATATCTTCAGCGACAACCTCTGTTAATTGTGACAGTGTTTTTTGTTGCGAGAACAGATACAACAATCCCAGGCCTATTAGAAAAGCCCCAATCAATATTTCAAAAACAAATAATAAAGATTCTTTCATTTTCCCTGCCTATTTTTGTGTAAATTTTACGCCTAAGATAACTTGATTTTCATTTCTTATTACTTCAACATCGAACATTGCCGTAGGCTTTATGTAGCGTTTTTCATTAGAAAAATTCCTTATTTCTAATAAAAATTCATTATTATAATACTGATTAACCTCTGTTTTACCGGCAACAGAAGTAATAACTTCAACAAAGATAGGTGCTGTTTCAGTTTCATCATATTGTCCCAGATATTTCTTTATAAAATTAACAACTTCGGCCCCTCTTATTTTTTCACCGTCATACATCATAATATCGTATTCATCATACATAACGGCCGTTTTTTCTATATCTAATATAATTTTATCAGCCAGTTTCTTAGTAGCTCTTACTGAGTTTAAAATATAATAAATAATAAGACCTACAAGTATCACTCCAACAACCGCTAGAAATATCTGGGGAACAATCTCAATGTTGTTTTTATGCTTCATTTTAATACCACCTATGCTTTGTTAAAATTACGCCTCTATTTCTGCTGCGTAAAGGTAATTTTTTCAATAATCCCATTTTCATCCCTTTCTAATTTTCCTACAAATATTCCATTAGGATTTATGTAATCTTTATTATGCCTGTCCGCAACCGGTGTGGGAGTGACACTCGGCGAAAAATTTTGGCTTCCATTCGCACCAGTTATTACTGAAATCTCTAAATCAAGCTTTCCTTTTCGCACATCTTCAATTAAGTCCAGTAAAAAACTTCCAGTAACACTGCCGCCATCATAGGTCAGTAAATCAAACTCTGTCATTGAACTGATAGCCTTGTTTATTCTTTCCGTCCCTTCATTAAGGTCTTTCTTCTTGTCTTTAAATACCCCTGTTGACCAAGCAACAATCAGTCCGACAAGAACTACTGCTACTACAACGAGAAATATTTTTACCGGTAAGTCATCGTTTTTAAATTTCATTTAAAAATCCTCCTTTGAATTTATATTAAAATTAAAAATTAAAATTACCAGGGCATGCTATTTAATTCTTCAAGCAAATGGTTCATTTCGGCTACAGATGAAATCAATGCCGGCAATAAACCATAAGCGAATAATAAAAGGAAAGGAAGCGCCGCTAACATATAAGCCCTAAAAACTCTTTTCTTTATTGATTTTTCATTTGCAAGCTTTCTTTTTGATATATATCCCTCTTTGTCTATGTTTATTTCTTCAAATGCCATATAAATAGGCATTTCATCACATCGGATAAGATTATCTACTACTCTTCTAAACGGTTCATAAGGCTCACTTTCTTTAAGTTTTTCCAATGCCTCTATGTCGCCGGAAGCATAATCATTTATGCATGTTCTTATCGAATTCCTAAAAACAACCGCAAATGATTCCATTTCCTCTAATATTTGTTTTACAGAAATATCGCTATTATACATCAACATATTTATTAAGGCATTAAATTGGTTAACCTCATCCTCCATGGCGTCCTTAGATACAGCCGAATTATATTTCATAATTAAATATGGAAAGAAATAAGCAATCACGCTCAAGCAAATACATTCGCATAAATTTATAAAGGAAAAGAATTGCTTTTTATAGCTATTAATCCTTTTAACAATATCTTTAGCCAAAGCATTTATGATTAACGAATTAAAATTCTTATTTTCACTTATTATTTTGTTCGTAACTTCTTCAACGGTAACATCAAAATTTTTATTATTTACATAGTTAACAACATTTTTCTCAATAACCTGAGCCATAGCTTCATAATTCTTTTCTGTGGCAGCAGATGTCAACATTTCCATCTCTGCTACATTCACACATTGCAGCTGCTGCCTTTCTGTTTTTTGCAGATAGAGAGTTAACCCAAAAGATGTTATAAACACTACCAGGCTAATAAGATAACTTCTAAGTATAAAATGCCTGGGACGTATATTATAGCCGCAATTTCTTAATTTTCTCTGTAGCCTCTCCATTCGCGATGCGTATTTCTCGCAGTAATTATCTAATGCCTTTTTTATCAAAGGAATTCTTTCTAACTTAAAGAGCCATTTATAATCAGACTGATGAAATGATTTGTACTCGGCACTCTTTCTCATTATAATATACACGCACATTATAAAAATAAGCAGCGCCAAGTCAAATAAAAACCCTTTTTGTCCATAGTAAAAGCTTCTCATGTTTTCTTTTAAAATAAGCGCAAACTGCTTTACAAAATCAATGCAGAATGCAGGAGCAATAACACACGCCACCACGCCTAAAAACTCCATATTAAGCTTTTGCAGCTTATTAGTCTCTATATCTATCTCACGATATAGGTCATCCAGGTTTTTTATAAAAAGAAGTTTTCCGTTTACGATCTGATCGCCTCGTTCCATAACTCCAGCACACAGGCTTACAAATTCTCGTAAATATTTATTTGAAACATTATCATAATACATTCTTATTGCAGCTTCCTTGTCCTCTGATAACAGGACATCATATATTTGGTCAACTGCTGCCTTCATATAAGGCTTAAGAGAATCTCTGGCTTTAAGCAAAGCATCGTCCACTCGATGATAAACATGAAAATAATGGCAAAATTCTTCAACTAATTTCTGCGTTTCAAATAATGAATCCAACTCAAACTTTTTTGCCTTTCGGCCTATCACTTCATTGTTTATAAGAACAATAATAAATGCTACGTTAACCAGTGTAATCAACCGTTGATTTGTCAAATATATCAATATAAAAGCTAAAGCACTTATAGACCAGGATAAAAAGCAAATACTTACGGTTTTTCCTGCTATTGTCTGGATGTCACACGGACATATAAATCTATACCGATAAGATATTCTATCAACATAACCGCTGGACAAAGGAAAATCCTTTAAAAATTTATAAACAGATTCTATTATTTTATTTAACGTTTGATTTTTATAAGCCGGCTTTCCTGTCCAGAGCATATTTTTTCTTTTTTCATATATCAAATAAAGAATACCAAACCCAAAAAGCACGCTGAATATTGCAATTAAAATCAATATTATATCATTGGTTTTTTCTTCAGCCGTACAAAATATATATAACACGCCTTTTTCGCCCCCTAAGCGGACACCTTGTTAAATTCAACAAATTGATTTCTTTCTTCCGGAGGAAGATTTCTTAAAATTATCTCGGATAATCTGTCGCTAATAGGATTAACCATTTTATACTCTCCATCTTTGTACACAACAATATCCCTTGTGTAATAGCATTTTTTTCTTGCAATAGTTTTTAAGTACTGGGCTATTTCTTCCAGATGACCTTCTATCCCCTCTCCTTTTTTTAAATACTCTTCATCTTCATACGGTATAACCTCTGTTATTCTCTCTATGTATCTATGTCCTTCATTGTCTTTAACACAATGGACATCTAAGTGTACCAGCCGGGCAACCAACTCTTCTATATCCTTGGACCCTGAGCTGCCGTATCCGCCCATTGAATGGACTAAATACGATACAAGGTCAAAGGTTGTAGGCCAATGTCCCGTAGCAATACTCCTTTTTGTTCCTGCCAGCAAAAGATTTATAAGGTGTTTTCCGTGTTCCAAGCCGGCCACCTCACCAAAAATCACTGTATGAGCATCAGTACTTTTAATATACTCAATCAATTTCGGGAAAGGCATTCTCTCGCTAGGCCGCACACCCAAAATATTTTTATCAGCATACACATCGTTTAAATACATTTCAAAGTCTTCTTCAATTGTTCTTAATGATTGACGGTTGTCGATTTCCCTAATTGATGCTCTAGCATTTGTTGTTTTCCCAGATCCTTGATCCCCGGAAAAAAACAGGTTGATACATCCCTTTACAGCCCATTTTATTACACTTATAGGATACTCTTTTTTTGGGTCTGTAATTAAATCTTTTAACTCAAAGTATTTTGTATTTGCACATTTGCGAATAAAAAACGCCCATTGCATGGCATTGTTTGGTCGAAACACGACAGCTCGACTACCATCAGCCAAATGCGTCTTTATAGCGCCTTCCGAAGAGGTTAGATGACCTCTACGGCCATGTTCTGAGAGATTTTTACAAACACGAATTAAATCTTTGTTTGAACGGAAAGTCAAAAATTTCATATGAATTGGTTTTCCTTGATAAACAATCCATATACTTTCATAAGTCCTTCTTTTATTTAACCCCCCCGCTCCCAGGTCCTCTTCTATGTAACCGACATCTTCTTTTGTTATACCGGATACTCCTGCTAATATTCCGTCCAAGGAATCATCTTCCATTATAAGAAGATCTACGACGGAGAGGCCATATGTTTCCTCATATACTATTTGAGTTAAAACATTTAACTTGTCATCATATGATAATGTCGTATATATCTTGTTAAAAGCATTATTTATATCCTCGGCCGTGACTGAATAATAATACCCGTTTTCGTCCTTTTTTAAGGCATCAAGGCCCGCTATATCACAAATATTCTTGAACATATTTCTGCTTCCGTCCCGTTTTTGCAGATACATCAATATCTCAAATTTTTCTTTCGCAGAAAGCATCCCAGGATCATTAAACGGAATAACCAAATCAATCACATCTTCCGTTATTCCAAGCGTATTTGCCAATGTGCTTTTTACCCGGGAAAACACTATCATCTTTGACGGCATATCCCCCTGGGAGCATTTTCTCACTGCGTCAGACAACAATCTTTTTAAGGCTTTCCTGTTCTCCAAATCTTTTTTATTAAGATTTAATCTTTCAATATCCATGTTTATAATACTGTTGATACTCTTTTTAAGCTCATCACATAAATATTGAATAGAGTAAATATCTATATAACTATCATCATTTTCTACCTTGCCCTTAAATATATAATAAAGAACATATAAGACGAAAATAATTAAAAGGCAAGACAGTATTGCATCACTTAAGCTCATCTTATGCTCCTTTCTTCGTCCATTCGTACAGGCATACCTATCATCCTAAGCATTTTTTTAGCTGATAATATGGAACGATGAAAGAAATAATATGTTTCTTCCGGATCATATTTCCCTCTACTAAACATATTTTTCAAAATGAAAAAAGGACTATCAATGTTATTATTTATATTATTTTTCAAACCGTCCTTAAAGAAATCTATCACGTCGCACTTATTCTGCGCATCCAAATATTTTGTACAATAAGGCACAACACCGGAATTTTCTTTTCTTATGTGCTTTCCATATTTTACGCGGCAATTATTAATATTATAGGTGGAGTTGTCATCGTACAATCCAAGCAAATAAAAAGCCTTTTTATTGTTATTAAATAATAAATTTCCATATTCTGAAAAATAATTATCAAGTACATATCTTCTTTGAGTAAGGTTTATAACAATCAAATCAGCCGTTTCCATCAGCCGAACAGACAATTTATCGTTGCCGCTATTTACATCAATCAAAACAAGATCCACGCATTTATCTGCGTCATTTACCAACTTACTAACTGACTTGCCAATATCTCTTTCAAACGTTTCTTTATTCTTTGTTTCTGTTCCCGGCAGCAGGAGCAAAGATGTTTCAGGAAAAGTTATGCAGCAGCTTTCAAGCATGTACGGGGTGAGCTGGTTCATCAAGCTATAAGTTACAGCTGCATCCAAGCCTATATCCTGGAAAAACTCATTATATTCAGATTTATGTTTTCCGACATTTGTCCCCACCAACGGACCTTCGAGGTTATTTTTTAAAATGTGTGTTTGCATAATTAAGACTTTTTTCTTATACAGCAATGACATAATAAATGCCATCGCATGTAGGTTGCTTGTTTGTCCCTGGCCATGCAGCGGAGACCAAAAAACAATTTTACTCATTATTACACCCCTCTCCTTGCCCGATAAATCGCCTTTTTTATAACGCTTTCTTTTATATCTGGGAATATGCTCTTAATTTCTTGTATAATATAACTATTCATTTCTTTTGATATATTTGTAAAACGAATTACTTGCGTCACCTGGCAGTTTACAGCGCTTTCATAATCATCTAAATTGTAATAATGGAAAGAAGTATTGGCCGGATTCTTTTTTAAATCAAGCAGATTTACGATACGATCAACATCTTCAATATTTATAACGTTTCTTATAAGCATGTCAACATTATCATGCTTATCATATACGTTACCCAAAATACCCTTAACCTTTTTTATATTGCTTGGCAGGATATCACAAACAAGAATAATTTTGTCAGCCAACTCATAGGACTTACATTCCAAGCCAAATGAGAATATAACAACGCCGAACTCATTAATTTCATTTTCAGAAGGCACCATTCTTGTATAATTTATATCTCTGTAATTGACAATATTAAAATTACTGTCAATGTCCATACCATGATTAATAGCAGTTTCAAGGGCATTTGAATTCGATAAGTCAATTATCAGGACCCTTTTATTAAGCTTGGTCAGTGTCCTCCCTATGTAAAGGACAACATCAAAAGCCTCTAGACCTGCAAACCCAATTCGTATCATTTCTTTCCCTCCGTGAAACAGACGATCTCATTGGCATCATCAAAACCATACGAATAACCCAGCTCTGGAAAATAAGAGGGAGCCGGCGGTTCATCTGATTCTTCATTTATTATTTCAACGTCTCCCGCCTCAACATCAATATCGTTATATATTATTTTTTCACTAATATTTTCGCCGGCATCCTCATGATCTTCTTGATCTATTATTTCTTCTGACTCTTCGATTTCGCCTTTATAATCATGATAAATATACTCATCCTCTATATCTGGCCATTTATTTTTCTTAACATCTCGATCAAAACTGTTAACAAGCCTGTTTTCCAGTGCCTTTCTTACGGCTACACTCATTTCGGTAACAGCGGTATCAATTATGTTTGGATTCTTCTGTATAAGACGTATTGCCGCTACAGACGGTTCATAGTTTACTACCGTCGCATCCTGGATGTTAGGTTCTATATATTTCACAGTATAGAGATAAGCACCGGTATATAAGTAAGCGTCAACAATAGCACTTTGCATGCGGATAATCTCTTCTTCTGTAAGCCACAAAAAACAATTTGCCGATCCATATTCATAACCTTTAATTCTTGTTTTTGATAAAACAGTGTAGTCCTCCCCATTAGGAAAGACTATTCTTACATCAACAATATCGTTTTCTACTATGTTGCTTGAAACAAGAATTGTGTCGAATTCAACTTCCCTTACATTTGACATTTTTATATCGGTAACCATGGACTTCAATACATGCGTTCCACTTTTTATATCAACGATAGCAATTTTCCCTATGTCATCTTTATCTATATAGACATCTTCTGGTTGTGAGGCAAAAACCGTTTCTAGTTTAAGACTATCTTCTGATATAATTTCGCCGGCCATAATAAAATTTTCCGCTATGTATACCGTTTTCTTATTCTCTTCTATTTCTTTTTTATATTCCTGGATCTGCGCATCGCTACTTGTTTTTATATCATGTATTATTCTTGCGCTAATGCCTACAGCCGCACCGCTAGTTACAATCACGGCAATTATACAAACCGTTATATATTGCTTTGTAGTTCTTTTCATTCTTCTTGATAATCTTCTCATAGTAATACTACTCCTTTAATACAAAATTATAATGATATTCAGAGCCAGCATTATTATTGCCCAGACCAGGAAAAACCACTTTCTAACTCTTTTGCTTTCTGTCTTTGCTTCGGCATATTCCTTTTCATCATAAACATTTAAAATTTTGTCTTTCCCCGGAATTAAAATAAGATAAGCTAAAATTGTAAACAATGCATAACCAATCAGTAATTCTACAAAATAACTTACTATGAATCCTTTATATTCACTGATAAAATCAAGCATACAATCCTCCTTGACTATAAAGCTGTTTATGTCAAGTATCGACCTTACCAAAAAATCTAACTTATCACCCTTGGTAGTGTCAATACATTATTATCTATCTTTCCCATAATTTTCACAAAAAAAATAGGGTATTCAACTTTCGTAGTGGTTTGTTCATTAATTTCAATCATCTCCTTTTTTGCTATGTAATGTGGTTGACATACACTTCTGAATTGTGCAGATGATAGAAAATGATTTTCAGTAATTTCAAGTAAATTTTTGAGGTTTTAGTATTCAACGATGCAGTTAAATAATGTTCTAACCGTCATAGCACCCGCAAGGAGTAATGTCATCCTCGTCCAATAAACTGCATAGGCTTATTTGGGCTTCTTCACCTTCTATAAAATCCTTCCAAGACCAGTTACGTCCAAGACCTTTAACAGATATAAGGTTTTCTTTTGCGTTTTCTTCGATAGCAATAGCCCTACGAAACAAGTCTGGATGCTTTCTCCTTAATTGTCTTATTTCAGCCTTTTTCATAGATGGGCAAAAGAAGCATGATGATTTTCCAGGTAACGGTATTCCATATTCCTGAATTTTATTAACACAATCTTCCCTATACCAGCCCCAGTCAATTAGAGCATATACTTTGGTATATTTTTTGTCCTGTAAATCGACTGCAAAAGCATTTTGTTTGCGTCTTTCTTCACCAGCATCGTAGCCGATATACTTAAAGACTTTTTCGCCCCTGCTCCAGCAGTCAATGCATGGCTTATAATTATTACAAAATTTATCTTGTGGGCCAATTTTGTGTTTTAAAGAACACTTCTTATATCCATATGCTATAGACGGAAGAGACTTTGACCTTAAACATTCCTGTTCAAGTGTTAACCTATTACCTTCGTGGTCAACGTTTTTTACAATAGTAATTTGAGGCATATTGTGCTCTTTAAGCCATTTGTTCATAATCTCAATATGTTGGTATGTATGAGGCTGTTCTCCTCCTGTGTCCGCAAATAAAATCAAATCGACTGGTATTTTCTTTTCATACATTCCTATAAGCATTGCCGTGCTATTTGTACCGCCTCCGAATGAAACTATATTCATTTAATGACCTCCCTACATAACCACCACGAAAGTTGTTTGGTGGCGTATATACTTTTTTATGCTTGTTTCAGTAAACCACCATCAAAGTTGTTTACCCAAAAAATAACAATTCTATCTTATATTGCAAATCATTCCTATATTTATAAGAGTAAACAGGGTGCTGGAGATTAAAAATCTCCAGCGCCCTTAATTCTTATGCTACATTCGATGTCAATTATTTTAATTATTTTTATCCCAAACATCTCAAGAAGAAACATTGCCTGTTCTTCCGAGTAAGCAGGGACTTCTATTGACCTTTCTTCACCGTTTTCAATATACGTTACACAAAATATTTTTTCTGTCATACTTACAGCCTCCTTTCTAATTAACAAAAGGAAGGCTATCTGTAACGTTTATGAAGTCGATCCCTGAAGAGCTGCCCTTCGGTGAAGATTGTTCGTCAATGGATGAGGCCGATTTTCTTTCAACGAATTCAACCTCATCTACAACTACATCGGTTGTATATACTTTTTGGCCAGTAGATTTTTTATAGCTGCTACTTTGTATGTGCCCGACTATAGCCATTTTCATTCCTTTTTTAAAATATTTATTTATAAATTTGGCTGTCGAACCGAAAGCAACGCAACCAATGAAGTCGCTTTCTTGCTCTTTTTTGTATTTACGTTCCGTTGACAGTGTAAATTTTACAACTGTCACAGGCCTTTCTCCCTGCGTATGAATCACCGCAGGGTCTCTGGTCAATCGTCCAATTAATATTACTTTATTCATACTTTCCGGGCTGTATAGGAAACAGCCCAAACACCCCCTTTACGATAATGTACCGGTCATAAACCTTTACGACCTTCCAAAGCCTTTCTAAATTCATATGCATATTTATATGCAAATATTAAATTAAGCAATTCTAAGGATGCTGATGAAGAATCCACCACTTCACCGTTACAAATCTGCTCTGCATAATTATTGCATATATAATTAGCTTTTTCATATACTTTTAGAGCAGATAAAAAATTCTTTTGTAAGATTTCTTCGTCGTTGTTTCCATATTCAAAATGTTTTTCAACAAACTCTTCCTCTGCCGCTTGAAAATCCACCAACATTCTGTCAACTCCTTTCTTCCACATAAGGACGCTCCATGATTAACTGGAGTTCCTTATCTCCGTTTTTTTTATTAAATGTGATTAGGCGGCCATAGAGATATAACTCACTATTCGGTCCGTAATTCTTTATGAAATCTCCAATAGGAACAAACCTCTCGATTTGTTCTATTGCAGATTTGAATAAAACTAGCCGCCTTGGTTCCTTCTCCCCTTTAATATCAACTATGGCGCTATAGCCATAATTGTTTCTGTTTTTTAATGAAGAGAAGGCTTCCCTGAGCCTTACCAGGTATAAAGATACCGGTTGTTCCGGATCAATTTCATCGTTTTTTTGCCTCAGGGATTTTAATTGTGCTTCGGCTATACCCAATTTCTTGCAGCACCTTTTAAAAACGTCTTGAGTTGCAGTCTCAAGATCATTTTTGTATGCCGCAGCTTCGTTGTCTTTGCTCTTTAATATAACCGGAGCTCCACCGCATGCAGACTTAGAGCAGACGGGATTCCCGTCGTCATCCCTAAGTGTTATGGTACCGCATAATGAAATGTGAGGCACGGTACCAATAATACAAGTTTGAGGTTTCGTGGTAACAAAATCATAATTTAATATGCCAACAACCTCATCTAGTCTTTGTTGGTATTTTTCAACCGGCAAATAAAAAAAGTCAAAAATATTTTTTTGGAAGTCGCTGACATCAAAAGGGGCTGAGAGCTCCTTTATAATCTCATCGAACGACTTCCCGTTGATGGTTCTAGCCATCATCGACACCTCCTTAAAAATATTAAGACCGCTTTGAGCATTAAAAAAGCACTAATTCTATAAATTAGTGCAATTTTTTCGTCAAAGCGGCAATCCTACTCCCTGATGTGCAGGGTATTAAAACAATAAAAATTTACAAATATAATATAACATATAAAAAGGCTTAATTCAACAGGTTTTTTATATTTCCATGCAAAAAGCCACTACACTGCTGTATAATGGCTTTTACCGTTTTTTTGAACTTCATAAATGGTTTTCAGTATTCTTTTTGCGCGATCAAGGGCCGGGTTATTAATCTGAAATCGTTGATCCATTTTCTTATAATCTTTATCCTTCCTTTTTTCTAAACATCCATTTTTAATATAAGTCAATTTCATCCCTCCCTTTAATAAATCATCTCCTATACATATTATACACAAAATATCATGTAAAATGCAAGGCCTGCAAAAAAAAACAACGAGGATAAACAATTTAAAAAGAATCCTGTACGCCAAAAACGACATACAGGATTCTTTTTTTCGTTAGGTTTCCGCTGTAAGCATAGCTAGTATTTTTTTTGCTTTCTCTAACGCAGGATTATTAATTTTAATTTCATATCCTCGGCCGGTACCTGTTTTTTCTTTTGTCTTTATTTTTGGCCTGTCTTGTTTTCCAGCCATTTCTCTTTATCCTCCTTTGCAGCAATCCATAAAACAGAAAATGTATTTCTTAAAAATAAATAGTCATGATCTGTTAGATTGCCTTTTCCTTCAATAAATATATAAGCATCAGATTTTAATGGAATAATCCTGACGTTACTTGCTAAAGTAACGCCTTTTTGTAAGAAAAGGTCTTCAGCCATTTTTTTGATCGCCTTATTATCATGCCACAGATTGTAATTTTTGACCTTTTCTTTAACATAACAACTTATTAAGTCAATATGATTGAGTTCATGATTGACTTCAAAATATTCAAAGAACCGGATCCTCATATCGAGATACTTCTCGATTTTGGAAATCCAAAACTCATAGAAGTCATTGAAGATAAATTCTTCCTCATTTTTTATTTCTTCAATGAATTTCGCCATCACAGAGGCAATCATATCGCAAGCCTCTGTATAATCAATCAAGGTTCTATAAGTATCAGAAACCTCCTGGAATTCTATGTCCTTAATTCTTTTAAGTCCATACCCCAGTATAAACAAATTGTTGACGATAACCGTTGCCGCCAACATAGTACCAAAGTACACCACAATATTGTCCACTATGCGGCTTACCAAGCATCCAACAGCCGCATGGATCAAAAATATGGCATATGTAATGGTACAAAAGACATCCTTGTTTTTTAGTAGATATATGCGCATCGTCCTTTTATTTTTATTTTTTAAAAAAAAGACAACTAGCATATATAATAATAAAGATGTAAAGAAAGTCATTAAGACCAACTCGGCCCGATCTTGCTTTAAAATGAATTTCATAAAAACACCTCCTTTAAACATCCGATCCGTTTCCTAATAAAAATGCACTAATTCTAACAGAATTAGTGCAATAGCAATAAACGGACCAATACCCCCTCCTCGATGTACGAGGAAAAAAAAACAAACACAATTTTCAATTGTAATATAACATATAATACCAAAAATTACAACAATTTTTTGTGTTCTCTCTCCTGCTGCCAGGATTATTTTAGAATATATCGAATCCCTTTTCTTCCATATCCTTTTTAATCAATCCCGTAATATAGCCATTTAAGGATAATGGACTAATCAAATTTTTTATAACAGCTTTCATTCCTTTAGGCACAAATATTTCAATACGATCATAGTTCTTTAAATTATATTTTTTACTTGCCTTTGTCCTGGCATTTCCCATTACATCATCTCCTCTTCTTTCGAAAAGGATTATAACATAATGAATTTATATATACAATACCGGTATGATATTTTATTGACATATAACATACCGGTATGATATATTATAATAAAGAATATCGTTATTAAAAGGAAGGGAAGGAAGGGAATATGACCTGGAAAACACACGCCGCCGGCGGATTTTTGTTTGGATCCGCCACCGCATTACTTATTAAGAAAAATATTCCTGATTTTCCATACGGGCAAGACATAGTTTTTTGTATTTCATCAGCTTTATTCTCCTCCGTCTGTGCCCTATTACCGGACATAGATGAGAAAAAAAGTACGGCAGGCAGGAAGCTTTGGTTTATATCATGGCCAATATATCTATTGCAGTTACTAATTAAAATACCCGCCCTGTTTAACAAAATATTTAAGTCAGCAAGCAAGGTAGTTGGCCACCGGGGAGTAACACACTACCCTATCACTTGGCTTTTATTGACCGGCATGGCAGCAGGGATAGCAAGTATTATTCATTATTCAAATATAAACTACATTACAAAAATGATTTTTATAAGTATCCTATTTGGCTTTAGCATAGGAATACTTTCACATATTATTTATGATTTCTTTTCAGGAAAAATAAAATTACTAGGTCCTATAAGCCAAAAAGAATATGGGGTCAGTTTAATTAAAACGAACAGCATATTAGAAAAAGCGGTATTAATATTATCTTACTTTGCAGCAGTGCGTATTATTTATATTTTTCTTCAAACAAGATAAATGAGGTAAACAACTTTGATGGTGGTTTACAAAAACAAGCGTAAAAAATTATACAGCATTTCAAACAACTTTCGTGGTGGAGGTGACAATTTGAAGATAGGTTTAATAGATGTTGACGGTCACAATTTTCCAAACTTGCCTTTAATGAAAATATCTGCTTTTCATAAAAGTTTTGGTGATGATGTAGAATGGTTTTTCCCTTTAAATCAATATGACAGAGTATATATTTCTAAAGTATTTGATTTCACACCAGATTATGAAATGTGCATCCAGGCAGATGAAATAATTAAAGGCGGGACTGGATATGGACTTGAAAATAAATTACCTTACGA
>Ga0134095_1001285_pt1 | contig 17941 bp, 18 predicted proteins | sample 6_2taG_FD_94449 | JGI IMG/M metagenome (GOLD analysis project Ga0134095, IMG submission 94449) | Switchgrass degrading microbial communities from high solid loading bioreactors in New Hampshire, USA - 6_20_20_110_A2 metaG | ecosystem: Engineered > Bioreactor > Semi-continuous > Anaerobic >... | reverse complement strand
CTGCAGGAGATGGAGAAACTGGCCCGCCGCTTGAAAGACGATGAGCTGCAGGCCGAGGTGCTGATCCGCGAGGCGAGTCTGGCCTTTGTCACCGGCGATTACCCCACCTCCATCGCCGCAGCCAGAAAGGCCCTCCCTTTTGCACGGGCAGCCGGCAGCATAGAAAGCGAGACTCAGACCCATCTCTGGCAGGGGCGATCGCTGGCCTGGCTGGGGAATCACCAGGAGGCGGCCGCCGAACTGGAATCCGCTTACAACCTGGCCGTGAAAGCCAATTTTCCCTCACTGCAGGCCGAAAGCCTGTGGAACTGGTCGATTGTCGCCTCGAACCAGGCGGACTATTCAGCGGCATACGACATGCTGCAGCGCTCACTGCAGATCTACCGTGAGATCGACGACATCATTGGGGAGAGCGCTGCCCTCGGCCAGCTTGGCGTGGTCCTGCTCTCGCAGGAAGACCATGAAGGGGCGCGCCGGTCTTTCGAGCAGGCTCTGCAGCTTTACCGCAGGATGGGCCTGCGTTTTCGGGAGTGCATCGTGCTCAACAACCTGGGCATCATCGCTTACGAAGAGGGGCGTTTATCGGAAGCGATGCGCTTGCACGAAGAAAGCCTGGAGATTGAACTGGAAATCAACGACCGCTACGGCATCGCCAGCTCGCTGGGGAATATCGGCGACATCCACCGCGACCAGGGTGATTATCCCGCTGCGCTGGAATACTACAGGAAAGCCATCGACCTGGCACGTGAAATGGACGATCGCATGCTGGAGAGCATTTTGATTTCCAGCCAGGCGATGGCCTACCTCCATTCAGGGGATCCCGAGACTGCCCTGGAATACTCCCGGCTGGCCCTGCAGATTGCACGCGAGATGAACGTTCCATTCTATGAGGCCCAGGCGCTGCCGCGCACGGCGCGTATTTACTTTGAGATGGGGGATTACGAGCAGGCAGTGCAGTATTACAAACTCGCCATTGACCTGCAGCAGAGCAAGGCGCTGGAGAACCGCGCCGTAGAATCCACCGCTGGTCTGGCGCGCGCCCTGCTCGCCAGCGGCCAGCAGGAACAGGCTCTGGACGCTGCCGGCCGGGTGGTGGAGTATATCCGGGAGAAAAATCTGGTCGGGGTAGACGAACCGGTGCGCGTCTACCTCAATATCTACCATGTGCTGGCGGCTGGCCAAGACCCGCGCGCCGGAGAAGTGCTGCAGACCGCCTACCAGCAGCTCATGGAACGTGCGGACCGCATCGACGATCCTGAACAGCGCCGCTCGTATCTGGAAAATGTGGCTGCCAATCGCGAGGTGCGGCAGCTCTACTACACCCTTTACGGAGAACCCGGCGCCAGCCGGCGCGAGCGCGTCTGAAGCAGATTTGCCTATTGATTCTTCGCCTGTTTTTTGTACAATCTTAACAACCCAATTGTGGTCTATTTCGGTTAATTAACCAGGCCGCTGCCGGGTGTAAACGGCAGGGGGGAGAATCAGGCCAGCCTTCGCCATCCTTGCTTCCTCCCGCTGATCCACAGATCGATCAGGAGGAAAAAGTGACAGAATCTCCCATGACCCAGGAGGACAAGGTGCGGCACGGTGCGGCGGATTCAGGCGCCTACTTTCGTTATATGACGGAGTTTGTAGGCTTCACCCCCTCCGATGCCGAAGTGATCCGCCAGTCCGGGTTGATCATCGAAAAATATCTGCCATCCATTGTCGCCGATTTTTACACTCACCTGCTGCGCTACCCGCCCACCCGTGCTCATTTTCTAAAGCCCGACGGCAGTGTCGATCAGGACTATCTGCAGGTGCGCATGCAGCACCTGACCAACTTCTGGCGCCGCACGGCATCCGGGTCGTTTGACGACGATTACGCTCGCTATGTCGACTATGTTGGCCGGGCGCACACCGCCCGCGGTGCCGACCCGGGCATTTACATCGCCGAGCGCTACGTCATCGGCCAGGTGGGATTTATGCAGCACGCCATCAGCAAAGCCATAGAGAAGGAGCTGGCCGGGATCGATGAGGCATTCGCCCAGCGCGCCATGCGCGCCTGGAACCTGTTGATGATGGTCATCCTGGAAATGCTGGCGCGGGTCTACGGCGACGAGCATGCCGGCGAGGCAGCCGGCACCACATTCAGCGTGGACCACGAAGCCATGCAGCAGCTCGCCGTCGATGTCTACGAACGCGGCCTGGGGCTGGTGCGTGAGACGCCCCTGAAAGAGATGTTTGTCGCTCGCGTCGAGGAGATCCCCGACGGTGAACGCAAAATTGTGCAGGTGGATGGAATCTCCATCGGGGTGTTCCACCATAAGGGTGAGTGGTACGCGCTGCGCAATTACTGCCTGCACCGCGGCGGACCGGTGGCGACCGGCTGCCTGGAAGATGATGTGCTCACCTGCCCCTGGCACGGGTTCAAGTACAACGTGACCACCGGTCAGATGCTGGTAGACCCGAATGCAAAGCTGGAGATGTACCGGGTGAACGTGCACGACGGACAGGTATACATCACGGTGGCGGAAAGACAGCCGCCGGCTGAGCAGCCTGCAGCCGTCCAATTGACGGCCAGCCAGCCTGCGCCAGCAGCCCCTGCCCCGGCGGCCGCTGCAGACCCGGGTTCGACGGCGGCTCCTGCAGCGGAGCGAAAACTGCAGCGCAGCGAGTTTTACCTTCAGGACCTTCCCCCCGGGAAGACACGCCTGGTTGTTGTGGATGGGACCGTTGTAGCGGTGTACAACGTGGCTGGACAGCTCTTCGCCACACAGAATGAATGCACACACGCTGGCGGCCCGCTGAATGAAGGGACTCTGGAAGGTTACACCATTGAGTGCCCCTGGCACGGGTCCTGTTTCAACGTGCGCAGCGGACAGGTGCAGCGCGGGCCGGCCAGACAGGCGCTGAGAACCTACTCCGTAAACGTGGAAGATGGAGTTGTGCAGGTTACTTCACGCAGCTAAGACCTGCAGACCTCCAGGAAAGGAGCACTTTTATGGATTGGGCCAGCAGTTTACAGATCCGCACCTCCGAAGCGCAGGGGCGCGTCCCCGTAACCGTCCTGCATGTGGAGGGGCGCATTAATATGAGCAATACGGACGCCCTGGAGCAGGCTGCTTCTGCGGCGATCGATCAGGGCGCCCGTTACCTGTTACTGGACCTGAGCAGCGTACCCTCGCTGACCAGCGCCGGGCTGCGGTCGATTCATTTGATTTACCAGCAGCTCAACCAACCTGACCCCACCTCACAGGCTGATCCAGCCGCGGCAGAGGCATCCAAACGTCTTAAGCTGCTGGTCACCAGCCCGGATGTCCGCAAGGTACTGCAGATCTCTGGATTCGACAGCTATCTGGAGGTGTACAGCAGCCTGCAGAAAGCCATCGCCTCCTTCTGAAATAACCTCAGGTCGAATTCCTGGCGGAGCGCGCTTCTAGAGCGCGCTCTGCGTTTTCTATCTTGACGCTTCCGTGAACATATGTTATTAATAACATATGTTCAAATTAACTCGATGAGGTTTTTATATGGATTTACGTTCCACCATCCTGGGACTGCTGAGCTGGCAGCCGTTCTCGGGGTATGACCTGAAACGCATTATCTCCCAGTCCGACATTTTCTACTGGTCGGGCAACAACAACCAGATTTACAAAAGCCTTATCGAGCTGCAGAAAAGCGGGCTGGTGAACTACGAGGTGCAGGTTCAGGAGGGCCTGCCGGCGAAGAAGGTCTACTCCATCACCGAAAAAGGCCGCCAGGAGCTGCGCCGCAGCCTGCTCAGTACGCCGGAGCTGCCGGATCTGCGCAAAGGGTTCCTCATTCAGCTCGCCTGGGCCGATCCTTTAACCGATGCGGAGGTTCTCGAGCTGCTGGAACAGTACGAGGCGGATATCGCCAACCTGCTGCAGATGCACCAGGCGCAGGCAAGGAAACCCGAAGAGCGACCAGAGCGTTCGCCGCGGGAACGCTACCTCTGGGAGCGCATCATGGCCAACATCACCAGCACTTATCAGAGCGAGCTCGAATGGGTGCGCCAGACAAAACAGGAAATTGCCGGAGGATCCTACCGGCAAAAAGAATAGAGAGGTAAGACATGACGAATGGAATGGTAGAAATGATCCGGACGCTGCGCAGGGAGACCGGCGTGGGTGTGATGGAGATCCGCACTGCACTGGAAAAAAGCAGTTACAACCTGGATGAGGCGCGCGCCTTTCTGCTGGAAAATTCGCAGGCAAAGGCAGAAAAGCACAGCGACCGTGAGGCGCTGCAGGGCGCCATCGAGGTGTACTCCCACAGCGAGGGGCGCATTGGTGTGATGGTGGAAATCAACACCGAAACCGAGTTCGCCAGCCGCTCAGATGCTTTCCGCCGCTTTGCGCATGAAATTGCGCTGCAGATTACCGCTGCGGCTCCGCTGTATGTGCGCGATGAGGATATTCCAGCGGAAGTTTTGGACGAGCTGGCGCAGGAGGCCGCCGCAGCGGCCCGGCGCCAGGGCAAGCCGGAGCACATCATCGAGCGCATTGTCAAGGGGCAGCTGGAAAAGTACCGGAATACGCACGTGCTGCTGCGGCAGCCCTATATCCGGGATGAGAGCGTCACCATCGCCCAGCTGTTGAACCAGGCCATCAGCCAGGTGGGTGAAAACATAGTCATCCGCCGCTTCGTCCGCTGGGAACTGGCTCCGGACATTGAGTCCGAGTGAGTTATATCTCATGAAAGACGCCCCACAGGCTTTCCCTGTGGGGCGTCTTTTTCTGACAGGAAACGACCACCTGAACAGCATCTTCCAGGTGGTCGTTATGGATGGATGCAGCGAATTGAGGGAAGGGTTTGTGCTCTAACACCGCAGCCACGCGGACAGGATTAACGAGCGTTACGAGGTGCGTTCGTCAAAGTGTTCCACACAAAAAGCGAGGACTTCCTCTGCAGTAGCGCCGGCGGCAACCGGTTCGGCATATTCGCCTAAAAACGTCAGGTAATCATCCGAGAAATAGGTGCACTGCGTGTACTTACCCTTATTGTTGTCTTTCACCGAGGCCGTGATTTCTACCGTCTGATCATCAATGACAACGTCATTGAAAGAATACTTGTTGGTGGCGGCCAGAGCGACGCTGGTAAACGCCAGGGCCAGAAGCAGGATCACAGCCGCGCTAATCACAACCCTTCTGCGCATTTCCAACTTCCTCCCTTATCAATAATTCGCACAAACCCTGTAATAAATTAATTACCTGAATAAAATCTTCATTTCAATAAGGGAAAACCCTACTCAGGTTCAAGCAGGGGCGGAGAATCTCTCACCGTTAAGAACGGCTGCGGCTGCGCTGCTGCAGTGTCAGACCCACCAGGCGAGAGACCACCACAGCAATATAACCCAGGCCAACAAACTGTTCAAACATCAGCAGCACACGTGCAGATGTGGTGACGGGCACAATATCGCTCAGGCCGACCGATGACAGGTTGGTGAAGCTCACAAACAGCAGATCCACAAATGTCAGCGACTGGTCGGGCCTGACGCTGCTGATGAAGCTGCCCGGACGCAGCGCCTCCCAGACCAGAAACAGGTTGGCAAACCCCCAGGCCAGCATGGTGAAAGTCGCGCCGGCAGCGTACAGCTCGTCAATGGTGACGCGGAAATCCTCCATCATATAGGCGATCAGGCTGGCAGCGGCGTAGAAATACAGCGGTGCGGAGAGCAGCGCCGCCAGGTAATAGAAAACCGGTTGAGACAGTACTGCTGTCAGCACTGAGAACAGGAAGGCCGGCACAGCCAGGATCCAGGCGATCCAGTCGATGGCCGGGCTGTGATGTACGACCCAGATCACCAGCATGGGCACCACTACGCTGAAGGCCGTCACCAGCGCCCGCTCGCCCTGCGGCTCCTCGAACACGGCGTACAGTATCAGCAGCATAAGCTGCAGCCCCAGCAGCAGCGCGGATGGGTGGAAATGCGTCCGGGCATAGCGGATAATGGATAACATGACCGGATCTCTACTGGATTTTCTCTCCGATTAAGTTTCTTTACTCGACTCTGTGGAACGGTCGATGAGACCTGTTTACCCCCTGTTCGATGTCCAGAACCTGAAAAACAAACCGCGACCGGCTAATAAATCACATGCTATTATAGCCTGCGGTAGCGGACAAATGACATATTCTCACCACGCCCAAAATAATTTTTTTGATGATTGCTTTCAGCCACTCACCAGGATTCAGGTTTAAAGAAGGTTCCGAAAGAATCCTCGAGTACAGGTGGAAACTGGCTGCTACGCAATGCTCCCTGCCTGATCGGCTTTACAAAAGAAGCAGCGTGCTTGAGGGCGAACGCAGGTTTCTTGGGGTTCGGGTTCAAAACTACAACGGGTAAGCCCAGATCCTGTCTGACAATGCGAACAGGTTCAACCAGATCTGAATCGTTCGAAACCACAACAGCAACCTCATATTCGCCTTTAAATCCGTCAGCTACGAGATGTGCAGCAAGATTCACATCCGAGCCTTTTTCTTCTGTCCTTATCACTTTTACAAACTGTTGAGCTCCAGGAGCGCATCCTGCCACAGGCATGTAAGTTTCCTTCGATAAATAGAATCCATAAATGATTTCACAGTTTGGAAGGGTTTTTAACGCCCGAAGGTAAACTTGTTGTCGAACAACCTTGCCCGGATCATCCTGCCTGGCTGTAATCAAAGCTGTAAAATATTTAATTTTTATGATCTGGTTTTTCGGGAGTAATGACTGGCACAATTGGTGGATATTGAGCCATTTATATGGGGTATTTTTAACAGCCCGGTAGTAAAGGTTAAAGCCATCCACGTAAACATAGTTCTCATAGGCTGCCCCATGAAAAAGCAGAGACCGTACAAAGTACGGCCTCGCGCCCAGTCCCCGAAGGAACTGGGGGGGTGTACTTAGATTATGGCAGATAATTGTTCGTTTGTCAACAAATTAATATCACTTCCATAGCAATTATAACGCAGCAACAACAATTTCTATAAGCAACTTCCTCTCCACTACTTCTGTTCAGATGCAAGCTGACAGATCTGATCGGGCTGGCATAGGATTTACCACTGGCCGATCATGTCCCTTCATCGAGCAGAAGAGCATCGACATAAGCAAACTCATCAGCCATGGATGCCTCTTCTTCATCGTTAAGTTCCACATCTCTGGCTTTAGCCAGGGAAGCGCGGGCCAGCTCAAGATCCCCGGTGCGCAGCACCAGTTCGGCCCGGTATAAATACGCTTTTGCACATTTCACGGGCGCGGCACCGGGGTAGCGGGCGAGGCCGTTTTCTAACGTTTTCAACGCCTGAGCCAAGTCGCCGTGAGCATCCGCCAGCCGGGCAGCCACATCAATGATCTGCATCAACCCCCTGGCCTTCTGCACCTCAGGATCATCTTCACTGTCATTCAGGCGCTGTATGCGCAGCCAGTTGCCCCCTGGATCAACCACGGTAAACCCGCTCACCGTTCCATACTTCTTGCGCGGCCGCAATATCCGGGGAATACCGGCCACCGGAAGCTTTCCAAAACCGGAGCGCAGCCCCGCCGCAAAGGACTGATACAGGCTCTCCGGATCGGGGACGGCAATGATGACGCTGCCTTACGATTCCTCGGGATTAAATCCTTCCATCCCGAAGAGGTGAATCTGGATATCCTCCAGCGCCACAACCACGTAGGGGTTAGGGCGGGTCTGCCGGTAGGTTTGCTTGAAGCCGAGCAGCCGGTAGAACTCGATCGATTCTTCCAGGTCCTGGCAGGGGAGCAGCGGATACATCCGTTCGTTGGCCATATAATTCCCTCCTGGCTGTTGCCCGCTTAAAAAGTACCCGAATTATAACGGCACCGTCCCCCCTAACGACGGTGAGAATGCCCACCACCCGGGTTTGAAGTTATCTCATGGTCAGGTTTCTGCTGCTGGGAAAATGAAAAAACGAACTTAATGAGAGCATGACGCTGCAATCTCTATCTCAAAACAGCACAGTCTGGCCCCTTAACGCAGAACAGCGCCCGGGATTTTCCCAGGCGCTGCTCCGTATCCACAAACCGGTATTGAAGGCTAAATCACAAACTGCGACATATATTTATGGGAAATCCGCAGGCTGTCGAGGATCTTTTCGTGGCTGCTTTCAAAGGCGCGGTCCTCCACCTCGATGCAGGCAAATCCGTCATAGCCGATATCGAGCAGTGCGGAGACAAAACGGCCCCAATCCACATCGCCATAGCCCGGCAGCTTGGGGCTCATGTAATCCAGCGGGTAGGCCATGACACCCACTTCGTTCAGCTTCTCCGGATACAGTTTAATGTCTTTGAAATGCACGTGGAAAATTTTGTCTTTGAACTCGTACAGAGGCAGGGTGTAGTCCATCATCTGCCAGATAAAATGGCTGGGGTCATAGTTCAGGCCGAAGCAGTCGCTGGGGATGATTTTGAACATTTCGCGCCAGATGCGCGGCGTGGTGGCCAGATTCTGACCGCCGGGCCATTGATCGCGCCCAAACAGCATCGGGCAGTTTTCAATCGCTACTTTGACCCCGTGCTGCTCGGCATACTTAATAATCGGCGGCCAGATCGTTTTAAACAGCTCCAGGTTCTCTTCCACCGGCAGAGTCTGGTCGCGTCCGATAAAGGTGGTAACCATGTTCACGCCCAGCTTTGCACTGGCAGCGATCACCTTCTTCAGGTGTTCGATGTTGGCCTGTCGTTTGGTTTCGTCGCCGTCCATCGGGTTGGGGTAAAAGGCCAGTGACGAGATCTCGACGCCCTTATCCTTGCTGTATTTGAGAATAGAGGCCGCTTTCTCATCGCTGAGGTCTTCCACATCGATATGGCTGACGCCTGCGTAGCGGCGCTCGGCCTTGCCGTGGGGCCAGCAGGCCACTTCCACGCAGCGGAAGCCGATTTCGGCGGCGATGTCAATCGTCTCTTCAAAGCTCCAGCCATCCAGAATGGCGCTAACAAAACCCAGTTTCATTGCTCCAGCTCCTCTCTTTAATTTACGCAGACCGTGCAGCCCCTGCGGGCCGATTCAATGCTGGCAAAAATGACCCGCATGGTCTTCAGCGCTTCTTCTCCCGAAATCTCGGGCTGGCGGTTGTTCACCAGGCAGTCCACAAACGCGTCGATCACCCCAGACTTCGTCTGGCTTTCGTTGGTCTGGATGCGGTCGATGTCAAAGAGGATTGTCTCACCCTCCCCTGAGGTCACCTTAATGGAATAGGCGGGGTCGTCGTAAATGCGCATGATCCCGCGGGTGCCGTATAAAACCGTGCTGTTATCCTCGGGCCCGTAAAAGGTCCAGCTTGCCACCATCGTGCCCACAGCGCCGCTGCTCAAACGGTAGATGCAGAAGGCATTGTCTTCCACGCCAATCGGATCGCCGTTGGCACAGCGTTTATCAATGGTGCTGAAATGGGCGGTTGTCTCGACGATCGTCTGACCGGTGAGGAAATGGATCAAATCGGTCTTATGAATGCCCAGGTCACCCATCACGCCCATGGCAGCCCGTTCTTTATCGAAAAACCAGACGTCCTGCCCGGGGTCGATGCTCCAGGTCTCCGGGCCGCCGTGACCGAACGTGGTGTGGAAGGAGATGATATCGCCGATGATGCCCTGCTCGATGAGCTGCCTGGCTTTCACATGGGCTTTAGCCAGGCGCTGGTTATGCCCCAGCATCAGAAATCGCCCGCTTTCCCGGGCGGCCTGTACCATGGCCTCGCATTCCTGCAGCGTAGCGGCCATCGGCTTTTCGCAGAGCACGTGCTTGCCAGCTTTCAACGCCGCGATGGTGATCTCAGCATGCGAGGCATTGGCCGTGCACACGCTCACTGCGTCGATCTCAGGATTGGCCAGCAAAGCCTGGTAGGAATCGTAGGCTTTCCCGCCGTATTTCTGAGCCATTTCAGCGGCGCGGGCGTGGTTCAGGTCGTAGTAACCTGCCAGCTCCACATGCGGATTCTCCGCGTACTCAGGGATATGCCGCACCTGAGCGATTTTTCCACATCCGATAATACCGATTTTGAACATGATTGAGCGCCTCCGAAAGTGATGTTCGCTGATGTGTGATCAGGACGTTTTCTCTTTTCTCTGCAGGAGCACGGCTCCAATAACAATGACGCCTTTGAACGCCTCGCGCAGGAAGGGCGGGACGCCCATCAGGTTGAGCAGGTTGTTCATCACCGCAATGATGAGCGTACCCAGCACGGTGCCCATGATGGTACCTCGCCCGCCTGCCATGCTGGTGCCGCCCACGATCACTGCGGAGATGGCGTCCATTTCGTAGCCGCTGCCAGCATTGGCGTAGTCCATCGCACCGATGCGCGCCACCTGAACGACCGCAGCAATGGAGACCAGCAGGCCGGTCAGCGCATAGACCCGGCGCTTGATGGTGTTGACATTGACCCCCGACAGGCGGGTGGCGCGCTCATTGGATCCGACGGCGATCACCTGACGGCCAAAAGTTGTACGCGTAAAGACGATGTGCAGCACGACCGCCAGGATAATCCAGTATATGATCGGCATCAGAAGCTGGCCAGCGATATTGAAGCTGGCGATGCTCAAAAATCCCCGCGGGACCACCGGAGAGTAGCCCTGCATAAAATGCTGGGTTACACTGCGGAAGATCTTCATGGTGCCCAGGGTGGCAATGAACGGGGGCAGATTGCCGCGAGTGATCAACAGGCCGGTGAACTCGCCCAGGAGCGTGCCCAGGACCAGCGCGAGCAGAATGGCGATGGCATAAGCCGGCACGCCGGTGATGCCCATATTCTGCAGAATGCCCATGGGACCGGTATCGATCAGCATCATAATCACCGCGCCGACGGCCACCAGCGTGGAACCCACAGCCAGCTCGATACCGCCAGAGATAATCACAAACGTCATACCCAGGGAGATGATGCCGATCCCGGCGTTATTGCGTAGAATGTTGATCCAGTTCTGCAGCCAGGCGCCGAGCCATGCTCCGAACGAGGGGTAATTAAACCCCAGTGCCAGTGTCTGCAAAACGATCATGACCAGCAGAGCAATGAAAGTGCTGAAGAGCGGGCGGCTTCCCCACATGGTGCGGAACCATGTCAGAAAGCTCTGACGTTTCACTGGTACTGTTGCATCCATACTTTGATTTATCCTCTTTTTATGATAAAGATGCCCCGGTGGCCAGGCGCATAATATTGTGTTCGGTCATCGCTTCGCCGCTGACCTCGCCCTGAATCACGCCGTGATACATGACCAGGGCCCGGTCGCATACTCGAATAACCTCCTGGGCTTCACTCGAAAGAACCACAATGGCAACCCCTTCATCCGCCAGGTCGAGGATGATATCGTAGATCTCTTCCTTGGCGCCCACATCCACGCCCTGCGTGGGGTTGTCCAGAATGAGCAGCTTTGGATTGGAACTGAGCCATTTGGCCAGCACCACCTTCTGCTGGTTTCCACCCGACAGGTTGATAATCGGGTCTGTTGGCCTCTCGAGCTTGATGCGCAGCCCCTTTACCTGCGCGCTGAACTGCTTTTCCTGAAGCAGGCGATTAATAAAGCCAAAACGGGCAATCCTGGGCCAGGTGACAATAGAGCCGTTTTCCAGGATGTTCATATCCTTGAGAATGGCGTTTTCTTTACGGTTGCGGGGCAGGTACCCAATCCCCATCTCCAGGGCCTGGGTGGTGCTGCGCATCCGGACCGGCCTGCCCTCAAAATAGACCTGGCCGGTGTAGTCCGTGCCGGCGCCAAATATGGACAGGAACAACTCGCTGCGCCCGTCGCCCAGCAGCCCGGTAATCCCGAGCACTTCTCCGGCATGCACTGAAAATGAAACGTCAAAATAGTTGTGGTGATCTGTGAGCTTTTCTACTCGCAGGATTTCGCGCCGGGTATCGCGTTTGCGCTGTAGAGCCGTAGTGCGGATATCGTGGCCCACCATCATGCGCGCCAGGTCATCTGTGGCCACATCAGAGACCTTCCCCTCAGCCACCATGCAGCCGTCGCGCAGGATGGTATAACGGTCACAGATTTCCATCACCTCTTTCAATTTATGCGAGATGAAGACAATACCAACGCCCTGATCTTTCAGCGCGCGCATCATTTCAAATACTCGTGCGATTTCAGGGCCTGTCAGCGACGAAGTGGGCTCATCCATGATCAGGATGGAGGCGTTCATCATCATCGCCCGGGAGATCTCCACGATCTGCTTATAAGACGCGTCCAGGTCACGCACCATGGCTTTCGGATCCAGCGTAACGCCCAGACGATCGAAAACAGCCTGCGTCTCCTGAATCATTCGCCGGGAGTCCAGCAGGCCGTTTCTCTGCTTCAACTCGCGCCCAATAAACATGTTTTCATAGACCGGCAGATCGTTGATCAGGTTCAGTTCCTGATGGATAAAGGCGATGCCTGCGCCCAGAGACTCGGCGGGATTCTGAAAGACGACCGGCTTTCCATCAATTAATATTTGACCCTGATCGGCCGGCAGCACACCCCCCAGAATATTCATCAGGGTTGACTTACCGGCGCCATTTTCTCCCAGCAAGGCGCAGATCTCGCCGCCGCGCAGAGAAAAGTCAACGTTCTTCAGCACGACGTTGGCGCCGAACGCCTTGCAGATCGCACGCATTTCCACATTCATAAGGGATAGACTCACTCCATTTCGGAAAAAGGCTACGGCGGCGCCATAGCCTTTCTGTTTGCCCTTCAGACCGGGTTTAACTGCTCAATTGGAAAAGGAGGGGTGGGGTAAGCATGCGCGCAGCTGCGCGCATGCTTACCCGAAACATGGCCGGAGGGGAATTACGGCCAGGATACCGATTAGTAGGGCGAATTCTCATCCAGGAATTCGGTGTAGTTGGTGCGGTCAACGATAGTGGTGGGGATGATCTTCTCCTGCGGGACGTCCTTGCCGTTCAGGATATCGACCGCCATATCGATCGCGTCACGCACCATGGCCGGGCTGTACAGCGCCGACTGCAGCCAGATGTCCTCATTCTCGGGCATCATGCGGAAGTATTCCTGCATACCGCCGCCGCCTGTGAGGACTTTGATGTCGGTGCGGTTGGCCTCGCGGATGGCCTGCAGCGCGCCGATGGAGGTCTCATCGTCCATCGAGTAGACTGCATCGATGTGGTCAACGCTGGTGAGGATATCCGCCATGTCTTTCAGGCCGTCTTCGCGGGTGAACTTGGTAGCGTAAGTGAGGATCTCCAGGTTGGGAGCGATCTCGGCGACCGTCTCAACAAAGCCCTTCTTGCGCAGTTCAGACACCGAACCAGAGGTGGGGACTTCCAGCATCACAACGGTGCCCTCAGTGCCGATCTTGTCTACGATATAGTGAGCACCCTGGACGCCCATGTCCTCGTTGTCACCGGCGACACGGTACACACCATCGGCATTGATCACGATGTCGAAGTTAACCACCACAATGCCTTTATCAACGGCAGCCTGAATGGGAACTTCCATGCCCTCCCACTGCGGGAAAGCCACGATAGCCTCGGCGCCCCAGGTGAGCAGGTCGTCGAGCTGGGCGGTCATTTCTTCGGCGTTGCTGCTGGTGTAGATCTGGTATTCGATCTGATCAGACAGCTCTTTGGCGCGGTTCTCGGCATGGTAAGCCACTGCGGCAACCCAACCGTGGGTCACAGCGGGAGCCAGGATGCCGACCTTATGGCGCCCACCTTCAGCCGGCGCTTCCGCCTCTCCACCTTGCGGCGCTTCTGGTGCAGTAGTCGGGCTGGCAGGAGATGCGCAGCCGGCCAGCATCGTACTGACCAGAATGGCGATTGCCATCAATACTGCGATTACTCTCTTCATGTTAATACTCTCCTTTTCTGAATGGATCTGCTCGTTTTATCACCGGCGGCACTGATCACCGGTGCTTCAACCCAGTTCAGGCGGTGGGCCCGAGGATTCACGCACAATCAGGCGGTGCTCCAGAATAACCTGCCGCTGGGGGACCGTATTGTGCATGATCACCGAAAAAAGAAGCTGCGCAGCCTGTCTTCCCAATTCGTAGCAGGGCTGCGCCACTGTTGTGATGTAAGGATGCAGCATGGTGGTGTGTTCCACGTCATCAAAACCGATAACAGTCACGTCCTCCGGAACACGATACCCCATTTCTTTCGCGGCCGTGATGGCGCCCAGCGCCAGCGTATCCGAGATACAGAAAATGGCTGTCGGGCGCGGGGTAACGCTGAGCAGCTCCCTGGCCCTGGCTTTCCCGCTTTTGAAGGAATAGTCGCGAGAAGCGTAAGCGATGTAGGCCTCATTGACAGCGATATCGTTCTTAACCAGAGTATCGCAGTAGGCATCCAGGCGCAGACGAGTGGAGATGTATTCGTTCTCTGCGCTGATGGTGGCAATGCGCCGGTGGCCCAGAGCGATCAGGTATTCCATCGCTTCCTGGGTGGCCTTGTAGTTGTCAATCGAAACGTGGGGGATATCCACATCGGGGCCGTATTCGCTGCACTGCACGATCGGGAAACGTTCGGCGTATTCGAGCAGCCAGCCGCAGTCCATACTGCTCGACATCAGGATCGCCCCGTCGGCGCGGCGCTTTTTGAGCATCTCCAGCGCTGCGCGCTCGCGCTCCCGGTCGTCGCCGGTGTTGTAAATCAACGCGCTGTAACCGACCTCAGCGCCGGCATCGCCGATGCCCGCCAGGATGCGGGAATAATATGGGTTGGTGACATTGGGGGAAAGAAGCAGAATAACCCGGCTTTCATTCCTGCGGAAATTGCGCGCCAGCAGGTTGGGTTCGTAGTCCAACTTTTCAATTGCTGCGAACACGCGTGCGGCGGTTTCGGGGCTGACCGTGCCCTTGTTGTTGAGCAAACGAGAAACCGTAGCGACCGAAACCTTCGCCTCACGGGCGACATCCGCCATGGTGGCCATTACGCTGTCCTGGGAAAATGCAGGTTTTTAACCGGGTTATCCTATTCGATTTATTACAATGTAATCGATTACATCATAGCACACGCTTTTTCCTTTGTCAATCGCGATTTGTCATTTCCTCCAGCAGCTCCACCACGGTCAGCACCTGTTCGCGGGTGACGAACGGAGAAGGCACCCCCTGTTCGATGCAGTCCCTGAAATGGGAAAGCTCGCGGAAGAACATTCCGGTGGGCGGCAGGTTGATGCCCGTGGGGATCCTGGGCTCGTCCCCGGTATCGAACACGCGCGGCGGGCGGTCGAACTGGTAGGCCACCACGCGTTCTCCATCGTTGATGACCACGGCGTTCTCAAAGTACACCCGCCAGCGGGCCGTGAAGGGGATATCGGCGTTGAACCAGGCTGCCTCTGCCGCCACGGTCAGGTCGCCGTAGTTATACAGGAAGCGGTAGTGCTCTTTGTAGCTCCGGTCGGCGTTCCCGGTGCTGGTAAAGCTGTAGCTTTCGGGTTTACCAAACAGGCTGACGATCAGATCCAGGTCGTGAATGTGCAGGTCAAAGGGCAGCAGCCCGCTCTTTTCCTTATCGAACAGCCAGCCGTTCTGTATCCAGCGCGGACAGGCGGAGAGCCGCTCAAAAAAGGCGTCCAGCGGTTTGCCGTACTCACCGCTCTGCACCAGGCTGCGCAGCACCTCCACTTCTCTGGTAAACTGCAGCACCTGCCCCACCAGCAGGAGCCTGCCCTTCTCTGCCGCCAGGTCGAACATCTCCTGAGCGTCTTTTCTGTGCAGGGCGACTGGCTTTTCGGTGATGGCATGCAGCCCGGCGTTCAGGCTTTCGATCACGTGCTGCTTGTGCAGGTAGGTGGGCGAGCAGACATCGACAACATCCAGTTCTTCGGCCTGTGCCATGCTGGGGATATCTGCATACAGGGGCAGCCCCCAGCGCTCGGCGCACTCGCGGCTCTGCTCGGTGACGCCCACCAGCGCCACCACTTCACACCCGTCAATGTGGGCGTAGTTGTTGTAGTGGACCTGGCCCATCCCCCCTGTGCCAACGATGCCAATGCGAATCATTGTGCAGCCTCCTGTGAGATGTGAAAGAGGACCCGGATTCGAACCACCGGGCCCTCATAGGCTCTCTCCACGCTAAATTTCAAAACCGAGACCTTTGAGGTAACTGCAGGAATCTTTGACTGCCTGGTTCACTTCCGCCAGGTCTTTCGGGCCGGCGCTGGTGAACTCGATCTCGATGCTGAACGGGGCGTTGTTGCCGGCCTGTTTGAGGACATCGAACAGGGCCGGGAAATCCACGCTGCCCTGCCCCAGGGCCGGGAAGTGCCATTCCTTTGGCCCGCCGATCTTGTCCTTGACGTGCAGAAAGCCAACCTTATCGACGCATGTCCTCAGGTCGGCCACGGGGTCTGCACCGGCGAAGTAAATGCCGTTGGCCGTATCGAAGTTGATCAGCACACGCGGTGAGTCGACCAGGTCGACGATGCTTTTAATCACCTCCCCGGTGGCGTGATCGCCGTGGTTCTCCAGCACGAGCGTCAGGTTGTAGTCCTCCAGGTAGGGCAGCAGATCGCGCACGTGCTTTGCCACCTCTTCATTCGAGGCTACCGCTTTATCTTCCAGGTGGGCCTCGCCAATCGAGGAGACGATGTAATCACAGCCAAAGAAGGCCGCCAGGCGCATGTTGGCCACAAAATCGGGGATGCGCTCCGTGTCCATCAGGTTGGTATGGCCGCTCATCGCGAAGGGCACAATACCGGCGTCTTTCAGGCGGTCTTTGACCGAATTCAGATAATTAAAGCTCATCGTGGGGAAGACGTGCTCCGTCCAGCCCTTGGTGGCGGTCAGTTCGATGTAGTGAAAACCGGCCTCGCGAATGCCGTCGATGGCCTCTTCGATGGAGAAGCCGTGGTAGCAGTTGGAATTGACAGCAATAATGCGTTTCATGATCGGGTCTCCTTAGGTTGGGTTGCAGTGGGACTGCCGCGCCACCGCGCAGCAATTAAAGTATATCATTCCACAATGAGGCGGTCATAAAGATGGAAACCTGCAGCACGGACCTTTATACTTCTGATCGAAAAAGAAAACCCGCCACATTTGGGCATGCACTGTTCAGCGCAGAGGCCTGGCGGGTGTACTGCAGCATAGAATCGTGATCTGAATAAGGCCCGGTTACCCTCCCCGGATATCAGACAGCACTGGAGTGCGACAGCTCTTTGGATGCATCACGCCCCAGAAGGCGCAGCTCACGCACGTGGCTGGCGAAGGCTTCGCGCCAGGTGGGATAGCTGGTGTAGGGCAGGCCGAACTCCTCGCAGGTGGCGCGCACGATGTGGGAGATGCGCGGGTAGTTGACATGGCAGACGTGCGGCAGCAGGTGGTGCTCGATCTGGAAATTTAACCCGCCGACATAGAAATTCAGCAGCCAGTTGTTCGGGGCAAAGTTGGCGGTCGTTTCCACCTGATGCACGGCCCACTCGTTCTCCACGTGCAGGGGGTCGCCCACGGGCTCGGGGAAATCCGCATCACCGTTGATATGTGCGAGCTGGAAGATCACCCCCATAACCAGGCCTACCGTTAGCATCACGATCATGAACCCGATCAGCACCTGCCACCAGGGGAACACCAGCATCGGCAGCACGAACATGATGGTGACGAAGAACAGCTTGCCTGCCCAGAAGATGAGCTTATCTACCGGCTTCATCCTCGGGTAAACATGGTTGTCATCCGACTTACCAAAGAAGATCATCATGAAGTCGCGCAGGAAGAAGTCGATGGCAATCATGCTGTAGACCAGCGGAAAGTACCAGGCCTGGGCTCTGTACAGCGGCTTCCACGGCTCGTGGGGGGTTAGGCGCATGAGGCCGAACGTCTCTACGTCATCATCGAAGCCGGCGATGTTGGTATAAGTGTGATGCCAGATATTGTGCTTGGTGCGCCAGCGGAAACCGCTGATGCCCAGCAGCTCGGCGCTCAGGCTGAAGAGCTTATTGATACGCGGGTTATCGGAGTAGCCGCCGTGGTTGGCGTCGTGCATGACGTTGAAGCCGACCGAGGCGATGGCCAGCGCCCATACCAGG
>Ga0134095_1001277_pt1 | contig 18057 bp, 16 predicted proteins | sample 6_2taG_FD_94449 | JGI IMG/M metagenome (GOLD analysis project Ga0134095, IMG submission 94449) | Switchgrass degrading microbial communities from high solid loading bioreactors in New Hampshire, USA - 6_20_20_110_A2 metaG | ecosystem: Engineered > Bioreactor > Semi-continuous > Anaerobic >... | reverse complement strand
CGCAGGAGGATGCATCAGCTGCTGGCATGTTACTGCTGCGGCGCAGGATGTGTTAGTGACATATATCATCTAATTTATTCTGTTTAATCATAAGGAAGAGGGACAGATCTGCGACCTGTCCCTGCGCTCCTATTATAAAAACTTCAAGGTCTACGACGCTTTCATTCCGGATCAGCGCGGCTGTAAGGATGGTTCCCGAGAAGGCACAGATCATTAAATGTTTTTTTGAATCTAAGGGCGGGTCAGAGACCCGCCCCTGCGGTCAATCCCCACGGCATGCCCGACTCCAACGGAACCCGGCACAGTTCCCAGGTCCGGAATATAAAAAATTCCGCGTCCGGTCCGCGTTATCCGCGCTCGCCCGCGTCCGCTGTCTATGGTCACGCAATCATTACCGGGCAGGTCAGAGCACTGCCTCTACGAGGCCCGGATCCTCCCCTCGGCGCGGTCGCGGATGCCCAGCAGCATGCCGCGCTCCATCACGAACACCCCCGCCTCGATCCAGCGCAGCCAGGAGACTGCACGAGCGGTGCGGCTGCGCACGATCAGGCGCGTGGCGCCGCTGTCAGCCGGCTGCAGCACAAAAGCCCAGGTGTCGAACCACGGCCCGAACTGGCGGTCTTCCTCCGTCAGCGCCGGGTGGGCGAGCACCAGCGCGCAGCCCGGCTCGATGGCCACAACCGTGTACGGCGGCGGCATCTCGCCCATGCACAGCCGCACCTGGTCGCCAACCTTCAGTTCCTGCCACTCGGGGTGGATGCGGTCGGCGTTGACCTGCGGGCAGTTGAGCAGCGCCTCCAGCCAGGTGTACGAATACATCCCGCCGCGGTCGGCGCCCATCTGCACCAGCCAGGGCCAGATCTTCTCCGCAGGGGCCTGGATGGTCACCGCCCGTGTGGTGGTCAGCTCCGGCCCGGGGATCAGCTCGTCGCCCGGCAGCACGGCCTGCAGCTCTTCGTCGCTCGCGCCCCAGCGCCGCATCCACGGCATGGCCTGCCGCTGGTAGAACCAGAACGTCCCCAGGCCCAGGGCCAGCAGCCCGCCCGCCGGCAGCAGCTTTCTTCGCCTTCTCCTGCGCTCCTTCATGGGTTCACCTCCATCCTGAACAGTGCCGCCTCTCGAGCATACATAAAAATCTGCCCGCCGCACAAGTGTCATTCGTCACCCGCCTGTTAATGCCCCATTTTGGATATTTTTTCGTTATAATCGCGCCTGTATCCTGAAAGCGTGTTTTCGACAGGGGGACTGCAGGCTGCAGGCATCGAATGCCTATCTCATCTCGCTCACCGCTGCCCGCCTGTTCCCAGAAGGGATGGAAAATGAAAGAAAGCAGCAAGAAACGCCTTGGGCTGGGTGACCGGCTGCGCCAGGCCATCTGGTCCGGGCGGCTCAAGTCCGGAGAGTGTGAACACCTGGACCAGATTCAGGACGTCGTACCGGGCACGGAAGGCTGTGAGGAATGCATGCAGATGGGGGACGAATGGGTCCACCTGCGCATTTGCCTGACCTGTGGTCACGTGGGCTGCTGCGACAACTCGAAGAACAAACATGCCACCCAGCACTTTCACACCACCGGCCACCCGCTGATTCAGTCGTTCCAGCCCGGCGAAGACTGGGTGTGGTGCTACGTCGACAAGGTCATGCTGTACCCACCGGACGCAGAATAAATTTACCGGTTATGGTTTATCCACCCGAAACACCTTCTGGTGAAAGCCGCCGGGCCGGCATGGAGGGCGAGCGGCGTCTGCTGACCATCCTGTTCTGCGATGTGGCAGGCTCCACCGCGCTCGCCGAACAGCTCGACCCCGAAGAATGGGCCGAGATCATGAGCTCTGCCTTCCGCTATCTGATCGAGCCGGTGCTGCGCTACGAGGGCACCCTCTCGCGCCTGATGGGCGACGCCATCCTGGCTTATTTTGGCGCGCCCGCGGCGCATGAAGACGACCCCCAGCGGGCGGTGCTGGCTGCACTGGACATCCACAGCGGCCTGGAGTCCTTCCGGCGGGAGATCGCTCAAGACTACGGCCTGGATTTCAACGTCCGCACCGGCATCCACACCGGGCCGGTGGTGATGCTGGAGGTGGGCGCGGGCGAGGCGGCCGAATACACGGCCATGGGCGACGCCGTCAACCTGGCAGCACGCATCGAACAGAGCGCCGACCCGGGCACCATCCGCATCAGCGAGGACACACACCGTCTGATTGCCCCGCTGTTCGAATGTGAGCCGCTGGGCACGGTAGAGGTGAAGGGCAAACGCGAGCCGGTTCCGGTCTACCGGGTGCTGGGCCGCAAAGATCCCGCCAGCCGGCGTGGACCGGGCTGCGAGCTCTCCCCCTTCACCGGCCGTCAGGCCGAGCTGCAGCGCCTGCAGGAGGCACTGGACCGACTGCTGCGTACCGGGCAGGGCGGGCTGGTCTTCATCCGCGGCGAAGCCGGGCTGGGAAAATCGCGCCTGATCGAAGAGCTGCGCCAGCGCATCACGGAGGCCGCCGGCCCTGAGGAGCCGGGTGCGGCGCCGCAGGTCGCCTGGGTGGAGAGCCGCGCCGTCTCTTACGACACCCAGCGCCCCTACGGCCTGTTCCTGCACCTGCTGCGGCAGGCCTGCGGCGTGGATCAGAACGACCCGCCTGAAGTGATGCAGAGCAAAATCATGCAGGCGATCGACCAGAACAGTTCGGCCCAGGATGAGGACCACCGCCGTCATATGCGCCGGGCAGTGGAGATGCTGCTGCTCTCCGCCAACCAGCGCCCGTCACAGGACCCGGTGCTGGAAGGCGAAGCACTGAAGCGCGAGATCTTTTCCGTCGTCCAGCAGTCCGTCCGCATGTCGGCGAGCCAGCACGCGCTGGTGCTGGTGATCGAAGACATGCACTGGCTGGACCCGGCCTCGACTGGACTGCTGGAAGAGCTGTTCTTGCTGGCGGAGGAGCTCCCCATCCTGTATCTGTGCGCTCTGCGGCCGCTTTACGTCTCGCCGGGCTGGCACGCCCTGGAGTATGCCCGCCGCAGATGCGCGCGCATGCTCCAGGAGATCGAACTGCAGCCCCTCCCGGCCGGGGAGACGCAGGCGCTGCTGGACAGCCTGGTGCAGGACTCAGAGATCTCTCCCGGGCTGCGCAAGGCGCTGCTGCAGCGGGCCGAGGGCAACCCGCTCTTCCTGGAGGAGCTGGTGCGGGAATACAGCCTGGACTCAGGGGGGAGCAGCGGCCTGCGCAGCCTTCCCGACAACCTGCACACGCTGCTCACCTCCCGCATCGACCGCCTGGAGCCAGCAGCACGCCGCCTGCTGCAGCTTGCTGCAGTCGCCGGCCGCACCTTCCACCCCGACCTGCTGGCCCGGGTCAGCGACGATCCCGGCCCGGTGCCGGCGATCCTTGAAGAGCTGCAGAACCTGGGTCTTTTGCGGCGGGCTGAGGAAGCCGGCCCCGGCAAGCTGGCCTTTCAACACGAGCTGCTGCGCGAGGCGGCGTATGAATCCATCCTGCACCGCCAGCGCCGCAGCGATCATCTGCGCGTGGGGGAAGCGCTGGAAAGCATGCCGGGCCCGCCGGTCAAAGACATCGCCCACCGGCTGGCGCACCACTTTCTGGAAGGTGGCGACGACGAACGCGCCCTGAAGTACGCCGTGCTGGCCGGGGAGAACGCCGCCCGGTTGTTTGTCGTCAGCGAGGCGTCATCCTTCTTCGCCCGGGCGATCGAGGTGGCGCGCCGCATGCCGGCCGAAAAGGTGTCTGAAGCGCAGCTCAGGGAGCTGTACCAGCAGCGCGGCCGCGCCCTGGAGCTGGACGGCCAGTTCGACGCCGCCATGGAGAATTACCGCGAGCTGGAGAGCCTGGCGCGCCAGCGCAGCAGCCTGAGCCTCGAGCTGGCCGCCCTGACCTCCCAGGCGATCGTGCACGTCATCCCCTCCGTCCAGTTCGACCCCTGGCGCAGCCAGGAGATCGCCGCCCGCATCCAGGACCTGCTGCAGCAGGTGCACGACCCGGCCCTGGAGGCGCGCGCCCTGTGGACCCTGGGGCTGCTCGAAAGCCGCATCGGCCTGAACAACGAGCGCGCTCTGGAGTACGGGCAGCAGGCGGAAGCCATCGCCCGGCGCCACGACCTCAAAGAGCAGCTCGCCTACACCCTGCACGACCTGTCGCGCACTTATATGGAAGTCGGCCGCATTGAGGACGCCTGGGAAGCGCACGAAGAATCGAAGGCCCTGTGGCGCGAGCTGGGCAACCTGCCCATGCTGGCCGACAGCCTGGGGACCGGCGCGCAGGGCCTGTACCTGATGGGCCGGTACCAGCCGGGCATCGAGCTGAGCGAAGAAGGGATCCGCGTGAGCCGCCAGGCGGCCAGCCTGTGGGGCGAAGCCTACTGCCTGATGGGCCTCGGCCACATCTACCTGGAGACCGGCGAGATCGAGAAATCGCTCCAGGCCCTGGACCGGGCCCAGAAGCTGGGCGAGCAGGCTAATTTCCTGGCGCCGGTCTTCTCGGCGCGGGTGCTGCTGGCCTGGGTGTATGCACAGCTTGGTGATCCGATGCGCGGGCTGGAGATCATGGAGCAGGTGCGGCGCGACAGCCGCACGCGCGTGGCCGATGCTGGCTATATTTCGGCGGTGAACAGCGTGCTTTACCTGTATGCCGACAACCTGGCGCGGGTGGAAAAGGCCTTCGCCCAGATCGCCAGCGCGGAGGAGGCCAGCTCGCGAGCCGACGCCTTCTTCGGCCCGCTGTTCACTTATTTCCGCGCCGAGCTGGCCTTCCGCAGGGGAGATTATCAGAACGCCCTGGACCTGGCCCAGATGGGGCTGGAGGAGCGCCGCCAGTCGCACGCGCGCATCTTCCTGGTGGACTATTATGAGCTGCAGGGCCGCGCGCTGCTGGAACTCGGCCGGCTGCAGGAGGCGCGCCGGGCTTTTGAGAAGGCCCACCAGGAATGCCTCGAGACCGGCTCCCGCCGCCTGCTGTGGAAGGTGCTGTTCGGGCAGGCCCGCGCCTGCACGGCGCTGGGGGACGAGCAGGGAGCGCAGGCGCTGCGCCGCGAGGCCTCCGGCGAAGTCCGCCGCCTGTCCGCCTCCATCGGGCGCCCCGATTTGAAGCAGGCCTTCGAGCAAATCCCCGAAGTTCGCGAGCTGCTGTCCACAGCAGCCTGACATACCTCGCTGCACACCCTGATCTTCAAAATTAAGGATACGGAACGTATGGCAAAACCAATCATTCTGGCTGTTGACGACGAGCCCGCCGTGCTCAATGCGGTAGCGCGCGATTTGCGCCAGCAGTACGGAGAAAACTACCGCATTCTGCGCGCCAGCTCTGGCAGCGATGCCCTGGAGACTGTCAAAGAACTCAAACAGCGCAATGAGAACCTGGCCCTTTTCCTGGTGGACCAGCGCATGCCCGGCATGAGCGGGGTGGAGTTCCTGCGCCAGGCGATCCAGTTCTACCCCGGCGCCGCCAAAGTGCTGCTCACCGCTTACGCCGATACCGAGGCCGCCATCGTCTCGATCAACGAGATCGCCCTCGATTATTACCTGATGAAGCCCTGGGACCCTCCGGAACAGCGCCTGTACCCCATCCTGGACGACCTGCTCAGCGACTGGCTGGCCAACCTGCCCGAGCCGGAGCCAGACGTGCGCGTGGCCGGCACGCTGTGGTCGCCCAGCAGCCACATGGTGAAAGACTTCCTGGCCCGCAACCAGATCCCCTACGCGTGGCTGGATATCGACCGCGACGAACAGGCGCGCAAACTGGTGGAGGCCACGCTGGAGGGCAGTGAATGGCGCCTGCCGGTGGTCTTTTTCTCCGACGGCGATGTGCTGGTGCAGCCAAACAACGCCGACCTGGCGCGCAAGCTGGGGCTGCACACCACCGCCGCCCTGCCCTTTTACGATCTGATCATCATCGGCGCCGGGCCGGCTGGCCTGGGGGCGGCCGTGTACGGCGCTTCCGAAGGCCTGAAAACCCTGCTCATCGAGCGCGAGGCCACCGGCGGCCAGGCGGGCACCAGTTCGCGCATCGAGAATTACCTGGGCTTTCCGCGCGGGTTGAGCGGCGCCGACCTGGCGCGGCGCGCCACCGTGCAGGCCCGCCGCCTGGGTGCGGAGATCCTCACGGCCGTCGAAGCAGTGGGCGTGCGCGTGGAAGGCAGCTATAAGTACGTGCGCCTGGCGAACGACTTGGAACTCGGCTGCCGGGCCCTGATCATCGCCACCGGCGTATCGGTGCGGGCGCTGGACGCCCCCGGCGTGGAGCGTCTGACCGGCGCCGGCGTTTACTACGGCGCCGCGCTCACCGAGGCGGCGTACTACCGCGGCGAACACATCCTGGTGGTGGGCGGGGGCAACTCCGCCGGCCAGGGCGCCATGTTCTTCTCTCGCTACGCCTCCCGGGTGAGCATCGTGGCGCGCAGCAGCACCCTCGCCAGGGGCATGTCGCAGTACCTGATCGACCAGGTCGAGGCCGCGGAAAACATCGATGTGCTCTGCAAAACCGAAGTGGTGGAGGCGCACGGGAAGGACCGCCTCGAAGCGGTCACCCTGCGCAGCGTGGATACCGGCGAAACCTGGGAGTGCTCGACCCCGGCCATGTTCATCTTCATCGGCGCCCGCGCGCACTCCGAACTGGTGCAGGGTGTGCTGGAGACCAACCAGGCAGGGTTTATCCTCACCGGCTCCGACCTGTATCAGAACGGCCGGCGCCCGAAAAGCTGGAAGCTGCGCCGCGATCCCTACCCGCTGGAGACCAGCATCCCCGGGATCTTCGCCGCCGGCGACGTGCGCCACGGCGCCATCCGCCGGGTGGCCTCAGCCGTAGGCGAAGGCGCCATCGCCATCAACCTGGTGCACCAGTACCTCAAGACAGTGTGATGAGATGATGTACGATTTCCTGCAGAAAATCCCCCTCTTTCAGGACCTTCCGGAGGAGGACCTGAACGACCTCTGCGAGCGCATGGAGCGGGTGGAGCTGGCGCAGGGCGATGTGCTCTTTAAGGAAGGCGATGTGGGCGACCGGGCGTATATCATCCACCACGGCGAGCTGGAGATCGTCAAGACCTCCCGGGGGCGCGAGGTGCTGCTGGCGGTGCGCCGCTCGGGTGAGGTGATCGGCGAGATCGCCCTGCTGGATTCCTCGCCGCGCACGGCCAGCGTGCGTGCCCGCAGCGACAGCGTGCTGTATGCCATCACCCAGGCCGACCTGGACGGGCTGATCGCCGCCAGCCAGAGCGCGGCGCGCATCCTGTTCTACACCGTGCTGCAGCGCTGGCGCAACACCCAGGCGCAGCTGCGCCAGAGTGAAAAGATGGCCGAGCTGGGGACGCTCACCGCCGGCGTGGCACACGAGCTGAACAACCCCGCGGCGGCCGTGCAGCGCTCCGCCGACCAGCTGCGCCTGGCCCTGGACGAGCTGGGAGTGGCCCGGGACCAGATCAGCAAGACCCAGCTCACCCCCGAACAGAAGGCCAGCCTGGAACTGCTGGAAAGGCGCGTGCGCCGCCGCCCGCAGTACTTAAACCTCAGCTCCCTCGAACGCAGCGACCTGGAAGCCGAGTTCGAAGACTGGCTGGACGAGCGCGGTGTGCAGCAGCCCTGGGTGTGCGCTCCTTCGCTCGTCGATATGGGCCTTACCCCGGCCGAGACGGCGGAGCTGGCCCGAGATTTCAGCGGCGAATCCCTGCAGCGCGTGCTGCGCTGGCTGAGCGCCACGTCCAATGTCTACGGCCTGCTGGAGGAGATCGCCACCGCCACCGGGCGCATTTCCGAGATCGTCAAAGCGCTGAAATCGTACTCCTACCTGGACCAGGCCCCGGTGCAGAATGTCGATATTCACCAGGGGCTGGAGAGCACCCTGACCATCCTGCAGCACAAGCTAAAAGGGGGGATTGAGGTGGTGCGTGATTACGCCCCCGACCTGCCGCGCATCGTGGCCTACGGCAGCGAGCTCAACCAGGTGTGGACGAACCTGATCGACAACGCCGTGGACGCCATGAACGGAAAGGGCCGCATCGTCCTGCGCACGCGCCGTGAAGGCGACGGGGTGCTGGTGGAGGTGGAAGACAGCGGACCCGGCATCCCGCCGGAAGTGCTGCCGCGCATCTTCGAGCCCTTCTTCACCACCAAGCCCCCCGGAAAGGGCACCGGCCTGGGGCTGGAGATCAGCTATAACATCATCGTCCACAAGCACAACGGGGATCTCCGCGTGACCTCCGAACCCGGGAGGACGTGTTTTCAGGTCTGGCTGCCGGTGAACTTCGAGGCGCGGTGAGGGGGACGCGGACGAGCGCCCACTGTCTCACACCCCCAGCCGGTCCATGTTTTCGTCGAGATACGCCCACCCGTCGACAGCCGGGGCTTCAATACCCAGCTGCGAAAGGATGGTGGTGATGTTGGTGCGGTGCTCGATCCCGTGGTTGATGGTCTGGATCAGCAGCGCCAACGGCCGGTAGTGCCATTCTTCCCCGTGCTCGCCAATTTCCACCACCTCCCGCTCCGGGTCGCAGAGCTGGCCGGCGGCTTCGAGCAGCGCGCTGCTCACCCGTTCGGCGTACGGGCGGATCTCCTCCAGCGGGGGCTGCGCCTCCCAGGAAAACGGTGGGGCCAGCTCCTCTCCGGTGAGCAGCCAGTAGTAGCGCCGTTCGCCGCGCACGATGTGCGCCAGTGTATCGTAGATGCTGCCGTAGCATCCGGGGGCTGTGCTCGCCAGCACGTCGGGCGGGAGGTTACAGCAGGCGTCGAACAGCTTCAAATTGGCCCAGCGGTTGTAGGCCAGAAACTCAACGGCTGTCGATTCAGCTTGGTTCATTTTCCGGGCTCCTGGATTTGGTTTTATTCAAACGATTTATGGATTCACCAGACGGGCAGTCCGCCGGCGCCCGGTGTCCTATTCGCAAATGGGCCCCGTGGACTCAGCAGTGGCTCGCAGCAGCTTCTCGACGACGGCGAAGTCGATGCGCTCGGGGCGGGAGTAGCGTATGGCCCCCTTACCCACGCTGATGCCTTTGCCCACCAGCAGGTGGCGGTGGGCGTCCATCACGTCGCTGCGCAGGATGTAGAGGCCGATGAAGTTCTTCTGGCTGGCAAAACCGACTTCGATCTCGCCGCTGCGCGCATAGGTGGGGCCGCCGTAGGCCATGGACTCCTCGAAACCGGTCAGGATCGACCGGCACAGCTCGCGCAGTTTGATCAGCGCCTCCCGGCGCTCTTCGGGGACCTGCTCCAGGTATGTGTCTACGTCTCTGGCGTCGCTTTGCAATTTTCCCTCCTGTGGTTGTCTCTTTGAGGTGATTATACTCCGGGAGTGGTTGAACCGCTGAGGCGCGTGCAGCGGGTTACCTGTTAAAGCAACCATTATTGCTTAATTGCTGCGCACCTTCGTATCTATATATTTGAATCGAACCCGGTGCTCAAAAAAATCTTCATATGACGATCTTTAGTTGACTTTCCGTTGCTTTTTCAGTAAACTGAATGTATTCACTCAAATGACAACACAGCACTGATGATGATCAGTGGTTCGTGAAACTTCCTTCACAGGCAGGTTCGAATCTGCTCTTTTTCCATTGCGAAGAGCGCTAACTACTGGGGAAAAGGATCGTGATCTTGCCTTATGAGCTGCAAAGATGCCTCAACATAAATCACGCCGCAGGCGTTCCTTCCCCGGCAGGCGTGATGACAACATGGTTCCATGGGCCCAGGTTGAACGCATGCGCTTGATGGAGGAATATACCCAGCGACTTAAAAGTGCAGACGATCTCATTATGAAACGCTTTAATGAGATGACTGCCGAATTTAACCGGGCCTACTGGTTGAATGTGATCAGCTCAATCGTCGTCATCGGCGTAAGCGTGGTCATATTTGGTCTGAGCCTTTACCTCATCCTGAGCGGTGACGAGCGAATACCTGTGGCTGCCAGCCTGACCGGGATTTTCGTCAGCTTCGTCATCCTTATCCTGATCTACTACCGCAACCCGGTAAAAGTGATCCGCAATGCGGTCTCCGACCTGGTCAAAATGAACGTGATCTTTATGGGCTACGTGCGCCAGATCAACCAGATCGATCTCACCTTCAAAGATTTGTTTGAAAGCAAAGGGGGTGATCTCGAACAGATGCGAGGGACCGTCACACAGCTGCGGGTGACGGTTGACGAGACGGTCGACAACATTATCAAAGCGCTCGAAGACCTGAACGGTTTTTCGGGCTGATCGGAAAGTGATCTAACTGTTCATGGACTGCAGCCATGATCAGGCAGGAGATGGATCATGCTCTCAAAACCTCTGGAGATTCCCGGCGGCCCGATTCGCCCGCCCAGCGGACCGGGGAAGCGTAAGTGTCCTCACTGCAAGCGTAATTTTTCCAAGTTTCAGGTGATTAACGGAAAAACTGTCTGCCCACATTGTAAAAGAGTAATCAATCATAAATAGCTGCTCACTGCGAAATGGATAACGTGCTGCCCTCCCTGTCTTTTGTGCTGCTGGTCATCATGTTATTTCAACCAGCAGTGTCTCCGACTGTAGAATTCAATATCAATCATCTCCTCGATGCAGCCAGTGAGCGCTTCTGGTTCGCTGTCGTTTTTAGCGTTCTGCTTGGCTTTACCCTCTCCAGCCTGAATACATTTTTTATCAAGACATTTGAAGGGTATATCCTATTACACCGGCTGCCCTCTCTACGGCGCGCACAAATCAAGCGTTTTCGCTATTTGAGAAGAAAACATCAACGAATTGAGAAGAGCATTAACCGGTTCGACGAAGCTGCTAATCTCACATCAGATGAGAAGCAGAAATGGTTATATTTACTTTACAAAGAAGACCGAACCCCTGAAGAACAGCAAGAATATGAACGATTATCCAAGATGGTTGAACGGAAACAACAAAAACTCGAAATGTTGCTCGATCAAGAATATCGCCTTGCTTCTCATCTGGATTCATACTTTCCTCATCATGAAGGGTATATCCTGCCCACGCGTTTTGGGAATATCCTGCGCGCTGCAGAGACCTATCCCAGCACTCGTTACGGCATCGATGCTGTACCCGTCTGGCCGCGGCTGATCTACGTAATCCCGTTGAAATATTATGAAATGATCGAGCACAGCTGGAACCAGCTGTCATTTCTCGTCAACTGCGCAGTGCTCTCCGGGCTTTTCACGCTGCTTTCGTTGATTATTTTGGGTTGGACGAGATTGATTAAGCCAGACCTGACCCAGAATTACCTGATCGCATTCGGTGTGTCACTAACAGCCACGTTTATTTTTTACAGGGCTGCCCAACTGCTTGTGATGACTTATGGGAATATGATCCGGTCGGCATACGACCTGTTTCGCTCCCAACTGCTTGTGCAGTTAAACCAAAAACTGCCAGATGATCTTGATGAAGAAAGAGACACCTGGACAACAATCAGTGACTTCTTTAACCGGGTCTCTCCGGTCAGGCCTGTAAATTTTATTTATGATTATAGAGAGTTAACGAAAAAACAGCCTGAACCCCGGGAGATCAAATTCACGCTGCAGCGTGCTCCAGGACGGGCTGCGCGTAAATCGAAAGCAGCGCGTATTTCCCATCATCGAGGGGATTAATTTCGCAGAAACTGAAATCGTAGGCAGGCAAGCCGCCCTCCATACCGACGGCCACCCATAATACATGCTCGGGATTCTCGCTGCGGCTGTCCTTGAGTTCAATCTGCAGGCGATTGGGTTCCGGAGACCAGACGCGTATCTCGGCTGGGCGGTTAAATTTACCGGCAAAGGTATTAAGATCTCCGCTATCGAGCACGTGCTGAATGGCATTTAATCCTTCGGTGCGGTAATCGAAGAGCAGCACTTCCGGGTTCGAAAATCCGATCAATGTATAACGGGCATAGTCCTGATTCTTATCCAGAAATGAAAAAACCCGCAGTCCCTGCATCTCAACCAGGGCAGGGCCTTCAAAGATCGTCTCGGACATGGCATGCTCCTTTCTGAAAAAGACCCGAGTGTTCAACAACCTGTATATACAAAATAACAGAACACATGTTCAACTCTTGTAGAATACTAGAACTTTTGTTCTGTGTCAAGATTCTGAGGCAGATTCTAATGTTGACCCACCCGTCGGTATTTGGTTCCTGTAATCACATCAGAAAATGCTTGCCCGCAGCGGAGCCATCCCAATGACCCTCGCGCTGAACGCCATCCTCTTTACAGCCTCCCTCGTGCTGGGGATCACCGGGTTTGGCAACGCCATGATTGCCATGCCGCTGCTGCTGTTCTTCCTCACGCCCGACAGCGCCGTGCCGGTGATCCGCCTGGTTTCGCTGGGGCTGCACATATTCACCCTGGCGGTGTACCGCTTCCCTGTCGACTGGGTCCTGCTGCGCAGGCTGATCCTGCCCATGATCGCCGGCAACCTGCTGGGAGCGTATCTGCTGAAGTCCGCCAATCCGCAGTTCCTGCTGACAGGCATGGTGGTGGTGATCTTCACCTTTGCGGTGCTGAACCTGTTCGACCTGCAGCAAATCACCCGGCGCCTGCAGGCGCCGCCCTGGCTGGCAGGGTTGTTCTCCGGGATCCTGGGCGGCAGCATCGCCATGACGGGCCCGCCCGTGGTGCTGTTCATGAGCCAGGCCCACGGGGAGGATAAGAACATCTTCCGCGGCACGCTGCTGGTGTTCTTCATGCTCGAGGTGGCCGCCGGGCTGATCTCGTACCTGGCCCTGGGCGTGATGACCCCTGAGATTCTGAAGATTTCGCTGCAGGTGTTTCCCGCTTCTCTGCTGGGATTATGGCTGGGGATGAAGGTGTTCGCGCGCTTCTCGAGCGCCACCTTCCGGCGCGTGGTGCTGGCGGCGCTGATCGGACTATCGGTGCTGGTGCTGGTGACGCATTAAGGGATGGACCTTTTGCTGGTTGAATGATATCCGTCCGACTCAATAACCTTGACAATTGTAGCGCATACGCTACAATTGAGGAGCAGGATTCAACCGTGGGCAAACATCGCAAATTCTTCGAACGGTTGATGAGAGGATCATCAGACCATGCCCTGCGCTTTGATGATCTGTGTATGTTATTGACACGACTTGGGTTCGAGGAGCGCGTACGCGGGGATCACCATATTTTTACAAAAGAGGGTGTGATGGAGATTATCAACCTGCAGCCAAAGGGTTTCAATGCAAAACCCTATCAGGTGAAACAGGTTCGATACCTCATTCAAAAGTATGGTATCCGGTTAGAAGATGGAGATGAATGACGTGGGTAAGGTGAACTCGCAGGCGTATCAGGTGCTGATCTACTGGAGCGAGGAGGATGAGGCATACATCGCCGAAGTACCCGAGCTGCCCGGTGCTATGGCGGACGGTGAAACACGCCAGGAGGCCTTGAAGAACGCAGAGACCATCATCCAGGAATGGATCGAGACGGCGCGCGAGCTGGGCCGCCCGGTTCCGGCTCCCCAGGGAAGGCTGATGACCGTTCCCGAGGCAGCAGAACGGCTGGGTTTGAGTGTTTCGATGGTACGCCGCTACTGCTCATCGGGGAAACTGCCGGCGCAGAAAATGGGACGCGATTGGACCATGCGCCAGCGCGATGTCGAGCGCTTTGCGGAACAGGAGCGCCGGCGCGGCCGCAGCGCGATGAAATTCAACTGAACTTCCTGCCCCCATACGTAATCTTTTTAAGCTTGAGATTCCAGTCGTAAGCCCCGCTGTGACATTTCCTCCGGGGCTTAATTCATCTGACTCACACCCTCAAATCCCCTTATAATTTCAAAACCATTTGTATTATTCCCTGAAGGATTCGCATGCCCTCCAAACCGCCACTGTTCTTCAAACTCGTCAGCCACCCCATCCGCTGGCAGATCCTCACCGCCCTGGCCGAAAGCGACCGGCGCGGGCAGGAGCTGGCCGGCCTCACCGGTCAGCCGCAGAACCTGGTTTCGTATCACCTCAAGCGCCTGCTGCAGGCCGGCCTGATCCGCGAACGGCGCTCCTCCGTCGACGCCCGTCAGGTGTACTTCAGCCTGGACGTCGACGCGCTGCGGCAGCAGCACGCCGGCAGCGCCGCCGCTCTGCACCCGGCCCTGTTTGCAGAAACGGACGGAACCCCGGGGACGATCTCCACACCGCTGCGCGTGCTCTTCCTGTGCACCCACAACAGCGCCCGCTCGCAGATGGCCGAAGCGCTGCTGCGTCACCTGAGCGAGGGAGAAATGGAAGCCTTCAGCGCCGGCACGCAGCCCTCGCGCGTGCACCCCCTGGCCGTGCAGGCCATGCAGGAGCTCGGGATCGACATTCGCAGCAGCCGCTCAAAACACGTGGATGAGCTTCGCGGGGAACATTTCGATTACGTCATCACGGTGTGCGACAGCGCCCGCGAAGCCTGCCCCATCTTCCCCGGGCACCCCAGGCGGCTGCACTGGAGCCTCGCCGATCCCGCGGCAGTGGAAGGCACGGAAGAAGAGCGCCTGGCGGCCTTTCAGCACACCGCCAGCCAGTTAGCGGGGCGCATCCGGTATTTCCTGCTTGCGCTGCGCAGTAAGGAAGGGAACGAGCAGGGCTGATCCCCCTGCCTTCGCGCGCCTCGTTCAGTTAACGGATCACCCTACTGGACGTAATCGATGAAATCGAAATCCCCCGGCGGCTGGCCGAAGCTGGTCAGGATCTGGGCGGCCTCGGCGCGGTGATGCACGGCATGGATGAGCGGCTGCACCAGCATCTGCCAGGTGACCAGCGAACTCTCGCCCCCGCCCGACCATTTCACCTGCCTCGGCCGGGCCAGCGTATCCTCGTCCAGAGCTTCGATGGTCTGGCGGGCGAGCGCTCCCTGCTGGCGAGCCAGGCGTCTCAGATCCTCAACCGTTGGATAATCCTCCAGGCGCGGCGGCGGGACGTCGGCGGTGTTGAAGGCCCGCCACCAGCCAAAATCGGCACGCAGGATATGGAACAGGATCTGGCGCAGGGTGTCGTAGCCGTATCCAGTGGGTGCATCGAGCTGCTCAGGCGGCAGCTTCGCGGCGCAGTCGAACAGCTTCTCATTTGCCCACTCGTGGTAATCGAGCAGTTGTAACAGCATTTCCTTCCCCGGCATATGCAACCTCCTTGAAAAGTATACCAGCGGGGCCCGGGGTGGTTTCATCAGGCGCTGCACCGGCTGCCGCGAGCGGCCGGGCCGCCGGTAGAAAGCATGAGGATAAAAACCTCCCCCTTAGAGACCCTCTTCCTGCCCGCAGCAGGTACAAGTGAACCGTGGTAAACTTCAATCAGGTTCGATCTCTGGTTCAATTGAAGACGGATGTTTGTTCAGGACAGGGAGGATTTATGAACAACTTTCACGTCGAAGAAGTTCTGCGCAAGATTCCAAATCTCAACGAAACCGCAGAAAGCGTCTCGCGCGGCATCCACGACGGGGTGCTGCAGGGCGGGCGGGCCGTCCGCCAGGGGGTTGACCTGCTGCACGGCACCTGGCTGGGGCATCCCCTGCACCCGGTGCTGACGGATGTGACCATTGGGGCATTATCTTTTGGCACCCTGCTGGACCTGCTGAGCCTGAACGGGGGCGGGCGGCGCATGGAAAAGGCCGCCGACACGCTGATCGAAATCGGCACCGCCAGCGCCATCCCCACCGCCCTGGCCGGCATCGCCGATTACACCACCATCCCCCGCCGGGTGGTCAGCACCGGCGCGACGCACGGGCTGGCCAACACCCTGGCGCTGGTGCTCTACCTGCTCTCCGTGCGCAGCCGGCGCAGCGGCAACCGGCCGGGGGGCGTGCTGTTCGCTGCCCTGGGCCTGTTCATCATGCTGATCTCGGCCTGGCTGGGCGGCGAGATGTCCTTCCGCTACGGCGTGGGCGTCAACAAGACCGTGTGGCCCAAAGGGCCGAAGAACTGGACCACCGTGCTGGGTGAAGATAAGCTCATGGCCCAGCAGCCGGTGCGCGTGGAGGTGGAAGGCAACCCGGTGCTGCTCTACCGCCAGGGGGACCGCATTTACGCCATCGGGGCGGTCTGCCCGCACGAGGGCGGTCCGCTGGACGAAGGGGAGTTCGACGGGCACTGCGTGGTGTGCCCCTGGCACCATTCGGTGTTCAACCTGGAGGACGGCACCGTGGTGCACGGGCCGAGCACGTACGCCGTACCGTCTTACGACGTGCGCGTGCTGAACGGGCAGATCGAGCTGCGTCTGCGCGAGGAGAAGGCCCTGGTACCGTGAATGATGGAGGGACGTAGGGGCAGGTCAAAGGGGCAGGTCTGAGACCTGCCCTCTGTATTCTCCTTCTCACGCTCTGCGGCCGCGCGTGAATGTCCCTGGCGCCTGAATCCATCCGGAGGCGGTGCAGAGCAGGGCCGGGTGGGTGCCCGCAGAGGACCGGCACGGGAACCATACCCGGAGACCAGATTGCCTCGCCCGCACAGTCCCGCCCTGGTGATTCTTAGCTTCTCCGCCCTCTCCCCGTTTACCGTGTCCGGGATGTGAAGCACCACCCGCATCTCCATTTTTCCTTGACCACTGCGGGCGAATCGAATATGATACATATCTGCACGCCGGCGCCCGGGTACTCCTGCCCGGTCTGGTAAAGCAGATCCTATGAATTTATCCCAAACAAACCCTCTGGAAAACACACGGGCACAGCGCATTCCCTGGGACCTGCTGATTTCGCTGGTCCCGCCGCTGCTCTTCGTCACTGTGATGGCGCTGTACTTCCCCTTCCGCGCCGCGTTCGAACTGGACCCGGATGAGGGGGTCAACGCCATGAAGAGCCTGCTGCTGTTGAAGGGCTACCCGCTGTACGACTCGGTATGGAGCGACCAGCCCCCGCTGTTCACCTACCTGCTGGCCACCGCCTACCGGATCCTGGATCCGGGCGCGAACGTCGGCCGCTTTCTGGTGCTGCTCTTCTCCGGCGCGCTGGTCTGGGCGGTGTTCCGCTTCCTGCACAAAACCTGGGGGCTGCCGCATGCGGCCGCCGGGGTGATTCTGCTCGTGCTGGTGCCCGATTACCTCAACCTGAGCGTCTCGACCATGATCGGCCTGCCGGCCATCGCGCTGGCAGCACTGGCCATGTCTGCCCTGGGCGCCTGGCACCGCACGCAGCATCCCGGGTTCCTGGCCCTGTCGGCCCTGCTGCTGGCGCTCTCCCTGATGACCAAGCTCTTCACGGCCTTCCTGACGCCGGTCTTTCTCGTGGGGATTCTGACCGGCGAGGCCATGCGCCTGCGCGGGAGAGACCACCCGCTGCAGGCCCTGCGCTCGACGTGGAAAGCAGGCCTGCGTCCTGCGCTGCTGTGGAGCCTGGTGCTGGGGGTTGTGCTGCTGACAGCCCTGCTGATCATGATCGGGCCGGCCAACCTGTACCAGCTTATCGCCCCGCATCTGGAGGCCGACCTGCCCGCCTTTCTGGGCGACCAGCCCGTCGAAGAGATCATTACCTATTCGATCAACGATTATCTGAAGCCGGCGCTGCTCGTGCTGCTGCTGGCCGTTCTGGGCCTGATCGCCACGCTGCGCACCCGGCGCTGGGCCGGGCTGTACCCCGCGGCGTGGATGGCAGGGGCGTACCTGCTGCTGACCTTCCATGATCCGGTCTGGTACCACCACAGCCTGCTGGTGACCGTGCCCGCCGCCGTGCTGGCCGGCGCAGCCGTGGGGGAAGCGCTGGGCGCTGTGCCGGCGCTGTTGAGCGCGCTGCGCCGCCGCTGGGCCGGGGCGCTCTTCGTCGCTGCCGCGCTGGGGCTGGCTGCCCTCACGCTCGCCGTGCGCCTGCCCCTGGTTTCAGAGCAGTTTGAACGCGTGGACAGAGATTTACGCACTTTCCAGCCCGTCCAGGGGATTATGACCACCATGCAGCGCTATGCCGACGTGACGAAATGGGTGGTGACGGATCTGCCCTCCTATGCTTTCTTCACCGGCAAGGCCTCACCTCCCGAACTGGCCGTGATCACCTCCAAACGCTATAAGACCGGCGAACTGAGCGAGGACGAAATCATCGCCGTGATCGAGAAATACAGGCCGGAACAGGTGCTGGTGGGGCGTTTTAAATACAATGGCCCTCTAATCCCCTACCTGCAGGAACACTACAAGCTGGTCTTCCAGCAGGGCCGCAAGCAGCT
>Ga0134095_1001272_pt1 | contig 18083 bp, 18 predicted proteins | sample 6_2taG_FD_94449 | JGI IMG/M metagenome (GOLD analysis project Ga0134095, IMG submission 94449) | Switchgrass degrading microbial communities from high solid loading bioreactors in New Hampshire, USA - 6_20_20_110_A2 metaG | ecosystem: Engineered > Bioreactor > Semi-continuous > Anaerobic >... | reverse complement strand
TGGAATCAATTCCTTACATACATACTTGTACGCTGGACACATATCCATCGTAACGGCTTCAATATTCTCATAGCCCTCCATACTGCTGATAAATGCCTTTAAAGCCGCTTTTGTGTTGCTCTCCAGCATCTCAATCATTATTCCTTTATCAATGTCCATAAGAACCGCTCTGGCTCGTTTACAGATATACACTTCATCGATACCTAATACCCTTGGAGCCTTTATTTTAGTGTTGTTGCGGATTTCCATTACAACCTCATCAAAGTACCGTTTAACTGTCTGACTTGATAATCCAACTTCATCGCCAATATCCTCGTAACTCCTTTTAACTGCTTGCTCCATGATGTATTCCTTAAGTCTTTTAGTTACCTTTGCAAATGTGTCAATACCGTTTAAAGGTTCATAGAATGTCTCGCCACATGCTGAACACTTGTATCTACGATGCTTTATTCTAAGTAATACTCTCTTGCCTTGCGAAGGTATATCTACAACATCTCTATATCTAACCGAATGCTTCGTAAACTTTACGTCAATGCTTCCACAGTGGATGCATACATAAGGCGGTTCTTCGGGTTCAATCACATAGAGGTAATCGTATTTGTTTTGTTTAAAGTCCAGAATCCTGTATCCTGGCAAATGCAATGCGTTCACCCAAATCACTCCCTATCATCTTGAAATGCACTTCTAAATCGTGCAGATGATAGAAAATGATTTTTTAGAATTTCAAGTAATTTTGTAGGTTTAACAGATATCTTTTAATCTTTGAACGCAAACATTCCAAATTTTTGTGTCAATTTCAAAGCCGTAATAAGTTAAACCTAGGCTTTTGGCTGCTACAGCAGTCGTCCCACTTCCTATAAATGGGTCTAATACACTTGTACAACCTTTGAACATTTTAAGGATTGCTATGTAAAGTTCAACAGGGTCTTGATATTTGTGTATTTTTGCATCATTTTTAACTCTGGTTCCACCCTTTATAGGAGAAATGCCAAATGTATCACTGTAAATATACTTATTGACTTTGTACTCATCAGACTTTTGGTACACAAATATTGGGTTATATCTCCATGACGGAGCAATTATTCCTTTCCCCCAAATCAATGTTCTTTTAGGAGGATAACGCTTTATAATTTCGTTCATTTTTGTTGCGCTGTGAATTATTATCACAGCCTTTGAGGCTATTCTGTACATTTCGCTAAATGCTTTAGAATAAAATTCCCAATAATCACCTTGTACATCTTCGTCTTTAAACGGTGGACTTGTGAGTACTAAATCTACAGAGTTATCATCAAATAAAATAGAACTTTTTAAAAAATCCATATTGTAAATATGATTAGCAATCATAGTTTCTTATTAACCTCCTTTGGACTTCTAATAAATGCAACCACCATGAAAGTTGTTTGAAATGTTGTATATTTTTTTATCCTCATTTTTGTAAACCACCATCAAAGTTGTTTACCCTCTTTAATTTACTTTGGGGACCGCAGGATTCATAGCGCAGTGATGGTGGATATTCTGAAATTAGTTCAGCAAATAAATCTTTGTGATCCGGCGTAGAGAACCAGTTCGCCAGAGCGAGAAGGGCGTTTTCTTTTGAATAATCGCCGGTGATATCTATTCCTGTCACAGCATCTACAATTAACCAGCGCCCATTATGATCTCTGTACAGAAAGCAATCCATATAAGAAAAAGCTTCAGGTAAAGCCAGCGGGACAGCCTTTTCTACAAGCTCCCAGTCGTACGTTTCAGGATTAAAAATGTAGTATGAATCACTGACCCGCTTCAATCCGGTAACGCTTTCTTTGGGGGCTGAATAATTCTTCTCTTTTACCAGAACAATATCTTCCACATCGACAGCCCCTAAAACCCTGCAATCCGATTTTGATTTATCAACCTTTCTTCTACACACCATGTCCTTCTACCTTCCAGATCGTTCTACCAATATATTAGGATGGTGGATCGCTGTAGCCCACAGAATACGGCCTGTTTTCCGGATCAACCCAAAATGTCCGTGTCTGATGGGTCGAAACTTCCTCGGTTGTATACAGATTTGACCTGCCGGGAGTCCAGAACAATGTAGGAATCTGATTTCCCATCCCCCTCATACCGGTTGGGGTAAATAACTCCATCAAAGTTGTATTTATTCAAAAGTCGAAGGATTGCCGCGCGTTCGTCCCGTTCTCTTTCATCATCCACAGGCTTCATTCGCTCGTCAAACACCTGCAGGGATGAGAACGACACTTCATCCGGTAGTTCCCTGCCTTGGCAAAAACGCTTCACCTGTTCAAGGCATATTCCGTGATCTGTCAGTATCCCATCCTGTTCGACCTCGTCATCAAGAGCCGAAATTTGAGCCATGATAGCAGGTGACAGCTCCTGCAGAATTTTCTCCATCTGTTGCTCATAACGCCTTTGTATCCTTATTTCTTCCGTCTCCAAATCAGAGATCATCCGGTCAAGGATCACGTCAGGGGTTTTCCGACTGGTTTTAGTCTGGCGGGTTTGTTGCAGGATATTTTTAAAATCCTCAAAACACCACGACTTTCCGTCTTCTGTCAGAATGAGTGGGCGCTCGATTTTGATAAAGACTGGCATCAGATATTTTTCATGCGGGTTGTTTTTGTACAGGTTCAATCTACTGCGTGCCTGTTCAATCGTTCCAAAGTGAAAGCCCAATCCGTGAGATTGTTGGAAGATGGTAAAACGATGTGGTGTGCCGTGAAAAACAACCTTCGGCTTTCCGTCAGGATCAACGACCACGCTGTTTCCAAACCAACGTTTGAATTCGGGGCGCGCGCTGATGAACCCGACTTCATACGGTATTAAGCGAGCAACTTCACACCATATAGGTACTGCTCCATGACCGAGGCAGGTTTGATGTGGTTTTTCAGCTTGTGTTTGACAGCTCATATAGAACTGATGTAATCGAACGGAATTGGGCCTCCAATTGTTCATTTCTCAAAGCAAACAGCCGCTATAAAGTAGCGGCTGTTTGAAAAAATCGAAAAATAATTCGCCATGTGCGAAAGAAAAAACCTTTCCTAAGATTTTACCGGGGGTAAGCGGAAAATAATTGCCAATCCTATTGCTCCTAACAAAATGCCGATCAGAAAACCAACAAGCGGATTTCGTCCGCGATCAATCATTTCTTGGCAGGCAATACCTGCCGGAAATAAATTGCTGAGTAATAAAACCGCAATTATTATTACGACGAAATCAGATTCCATATGCTAATCATCCCCTAAATTAAACCCGACAGCATTCTACATTATTTAATTCAAACCAACCTAATATTTTTGTAGGCCAATTTTTACACTGCATACACCTGCAATATAAAAAATGTAATACTCGTTTTGTTTTACCTTAGACGAAAATCAACGCAAATTTGTTGATTTGTTCGGAAATTAATCGAGACTATATTTCTCTAAAGTTTTTTAAAAACCTTTATAGAAATATCCCCCCACCTAATGACAACAGATCGTAATGTTGCGGTCTGTTCAGATATTGTTCCAATATCTGAACAGACCGGCTGTTCTCCCTCAGATCAAATTCCAGCGTACATGGTCTCCTATTTTCTTTCCACCACTCCTTCCCGCCCTCGGAGTGGAGTAAATCTAGCAAAGTGCGGCAGTTCTTGAACCTTTCATCGGGACGCGGGAGACTTTTCCAGTAATCAAATTGCTGGTCGGCGTAGATTTTTTCTAAAGTCTGGTCAAATCCTAAAACTCCCCATACGTAATATCCAACCAAATCTCTTCCATATTTCCGTTCGTCATCGGGAGTCCGTCGTCCGGCTGACGTGACAATCTTCTTTACCGGGAGTTTGCGAAGTTGAGCCACCATGCGCGCAAACATCTCTGTCCCCATTCCTTTGGGTGCAGTTGGCAACAAACAAAAATTCTCCAGACGTACAACGATTTCTCCGGTTTCAGAAGATTTATACAGGTAAATTTCTAGCCCCGCTCCACGATTGACTTCCGGGACAATCACGGGATGCTTACTGGTGATCTTGATAATGTCGTAATAAACCAAATCTTCGGCGGTGAAGTCTGGCTTACGTTCGAAGGAAACAGAAACCTGCGCATCATACAGCCCCCCAGCGATTTGTATCCATTCGTTATCAGACACAGATCGCCCTAGCCACTGCTGGATGAGCTGGTCTACCTTCTCTTTTTCACCATACGTTACTGCATAGGCTGGCTTGTCATGTTCATGAATTGGCGAGCCACCATTTTCCCGTGTTTCGAGTTTCGCCTTCGCGGTTTTAGATGAACAAGCCATTTCTACTTTCCAGCCTTCATTCGTGTGGTTCTTTTTGCGAAAGACGAATTCAATCGATTACCTGCTCATAAAAACAAAGCATGGTGCTTGAATCAGATGAACTGAATCAAGCACCATGCTGAAGAACGCTCAAAATCCAGGTTTAGCGATATTTATTGGCTAACAGTATCAAGTCTCCGTCAGGTTGCATTTCAGCGATGCCAGTATATAGAAAACCAGCAACCCACAGCAACACCTGGATGACCATGAACGGTGGGAAGAAAAACGCCTGCCAAAAGCGGGCCTTGAGGTAATTGAGGAAACCGATTCCGGCTAAACCGACAACCCCTACCCCGGCCCAGGCCAGCAGAGACAAAGGGCCATAAACCGCGAATCCAATAGCAACTGCGAGGAATAGAAAACATGCCAGCGAAGCAACAATCATCGCCTGTTTCATGCGCTTTTGTGCGTAGGGGTTATCCCGATTCTGCAGGTAAAACTGCATACCAGAAACCCCCGACGTGAACTGCTTCCCAAGCCGTAGCGTTACACGGTGATTGCGATAGGAGACAAGTTCATTCGCACACAGAATTGGCACATTACCATCTTCCACAATCGCTCGAGCCATGTTGTAGTCATCCCATCCAGCATATGAAGTAACTGGAATCAGGGATTTCACACGGTCAAAAGCAGAGCGCTTAATAAAGAAGCTGGTCATGCAGGGCATACGCTGGTCTTCGCCCATCGTTTCCCGCGAAAGTACGAAAGTTTTGTGGTATTTGGGGAACTCAGTAATCAGCGCATTGTCCTGGAAAAGGGCAAAGAAGCTGTTGTCATCGGGCATTTTTACAGAAACGCCATCCACAGCTTCAACGCCCCACGCATTCATAAGAGCGATGGCTTTGGCAACCGTATCCTTCGGGAAAACCATACTTACCCCGGTAACGCCGAGAATTTCGCCTTTAGCCTGCATCAACCCCTTCTTCCGGCGTGCATTAGTGTCACGGTTTTTATCAACCGTAAGGCGGTGAAAATCCACAAAGCGCACATTGCCTGGAAATGTGAGGTCTTTAATTGTTTTATTATCCGGGTCAACCACCAGCAGAATTTCGATTTCGCCAGGATAATCCTGATTGGCAATTGACTCTACACAGGCAGTCAGTTTTTCAACATCCTTGACCCGGCTCCCCCCTACCGGAATCACAACACTGACCATAGGGTAATTTTTTGGATTTGAATATTTACTGGGAGAGTTTGGCGTACTCATTTTTTTCTACCTGTAAAGAGCGACGGAAGTAATAACGGTAAGCAAGCGAAGCGAGATGCTGAAAGAACTCTAGTCCGATTTTGAAAGATGCTTTACTGTCCCCATCAAAACGTTCGTTGAAGTGGTAGGGAATTTCTGTTACACGATGAAGGTCTGACAGCACCATGACCTCAAGGCTGATTTTCCAGCCCTTCGGATTGAATTTTTCCAGGTTAAGACACGAAGCCCGCACAAGAAAAAAACCGCCGAGACAGTCTGTAAAACCCTTGAGCTTGCGCGGGAAAATGACCAGCGGAATCATTCGCAGGCACCAAGAAACGAACTTTCGCAATGGGGAACTCAGACCTCCCCCGTCGCCTCCGTTTATGTACCGCGAGGGCATCACAAAGTCGTATCCATCTTCGGCCTTAGCAACAAGTTGAGGAACCAGCTCGGGCGGATGCTGTAAGTCAGCGTCCATCACCACAACATACTTTCCACGCGCCGCTGTCATCCCTTCCACCACAGCAGAAGCAAGACCGGTGCGGCGGTGAGGAGGTCGCGCAAGCAGACGAACCTGCGGGTAATCCTTCTGAACGGTTTTAATCACAGAAGGGGTATTGTCTGTGCTGTCATCAACATAGATGATTTCATGGGTGATTTCATTCAGCACACTGGATAAGCGGCGCACCAACTCTCGAACATTACCAGCCTCATTGAAACTCGGAATAACTACCGACACCAATACATCATTCATTACAACAAGCTCCCTTTTTCTCGCAAAAAACAAATTTATCGTTTCCAAAAAAATTAATAATTGTAGAAATTGAGGTGCAAATAAGCGATGCGACTAAATAGTGCGTATTGAAAGTGACTAACACCGCATAAAGCACCTGGTTGAAGGTAATTGTCCCCACACGGGTGATATGAAACTTTATCCACTGAGACGCAAAACTTCCCTTGCGGTCGTTCCAGTTCAAATATTTGTTCAGCAGGAAGTTGGTTTCGACTGAAAAAATGGTCGTGATGACGTTGGCGATGATTTTGTTGAAGTTCAGCACTTCAACAAGGAACGTGAGCAGGCTCAGTCCTAAGACAAGCACTACCCCTCCAACAATCGAAAACCCGAGAAATTTTCCCCTGTAAATTTTCAACAGTAAATTCTTCATAATTTTCCTTAGAGGAATTAATTTCATTAAATATTTTTGATATTTAATCCTGATTCCTATAATAGCAATTGCAAATATTGGTAAAAAAAAGGACAGTAATATCGATGGGAAACACAAAAAATATTTCCACCTTATTGGTCACTATTTTTATTATTGTTCCTGTATTAGTGTTGGGGATTTTTCTACGTTTTTTCTGGATTGGCGGGACCACTTATGAGGTTGATGAAGTGGTCAACTGGCAAGTGCCAGAAATGATTAATACGGTCGGCTTTCCAACCATTAAGCCTGAGGCCGGTGAACCCTATCACCTGTATACTTTCCATCCCCCCATTCTCTATTACGTACTGGCAGGCTGGTTCCGGCTGGTCGGGTCGAGTATTCTAAGTGCCCGTATTCTGAACGCCGCCTTCTCCATTGTGGCAATGGTTATGCTGTTCTTCTTTATGCTCAAATCAAATGGGCGTAAGGCGGCAGTTCTTCTTTTCTTCTTTGTAATGACAGACGGTTGGATTGTGATGACCAACCGCATGAATTACCTTGAAAACGGACAAATGATTGCAATAGTCGCCGCGATGTGGGCCTACTGGTGGGCTACGAAATCGACAGGAGAAAGCCTTAGACGGTATGCACTCGCGGGGGCGTTATTTGGTCTCGTTCTCTGTCTCAAAGTCATCGGCGGCTATATTTTCCTGGCGGTTCTTATCGCTTTCGTTCTCAGTCGCGGCAAACACCTGAAAGGGCATTGTGTTTTATTCACCTCAGCCGCTCTGGTGTTTCTGGCTTATACCGGCATCATGTATGCAAACTTCGGCCAGATGTATTTGGAACAGGCTTTTTTGGTGCATTTCAAGCGGATTGTTGGTACCCGAGAATCGCGCGGCATGAACTTTGGCGTGATGGAAATCCTGCAGGTAATCGTGGAACGGTACTGGATTTATGGCATGACAGTTCTTGCTTTGTTGGCTGGTGGTCTTCTCGTTGCTGGTTATTTCCTGAAAAACCTGCGCCAGCGTGAGTTTGAAAATATAGTCTGGTACAGCTGGGGGCTCAGTGGCTTGCTGGTTGCCGCTCTCTCTAGCCTGAAAAGCCCTCATTATCTGATGCTGTGGGTTATTCCCCTATATGCGGTGATTTCCATTAAAGGGGCGCAGTGGGCGAAAGGGGTGCGTCTTGCTTACGTCCCTGTCCTGCTGTTGGTAGTGCTGGGCTTCAACCTGTTTACATGGAATACCCGCTTTATTTCCCATCGCGGTGATGCGGTTCGTGATTCAGCCGCGTTCATCGCTGAAAGCCTGCCAGCAGATGCAGTCGTCGTAACTGAACCTTATATTGGCTTTCTGATTCCCCAGGGCTATGTTCGTGAGTACCGGTCGGATGTTGACGAGAATTACCTGAAGCGCGTTTTCGTAGAAAAAGGAGTTGATTATCTGGCTGTATACACGTCATCAACAGTCCGGGTGTCCGATTCCGAACTGCTGACGCGCCTGGTAGAAACCTGTCACAACCCAATTAATTTCAAAGGCTTCAAAGATAACGTAATGGTGTGTAAAATAGACCCACAGACTTTTGCCGAAATGAAAATGGAGGTCGAGAAACAGCCGAAGAGTGAGCGGTCGGTCTACAGACCATATTTCTATTGAACGTTGATTTTTATACACGCGGCTTGAGGCAAAAAAGGGGGCCGTGTGTAAACACGCCGCCCCCTTTTTTATCCAATCATCACAGAACAGGGAAAATCATGATGAACGTCGTTGATTTAAATTGCACTCAGTGCGGCGCTCCTGTCAAGGTTTCCGAGGATACTGAAACAATCAACTGCATATACTGCGGCACAAGTCTGGTAGTCCAGCGCGATGCAGGAGATGTGTCATTGCGACTGGCTAAAGATGTCAGCCGGGCATTGCAGGAAACCCAATCAACAATCCTTGAAAGTTCACAGGCCACTCTCGCTGAATTGAAACGCCTCCAGATCACGCAGGAAATAAACAGTCTGGAATTGCAACTCAGCAGAGTTCAGTCAGATATACGCGATCTGGTGCGAGTGAAGCAAAACAAGCATACGAGGCGGCAACTTAACGACCTCCGGGCACAAGAACTCAATCTACGCAAACGGATTGCTGATTTGCGTGCGAGTTTGGTATCCGAGCAGGAAGACAAATCTCCCAAAACTATTTCACCAACCGGCACCGATGCACCCTTGCCTCGCGTTGGGAGTTGGAGCTTGGCAACCATACTTTGTATCTTTTTCGGCTGGCTCGGATTTCACAGGTTTTACTCCGGCCACGCCCTAATTGGATTTATTCAGCTCGTTACTTTTGGGGGATTGGCATTTTGGTGGTGGATTGACCTTTTTAGGCTTGGAAGAGGAACGTATGTTGATAGATTTGGCCGAAGGTTGGCGAAATATAATCCCCGGTTCGGTAGTGCGGTAAATGCCGGACTAATCGCGTTCATTTTTTCATTGTTCGTTATTAATCCTGCGATGAATGAAAATGCGTCCTCCGGCGCTCCGGTCATTATCGCCCTCGTCGTTGGAACGGCCTGGTATCTGCTTTACGCTGTTATAAAGAAACATAATTCTAATTCGCCCACTCCCAACGACAGCGAGCTTGCCGTCTCAAGAGAAACCGGCGAGTAAGGAACTACCTGAAGCAGTCATTGGCGTGTGGATCATTCGGGAGGGATCAAGAACCCTCCTGAATTTTTTATCTAAACTGGTAGAATACCAATCCTATACGAGTTCACACATTATTTACAACAGAGTGAATTGACTTAATAAGAGATAGGGTTTATATTTAAACAAATAATTAGAATAATTAAATATTTCGGAGCAATGTATTCATGGATAACTTCTTCACGCAACACATTATCGAGCTGTTGAAGGCTGGTCAGCCGCTCCCCTCCGAGTATAAACATTATCTGTTCCCCCCCAGAAAAGTCTGAACCAGAACTCGTTTACGATTTTAAGAAGCCGCGCGAAGAAATCATTGCCAAAACCATGAGCGTGCCATTGCAGGTGGCACGCCGTTTTGATTTTGGGGTCTACCCGCCTGAACAGGACAGGTGGGTAAACAAGATAATATGGGGCGACAATTTGCAGGTTTTGAAAAACCTGCAAGAAATGAAGAAACGTGGGGAGTTAAAAAATGCTGACGGTACAGATGGTGTGCGGTTGATCTATATTGACCCGCCGTTTGCGACAAAAAGCGATTTTGAATCGAAAGATAAAGAGAAGGCCTATTCGGACAAAAAGGATGGGGCAAACTTTATCGAGTTTATTCGAGAAAGGTTAATTATTGCAAAGGAAGTTCTTGCAAGCGACGGTTGTATATATGTTCATATGGATAGTAAGATGTGTCATTATTTAAAAATAGTCATGGACGAAATTTTTGATAAATCTAATTTTAGGAATGAAATTATTTGGCATTATCGTAGATGGAGCGCACCAAGCAAAAAATTCCAAAATATGCATGATTCTGTTTATTTTTATTCCAATTCGGAGAACTTTATTTTCAATACAATTTTAGTGGATACAACAGAACGACAGAAAAAGAAAACCAGAAAGGGATGGGATTCAAATGTAGTTATGATAGATGGTAAAAAACAGCCTCAATTAATTGTTTACAACCAAGAAAAACTCGATTCCGCAGTAAAATCTGGCAAGTTGGATTTATCGAAATATGCTCGCATTGTTTATCAAAAAAAACAAGGAGTACCTGCGCCGGATGTTTTCACAGATATTGATTTTATAAATTCGCAGGCTAGAGAACGAAATGGCTACCCAACACAAAAACCTGAGGCGTTGCTTGAAAGAATCATAAAAATCTCATCTAATCCTGGAGATATTGTTCTCGATTTCTTCGCTGGTTCCGGCACAACTCTTGCTGTAGCCGAGAAGCTCGGTCGGCGCTGGATAGGCGTCGACATGGGCAAGCTGGCTATCTACACCATCCAGAAACGGATACTAAATTTGCGTAAAGAAATCGGGAACAAGGGAGAACCACTGATCCCGCGTCCTTTCGTTGTATACAATGCAGGCATGTATGACCTGGATGCAGTAAAGTCATTGGATTGGGAAAGTTGGCGCTTTTTCGCCCTGCAACTTTTTAATTGTAAAGATGAACGTTCCGAAATAGCTGGCTTAAAGCTGGACGGGGTACTGGATGGCGAACGCGTGATGGTCTACAACCACATTGCTAATCCCGGAAAGATTGACGAAGGAACTATCCAGGATTTGCATCAAATTCTGAAAGGACGTTATTCGGGTACGCTTTATATCATCGCCCTGCGCGGTGCTTTCGCCTTCATGCAAGATTATATTGACGTTGATGACATTCGCTATTACACGCTACGCGTTCCCCACTCTGTTGTTGAAGGACTAAATGGACGCAAATTTGGCGAGTTGCCCCAACCAAAGGACGCCAAAGAAATCAACACACAAATCGAAAGTGTGGTCGGATTTGATTTCGTACGTCCATTGAAAGCCGAATTCTCCCTTCAGCACGAAGGTGACAAGTGGGTTTTAGAAATAAATAGTCTTTGCCTACCGACAGGGAAAGAAACAGAGCCTTCTATGGTACTTGTGGATTGGGACTACAACGGTCAATATTTCGACCATGACCTTGTACTCTTTGCCAACGACTTCAAGGAAGGAGTTGCGAAATTCACCGGGCCGAAACAAAAACCGAAAAATGTTATGTTGACTTTCGTTGACATTGCCGGTAACGAATCAACACAAATCGTGGAGCTGTAAACCATGCCAAAATCCGTACTTCGGGAAAGCGATTTAGTTCTGGCTGTACAGCCCGGGAATTGGGACGGTTCGGACTATGACCTTTTCCTTTCAGAACTTTGCGGAGAGCGAATATACCAGCAGGAGGCCGTATCAAAGGCGCTGGAGTTTGTGCTGGGTAGACGATACCATAACCTGAGAGAACTCGCCGAGGAAAATTTCCACAATAACGAAAATATTCGGGCCAAATATAGAAGCCTGGAACATTTCTTGACCAGACTTCAATTCCCTGACAAACTGTCAGCGTCCCTTGACCTGGCAATGGCAACAGGAAAGTCTTATGTCCTTTATGCCCTTGCCATGATTCTACTGGCCGAGGGAGCGGTGGATGCGGTACTGGTTTTGTGTCCTTCTCTCGTCATAGAGGCTGGTCTAACAGAAAAATTCAATGATCTGGCAACAGACGAAAGCTTCGCCAACCTGCTACCAGCTTATGCCAAAGTTCGTATTCCCAATATTACCAACGCATCTTCCACAATTACACGCGGAAGCATCTGCATTGAGAACTATCATGCTATTCTCGAAAACAGCAGTTCATCAGTACGCGAATCGCTCCAGCGCGGCTTGCGGGTCGCTGTCCTGAATGACGAAGCGCATCACGTCGCCAACGAACCGGGCGGAAACAAGCGGAAATGGAAAGAATTTATTGAAAATCCAGCCTACAACATCCCAATCGTTATTGGCGTGTCTGGCACATGCTATGTCCGTTCAGGTAAGGAATATTTTGCAGACGTTATTTATCGCTATTCGTTGCGGAATGCTATCACGGAAGGTTTTATCAAGGATGTTGAATACGTAATCGAAACATCAGGTAATACAAAAGATAAAGAGAAACGCTGGCAGATCATCGTTCAGGCTCACAATCAGATTGCAAAAAGCCTCGAAGAAAAAGCTGGCATCCGGCCCATGTCCATTATTGTCACGGCTGATATCAAGCAGTGTGACAAGATTGGAGATGAACTGAAATCCTTCCTCGTTGCGAACGGCGAGTGTACGGCTGACGAAGTTGACGAAGTTGTACATGTTATTCACAGCCGTTCGATGACCAAATCCGAGAACAGCGCCTATGACGACCCCAACTGTAAAACCGAATGGGTTGTAGCTGTTTCTATGCTCAATGAGGGGTGGGATGTCAAGCGGGTGTTTATGGTAGTCCCACACGAAAAGCGCGCTTTCGAAAGCCGCCTTTTGATTCTTCAGGTGCTGGGGCGAGGCTTGCGCAAGCCTACGTGGTGGCGAGACGAGTGGGGGCTTCCGGTCGTCACCATTCTCAACCACGATGCATGGACTGATGAAATCAACAATCTGGTATACGAACTGCTGGAAATGCGGGAGGTAGTTCCGAGTTTTGTATATCCAGATTCTCGCTATCACTTTTCGTTCAAAAATCTTGATTATGAAGTAGAAAGAACCACAGTTAAAGTAGGGAAGAACGGTGGAATTCACGATCCCTTTGCTAAAGGATATGTCGAGCTAACGGCTGAGACAATCGAAGAGCTTGTTGATATCTCTACCAAGCGTGCCAGCGGGCAAGAGTCTGTAGGAAGGCAGTTCCTGGTCACAAATCGAACTTACACCGCTGAACAGATTGCAAATGATATCTATAAGCGGTTTGATGATTTTGAGGATGAAAACATCCGGGAATACTGCTACATAACGTATCCCCCCGAAAAGCTGGTGCGCGTTGTCCAGGATTCACTGTATAGAGCGGGGTTTATAAGTAAAGACAAGTTGTTTGCCACAGAAAGGGTGCGCCAGACAATGCTGGGGTTGCTCAACCTCTTCATTGTCGGCGGGGCACGCACACGCTATACAAGCGTTCCTAAAGACGTTTTCACCATTAGCACAGATATTCGCCCCCAGAACAGCGAACGACTTGAGGCTTTCACCCGCAAGAGTCATAACTTCGTTTATATATCAAATTGGCAGAAGGCTCTGGAAACCCTGGGCGTTGACAATCCGAATTACGATACTCTTAAAACCATCATTGATGATGAGCTGAACGGCGGGTTTGAATACAACGTACGCACCTATTCTGAGGATGAAATGAAAACCCCGCTTGCCGTGACGCTTTGTGATTCCGAAGCGGAAACGGCTTTCGTCCGCCAGCTTATCAGCAATCGCGATGCATATGATGCATGGATTAAGTCTACAAGTCAGGGTTTCCTTTCTATCCGCTACTATTTGCGGCGAAAGCGCGATAAATCTCCGCGATCCTTCAACCCCGATTTCATAATCAAAATACGTGACGGTCAGTTTGCCATCGTAGAAATCAAGGATGAATCACAAATCAATAATCCTGACCGGGAAAATATCGACAAGTATCACGATGCGACAAAACATTTCGCGACCCTGAACAAACGGTTAGGTGGGAAGGAAATTTATTATTTTCATTTCCTGACGCCCAGTAGCTATGGCCCGTTTTTTGAATATATGAAAAACGGGCGTATTGACCAGTTTAAATCAAAACTGGATGCGGTTTTAGAAAAATGTAAGTAATGGATTTTCTGATGAAAAAAAGCACAGACATACAGTCTGTGCTTTTTAATTTCACCGCCAGCCATAAACAATCTTTATAGCTTATCAATAATCACAATAACCGTTTTGACATTTGTGCCGCTTTCCCTGAACACACCGTCCGGCAGAGATCGGATTTCCCCGTTTTTCTCTACTAGGGATCGTATCTGCCTGACCCGTTTATCAAATTCCCGTAAGGAAGGAATCCAGCTAATAAAATTTTCTGTACTTGATGTCCAGGTCAGTCAGCACGTCCTGGACAAGATTGACAAGCCGGAACCACTCCGCTACATTCATCATTATTCCCATCCATGCTTTAGTCAACCGTTCCCACCCCTCGTGAGACAAAATCAATGTGTTGGTATCTGTGTCAAACTCAGTATTTGCATCTTCGCGGATTGACCGTACCAGTCGAAGTTTCCTCGGCCTTTCAAGAGCAGGAATAGTGACTGTTCTGTTCACATCAAAGTGCATCATGCCAGAAACGACTTGCCGGAGTTTATCTTCAGTAAAAGCAAGCCTCATTACCACTCTGTCCGGGTCTAAAATTCGGACTCTCATTAGGAGCTTGACCGGCAAGGCGAAAGGGGGTTCATCATCACTGCCGTATGTCCATTCCTGTAAAATAGATTCCCATGACGGATAGACAGGTTCAAATCGGACAGCATTCGCGACGGTAATTTCGGTGATGTGAGGGTAAGCTATCTTCCTGAACGCCACCCAATCATCAAGCAGTGTTTCCAGAACAACCCCCGGTACGGGTGGCGTTTGAAGCCCAACAATTTTTTCCCGATGCACGAAATTCCGGTAGCTTATACCGGCAACCACAGTCAGGTAAACATCAATATCGGGCAGTCCTTCCTGATTCACCTTATTCCGCAAAAACTCATTGAATCCTGGTGAATGTTTTCCAATGCTTGCGGCGATGCGCTTACTGGCATCAATGAAATCCACTAGTCTTTCCGTATTGGGCGTTTGCGAATTCATGTTGTATCTACCGAAATAGACTAATTTATTTACGAAAATATTCTATAGATTAATTTTACTATTTATATATCAAAATTACAAAAGCAAATGGGGAAAAAGATTATTCGAATAAATCTGTGCCTACTGAGAAAATTAAGCATGGCTATTGTCTCCGCCTTTCCTTTTCAGACCTGATTTTCTTGAGGTCAACACATGACAGGTTTTTTACCGTTGAAAGTGCCGTTAATCATCAATAGTAGACACAAAGCCGAGTTTTGAGTCATAGCGGAAATCATCGGGTGGGAAATCCGTAATACCCTGCGGGCCAGGGCCGGGTTGGAAATTTTTTACAAGAGACTCTAGCGACTGATAAACATCATACATATACCCTTCCGGGTATCCACTCCAATGGATAAACAGATAACTTTCTGTATCGTCCTGCCAGCGTACCCGCATACGGACGATTTCATCTTGATTGAAAAGATAGTCTAGCCGACGAGTGGTTTCGGAGAGAATCTGCTTTACGCGGGTCAACTGTTCCAATCCCCCCTCCACGAAGCCGCCATCTGCGCCACGGACTTCGCGAATCAACTTCACTGCTGAATCGGAAAGCGGCCCACCACAGGGAACAAAGGGAACGCTCTTCGTTATCTTCCCATCCGACCAGTAAGTAAAATTTCTATCCTGATGAATAATTTCTACATCGGGAGTAATCTCAACCTGTTCCCAGGGAGTATTGTCGATTTCACTCCTCCGAAGGGCATCTGGTTCCGAGATGCTTACAAACGACCTGGATATATAGCGTGTAAGTTTACGCCCTCGAACGTGAGCATCGAACGCCTGCTGTTGAATTTCCCGGAATTTTTCCTGTACAGCCGCTGTTGCCTCTTGGTCAGCAGAGTCCGAAATACCGTGGTCGTAGACCGTTTCAAGACACTCGTATCTTCTTTCTTCCTTTAGCCAGCGAGAAGACACGCGATTAATTACATAGTGACGCATCCTTCCCGGCTGGTACTTTAATAAATCTTCTAATTGATAAATGGGAAATTCGATAGACATTTGCTTACATCACTCCTGTAATGTAGCTCGCTGGCTGTAGATGGGGGTACAAATCATATAGAAAAACATCTGTGTTCCGTAAACTGGCAGTATATTACAGTAAACGAAATGTTTCCGGTCATATTATTCCTCATAAAGCGGGACGACTACCCTTCAAGGAAACCTGGAATTGTTGTCTGCCCCTTTGATTTTTCGTTTGAAATTTCGACATATCGGCGATATTCTTCCAGTTCAACACGGTCATCTTCATCATCGCGTGGTGCATATGGCCCGTATTTTTGAAAACGTTCGGTGCGTTCTGACCGTTCTTTGGCGCGCTGTTTCTGTAAGGCCTTCCAGTTAGCCTGCCGTATGTGATTAGATTCAACTCCTGCTTTAATAACCGTCCTTATGGTAGTATGAATGTCCTCCCCTCTTGATCCACCAGCTTTTGCTTCTTGAATCGCACTAATCACCTGACTATAGCAGTTTTTTCTGTACGCCTCATCCAGTAGCGACCGGCAGGTAGGACAATTTTTTGCACGCTTGTTTTCAAGCTCTACACTGCAATGCTGGCAAACCGGCATATCTCCTCCTGGATTTAATTGAATTATTCCAATTTTTATTATTATTATTATTATACCATAACCAATTTTTTTGTTATTTAATTGTGGAAATTCGCTTTTTGGCTAACTTGCAGTAGTCAGAACTGCGTTCAATGCCAAAATATTTTCGCCCCGCCTGTTATCGGGCATGGACTTCATCACTTCCACACAATCGCCCTGAATGATTTGATTGGTCAAATCCATCTGCAATCGAGCCTCCTGCAAGGAGGACGCGCAGAAGGGTGGATAAACAAAAAGTTCCACCGTTTAGGTGGAGCTTTAAATAGGGCTGGCAGGTCGCCGGTTTGCTTGGTCACATGGTTTCCAAAAGTCCAACAAACCTCCGCCAATCTTCAATCATCTTTTCGTCATCATCGCTGGCTTTTTGCCCGGTAAACGTCCGTTTGCCATTCAGAATGCCGTCGCTTTCGTTGATAAATGCGCAGACATTTTTCTCATCCCGGAAACAACCGGCCACCTTGCGAAGCATTCGCTTTTGCTGACTGGTAATCGGCTGGTTCATGGTGATGCAGAGTTCATCGTTTTCCGGGGCTGCTTCCAGCCGGATATAACCCAACTGTGTCAGCCAATATTTGTAGTGACTGCCAAAATCGTCAATCTCGCCTTCAATCTTCGAGATGAGCCCGGCTTTTTCCAAGGCGAGGGCGGCGCTTCTCTCGTGCAAATCGCTGCAATAAATAATTCTGCCGTTAGGCGTCAGCCAATAGCTTCCCCAAACAAGCCCACAGTATTTTTCATCGAACAGCTCCCACGGACGGTCGGTTAAATCAACACGGTCAACAGTATACATATCGGAGGTAAGCAGAGCTTGGTCAACTTCTTCCCAAATCGGTCTATTTCGCTCTGCGTTCTGAACCGGGACAACTCCCATCCCTTTCGCCTTTTCGGTCGCAACTTTATCCGCGTCTTTGCATTTCATCATGGTGGCCTCCGAAATTTTTCTGTCTAATAGACAAGTCGGAGACCATATCAGTCAAATTTTGAAAACCAGCCCCTGACTCACTTGTTTTTTCAAGAGAGCCGGGGGCTTGCTCGTCTCGCAGCGGGCTGACCCCTAAAAGTTAGCCCGTTTGCTCTGCAAAATTACATTTCAACCCCCACCCGAAACGCCTTGCCTTTCGCAAAAATCGCCAAAAAACCGAAAACGCAAATGGCGGAGAACAGGGCGGCGGCTGCGACAAGCGTTTTCCAGCGGATAAATTCACTGGTAACGGTGATAACGATGGGCGTTTCGTTGTTTCCTTTCCAGACCAGCCCGCCATTTTCATCCACAACACCGTTGGTGCTGATGATTTTTCCGGGCAGTTTGAGCCGGAACTGCGTGTCCATCCACGAAATTCCGTTGGTATTTTCACCGGCAGCCGGTTTTTCCTGTGCATCCATGCCTACAGAAGCAACCATCTCCGGCATATCCAGGACGGCATCAAACGTTATCCAGTCGGCAAAAATGTCGCGTTTCAAATGGATAG
>Ga0134095_1001267_pt1 | contig 18176 bp, 12 predicted proteins | sample 6_2taG_FD_94449 | JGI IMG/M metagenome (GOLD analysis project Ga0134095, IMG submission 94449) | Switchgrass degrading microbial communities from high solid loading bioreactors in New Hampshire, USA - 6_20_20_110_A2 metaG | ecosystem: Engineered > Bioreactor > Semi-continuous > Anaerobic >... | reverse complement strand
GAGCCCTTCATCCAAGATATTTTAAAGCTCATTTGAGGGTAGTCAAGGGTAAAGACTTTGTCTTATCTATCGATAAACCTTGACTACCCTCTGCACTCGCTCAAGATAGTAGTTAAGAAGGGCTAAAAGATGATGTTGTACTTTAACACCTAAAATTATGGATGATTTCCACTATAGGTGTTGCATTTAATATTCAATTTACATGAAAAGAATGATATAATAAAACTATCATATAGACTGAATGAAATAAAAATTTCCGGGTAACAGATTGGGGGTATTATGTATACTGTTTTATTAGCCGATGATGAACTCCCAATTTTGGAAACGCTGAAAACAAGTATTCCATGGCAGCAATTTGGAATAGATACGCTGCTGACTGCAACCGATGGAATCCAGGCGCTTGAAAGTATGAAAAAACAGAGAGTCGACCTGTTGATTACGGATATCCGCATGCCCAACATGGACGGCCTGGAATTGCTGCAGGAAGTTCGCGACAGGTACCCTTCCACCCACTGCATCTTATTAACTGCCTACAGTGATTTCGAATATGCGCGGAAAGCCATAAAGCTGGGCGTTGACAATTACCTTCTTAAACCGTTTAAGCAGGAGGAAATGGAAGAAACAATAGAAAAGGCGCTCGATAACATTTACACGAGCCGTGCCACTTCGAAGGATTTGTTCCGTGACAATATACTGCTTCGCTGGGTTACCGGCCGCATCAGCAGCGAAGAACTGAGCGAACGCTCCAGTTTTCTCGATATTAATATTTATCTTCCCGCTTATTGTGTCGTATGCATAAGAAATAAGCAGAAACAATCTTTGATTTACGCATACTGTGCATCCTGCGTTGAAAAGCTTTCTTCCGATTATGAAGTATACCAGTTCTGGGATGATAGAGGAAATTATGTGTTTATTATCGGCGGAAACCGGATTGAAACGGCACAACTGACGGATTGTTTTGTTTCCCTGGCTAAGGAACAGAATGTTTCTTCCCGTATTGCCCTGGCAATAGGTCCTGTCGTTACGGTCAGCGATGACATTGCCGAGAGTTATCAAACGGCATGCAACCTTATAGATACTGCTGATCTGACCGCAGGCAGTCTTGAGGTACTTACCACGGAAAGATTTACGAACCTCCAAAGCGATCTTTTGACAAAGGAATTGGATTCCCTGTTTCGCCAGACGGATGAAGAGTCGAGGAAAGAAGGCTGCCGTAAGCTTGCGGAAAGCATCTTGAACCGTTTGAAAAAACAGGATTTTAACATGGCATTTTCCCAGTTGAAACACAGCTTATACCTGTTATTCAAACAGGAATTTCCTAACCGACCCGAAATCCCCGAGCAGTTATCGAGCAGGATGACCTTGTTTTCTGCTGTCTCATCCCATGAAAAATTTCATACTGCGGTAGAAGAATTGCTTGAATACAGTTACGTGCTGTTCCGGTATTATTTCGAGCAACTGAGCCCCATCATCCAATATGCTATTAATTACATACACAGGAATTATGCGGATGGCCTTTCCATTAAGGAGTTCTGCGCCAAAAACAAAATGAGCGCCGCCTATCTCGGTTATTTATTTAAAAAAGAAACGGGTATGTTTTTCAATAATTACCTGAATCAATACCGCATCTGCTGTTCAATTCATTTACTCGTGAATTCAAACCTGAACATTAATGATATAGCCCAAAAGGTAGGTTTTTGCTCCACCAGCTACTATATTTCAACTTTCAGGAAGCAGACAGGATTATCGCCTAACAAATATCGTGCTTTGAAATTGGAAGAGAAGCATTAAATATTGGAGGATAAGCAATGATTCTGAAAAGTACGGGAATTGCGAAGAACAGGATTTTTATCATGCTTACTGTGGGATATACCGTCATCCTTTTTATCGTAAGCATAATTGCCTGTTTTTTCGCATATCAGCAGAAGCTCGAAGAAATCCTGTCGCAAATGGATATGACTTTTGTAAGGCTGGAGCAAAATTACCTTAATACCGTACAGAATTTCTGGCAGATATATATGCCTCTTTACGAGAGTGAAAGCAATTTCCATTCAACACTGGCGGGATATTTTTTGTCAGATCTGGACAAGCCCCTCGATCCGCTGAAAAAATATGAACTTGCCAATGTATTGAGACAAATGATGATACGTGATGATCAGGTGCAGTGGATTGCGTTGTATTCCGATGCGAGGGCATTTAATTATATACTGTACAGAAACAGTAATAATTTCAATATTATAACGGAAGATTTTCCTTACCTGCAGAACCTTAAGTCAAAAACGAGCCGCATGGAGATATACGGCATGAAAAAATTATACGACGGTTCAAATGCTATGAATACGTATGCGATATGCGGCGGCGCGGCGTCGAACATAATAAACGGATCGGTCATTGCGGGCTACAGCACATCCGCCTTGGAAGATATCTGCAAAAATACGGGGTCGATACTTGGATCGTTAAAATATACTCTATTGTCCAACGATGAAATCCTGTTCGATTCTTCGGGTAATTATTATAATGAACTTGTTTACATGCCGAAAGAAAGCATGACCGATATTGTAAATATCCCGGGAAGCGGAAAGCTGTATATAAATGCGCAGATCATCGGACGGAACAGCCCTTCCGTTTTATACTACAGCGCGTCCTGGAGCGAGATATCGCGTTATGCCCATGGATATACTTTATATATCATGCTCATTGTATTTATGTTTGTTCTTTTGTCCATCGCGCTCTATGCACTGATACTCCGGTTTATCGCGAGGGAGGTTAACATTATTCGCTTTGGGCTGAAAAAGATTGGGGAGAACAACCTCGACTACCGGATACCTGCGAATTTTAACCAGGGCGGACTGACCGAGATTGCCGAATCAATTAATAATATGGCATTGAGACTGAAAAACAATATCAACCGTGCATACTATTACGAAATAAAGCAGAAGGAAGCGGAGCTTTCCGAGCTGCAGGCCAAATTCAATCCGCATTTTCTATACAACACTTTGGAAATGCTGCGTTTCAGGTGCGCCAAAAACGGCGATGCGGATACCGCCAATATGATTACGCAGTTGTCCGACATATTCCGCGGATTCATTGGCTCCAAAACATTTATCCCGATACATGAAGAACTGGCTTTCAGCAAACGGTATCTGGCGTTGTTCGGCGCAAGATACGGCGATAAAGTGCAGGTGCGGTATGATATAGATACCGAAGTGCTGAAGTATGGGATTATCCGGAATGTTTTTCAGCCTCTTATTGAAAACTATTTTGTTCACGGGTTTGATGCTTCGATAGACGATAATTACATACTGATCAGCGGGAAGCCCAATGATGAAAGGACTATAATGCTGTCAATAGAGGACAATGGAAACGGCATGAGCGATGAAGATATAGAAAAGCTTAACGCAAGCCTTAAGGAACCGATAAAAATAAATACCGACAGCTATGGTTTAAAGAATCTGCACCAGCGCCTTTACCTGTTTTACGGCGAAGACTGCGGTTTAACCATATCGAGAAACAAAGATAAAGGTCTTACCGTAAAAATGATCATATTAAAAATGACGTGCGAAGAATATGAAAAATCCAAAAAAGTTCCGACATAGCCGCCGGTATTTACACAGGTTATAACTGTTCAAGCAATTCCATCGGTGAAACCGGCCTTTTAATTTCGGCAGACTTATACATGGCCTTCAGTATGGAAAGCGACATAAGCCCTTCCCTTCCGTCCGCGGGCAGAGGTTCCCCTAACCTGATCGCTCGCGCAAACCGTACGGTTGCCGAAGTTAAATCCACGCTGCATTCTGGAGGGGACTGCTGCCATTTACCGTCAAGAAACCAGCTTTCATTTCCGTTGCTGTCGTATATTACAGCCCCTTTGGTTCCGCTAATTTCATACCTGAAATACCATCCGCCCGGGATCCAGGAAGTCGTGCATCTGAAAGATACTACTGCGCCATCTTTGTAATTCCATACCGCGATCCCGAGATCTTCGGCTTCAATTGCGTGATTCTGCGTCCAAATCCTTGCTTCGACCGTATCGGGCATTCCAAGAAGCCAATAAAGAGAGTCTATTTCATGAATGCCCTGGTTCGACATCGCTCCGCCGCCGTCGAGGGCCCACGTTCCTCTCCATCCGCCGCGCTCTTTAAAATATTCGTCGGTACGCAGTACCTTCAATGAAACGTCTGCGAACAGAATTTTTCCAAGAAGCCCGCTCGCAATCGCATTTTTTATGTGTTGCGTCGGCGCCGAAGTGTGGCGTTTATCAAAGTCAACCGCTGCCTTAACTCCATTTTTTTCCGCCGCGTCGACTATCGCTTTTCCGTTTTTAAGTTCCGCTTCGAGAGGCTTTGTCAAAAGCACGTGCTTTTTTGCATTCGCCGCATCGACAGCTATTTTGTAATGGTTGCCCGTTTCGGTAACTACGTAGACAGCTTCTACTTCCGGATTCGACAGAAGGTCCCTGTAATTGTCCGTCCACGGCACGCCGTATTTTTCGCTGTATTCCCTGCCCCTGTCCGCGTCTATATCGCATATCGCTATGAGTTTCACGGGCAGCCCTTTCTCCGATTCTTCCCTGATTTGCCTGGCCCTCGCCTGCCCCATACCGAGACCTACGACGCCGAAACCCACAGGTTTGATATAAGAATTCTTCATTTCGTCACCCCCTTATTTTATCAAGCAAATTGAATACAAATGCCGCTAATCTGCGGTTTACTTCTATTACTCCGAGTTCCTCCGTCAGCTCTTTAAGTTCGTGAGCATGCGTTTCCACGCTGACAGGCCCTTCGTAACCGGCATTCTTAAGCTCGCTCAACAAGATTTCCCACGGGAGCACAGGCCCGCCTTCCGGTAATGCAAACTGGGCTTTTACGTGTATTACTCTTGAGATGCCTGCCTGCGCTTTTATATATTCTAATTCGGAACCGTATTCTTTTACCTCGCGGTACCAGTCATTGTGAGGATCCCAGGCCAGGTAGGTTTTCAGGGAACCAAGCGCGTCCATTACGGTGCGTATTTCCTTTATGCTCGCCCCGCAGTTTTCAAAAGCCACCGTCAATCCGCCGGCATTTGCGCGCTCGACTAGCGGCAGTGTCAGCTCGATTACCCTGTCAAGAAGCTCGCCCTCCAATTTTGGGCTGCCTGCCGTGTATCGGCCTTGCCAGTAATGGAAGCAGCGGACGAGCCGGCAGTCGAGTATATCGGAAGCCATAAGAATATTATCGAGTTTTATCTGCTGATCCCGGATAATGTCAGGATCGTCGGGTAGATGCACTTTTGCTATCGAAGATTCAAGGCATCCCGTCTTAAGGCCGTTCTTATCAAGCACTTTCTTAACCTCAAGAATTTCCTCCTTATTCATGCAATCAAGAGCTTTGCCGAAAAGGTTTCCCCGCAGATCCACATATTCAAAACCCCATTGTTTGAAATACGGGATTGCCTGTACAAGATCAAGCCCCAATTCATCGGAAAAAATTGATATATACATTGCCGCACCTCCAAAAATATTGTTCTTATATTAACGGTTCTCTGCCGAACCATATTTGAAACAGGCATTCAATTCAGTACCTTCCGAAATTCTGAATGACATACATTACGGTCCTCATGCTGCTGAGAAGGCTGCCGTAATTAATGGAACCGGCTGTTGTAAGGTTTAAGCCGCGTGTTTCCTTGGCCATTTCACAGTCTCTTTTTGCCTCTTTGATAATCTGCTCGGTATCGTTGCGCATAAAGGTGAGCGGTGAAATGCATCCGTCTATACGCGTATATGGCATGTATTTCCTTATCTCATTTACAAGCACCTTCGGACCGAAATTGCAGCCCGTCAGGTCTAGCTTTCCGAGTATCGGAAGCAAATGCGCCATATCGGAATCGGAATGCTGGTATCTCTTGTCGCCGGGGTTCGGAGACCAGTAATCGAAAATTCTTTTTAATATGGGATATGCGAACAGTTCATACATTTCAGCAGTGAGCAGGTAGCAGTTGTCGTCGGAGAAATGAAACCCGGGAGGGGCTTTCCCCGGTTCATACCCTGCTTCGATATCAAATATCGCGGCGTACTGGAAAATAACGTCTGAAATAACGTTGCTGAAACGTTTCGCCAAATCAGGTTCATCGATAATGAGAAAAATGAGGTTTTCCACTCCGTAAATGGACGTCGCGAGCGTTACGGGCCCTCTTACATGCCGCCACAAATCCGGTTTCTTTCCGTATTTTTCATATATTCTCTTCTTTTCACTTTCCCAGTTCGGCGGGAGAATGAATTCCCTCAGATCGAGCTTTTCAACCCTGTCAAGGACTTTCTCGAGTTCCTTCGGTGTACTGCAGGAGCCTTCCAGCCAGGTTGAGTGTTCGTTTGTTATGTATCTGCCGCCGAAGACCTCGCCTATTTCTCTTATAGGGGGGAAGATCTCATCGGGGTCAGGAAAGCTCTCCGGCAGCAGCCTTTTACCCACTATTTTTTCGGCCTTGTCATTATATCTTTTATTCAGTTCAATTCTGCGTTCCCTCGGCGTATATCCCCAGGGGTCTCCATCTTCGCCGAGCTCAGCGAAAACGCATTCGCCGCTCATACGTATTCCCAACGCAACTTGAGGCGCGTCCTTGCTGAAGCAGTTATCCTTATGAGCCAGTTCGTCATCCTTCCAGAATTGTTCCAAATCCACATCAAACATTAATCCAAACCCCCCTTTTAGCGTCCTATTTTTGTATAGATACGTCCGGTGTAACCTGTGGATACGATAATCGGAGGCTTGCTGTAAGTACCCCAGGAAAGCTCGGGGTAATTGAACTCGCTGTTGATTATGAACCGCGTATCTCCAATTTCATTTCCATCGAGAACAATAAAATGATCAATAATTACGTAGCTGCCGTCCGAGTCGGCGGCCTTCTCCCCGGTCACTTCTATTACGATGCTGTGCTCGCCTGCAGGAAGATCCTGTATCGAATAAACTATCGTGCGGTAATATTTCTTATAGCGGCGCGCATTTTTGCCCCTTGAGCATAGATCAATTCGGTCGTCCTTAAGTTCGCCGTCTATATATACCCTCGCGGTACCGCAGATTCTGTCGAGGCTCGAAACCCAGGCAATGCCTGTTCCATTAAAAGTATACGCGCAGTAATCCCCCGCCGTATTTGACCAGGTTTCGGTACCGTTGAGACTGTGATGCCGGTTGTTCATTTTAATCCATTTGCCTTGATATACTATGGAGGGATCTCTGTCCGAAATTATATTCGACTGGTTGAAAGCAAGCTCCATGCGCACCGCGTCGCTCCCGTCGGAAAGAGCGGTAAACGCGGCGCCATTCCCTGCCAGCGAAGCATAATAAATTGAAGGCTTCATGCTTGAAAAATCCCTCGTGCCCCGGCGACCTATATCATATTTACCGAAAATAACGGGGTCCTCCTCTTCCATATGCCAGTCCCATACGTGGTTCTGCGCGTCGGGTTTCGGCTTTTTCGGGTTGAATTTTAAAGCCGTGCCTTCAAGCCTTGAAATATGCCAATCAGGATACACACTCCACAATCCTGTTTTTTTCCATGACAGCGTATCGAGATCCCTGCAGATGGTGAAGCAGATTCCAACCTCGCTGTAGCCGCCGCAGTGAGAACAGATGCTGCTGCTTATCGCTGTCTTCCCCGGGCTCGGGTAAGGCATTTCGGTAATTGTATATGTAGTTTCCATGAGGCCGTCTGCATCTATGCGGATGTGAAAACGCACCCCGACTTTTCCGTAAAAGCCTTCAATCGATATATGCGCACATCCCCCGGAAGTACGCGCATCGATGTATTTAAGCCTCCACGGTTCGAGATCAAGCCCGGTTAGATTTAAAAACGGTCCGCCCGTAAGCACCTGTTTATTTCGATAGCAGCCTTCGGTGATCAGGCCGATCCGCTTTGAAAAGACAAGCGAAAACTCCCTGCCGCGTATATGAATAAAATCTTCTTCATTTGATATGTAGGGCGTTCCTCCGGTAAGATCAGGTAGCTGGGGTCTGCGGGCATTTAACCGGAAAACCGCTTCATCAAATTGAAAACCGGATGAGTCCGTAAAAGTCAGCTCCAATGTTTCACCGGGAAGATACGGCGACGGTATTACGAGTAAACCCTCGCACCTTGGAGGAATATCCGGTCCGGAGATTTTCCCCGACGCGCCGCCTGTTTTCCAGCCGATAACAATTTCATTCAGATTTGTATGATTAAAACGGTTCCGGACTGCGACAGCGATATTTCTTCCCTGTGCACGCGGTTCGGATATTATGCGTACGGGTGAATAACCCTTGCGCACATGCCAGTATTCCGGCTTCAGCCTGCGCCATCCGTCGATAATACCCCACGGGTATCCCGCTGCCTGTCCGTTTTTTATGCGGACATCATCTATGCCTGCCCATATGGCGCATCCCAATGCGCCTTCCGTACCCCAGATTTTTTCCCAGAACCTCGTGACGGTTTCTCCCCAGAAGTCCCTTACTCCGGGATCGCGCCTCAGCTCATCGGTGTTATAACAGGGTATATGTATTGCTTCGTCGTGGAGTACGGGAAAAGGAGCAGGTTCGTGATAGCTGCGCCTGAATGCTTCGGATAAGGCGTCAAGGTCCGAGTCAACAGTGGCATAATGGTAGCTCCAGATGTCCACGGGATCATCGTCGTCCATGAGCGTGAGCGGGTAACTGAATATGGTAAGACGGCTCGGGTCCTCTTTACGCGCGTAAGCATTCATTTTAGCCGTATTATCGCCCCAATAGCTTTCATTGCCGAGAGACCATATAATAACGCTTGGATGTGAACGATCCCTCTCGATCATTTCGGAAAATTGGTCCATAAAGCATTTTGTGTATTCGGGATCACTCTGCGTCTGACGGCAGGCAAAACCAAGGAATGAAACGGCAATCTCATCTTCAACATAAAAACCGTACTGATCGCAGAGGTCTAAAAAATCCGGACGCGGAGGATAATGGCTTGTGCGTATAAAATTGATATTGGCCTGCTTTAGCAGGCGTAAATCTTTTTCAACGAGCTCACGCGTAATGGCCCTGCCCGTTAATGGATGTATGTCGTGTCGGTTGATTCCGCGAAGTTTTACAAGGTCACCGTTAATATATACCTTATTGCCCCTGCGTTCAATCTGCCGGAATCCTATTTTTCTCGTAACGACTTCTTCACATACGCCGTTTACAATTACAGACGCCTTGAGGGTGTAAAGGCAAGGGTGTTCGCTGTCCCATTTCACAGGGTTTTCGATCGTAAAACGCGCTGTTATATCGCATCCCGGTTCGCCAGCAAGCGGTTTTAAATTTATTTCCTGTCCGACTGGGGATATAAGCTTCAGTTCTATCTCGGCGCTTCCTCCCTCAAGCATTGCATGAATTATCAATTCGGCATTCGCATAGTTTTTATCAAAAACGGTATCCGCGTGAAAACGAGCCAAATATACTTCGGGCAGGGCGTACAGCGTAACGTCCCTGATTAATCCGCCGCAGTGAAACGGGTTAAGCTCTTTGGGTTTATCTGTTATTCCAATGACGAGCCGGTTTTCGCCCCCGGGAGTTACATGGTTTGTAATATCGCAGTCCCAGCTGACAAAACCGCCGTAATGATCGCGAATGAAAACTCCGTCCACGAAAACGCGCGTATAACAGTTAGCTCCGTCAAACCTTATGAAAACCCTTTTTTGTTTCCATTCCTCCGGGATATGCAGCAGCCGGGCAAAAGCGTACTCGTTCTCGCCGATATCCACCTGCATCGGAACGACCGTATCCTGCCAGCCTGAAAAATCATTGGCCGGATCATAAAAATTTTCCGGTGGTGAAGGATTTATTTTCCACTGATTGCCGTTAAGGCTGATTCTCGGCGAATCCAGACAGTCTGTACGGTCCGGAAGGGGATTGATACGCGGCCTGGGCCATATTTCTGAGCTTTTCATAACGTATCCTCCTGTATCAAAAACTTTTCCATTAACCTTTCAGCGAGGACATCATCGGGCAGCGGATTTCGGTGCGTGTTTTCGAGATAAATCTTTTTCTCGCTCGGCGGCATAAGATATTCCTTATACCATAAGAAAAAGTCGGGGCAGTCGCCGTGCATTCTTAAAGATTTCCGAACGGCTTCGAGCGCGTATATCGTGCTTTTTACATTAGTAAGCCAGTCCGCGCGGTAGAAGTTTTTCCACCGGCCGTGCTCGCTCTCCGACATCGCTTTAAGGCTTTCGGAATAATCCCGGACAGCTTTGGACACATAAACGAAAGCGAGCGCGTAATTATCTTCCAGATAGCTGAAATAACCTTTGCACAAAGAAATTAATCCGCTGCATCCCGATAAATGCAGTTTTACCTGGAACAGCAAATTGTCGCGGAAAAATACGGCTTCTTTCTTATTCAGAGACTGCGCGAGCTTTTCACATTTTTCATGGAGATCTATCCAGCCGGCTGCCGCGGACATGCATTTGTCATAGAACCAGCGGACCTGATCATTAAAGTCAATTTCGCCCGTCGCCCATATGAGTCTTTTTTCCGGAGCCGCGCCTTCCTTACGGATCCAGTGTCCTAAAATCAAGCGTGCAGGATGGTGGTAAAATTCTTCACCTGCGCGGTCATCATCGTTAGGCCCGTATTGTATCGTCCTGTTAAAGTACTCTCTGTAGCATTCCTTTGCCTTGTCTGCGCCGGAACTGAAATATCTTGCGCAGAATTCGTTTAAATGGCTTTCTATATCCATCTCGCCTGAGTTCCACAGCCGGCTCATTATATCGAGCAGGTAAACATGCGGCCTGATATTCCCCGAATTTACGGCCAGGTAACGATCCGCGCCCAAATTGAAAGCCTTTATAATTTCATTTCTTATAAGGTTCGGATCGGAGGGAAACATCGTTAAATGGTTTGAAGCCTGAAGGTCATGAAAAGTTACGTGATAATATACTCCATGAGGGCCTTCTTCATCCGGGCTCGGCAGCGAGGGCACGCGGGGATTGTGATTTCCCTGCCTCCTTGACACCATTTTTCCATATCCGTTGTCGGCCCAAATCTTTATAACCCCTTCAGGGAAGTCGATATATCCCTGCCGGTAAAGCTCGGTTATTTCGCCGTAAAGATATGCCGAGCACGGCGGGTTTTCCGCATACTCGCATATCATTTCATACTGCCGGCGGATTACTTTGCTTATTAATTCGCCTCGCAGCTTCGGAGTATTGTACGAAGGGTCCTGTTCCCAGAACGGGCAGTCGCCCTGGCCTCTGAATCCGAGAACCCATACTGCTTTTTTATCCTTCTGCTTTTCTATGGCTTCCCTCCAAAGGCCTTCAAAAAGAGCCGCATTTTTGTCGTAACTCGCTTCATGATCTGGGTATGCCCTGAAAAACATTTCAGCGCCTAAAGGCTCCGCGTGGTGATGCGTGATATAAAGCCCCATATCCGACGCGAGGTCCCAGTGTATACCGCTCCTGGGGAGATCCGTACCGGGTATTACCATATTGCCGCCCAGGCGCAGCAAAGTTTCAAATACGGGATGCCATACTTCCTTCGGCGGCGGGTACGTATCGGTCCAGCCAATAAGGCAGACCTCGTCATTGACAAACCATCCCCTGTAGCGGACGCGGTAAGGCGGGGAAATGTATTCTTCTGCCGGGATTTCAATAATTTCTTTTTTCGCCGGGTCCTTATCGGTCCAAAACCAGAATGGATCGACGCCGAGATATTCGCGGCTTATGTACAAAAGCCCGTATATAATACCGAGTTCGTCGCTTCCTTCGAGCATCATGATCAGTTTATCCCTTGCGGGATCCTGTTCAAAATGTATATGAAAAGCTTCGACTTTCCTGTAAATGGGGCTGTTTTCGCCTGCCTCTCTGACAATAATATCCGCCGGTGGACTTTCGCGTTCGAGATCAAATTTATGTCCGAATACTTTTTCCATGTCGCGAAGCAGTATATCAAAGGCATGGGTCAACGGTACGGTGATGTCGCCTGTAAAGGCTATTTTTGTGCTGCCGGAAAGTAAAAAAACTTTGTCCATTTATTTATCCACACACCTCTTTAAATCGACTGAACTCCATTTTGCCGGCGTCTGCCCGAATAACGAAACAACGCAGTGAACTTAAGTTTACAGCCGGAATCACCCGATCATTGGAATGATTTCAGGCATACGGTCATATGGGGCCATCTCGCCGTTTCTTACTTTATAAAGGACACCGGCCGTGCTCTTTGCGGCTTCCATGAGTTCCTTATAAGGCTGCATGCAGATGTCGACCATACCAATCTGGTAATTCTCGCCGTCAGGGCGCCCGAGGCAGAACTGGTCATTGTACTGGAACCAGTGCGCGCCGACGCCGAACGGATGCGCTGCCGTTTTTTCCACGAACTGGCGCCACATGACTCCCCGTTCGTACTGGTTTTTCACGCCTTTAAGCCCTGTGGAAGGCAGTCCGCGGTCAAGCGCGCCGCAGTGGAATTCACCGATCAGGATCGGCCGATCCACGCCAGCATTGCTCACAAAATTCATGTCCTGGAGTGGTTCGAACGAGTAGCAGTTGAACGAGAAAACGTCAAGGTATTCCCAGCCCGCGAGCATGTCCGGATTGTTCATCTTTGACCAGCGCAGACCAAGGTTCAGGTGGTTCGGATCCACCGCCCGGCATGCCTCTGCAGGGATGCGGCAGTATTCTCTCACCAAATGCAGTGAATATTCACGAAGATCCTGTCTTGAATAAGGGTATTCTTCAATACAGTTTTTAAAAGGCTTTTCAAACACGGCAAACGAATCGAAGCCGCTGTTCCATGCTTTGTTTAAATTATCAATCGTGCCGTAGCGTCCTCGCAGGAATTCGATTAAGCCGATCCGGCAGTAAGTCATTTCCGGATTGTGCAGCACTTCATTTGCAATCGATATACCGGTTATAAAGTTAAAGCCCGGTTCGTTTCGCATAAAATAACCTATAAGCCACGGATCGTCTTTCCATATTTCAAGCTGTTTTGCAAATTCAACACTGTTTTTATGGTATTCCGGTGAAAGGACATCGGGGAAATCGCGGTAGATAAACGTTTTTGTTTCGGGAAACCCTTTAAGCTGTATTGAATAGGGAATCCTGCTTTTTCCGTTGTTTATGTCAAGCGATGAGAATGTACCCTGCGAATTAATGCCATTGCTCATTAAGATGCGGTAGGTTATTTCCTTCCATTTTTCTTCCCAGTTCTCGCCGTACACCATATAGAGGTTGGCTCTTGCATAGTTGAATGAAGTCACGTCATGTTCCCAGCCCCAGGTTTTTCCGACATGAAAGAAATCCCCGTATGAGGGATCATCCATATCAGGCAGCCAGTCAAGCATTTTTTCGACGCCGTCGACCCTGCCCATATCACCGGGCCTTATACAGCACGGCCCGTGCGAAAAGTAATCGCACCCGTCCGGATCAACAAGGTGCCAGCGGCCGTCCTCTGTCTTGCAGGCAGAGAAAAAGCCCGTTCCCTTTTTCAGGCGGCGCGTCGAATCGCCGCCCCATTTGTTCCATTCGGGAAAAGGATAAGCCGCCGGACCTTCATTTCTTCTCATAGCCTCCGCGAGTTCTTCCCTGCTGTGGATTTTACCGGGCCATTCTTTCGGCTTCCACTGGCCGAATTCATCCACAAGCTTGATTTCCGGAAGAGGAAACTCCGCCGGCATTTCGTCCGCCATATAAAAGTTTTCGAAGCGGACACGCGCATCGTGGAACACTTCCTTGACCCCAAGTTCCACGCGTTCCACATCCATTATATCGGTGCGCACGCCGTGGGTGACCTGTTTCAATGTACCGGGAGTACGGCAGACATTTTTCCCGCATAAATCCATGCAGCGCAGATCAAAACACATCCTGGTTTTTACGCGCGGAATGAGAATGAAACGGATATGCATGGATTCGTCTTCCTCGCCGTGCTTGAAAAAGCGCAGTGTGAGCGGAAGCGAGTGATCCTCATTAATTTCAATAAAGCCCACAATATAACGCAGGGTTGTTTTTGGAACACCTTCAAGCGTAATGCTGCCGCCGCATTTTTTAAATATGATATCCATTGAATCAGCTGATGCCGAGATTATTTCCGCCTGCTTCACAGCGGACTTACTGAAATTAATCGGTTTCATGGAAATCACCCCACGCATAAAATCTCATATGCACCACAGGCAAACATATTTTAAATATATGTTACTGTTCAGACGCACAACAATTGTGAAGAACTATTGTACTGCCTTTGATTTCATTATTAACAGTAAAGAATAATTTGTATATATAAAAATATTTAGATTATGTGATAAATTAGAGATTTATTGTATTAACCCTTTAACGCAAGGTGTTGGTCAGCATACAGCTTTTTGGAACGACATTAGAGATTTATTGTATTAACCCTTTAACCCGCTTGTGGCAATCCCTTCCACGAGATACTTCTGAAACAGTATAAACAATATAATAACAGGAACAAGCGAGACAAACGACATTGCGAAAAGTGCCCCATAATTGCTGAATGAATTTGGATCGATGTACAAGTTCAATGCAAGAGAAACAGTAAAGTACTTAGGTCTGCTCATAAAAATCAATGGCTGAAAGAAATCCTGCCAGATCCAGTAAAAAGAAAATATTGCGCATGTAGCTATAGCCGGAGTCAGCAAAGGAAGTATAATTCTGAAAAACACACCCATTTTGCTGCAGCCGTCTATGGTAGCCGCCTCATCCAATTCTGCCGGTATACCGCGAATAAACTGAACCATGAGAAAAATAAAAAACGCGTTCCCGAAAAACCATGGAATAATTAAAGCCTGCAGCTTGTTAATCATGTCAAGGTTCTTTAATATGATATACTGCGGAACAATCATTACCTGGTTTGGTATCATTAAGGTAGTCATTGCGCACATGAACCAGAATTTCCTGCCCGCAAAGTCGATCCTTGAAAACGCATATGCTGCCAGCATTGAGCTTATTATTCCGCCGAAAGTGCCTGCAGCTGCAACAACAGCCGAATTAAATAAAAAAACGGAGAACGGTATGCCGGAAATCCCTTTCCAGCCTGAAGCATAATTTTCCATAACAGCCCATTTGTTCGGTACGAGGGAATAGGAATTTACGAATATCTCACTGTTATCTTTAAATGAGCTTGATAGTGTCCAAAGAAGCGGATATACCATTAACAGGCCCAAAGATACTGCAAATATATGAAATAAAGCTTTTTTAACAATGCTTTTTTTAATTATGGCCATTATTTTCCTGCCTCCTTTGTTTCGTAATAAACCCATATCGTCTGTGATCTAAAGATAAGCAGGGTAAGAACTGCAATGATGCCAACAAGAACCCAGGCTAATGCGCAGCTGTAACCCATATCGAAGTAAGTGAATGCTCTCCTGTATAAATAAAGAGTATAAAGCAGCGTATTATCAAGAGGGCCGCCCTGTGTAACAATATAGCTTTCCGTAAAGGCTTTGAATCCGTTAATCGTTTGCAGAACCAAATTAAAGAAAATTATCGGTGTAAGCATTGGCAGTGTTATCCTCGTAAACTTATTCCATCTGTTTGCGCCATCGATCATGGCGGATTCATACAGGCTTTCAGGAATTTGCTTCAGCGCCGCAAGAAATATTAGCATGGAAGATCCGAACTGCCATACGCCTAACAGTATAATTGTCCATATTGCGGTAGAGGGATTGCCGATAAAGGATACTTTCTGTTCTATTCCCATAAGTGCAAGTAAAGACATGATAACTCCGTCATTTCCGAACAACTGTCTCCATACAATCGATACGGCAACGCTGCCTCCGACAATTGACGGAATATAATAAAACGCCCTGTATACACCTAAAAACTTCATTTTGTTATTAAGAAGCATTGCAATAAAGAGAGCGAAAATCAATCTCAGCGGTACAAGCGCAAACACGTAATAAAATGTTACACTGAGGGACTTCCAAAAAGCCGCGTCATTAAAAAGCATCCTTTTATAATTACTAAAACCGATAAACTCGGCTTTATTCAGCAAATTGTAATTTGTAAATGAATAATATATTGAAGAAATCATCGGTATCAAATACAGCAGAAAAAAGCCAATTAACCATGGCAGTATCATAATGTATCCGGTTAGATTGTTTATGCTCTTACTCTTCAAATTGCCTGGCAGTCTCATTATACACCTCATATATTTCCCGGCAGCAGGCGAGTACGCCTGCTGCCGGGATTTCTGCAGAGTAATGTGTGTTTGATGCAGAAAACCTCTGATAGCTCTTTCTTTCAGTTTGAGGAAAGCTCTCTTTGATAAGTGTGTTTAAATGCACGCTTTAAGCTATGTAAACTCTAGTTTGCGACATTTCTTGCCAGTATTTCATTTGCAATTCTTCTAAAATCCGTTGCGGCCTGTTCAGGCGTAGTCCTGTCATATAAGACCAGGTTGATCTGATCTGCCATAGCCTTTGTTACTTCCGCATTTCCTGCAGGTTCCGGAGGACTGATGGGTCCGGCGTGCTGAACCGCCAAATCCAGGTAATCAAACATAGCGGCCTGCTGCTTTGTCAGCTGCGGCTTTAATGCTTCTTTTACCTTTGCCGCAACCGGTATGCCGCGCTCGGTATTAATAACTTTATTAGCTTCAATGTCATTAATAAACCAGCTTATAAACCTCGCGGCTTCTTCTTTATGTTTGGATGATTCGGCAACGGAGAAAAACATACCCGGCTTAATCCAAAGTGCTTTGGTGCCGTTTTCCGCATATGGGGGTGTTACGAGTTTAAGGTTTGGATTGACGCTTTCTACAATTACACCAAAGTTAGCCCACTCAAACATTGCGCCTGCATCTCCCGTAACAACAGGCCGCGCTTCTTTACCGGCTGTGGCAATTTGCAGCCATTCGTCGGCGGTAGGCATTGCTCCTGCTTTTGTCAGCCGGTATAACATATTCAGGTAATCAATGAATATTTGATCATCATCGTATCCCAATTTTGTGCCATCTTCAGAATACAGCGGTACGCCGTGCTGCCTTACCCAATAATTCAAAAGGTTCGTGTCTGTTAGAACATCACTTGCATATCCATATTTGCCTGTTTTTTCTTTAATGGTCAGCATGGCCTGTTCAAAATCCGCCCAGGTCCACTCGGGTAACGGTTCCGAAACACCCGCTTCCGAAAAAACATCCGGATTATAGGGAACTGCCAACGCCGTAGTGGATAGTACGGCGCCGGTGAGTTTTCCATTAATTTCTCCGGTTTTAACCATTGACTCCGGTACATCACTGAGATCAAGAGTTTTGTTGGAAACAAACGGATATAAATCGGTAATCGAATTGTTCTTTCGAAGCAAGAGTATTGTAAAGAAAGTGGGGGTTGATTTGCGACTGAAGTGTTTTTAGCTCCCATTCCTTTATTAGAAGCTGTTTGACATAGTTTTCATTTATTAATGCGTTAATCCTGTTCACCATGATTTTAAAATCATATTCGAGCTGACTGATTTCATCGCCCGCCCTGTCCGTGTCATTTTCCGATATGACAATATCGAAATTTCCATGCTCAACCATTTTCATTTTGTTGCTTAACGCAATAATCGGCTTTGTAATGCCATTTGCAAATTTTACGCCGATTAGAATAAAGACGAAAAATATCAGCGCATAAACCGCAATCATTACCGTGCGCATAATGCCGATGCTGTAAAATATATTCTCATAGGGAAGCATGTGAACGTATGTCCAGTTTGTGTAATTGGATATGCCGTAGAAAATCAGATATTTTTCATCGTTAATGTTCTCGATATAGTAGGGATGTGCCTTATATGTCAACAGCTTGTCCATGCTGAAGTCCACATCATTTTTGCTTCCGAATACAGCCGTTTCTTCCGATAAAATCATAAGGATCGGTTTGTATCTTGATTCCATGCTTATATGCCTGTTTATTAAATTTTCAAGATCAAGCCTTACGAGCAGTACTGCAAGCGGCTCCATGTTTTCCATGGCTCTTATTTCCCTGGCCGCAATAATATGGTTTTCTTCGTCGAAAGCGCTCATCCAGGCAATACCGCCCGATTCTCCCTTCGCGACTGTCAATACCTGGCCCTTTTGAGAATCGTTCATCGGCCTTGTATAATGATACCAGAAATTAAGACAGACAAAACGGCCAAAATAAGTTAGTATGGAACTATGGAAAAGAGAAGAAATTTTACACCGGAAGAAAAAGCAAAAATAGTGATTGAGGTCTTAAGG
>Ga0134095_1001262_pt1 | contig 18316 bp, 19 predicted proteins | sample 6_2taG_FD_94449 | JGI IMG/M metagenome (GOLD analysis project Ga0134095, IMG submission 94449) | Switchgrass degrading microbial communities from high solid loading bioreactors in New Hampshire, USA - 6_20_20_110_A2 metaG | ecosystem: Engineered > Bioreactor > Semi-continuous > Anaerobic >... | reverse complement strand
GCTGGAGCCTTAAAAAAACCGTCAAAGCGGTAGGAGGTCACACCAGTCCACAGCGCCTGCGTGCATTATATCAAGCAACAAGAAAACTTGCGCTTGACAGCGCAACTTAATAATACTAGGAGGTTAAAGTTATGATATATGATGTTATAGTTATCGGAAAAGGTCCTGCTGGAATATCTTGCGCTATTTATACCACCAGGGCCAATTTGAAGACATTGGTTATCGGAAAATCTGACAGCATGCTGTTAAAGGCTGATAAAATAGAGAATTACTATGGTTTTGCAGAACCTGTCAGCGGGAAAGAACTGATGGAAACAGGAGTGGCCCAGGCTCTCAGACTTGGAGCCGAAATCATTGAGGATGAAGTGGTTGGAATTGAGAAAACCGATATATTTAAAGTAACCGGAGTAAATGGTCAATATGAAGCGACGACAGTACTGATTGCCACAGGAGCGCCGGTTGTTACGGTGCCGATTAAAAACCTTCAGCGATTTGAAGGAAGCGGGATAAGTTACTGCACCACATGCGATGGTTTTTTCTTCCGAAATAAAAAGGTCGGAGTTCTGGGATATACTGACTATGCTGTTCATGAGGTATTGGATCTTGCGGTGTTTACTCAGGATATAACCTTATATACGAATAATATGCCTTTGATGGTTTCCGAAAGTCTTAAAACAAGTCTTGACAAATTCAGGATCAACACGTTAAAAATCCGGGAACTTCAGGGAAACGAAAGAATCGAAGAAATAGTTTTTGAAGACGGCAGCAGAGAAAAAATAGATGGCCTTTTCATAGCCTACGGAAGCGCTTCTTCTATTAGCTTTGCGCTCAAAATGGGGATCGCCATTGAGGGAAAAAACATCATTGTAAATGATAAAATGGAAACCAATATTCCCGGTTTGTTTGCCGCAGGAGACTGTACGGGAGTGTTCAAACAGGTTTCGGTTGCCGTAGGACAGGGAGCTATAGCTTCAAAACAAATGATCGATTATGTAAGAAAAACGAGAAAAGACGGATGAAAATCCGTCTTTTTCGTAATAAAGGAGGAATCTATATAAATTTAAAAAAATGTACCGCTCCAAAAGGAGCGAATAAAAGGGGATAATAAAGGGGTATATCTAACTACGTTAATTGCTGCGTTTCATTTTTCGTTATTGTCATCATTATTTGCTATGGGTTTTTCTTATCTTTTGCTCTCCACGTGTACATTATAAACAATTCAAATTCTTTATATAAGCATAAAAACAACAAAAAATTAATAAATTATCTTTTCATGTTTAGTGCAACATGTCAGGGTCAAATTGCAATAAAAACGGCTATAAATCAATGAATTTTTTGTAATCCAGATTGTTTTTTTTCACAATAATTCATAAGGCTGAAAATTATTTTTTTCCCGCCGCCTATGCCTGTATTCAAGAATCTATAGAGATGAGCAGGATCAACTCCCAGTTCTCTGCTGAATCTGTTATAGTTGCCCATATAACGGCTATTCATGAGTTCCCTGATTTTCTCTCTGTTTAACCTGTTATTCATGGTACATTCTCCGTTTCGTAAATGGTTGAAAAAGGTTGTAATATGCTAAATTATGTATAATATTACATCAATAGCTTTGTTTTGTAAAGCACAACGTAAAAAAACAATAATAGAAGATTGAGAGAATAAAAGGGTATTTCTGTTCATAAACATAAAAATGGATTCAGACATGAGGTGTGCATTATGAAAAAATTCAGAGTTATTGCTGTTATAATGATTTTGGCACTTATGATGTGTTCCTGTGGCTCGACTACAACCAGCAAAGATAATATTGAAGAGGATCTGACACCTGCAAGCAGCCTGTCAATTGACGAAGAAGAAGCGGCTGTACTCAACGAAAAGGTTCCGGTGATCCTATATTTTGGTGATGAGCAGCAAACCAAACTGATAAAGGAGATACGTTATGTTGACATCAAGGAAGCTAAAAAGGGTGCCGAAACTCTTGCTTCAGTTTTGGTCAAAGAGCTGATAAAGGGTCCGAAAGCTGAAGGTCTCACTCCTCTTATTCCTGAAGGTACTTCTTTGCGAAGCCCGGTTACAATCGCTGATAGGATTGCCACTGTTGACTTTACTAAAGAATTTATAGAGAATCACCCAGGTGGGAAAACTCTTGCCGAACTTACAATTTATTCAATTGTCAACACCCTTACTGAAATGAAAGAAATAGAAAGGGTTAAAATCACAATAAACGGTAAGACAACAAAGAATTTTAAAGACAATGTCACATTAAGCAGCGACTTTCCCAGAAACGATGCTGTTGTAAATAAAGAGGTAGGTCTGGTACTGCCTGAAGACAGCGGCCTTACACCAGTAGGGAACATTGATGAAGATGTAATCCTTGAAAATCCGGATGAAGAAGAACCGCTTGAATAATATAAGCGGGTAAAGTATAATTTATTGGAAGAAGTAAGTTGTTAATCAAAACCATATTTAGGGGAGCATTGATGCTCCCCTTGTAATCATTTAGTGGAGGTCGTAGGGTGAGTAAAATAAGAGTAACTGTTCTGTTTGGAGGCCAGTCCTCGGAACATGAAGTTTCAAGAATATCAGCCCAATGCGTACTTGAGAATATTGACAGAAACCGGTTTGAAATTCAGACAATTGGAATAACAAAAAAAGGCGAATGGCTTAAGTATGAAGGGGATATCAGCTTAATAGGATCAGGACAGTGGGAAGAAGCAGCCCGCAGACAGCTCCGGGAAAGGAAAATCACTGGTTTATTAAGCCCTGATATTGAGAATATCCCAACTTTAAGGACATTGATTAACTCTGATAAGGATATTGCAAATGAAACCGTTGATGTTGTGTTTCCGGTTCTTCACGGACCAAACGGAGAGGACGGTTCAGTGCAGGGACTGCTTCAGCTCGCTGATGTTCCGTATGTAGGCTGCAATATCTTAGCATCCGCCGCTGGTATGGATAAAGCTTTTTCCAAATTGGTTTTCGCCAATGCCGGTATTCCCCAGGCTGAGTACATGGTAGTCATGAGATCCGAAATTGAAGAAAAAATCGATGATATTCTGAACAAAGTTACTGAAAAACTCGGTTGGCCGTGTTTCGTAAAGCCCGCAAATGCCGGTTCATCGGTAGGTGTAAGTAAGGTAAAAAAGCCTGATGACCTTATGCCCGCCCTTCAATACGCTGCCAAATATGACAACAAGATCCTGATTGAAGAATTTATAAATGGCATAGAAGTGGAATGCGCAGTTTTGGGAAATGATGACCCTATCGCATCAACGGTCGGAGAAATCATTCCCAGTAATGAGTTTTATGACTATAATGCCAAATATATTGACGGTAAATCAGCCACAATAATTCCTGCCCATATCGACCCGGATATAATGGAACAGGTTAGAGAATATGCTGTAAGAGCCTTTAAGGCATTAGGCTGTTCAGGACTTTCACGAGTGGACTTTTTTGTGGAAGGATCGGGTAGAGTGGTATTAAATGAAATTAATACCATGCCGGGCTTTACTGATATCAGCATGTATTCAAAACTGTGGGAGGCCAGCGGCATCCCTTATGCAGAACTGATAACAAGACTGATTAAATTGGCATTGGAAAGCTATCGGCAAAGAACTCGCTCATATGAAAGGAAGTAAACGTGGAAAAACAAGTTATAATTACCGTTAACAGCATTATGGATGATTCTTCCGGAGAATCCGACAAAATGAGCTTTGTCACTGAAGGGATTCTCTATAAGGAAAATGATGACTATGTTATAAGTTATAAAGAAAGTGAAATTACCGGTCTTGACGGTACCACCACAACGCTGAGGGTCAGCAGGAACTCGGTGTCACTTACAAGACACGGAAATGTTGATACTACTATGTTTTTCGAAAAAGGAAAAACACATCTTTCAGATTATAATACTAAATACGGAAGTGTCATCCTGGGTATCACGGCAAAACATGTAGATGTCAACTTAAGCGAATCCGGCGGTGACATCAAAGTTGATTATATACTGGAATATAATCGTTCATATGGCGGGAGAAACAGGCTTTATGTAAGCGTCAGTGAACGGAAAAATTAAATACTCAGGAAAATGGAATGGGGTTTAGATAATGAACAATATCTTTGACAAAATACGAGAGCAGATTTTTAAGGTTGTGAAAGAGGCCTTCGTTGTATGTGAAAAGAAAGGGAGTCTGCCCAATATTCAAATTGAAGATATATTTATTGAAGTTCCGCGTGAACGGGGTTTTGGGGACTTCTCCACGAATATTGCAATGCAGGTTTCTAAACAGGCCAAGATGCCTCCAAGGAAGATAGCTGAGCTTTTGGCCAATGAATTTGATTTTTCCGGAACATATATTGAAAAAACAGAAGTCGCAGGGCCGGGATTCATAAATTTTTACCTGAAAAAAGACTGGCTCTACGACTCATTGCATATTATCCAGGAAAAAAGAGATAAATACGGAGAGGTGGATTTAGGGAAGGGAATCAAGGTAAACGTGGAATATGTAAGCGCAAATCCCACCGGACCTCTTCATATGGGCAATGCCAGGGGCGGCGCTCTGGGAGATTGCCTGGCCAGCGTGCTGAAAAAAGCAGGTTATGATGTTACGAAAGAGTTCTATATAAACGATGCCGGCAACCAGATCGAAAAATTCGGCATATCGCTGGAGGCTCGTTATCTTCAAATAGTACTGGGAGAAGATAAGGTAGAGTTTCCTGAAGACGGATATCACGGTGAAGATATAATAGACCATGCCAGATCCTATTATGAAGAAAACGGGGATGTCCTTCTGAATAAATCACCGGAGGAGAGACGAAAAGCACTGGTGGATTATGCCCTTCCTAAAAACGTCAAAAAAATCCGCGAAACCCTGGAAAGCTATGGGATCACCTATGATATCTGGTTTTCGGAGAAAACATTGCATGAAAGCGGAGCAGTTAAGAAAGCCATTGATTTTCTTACCGAGAAAGGCTATACATTGGTAAAAGACGGGGCAATCTGGTTAAACGGTGAAAAGCTGGGACTGGAAAAAGATGAGGTCCTGGTAAGGAACAACGGGGTTGCAACATATATGGCAGCCGATATAGCTTACCATTACAATAAATTCATTACCCGCGGCTTTGACTGGGCCATAGATTTATGGGGCGCAGACCATCATGGGCATGTTGCCAGAATGAAAGCGGCAATGGAGCCTTTCGGCGTCAGCAGGGACAGGCTGGAAGTTGTCCTGTTCCAGTTGGTAAGGCTTTACCGTAACGGTGAGCTGGCACGTATGTCAAAAAGGACCGGGAAAGCTATCTCACTGGAAGATCTGCTTGAGGAAGTCGGCAGGGATGCTGCCCGCTTCTTCTTTAATCTTAAAACCGCGGGGAGCCATTTGGATTTTGATTTGGATTTGGCTGTCAAACAGTCAAATGATAATCCTGTATTCTATGTACAGTATGCCCATGCACGTATTTGCAGCCTCCTCAGAAAACTTAAGGAGGAAGGAATAGAACCGAAGCCTGTTGATTCTGTAAATCTCACATTATTGAAAGAAAACGAAGAGATTGAGCTTATACGGAAGCTTTCGGAATATCCCGAAGAGATAGTCCTTTCGGCTAAAAGCCTGGAGCCAAGCCGATTAACACGCTATGTTATGGATGTTGCGGCGCATTTCCACAGTTTTTATAACGCCTGTCGGGTCATGGGCGAAGACGAGGATTTGATGAACGCAAGGATAATACTTGTGGATTGTACCAGGATCGTGATAAAAAATATACTTGAACTGATAAAAATCGATGCGCCGGAAAAAATGTGATGAGACATTTTAAGGGGCAAAAGTGTTTACTATTGGAGGGAAAATACCATGAGTTTATTTAAAGCTTGGCAAGAGAGGCTGGAAAATCAGCATACAAAAGAGAACCAGCAGTTTATTGAGAACTATTTGGAAAAAGAAAAACAGGCCTATAAAAAAATTCTCGCATCAGGAACCGCCAGCCTGACAGGACGGATAGACGAGCTGGCAAAGGAATATGATATGGACACCGTTACCTTTATGGGGTTCCTGGATGGTATCAATACAAGTCTTGACAGTAAACTTGACCTGGAGACTCTCACGGAAGAAAGCGAAATCGACAAAGCAATAATTCTTTATAAGCTTTATTACAACATGCTTGCTGCTAAGGCCCACTGGCTGTATGAGCTTGAGGAATGGGACAATCTTTTGTCAGCTGAGGAACGCGCTGCTATAAGAAAACAGTATAACGAGGATCATCGTGCGGTAAGAACGAAGGTAGGTAGGAATGACCCTTGCCCCTGCGGGAGCGGGAAAAAGTATAAAAAGTGTTGTGGGGCCTGAATGACTGAGATTGGCTGTTGAAAACATATGGATTCCGGCTGCCACGTTGGGAGGTAAGTATGTTAAAGGTTAAAAATTTAACAAAGAAATATGATAAGGTTTTGGCAGTTAATAAAGTCTCATTTGAAATCAACAGTGGGGAGATCGGAGTATTAATAGGACCCAACGGTGCCGGCAAAAGCACGACAATTAAGTCAATTGCGGGTCTCTTGCGGTTTGACGGCGAAATCACCATCGACGGTAAGCCTAATAAAAGTATAGAAGCTAAGAGAGTATTCGGATATGTGCCTGAAACGCCGGCACTGTACGAATCCTTGAGTGTGTGGGAGCATTTGGAATTTATAGCGAGAGCATATGGATTACAGGACTGGACTGATACAGCTGAGACGCTTTTGGCACGCTTTGACATGGACGATAAAAAGGACAAGGTGGGTAAAGACCTGTCAAAAGGTATGCAGCAGAAGGTGAGCATATGTTGCGCCCTTCTGATCAAACCGCGCATGGTAATGTTTGACGAGCCAATGATCGGTCTTGATCCAAAAGCCATAAAAGAACTCAAAGAAATATTTTTTGAGCTTAAAAACTCCGGATGCGCTGTTTTGATAAGCACTCACATCCTTGATTCTATTGCCGATGTATGGGACAAGGCGCTCATAATGAATAAAGGTGAAATAGTATTTAACAGTACGAGGGATGAAATGGCTTCAAAAGGTGAGTCCCTGGAACATGTCTTTTTCTCTAAAACCGAGGGGGAGGAAGAGGCCCAATGAGTTCCATGTTATTTATTATGAGGAAAGCCCTGAAAAATCATATAAAAGAAGTTTTTAAGAAACCTGTTCTGCTTATTGGCTATCTTTTTATCGCCATTTTTGTTATAGCCATGTTTATCGTTTCCTTTGCCATGCCTTCAGGTTTGGTAAGGCATGGCTCAAGTGATTTATATACCGGAATAATAACAATCGTTTTCATATTTATGTACTATACGACATTGAAATTAGGCATTGAAAAAGGCAGTACTTATTTTAGGATGGCAGATGTCAACCTGACCTTTACTGCTCCGATAAGGCCGAACAATATTTTGCTTTATGGCTTTATCAAGCAGCTGGGCGGAACGCTTATTTTTCTCTTTGTAGCTCTGTGCCAGATTCCAAACCTTAAGAACAACTTCGATATGAAGCCTTACGGTACATGGATGATATTGCTTGCAACTGTATTTTATGCCCTCTCATATCCTCTGATCAGCATGATTATGTACTCATGGGCGACAAAAAAATCAGGAAGAAAGAAACTCCTGAAAAGGGTCCTTGACGTCCTGGCGTTGATGACAGCCGGTTTAGCCTTGTTAAGTCTTTTCCGCACACGCAATGTTGTCGGTACCATAGATAATGTATTTAATAATCCAATAGCCAGGTATTTTCCTGTAATCGGATGGACAAGCTCCATTGCCAATGCTTCTGTCAATGGATTTACCACCGAGTTTTGGGTAGGAATATTCGGAATGGTGTCCCTTATTCTGGCAGCCGTTATCGGACTATACCGTGCTAATCTGGATTATTATGAGGATGTTCTGGAAGGCACGGAGTTTTTTGAAGCGGCCAGGAAAGCAAAACGCGAAGGTAAGAATTTGACATTCGGGCTAAAGGTCAGGGACAGTGTGAAGCAAAAACTGTCCGGTACCGGAGCCAGCGTACTGTTTTTCAAACATTTGCTGGAACTCAGGAAAACTTCCTATGTGCTTTTTTTTGACAGATCATCAGTATCGGTTATTATTGCCGCAATCATGTTCAGGCTGGCTATGCCCAAGGGAATCCAGCACTTTTCATTATCAATGATCCTCTTCTTTGCGCTTTATATGCTGCTGCTTCTGCAAGTACAGGGGAGACTGGGTACAGAGCTGGAAAAACACTATGTTTTTCTGATCCCGGCCTCACCATATCAGAAGCTCTTTTTTGCGACACTTGCCGAGCATACCAAAAATCTTATTGACGGCATATTTTTGTTCGCTCTGTCGGGGATCCTCTTTAAAGCGCAGTTAGTAAATGTTTTAAGCTGTATAGTCGCATACACTTTGTCGGGTGCTGTTTATACTTACAGTGATATTTTGAGCCGCAGACTGTTTGGAAGGATCCATAGCAAAGGATTATTGCTTTTTGTCAAAGTATTAGTAAATATATTAATAATTATTCCAGGCGGTGTGGCAGCTGTGATAGTGATGATGATCACGGAGAATGAATTATTCATGATATGCGCTTTGGCCGGATGGAGCTTTGTTTTGGCAGTAACGCTCTTTATGTTATCAGCGGGTATTTTAAATAATCTGGAAACAGTAAGTTAAAGAAAGCATGATAGAATATTAATAATATCATCTTTCAGACAGACAAACAGCCGGTTTAAACCGGCTGTCGTTTGTTTTATCTATAAATCTCCAATGCTTAATTACATACCTTATTGAAAAGTCATCAACAATTGTGCTTTATGTTAAGTCAATCAAGTACTTCAATGCCTTGTGTTCCTTAAGGGCGGCATATGCTTCCGCAATATTGTCCAGAGGAACAGGATTGTTAATATCGTACCATAACGAAGCATCCAAAAAACCTTCGCGTATACGCTTTATAATTTCATCATGTGTTTCAGGCTCGTCATATCCGTTGCAATATACACTAAACGAATGATTTGCTTTAAACGGGTTAATACCGTAATCCGCTCTGGAGTGCCAGCCGTAAACTCCTATGCATCCGTTTTCTTTTAGAAGCGGCAGTGCAATATTTGTATTACGGGAATATCCAATAGCATCGATAATATAATCTATTCCGTCGGGGAATAAGGCCTCAAGCTGTTCATAGATTTCATCCGATTTATAATCTATATTTGCAACAGCACCGGCTTTTAAAAGGAGGTCACTTCGCTTAATACTGCCGATTGTAACTACCTTAGCTTTTACATAAACACAGTGCCTTACAAAGGCGAGGGCATTTGCGCCGGATCCCAATATCAATACATTATCGCCTTCTTTCACACCAAGACGTGTGGCATAACTGAGGGTCTCACGCCAGGTTATCATCATGGGAGCAACTTTCTCGTCTATATCGGCGGGTATTAGTTTCTGTACTCTTGCTTTTTCCCATTCTGAACGAGGTATTCCGTCTCTCTCCATTGCGACATAGTCAGTGGCAACCCCGTATTGTGCAAATCCTCCAAAGCAAATATCAAGACCAAGCTCCGGCATAGCCGGTGCACCCACACGGGATATCAAATCTCCAATTTTGAATGAAGTTACTTTATCACCGATTTTAACAGCCCGTCCAACACTTTCATGGCCAAGTATGGATGGATAAGAAACAGGTTCAGGATGTCCTTTCTCCATAAGTCGCAAATCTGTCCCTGCACATGTTGAACCATAGGTCATTTTTACAAGAACCTGGTAAGGATTGATTTCAGGAACAGGTACAGTACGAATGGTTAAAGAGCCATCCACCTCAACAACAGCAGCTTTCATTGAATTCATTATATTCTGTCTCCTCTCGGGTTATTGTTTGATGAAATATAATTTGGATATATCAATAGTTTTCTATTACATTTTATATGACAGCTTTACAGATTTCAATTTATTATTTAGGCGGTCATCATGGGTCTGCCGCGAACTTGAAGTGCGACATGGACATAAAAAAAGGGCTTCAAAAAATCTTTGAAACCCTGGTACGCCCGACACGATTCGAACGTGCGACACCAAGTTTAGGAAACTTGTGCTCTATCCTGCTGAGCTACGGGCGCATATAGCTTATTTGCGCAAAAAACCCGGTAATTGCGCACTTGATATTATACGACACTGAGATAAACCATGTCAAGGAGACCGGCTTTTTTCGTTAAAAGTTTTGTTCCTCACCTTATTGCTTTATCTCTTTAACGTGATATAATATTATTTGTTTAATGAGTAAAATTGGAGGATCAAAAGATGAAAAAAATATTGTCAATACTCCTGGTAATAACCATGATGATTTCTTTAGCCGCCTGCGGGGCGCAAAAAACCACAAAGGCAGGCGACAGTGACCTTGCTTATGTTAAGGCAAACGGTAAAATTATAATTGGTTACACTGATTATGCTCCCATGAACTATTACGATGAAAACGGCAATTTTACGGGCTTTGATACCGAATTAGCTATTATCGTCTGTGAAAAACTCGGCCTGAAGCCGGAATTTGTTGAGATAAACTGGGATACAAAAGAAGTTGAATTGAATGCAAAGTCAATTGACTGTATATGGAACGGTCTGACAATCAATGATGAACGAAAGGCCACCATGGAAATAACAAAACCTTATGTGAAGAATGCCCAGGTGGTTCTGGTGAAGGAAGGCACAGCCTATGAGAGCACAGCATCATTGATAGGCAAGGCAGTAGCTGCCGAGCAGGGATCTGCCGGGGAAGATGTCGTTAAGGAAGATGAGAATCTGAAAAAGGCAAATTACGTTCCAAAGACCCTGCAGACAGAATGCTTGATGGAAGTAAAAGCAGGAACTGCCGACGCGGCTGTATTGGACCTGACCCTGGCCAAGACCATGACCGGTAAAGGCACCAACTATGAGGATATAAAGATCGTTGATTACCTGGCAGAAGAGGATTATGGAGTTGCATTCCGTAAAGGTTCCGATATTTGCGCAGAAGTCAACAAGATCTTTGATGAATTGGTTGCCAACGGTACAATGGGTAAATTAGCTGAAAAATATGGACTGGAATTGGCAGAATAAAATATGTACATATTTGCAATGTGAATTTAAAGAGGGGCAGAGTGCGAGAGCTCTGCCCCATTGCATCTATATAACATACATAATGACAGCATACATAATGAGGTAACTAGATATGAATCAAATTTCGGTTATAATCAGCCGTCTGTCGGAAAGTTTCTTAATAAACTGCAGGCTCTTTGTTTTAACATTATTATTTTCGCTGCCCCTTGGGCTGTTGATTGCTTTTGGATCCATGTGCCGATTTAAACCGCTTCGCTGGCTGGTACGGACCTTTGTTTGGGTTATTCGCGGAACACCGCTGATGCTGCAGCTTATTATAATCTTCTTCGGACCGGGGCTTATAGGTATGTCAGTTTCCTGGCCCAATGGAGATGCAGGACGTTTCACAGCCGCAACAGTAGCATTTGTCATTAATTATGCCTGTTATTTTTCCGAGATATATCGCGGCGGTATTGAAAGCATACCGAAAGGACAGTATGAGGCCGGTCAGGTATTGGGAATGACAAAGAGTCAGATTTTCTTCAAGGTTACACTCCTTCAGGTAATCAAACGGATCATTCCGCCTGTTGGCAATGAGGTGATGACTCTGGTTAAGGATACCTCCCTTGCCCGCATCATTGCCAATAAGGAAATAATCATGATGGCAGGAGAGTACAGCAGCAAAGGGCTTATTTGGCCATTGTTCGCTACAGGCATTTATTTCCTCATTTTCATAGGGGTGTTGACGGTGTTGTTTGACTATCTGGAAAAGAAACTCAGCTATTTTCGTGCATAAAGGTGGAGGCTTTTAATGGCGGTTTTGGAAGTTAGAGATTTGGAAAAGCGTTTTGATACCCTTCAGGTATTACAAGGGATTAATTTTTCATTGGAAAAAGGCGAGGCACTGGCAATAATCGGTTCTTCCGGAAGCGGGAAGACCACATTGCTGCGTTGCCTGAATTTTTTGGAGAAACCCGACAAAGGAACTATTACTGTAAATAATGATGTGATTTTTGATGCAAGTGATCCCAGTACACAGAAAGAGAGCGAGGTACGTAAAAAACGCCTGCATTTCGGACTGGTTTTCCAGAATTTTAACCTGTTCCCCCAGTATACGGTTCTTAAGAATGTAACTCTGGCGGCGGAATTGCTTGCAAGGGAGAAACCGGAGTATAAGCAGAATAAAAAAGCTGTTCTGGAAGAGATCCAGGAAAACGGGAAAAGGCTGCTGGCCCAGGTGGGTCTTTCAGATAAGCTTAATTTTTACCCGCATCAGATATCCGGAGGACAACAGCAGCGGGTGGCCATTGCCCGTGCCTTGGCTTTAAATCCTGATATTTTGTGTTTCGATGAACCTACCTCCGCTTTAGACCCTGAACTTACGGGTGAAGTGCTGAAAGTTATACGGAATTTGGCGGAGCGGAACACAACTATGATTATAGTAACTCATGAAATGAGTTTTGCCAGAGACGTAGCCGACAGGATCATATTTATGGATGACGGTGTGATTGTGGAGCAGGGTACTCCGCAGGAAATATTTGATAACCCTAAGGAAGAGCGAACCAGGCAGTTTCTGGCCCGATACAATGAAGGCAGATAAAAACGGCGTTGCTGTTTTTCCGTGTCGGTATTTGTGACACCTTCACGGTATGAGGAATAGCATATACTATGATTATACTTGTTGAAGGTAAGAATTGTGGATTGTATTGCACTATATGATTCCGGGAATTATGCTTATAGAATATGTAGGGTGTTTGAGCAAAAAGGAATTGTATTTCAAGTCATCTCAACTCCCTGCAAGATTACAAAGACCGGATGCGGCTACTGCCTCCTGTTTCCTGAGCAGTATTTGAATCAGGTGCTGAGCGTCAGCGCAGCCCATGGTTTTCAGGTAAAAGAGGTATATAAAATAGAACAACATAATGGCCGCAAAAAATACATAAGAATCGTATAGGAGATGAAGGCTTGATAGATTCAAATCATATACTTGACACGATGAAGAAACTGTCCGTTACTGCGGGAGAAGAGATACTAAAGCATTATAAAAAAGAAATCCAGATAGAATACAAAGAAGACAGATCTCCTGTTACTAAAGCCGACAAAATTGCCAATGACATCATTATCAGCGGACTTAATAAAGAGTTTCCTGAAATGGGGATCCTGGCTGAGGAATCGGCTGATGATCTTTCAAGGCTGGAGAAGAGATACTGCTTTATAGTAGACCCGCTTGACGGCACCAAGGAGTTTATCAGGGGAAATGATGAGTTTACGGTAAACATTGCCCTTACTGAATGGGGTAAGCCAATTGGAGGGGTAATATATGTGCCTGTTTATAAGGAGCTCTATTACGGATGGAAAGGGAAAGGAGCATTTTTCCTTATAAACGGCCAGGAGAAACGCCTTCATGTGTCGGAAAGGACAGGCAATATAAGACTGGCCAGGAGCCGGTCCCATCATTCCGACCTGCTGGATAAGCTGATTGAGATAAATAACATAAACAATATTATAGTGGCAGGCAGCGCATATAAGGGATGTCTTCTTGCCAGAGGCGATGTTGAAGCTTACTACAGGTTCGGACGGACCATGGAATGGGATACGGCAGCTATGGAAATAATTGTAGAGGAAGCAGGAGGGATTTTTTCGGGGATGGACGGAAGGTCTTTTACCTATAACAAGAAAAACCCCGAAAATCCTCGGGGCTTTTATTTGGTCAATAACGAACAAAATAGACTTATTGTTCCTGTGGAATAAGCACTTTTATATATTTGGGAAGCAATTCAACTGTTAGGCGTGTTTCGAGACTTGTTTCGCCGTCAATATTGACGGGGAAAGGATCATCACTTTCCACTATTGCCTTTGTTCCCTTTGACAGGCTTACCTCTTTCATGCTTTCGTGTTTTCCTTTTTGAAACAGAGGAAAAAATTTAAGGATCTTTCGGCGGGGAAGCGAATCGATCAAATAAAAATCAATTTTTCCGTCATCCATTTCAGCGCTGGGAGCGGCCTTCATGCCTCCGCCATAGTAAGAGCCGTTGGCGAAGATAGCTAATAATAACTCTTTCTCAATTGGCGCGCTATCATCAAGAGTGATTTTAAGTTTATATTTTTTGCATCTTATTAAAGTTACTAAAACTCCTAAAATATATGACATGGATCCAGTTACAAAAGGAAACTTCTTAAAATATCGGCTGTTTAAGGTAACTTCAGCGTCAAAGCCTGCCGATGCGATGTTAAAAAAATACTTTTTATTTAGCTTGCCTAAATCTACGACTTTTGAAGTTGATTCAGGCAATACTTTGATGAGTTCCAAAGGATCAGGCACAGAATAAAGATGACGTGCCACATCGTTGCCGGATCCGCAGGGTATTATACCAAGCTCAACATTAGGGAAACCTGCGATTCCGTTAACCACTTCGTTGAGGGTGCCGTCTCCTCCGACCGAGTAGATCCTGACAGTCTCGCCGGTGGAAGCGACATTCCGGGAAATTTCTGTTGCATGCCCCGGATTTTCTGTTATGTAAATTTTTAATGAATCATTAAAATCCTCAAACCGGCGCTTTATGGCCTCAACCATCTGCAGAGAACGGCCTTTGCCGGCAACAGGATTGATTATAAAAACATGATGCAAAATTGATCACCCTGGTTGTTTTTATTTATTCTATCATATATTTCGACGAATATCCTAATATTGCGTCAAATATTTTATTGGACAATACCTGCTGATACATTTATTTTAACTATTGAATAGAAAATTATCTAATATATAATCAACAAAAAATTACGGCGGAAAAGAGGATTTTCAGTCATCATGTGTTATTGTTTTCAGGTTTGGTATTATGCTATATTAATCGTGCCGGTATTTTCGAAGCCGGACAAAATATTATAAAAAACAGTTTCGAATCATATCCCCTTGAGGGAATGAGAACGGAGGGAAAAAATGAAAAAACTTTTTAAAAATCCGAGAAGCCTTGCATTTCTGGGACTGATGCTTGGCATTACCATCATCATGGACATGACGCCCTTAGGAATGATTCCGTTAGGGGCAATCAGCGCAACAATCATTCACATCCCCACCATAATCACAGGTATTGTATTGGGACCGATGGCCGGTTTTATAATGGGAACCGCGCTGGGAATCATCGGGTGGATACACGCTCTTACACGGCCTGTAACCATTCTTGATCCATTCTTTATGAATCCCCTTATTTCAGTTCTACCGAGGATGTTTATTGGGGTCGTGGCATATTTCGCTTTTGCCGGCCTTAACAAACTGATCAAAAAACAACCTGTCAAAAATGCTGTCAGTACATTTATCGGGGGCATGGCAGGAAGCCTTACAAATACCACATTGGTTTTTCTAATGCTTTACCTGGTTTATGCAAAAGAATTGGCTGAAAAAGCAGGGATGCCTTTCGGTGTGATTGTGATATCGGTGTTTACTACAAATGCGATAGCTGAGGCTATAATCAGCGGACTTATCACCATGCCTGTTGCATCGGCATATTTTCGCTATGCAAAGACTCAAAAAATGTAGTTTGGAGTTGAATAATCGTGAGTAAAATTATTGGGATCGACGTCGGAGGCAGCACTACCAAAATTGTCGGTTATGATCAGAAAGAGCTGTTCAGTCCTCTCCTGGTGAAGGCTAACGATCCTGTTTCATCAGTATATGGAGCTTTCGGCAGGTTTTTAAATGAGAATAAACTGAAGCTTCACGATATCGACAGAATTATGATAACCGGCGTGGGATCGACATTTATTGAGGAAAAGATATTCGGTATTCCGACATACAAGGTGGACGAATTTCTGGCTATAGGCATGGGAGGATTGTTCCTGAGCAAATTGGAAAGAGCTATAATAGTCAGCATGGGTACAGGTACAGCCTATGTAATGGCCAATAAGGATAAGGCATACCATTTAGGAGGCACAGGAGTAGGCGGAGGTACTCTGCTGGGGCTTTCCAGCCGTATGCTGAATATCAGAAATTTCAATGATATTATTGATATGGCTAAAGGCGGAGATTTAAGACATGTTGATCTTACAATAGCCGACATATCCCATAACAATGTAGGAGAATTGACGGGGGATGCCACCGCGTCAAACTTCGGGAAAATGATCGATCGCGCCACCAATGCCGACATTGCTTTAGGAATAATCAACCTGGTATTTCAGACCATCGGCATGATGGCAGTATTTGCTTCCAGGAACGAAAAAGTTAAAGATGTGGTTCTTACAGGCAATTTGGCAAATGTACCGCAGGCAAGAAAAATATTTGATGAGCTGACCAAATTATTCGGCGTAGATTTTCATATACCGGATCATGCCGAGTTTGCTACTGCAGCCGGAGCGGCTATGGTTATTCCGGGTTCAAAGACTAGAGAGATATAATTAAATATGGTGTCATTCTGAGCGTCAGCGAAGAATCTTAACGTTAACATAAAAGATCCTTCACTCCACTTCGTTTCGTTCAGGATGACATAATAGGAGCTGTGTTCCGCTCAGGAGACATTGGTAGGCGGGCTAAGGTTTCTCATTGAGATAAACCGGCCCGCTTTATTTGCGTTTACTGTATCAGAACGGAAATTTTCCTGCCCTGACCGCTGTTGTTTAACGGTCGGATATATATTTCCTCCTGTCCGGAGTTTTCGGTCCGGAAGAATTTTGTGTTCATATTGTAATTGATAAGTTCATTTTCCGGTTCCCAATCAATAAGAAGGTCTGAATTCAATGTTTCCACCGGTGTGTTCTCATTGCCAAGGACTGCTATAAAATCACCTTTTCTTATTCTTAGATTCTGCACCGTAGTGAAGATGTCTCCTGATTTATTGATTTGATAAGGTATATAATAAGTAACTACCTGATGCAAATGGCTGCCTGAGTTTTCATAGAAACCGGTGTCGGGCATAAGACGTGTTTCTTTGATTACTCCGTCAATAACCGAGATTTCACCCCCGGTCACATAATCCTGTTCCATAAAGGCGATGATCCTGCTGTCCGAATATCCTATTACCCTGTAATGAATATACTGTTTTTCTGGGTTTTTTGTCGAAATGACCGCCATTGACGGCTGTTCATCGTTAAAATCGATTATTCTGACTGGTTCCGGCTTACTGCTGTTTTCGAACATGCTGCTGTAGGCCATCTGATAATCGCCGTTTTTCCCGGTTTCCCATAATACGGCAAGCAAATTATTCTGAAGAACTTTATCTGGCTTGTTTATCTTAAAAAATGTAATCCAGTTATCTTTTAAACCTGAATCGCTGAAAATTATTCTTTGCTGGGAAACAGGCTCCCCCATTATTTCATTCTTCTCGTTCTCATAAAGCGCTTTACCGCTTAATATGAAAGCGGAGGTGATCAAAAGGACAAAACATGTCAGGATCACTGAGATCCTTGATACTATGGTATAATTAAAATCAATATCGGGTTTGGCAAACTTCTTCCTTTTGTCCTTATTATGATTTCTTATTCTGTAAAAGACAGCATTACTCATTTTATGATTATTAAAATCGGAGAAGAATCTGTTCGATTCATCTTTGATTATTTCTTTCAACTTATCATTCATTTATATTTCTCCCGGATAATAATGTTTTAAGCTTTTCTCTTCCTCTGTAAAGCCGTACTTTTACGTTGTTTTCGCTGATATTAAGTATATTGGCAATTTCCGATACTGATAAATCATCTATGTAATGAAGGCATAAAGGCACTCTGTATTTTTTGGGAAGATCCAATACGAGGCTGAATACCTCGCCTCCTTCCGCTTCTTCGAAAAGCTTATTGCTTTCACGCCAGGATTTGCTGAAATCATTTGATATACCCATGGTTACAATTTCCCTGAAGGCAGCCGACTTAAAGTGATCCTTACAAAGATTAACGGTTATTCTGTATATCCATGTATAGTAATTGCTTTCCTGTCTGAATCTGTCCAGGTTTTCATACACTCTGAGAAAAACTTCCTGATAGATATCCTCAGCCTGTTGCCTGTCTCTTAAATAATAGTAAGCTAACTGATATACCTTTTTGCCGAACCTCAGCATCAGGTATTCAAGTTGTTTTTCTCTATCCGACTTATTTTCATACCGTATGTCTTCAGTTGAAATGCTCTTTACAACTTCCATAACTCTTCATACTGATGTCTGCCTGCCGGCCCGGTAATTGAGCCGGCAGGCATATTTTATTAGTATTGTTTCATGTTGTAAGGATATATTACATTCTTATTTCCTGCTTCATAAAGAATACATAGGATACGGCAAAGCAGATC
>Ga0134095_1001259_pt1 | contig 18339 bp, 11 predicted proteins | sample 6_2taG_FD_94449 | JGI IMG/M metagenome (GOLD analysis project Ga0134095, IMG submission 94449) | Switchgrass degrading microbial communities from high solid loading bioreactors in New Hampshire, USA - 6_20_20_110_A2 metaG | ecosystem: Engineered > Bioreactor > Semi-continuous > Anaerobic >... | reverse complement strand
GCCTGATTCGATCAGCGAGAGATCGCGCATCTCCTGTACAAGCTGAGAGAGCGTATCGGCTTCGCGCTTGATGTCGGCGGCCATCTTGCGCACGCGTTTCGGCTTCTCTTTGTCCGCCATCTCGATCAGCGTATCCGCCAGCAAACCGATCGCGGTGATGGGCGTACTCAGCTCGTGGGACACGTTCGACACCATTTCGCGGCGCGCACGCTCCAACCGCTGAAGCTCGGTCACATCCCGCAATGCGAGCACCTGGATCGACTCGGCCCCGTCCTGGAGCGTGATGACGCGCGCATCGAGCAGTTGCGCCCCGAGCTCGACCCGGCGCTCCATCCCCTCGCCGCGCACAAGCCGCGCCGCCTGCACCAGCTCGACAAGCTGCGGGCTGTCGACTACCTGAATGAGCGCCCTGCCAATCGGCGCAGGGCCGAACATCGTTTCGGCGGCCGGATTCGCCAGCAAAATGCGCTGCTCCCCGTCGAGCACGAACACCGCTTCATCGACTGCCCGCAAGATGCCATCCTGCCGCCAATGCGCCCGTTCGAGCGCGGCGCGCAAGGGCTGCTCGCCCTCAGAGAGCCGTCGTTCCAGCGAGCGCATCCGCACGAGCAGCAACGCCAGCGCAACCAGCAGCGTGGCGGCCAGCGCCAACAGCCCGACGGTAGCACCCGAATCCATCGATCTCAGCCCTCGAAGCGGTAGCCAATGCCGCGCACGGTCACGATCCGCTGTGGATTTGACGGATCGGCCTCGATCTTTTCGCGCAGCCAGCGGACATGGACATCGACGGTTTTGCTCTGGCCGCCGTAGTCATAGCCCCACACGCGCTCCAACAGCAGGTCGCGCGAGAGGACCGCGCCCTTGTTGCGCATCAGCGCGGCGAGCAGGTCGAACTCCTTGTGCGTCATGCGAAGCTCGACGCCGCCTTGCGTGGCGCGGCGCGCGATCAGGTCGAGCTTGAGGTCGCCCGATTCAAGTTGGTCGACCACCGTGCGCGAGGCAGGCGCGCGGCGCAGCATCGCCCGCACCCGTGCCAGAAACTCGCCCAGACTGAACGGTTTGACGATGTAATCGTCTGCGCCGATCTCCAGCCCGACGATGCGATCCACTTCGCTGCCGCGCGCCGTGAGCATGATGATCGGCACGTCGGACTCGCTGCGGATCATGCGGCAGACGGTCAGTCCGTCCAGCGACGGCAACATCACGTCGAGCACGATCAGATCCGGCGGCTGTTCTCGCGCCAGATTGAGCGCCTCGGCGCCATCACCCGTTTCGACGACCGTGTAATCCTCTTTCGAGAGGTTGTACGCCAGAGTTTTGCGGAGCGTATCGTCGTCTTCGACCAGGAGAATCGTCGTCATGGTTCTCTCAATTCGTGCAAAGCGTATCCGCCTTGATCTTAACGCGAAATGAGGTGAGTTGGGAGTAAGGGGCGTTTAAGGTTTCTTAATGCGGCTTTACCGCCCATTAACCTGATCAGGATCGAGAAATTTCTCGAATAACCGTTGACCAGCGCTCAAATTTCGAGTAAAATGCTCCCCGTCGAATGGCCCCGTAGCTCAATTCGGCAGAGCAGTTGACTCTTAATCAATTGGTTAGAGGTTCGAGTCCTCTCGGGGTCACCAGCTTGAACACGCAGCGCCCGCTTACTTGTGGGCGCTTTTTGTTTTCCAAAAGCAGCCAAATACAGCTAAGAGCAGCGATATGGCAGCCGAAAAGCTGTTCTTGCTGCTCCTGGCTTCTCCTAGCTTCGATCAGCTCTGGTCGAAAGCGGCACGCAGAATCGCTTCCACCTCGTCCAGCGTGGGCGTCCACAGATAGCGTCGCATATCGATCGTGTCGTGCTCGTCGAACACCACGCCCTCGCTCTCCAGGCGGACTCGCTGCTCAATCGCCGCCTCGGGCGAGCCCTTGATGCTGACGCGGCCGCGCGCGTTCACGACCCGATGCCAGGGGACGGTCGGCTCCCGGCTGCCGAGGTTGTGCAGCGCCCAGCCGACCGCCCGTGCGCCCTGCGGCACACCGAGCAGATCCGAGACGCGCCCGTAGCTCAGCACCTTCCCATAGGGGATGACGCGCACCAGCGCATAAACGAGATCGTTGAACGATGGCGATGCGGTCATAGATCGCTCCCGATCACTCAGCGAACGATGGACGGCACGGTTAACCGTCCGCGGGCAGCGCGGCGAGCGCCTCGGCCGCAGCGGCGTGCTGCGGATTGAGCTCCAGCAAGTCCCGGTACACCTCGCGCGCCAGATCCGTCGCGCCCTGCTCCACGTACAATTCCGCCAGCTCCAGCCAGCCCGCGTAGAAGTGCGACGCCATGCCGGGCATCCGAAGTTGGGGCAGGAAGTCAAAGTCGGCCGGGCGCGCGTAGACCGTCCCGGCGAAATATTCCGGCACCAGGCGAGGACTTACGCTCGCTCGTAGCAGCGCGATCACCCGGTCGTCAGATGCGCCGCGCGCCCGCTCTACCCGCGCCAGTAATGCATTCGCCATTGCGCCGCCGTAGCGATCCGCGAACAGCGCGCGCCGGGCATCTGCTTCCACCGCGTCGAATCGTTCCGCCGCCAGGTGGACCTGCGCACGTTCCAGCGCCGGACGTTCGTCCTGCGGGCGGGCGCTCACCGCGCGGTTCAGCCACGTCAGCGCCAGCGCCGGATCGCCAGCCACCTGACGGGCGTGCATGCCAAGCGCCAGGTGCGCCATCCAGCCGCCTTCCTGCTGCGCCGCCGGGACCAGGCGCGCCGCTTCTTCCGGCTGCCCCGCCAACAGCGCGACGTACAGCCGCACCGAAGCAAGATGCGTCTCGTCGCGGACGAAGGCACGCAACCCGACCGGGTTGCGCGCCCGCACATACTCGGCGAGATCGGGGTCTTCCGCCAGCGCGCGCTGCCCCTCACCCAGCCACCACCAGTAAACCGCCACCTGCGGGTTGATCGCCACGGCGTGGCGCATGGCGTCTTCGGCAGCGGAGTCGTCACCCTGCTGCGCATAAAGCGCGGCAAGATTCGCCCAGCCCAGGTCGAAGGTCGGCTCGGCGTCCAGCGCGCGGACGTGCGCCTCAATCGCCGGACGCAGATACTCCGAGGGGCGCTCGTTCGCCAGCAGGCCGAGCGTGTATGCTTCCTGCCAGTCGTAGAGCGTCAGCGCCGGGTCCCATGCCTGCGCGCGATGCGCCCGGCTCAGCGCGGCGTCGAGATCGCCCTGCTCGATCGCGCGCTGCGAGGCGAGCATCCAGCCCTGCGCCACGTCGAACATCACAAACGCCACCGCGTAGAGCGCAACGATTGTCACGCCGCTCCACGCAATCGCGCGCTGAGTCCGCACCGCCAGCGGCTGGGCGAGGCGTGGCTCCGCTAGCGTGTACGCGATCGCGATCAGCAGCGGCACGACGGACGACGTCAGCGGGAAGGTATCGACCAGGCTGTGCACGGCATATGCCGCCAGCGCCGCCAGCGCCGCTTCGAGCCACATCCGCCGGTCGGATTCGGCGCGGTTCCACACCCGCCACCACGCGCGTCCGCACTGGACCGCCAGCCACACGAAAATCAGCAGGCCGGGCACGCCCGTTTCCGCCAGCACGTTGAGCGGCAAGTTGTGTGCGGATACGAGCTTATCCTGCGCCAGCTCCGGATCGCGATACGATCGCAGCGCGCGCCCGAACAACCCCGGTCCGACGCCCGTCAGCGGGCGGTCTTCGGCCATCTCAACCGCGCTGCGCCACGTGTCGAGCCGCCCCTGGTCGCTGGCGCTACGTCCGGCGCGCGCGCTCCACGCGACCATCAGCAACCCCAGGCCAATCACCGCGATCAGGGCCGCGCCAAGCACCACGCGCGGCTGAAGCAGGCGCCGCCGCCAGCCGGAGCGCCCGCCCCGGCGCACGACCGCGAACGCAAACAGCACTCCGACCGCCACCAGCGCGCCGAGCAACCCGCCCCGCGAAAAGGTCAGGAACTCGATCACCAGCAGCGCCCCGGCCAGCGCCAGCAGAGCGATTCGTGACCAGCGCCCACGCGCAGCGATCGCGCCCGCCGCCACCAGCGGAACCAATACGGCGACCGTGTTGCCCTGGATGGTCGAGATGTTCAGCGCGAGGTCGAGCGCCGGCAGCAGCGGCGGGATCGACCAGCCCGCCACCGGGAACCAGCCCGGCTCCCCCAACCAGCCGAAATACCACGCCGCGACCTCGACCGCGCTGAGCGCCACGATCACCAACGCCGCCGCCAGCAGCGCCACGCGGAACGCCCTCGCCCAGCCGCGACGCATCAGATCGATCAGCAGGTATAGCAACAGGATATGCGCGGCGTAAGGCCACGCGAACTCGAATGCGAGGCGGCGCTCGGTGGCGAAGACGACCGTCAGCGCCAGCCAGACGAGCGCGGCGAGCAGCGGCAGGTCGAGCGCAGTGCGGGGAAAGGTCGCCCGGCGGCGCGCGATGCGAAGCAGCCACACGACGAGCGGCACCGCCACCGGCAGCCAGCGGAGCGTATCCGGGATCGCGCCGGTGTGCCCGTAGGCCGTGCCGGTCACGAACATGACCAGCAGAACGACCGCCGTCACAAGCGGGGTTCGCAGACCGGATTTCATGGCGCTTACGTCCCTTGCAAGGCGAGCATCTTGCCGATGGTGCGCAGGATGATCAGCACGTCGAGCGCGATCGAGCGGTGGCGGATGTAGTAGAGATCGTATTGCAACTTGATCAGCGCGTCTTCTTCGCTGGCGCCGTAGCGATAGCGCACCTGCGCCCAGCCGGTGATCCCCGGCTTGACGACGTGCCGCGTGCGATAGAACGGGATCGTCTGGCTGAGCTCTTCGACGAACTCCGGTCGCTCCGGGCGCGGGCCGATGATGCTCATTTCGCCACGCAGGACGTTGTAAAGCTGCGGCACCTCGTCCAGCCGCGTCTTGCGCAGCAGCCGCCCGACGCGCGTAATGCGCGGGTCGTCGTCGCTCGCCCAGCGCGGGCCGGTATCGCGCTCGGCATCGGGGATCATCGAGCGCAGCTTGTACAGCCAGAACAGCCGCCCGCTCTTGCCGACGCGCCGCTGCCGGAAGAAGATCGGGCCGGGAGAATCGAGCTTCATCGCCATGGCAATCAGGGGAAGCAGCAGTCCGAAGAACGCCAACCCGACGATCGACAGCGCCAGATCGGCCGCACGCTTGACGAGCGGATACGGGTTGAAAATCGACACGGCTTCAATCGGCAACATCGACATCCAGTAGCGCTGCCCCACGTGCTCGATCGGCACGCGCCCGGTCACCTGCTCGTACAGCAGCGGCATCGGGATGATGCTGATGCCCTGCTCGTAACAGTCCATGATCGCCTGGAATAGCTCGCCGGAAGGCTCCTGCTCGTACGCGAGGATCAGCTCGGACACGTCCTCCTGCCGCGCCACACGCGGCAAGTCACGCCCGTCCGCGATCAGGGGAATCTGCGGGTCGGCGGGCGGATCGCTGCCCGGCTCGGCCACCATCCCGACAATCGTGTAATCGTCCGGCGCTTCGCTGTGCAACGCGTCGAGCAGCGTGCGGGCGCTCTGCCCCGATCCGATCACCAGCGCGCGGCGGGGCGTGCCAGTCCACCCCAGCAGAAACGGACGCCACAACCGCCACGCCATAATCAGGAAGAACGACAGGAACGCGTAATAGAAGATGAACAGGCGGGGCAACGCCGTGCGCGGGCTGAAAAAGAAGATCGCGAGGTAGACGACGACGATTTGCAGCGTCACCTGCACCAGCCGCATCAGGCTCGTGTCGATCCGCGACGAAATGCGCAGGCTGTAAAAATCGTTGGCGCTCGCCAGCAACAGCCACAGCCCGGCCAGGATCGGGAACCAGTACAGGTGCCCCACCACGAAGCGCACGCCCAGCCCGCGCCCATCCACAATCACCCAGATCGTCAGCGAGAGGACGACCGCCACAAAGATCGCGGCCGCATCGCCGAGCATCAGCAGGATGCGCCGCTCGGAAAGCTGAAGCTGCCAGCGCCGCCGGGCGTGGGTGACTTCTGGCGGAAGGGTCATGACCAGCGTCCTCGCACAACGCGGCGCAGAATCGCGCTCCAAAACCCGCTACCCCAGGCGAGATGGATGATGGCGAAGACCAGCGGCAGGCGGAGCATCAGCGACCATCCGGCACGCGCAGCCTCGCGCAATGAGGCGATCGCGTTCGCGGCCGCGTACAGCGCAATGACCAGCGTCCACAGGCGGCGGACCGGGCGGCTGAACGCTCCGATCACTCCCCCGCCGGCAAGCGCCGCCACAAACGCCGGAGCGACCAGGTGGCGCAGTTTGACCGAGCGTGGATGTTGTGCCAGCACGCGGCACTTCCACGTGCCATAGCGGAAAAACTGCCGCCACAACGCACCGGGCGTCTGGCGGCCGTAGTAGCGCGAGCGAATGTTCGGGGAAAGGTAGATGCGCCCACCCGCGCGGCGAATGCGGTAGTTGAACTCGTAGTCCTCGTTGACGGCGAGCGACTCGTCAAAGCGCCCCACCTGTTCGAAGACCTCACGCGGCCACGCGCCCAGGTAGACGGTATCGACATACTCGGCGCGGCGACTGACGGTAAAGCGGCTTGGCACGCTGAATGGGGAGCGGTACGCCGCCGCAATCGCACGGCCAAAGGGAGTAGTCGCTTCGAAACGCTGCGGCCCGCCGACGTTCTGCGCGCCGGTTTCACGCAGGCGATCGACGCACTGACGGACGTAATCAGCCGCGATGATCGTGTGCCCGTCCACGCGCACGATCACATCACCCTGCGCGTGATCGAGCGCGATGTTCATGGCGGCCGCCTGGATGCGCCGGGGGTTGTGCAGCAACCGCACACGTTTGTCCCGCGCCGCGATCGCCGCCACCAGCGCGGTCGTCGCGTCGGTGGAGCCACCGTCCACCACCAGCACTTCGAGGCGCTGCGCCGGGTAAAGCTGCGCCAGCACTGCACCCAGCGATCGCTCGATAAAGGCTGCCTCGTTGTAGACTGGCATGACTACCGTCACGCGAGGGAGAGCTTGCCCGTCCGCCACCGTGTCCCCTTTCGAGGATGCGTGCCCGCCACAGGCGCGATTATAGCCACGCGGCCCGCGTGCGTCGAACGTCAGACCGACCGCCGGGGACGCACGTTCCGGCGCAGCGGGCCCAGGCTACCAAACGCGATCAACCCGATCGCGATCAGCATCCCCGCACCTGTCAGGCCGAGGCCAGTTGTCCAGTGATTGAGCGTGTAGCGCAGGGTGACGTCCCCGCCGCCTTCCGGCACGGCGACCGCCTGAAACGCCAGGTTCGCCCGGTAGAGCGGGGCCGGCTCCCCGTCAAGCTCGGCGTGCCAGCCCGGATACCACGTCGTCGCAATCACCAGATAGGCGGGGTTCTCGGTGCGGACGCGATAGGTCACGCGATCGGGTGCGCTGTCGAGCATGGTGATCTCCGCACCGCGCAACGGGGCAGCGGACTGCGGCTGGACGGGTTCGTCGCCGAGCAGAATCACCCGCTCGAACGGATCCCACGTCGGGTCGCGCAGGGCGTCTTGCACTGCCGCGTCGTCGGCATACCACTCCGCCACCGGGACCAGCCACACACTCGGTGGGGGTTCGGGCGCGAAGAAGACCGGTGCCTCTCCCTGCCACCCGTCGACCGGCGTTTCCCCGAAGACCTGGCTGACTCCAGCCGCCCGTAAGAGGGCATCCGCATCCGCGCCCGCCTCCTCGATCAGCGCCAGGTATGCGCGATGATGGTCCGGCAGCAGCGGGTCGAAATTATTGAACGAGGCGACATGGTCCAGCATATTGAGGTTCGGCAGCAGGGAGCCACGCACCTCGGGCCAACGATCACGCGCCTTGACGTAATCGCCCGCGTCGAAAAAACGCTCGTACTTGACCGTGTACTCGTAATCCTCAAACCAGTAGGTGCGCCCCTGCGGCCGCGTCACGCCAAACTCCCGGTAGAAATCCGCGCTGACGGTCGGATTCAGCCCGCTCGATCCCCAGGCGAGATCGATCGTCACGAGCGCCAGCACCGCGAGCCGCCAGACCAGCGGCGAGGCAAGCGACGCGCTAGACGGCTGCACCAGCGTCAGCAGGGCCGCGCAGACCGTCCAGCTCCCCACGCCGATCAGCGCTTTGGTCAGCACGTCGAGCGCGGGCGTCAGGTCGAGCAACTCGCGGCTTGCCACGCTCAGCGCGACGATCGCCCCACCCCCGGCCAGCGCCAGCCGCGCCCAGAACAGCGCCCATTTGCCCTGACGCCAGTTGCCAGTGCCGATCCCCGCCAGCACCGAGAGGCTAAACACCGGGGCGATCATCCAGCGGACCGGCTCGCGGAAAAAGTCGAAGGTCGGCACGTGCTCGTACAGCAGGCGATAAATCGGCGTAAAGCTGCCGAACGCCAGCACCAGCGTCACCAGCGCCAGCCCTGCCCAGAACGGCACACTGCGGAACGTCGGGTAATAGACGAGGAAACGGCGGCGCTGCAACCAGCCGACCACGCCTGCGCCCGCCAGCAACAGCGGCACGAAGCCGATATAAGCGTGGTTCTCAAAAAACATCGCCCCGGCGAGGTAGCTGCCATCGGCGGGCGTGCCGAAGAAATTCGGATTCAGCAGCGTCAGAAGTTGGAGCGGGGGATACGACAGATTCGCCGTCACCTCGAACGATAGCCCTTCCGAGCGCGACGACTGCGTGAAGTACTCCAGCGTGGGCACTAACTGGATTGCGGCGATCAGCGCGCCGAGGATCGCGCCCGCTCCCGCCAGCGCCAGCCCGCGCACGCGGCGGGCGACCGGTTCGCCCCGCTGGCGGCGTGCAGCGACCCATACGGCGTACGCGCCCACCATCAGCCCGCCGTACCATGTGGTCTGCGCGTGCCCGGCCAGAAGCTGCATTCCGAACGCGATCCCCAGCCAACCGGCATCGCGCGCGCGGCGCTCGCTCAGCACACGCTCCACCAGCCAGAAAACCCACGGGATCCACGCCGCCGCATCCGCCGTCGGGAACGACGCCGCCCGCCCGATCAGGTAGCCGGAGAGCGCATACGCCAGCGTGCTGATCCCGCGCCCAAACGACGACAGGCCAAGCGCCCCGGCGAACAGCCACATCCCCACAGCGGACCATACGACATGCAGCACGGCGATGGCGCTCATGGCGGAAACGCCGGGCAGAGCCAGCATTAGCCAGTTCGGCGGGTAGAAGATCGCGGTCTGGTAGTTCGCCAGCAGCGGCGCGCCCGCACCGACGTAAGGGTTCCACGTGGGCAAGCGGCCTTCACGGACTAGATCAAACGCAAAGTCTCGCCAGGGATAGAACTGGAGCGCGGGCAATCCCCAGAACAGCGCCTGACCGCTCAGCAGCCGGTGAAACAGGGCCACCAGCGCCAGCGCGAGGAACACGAACGGCAGCCACGCCGGGACGTCGCGCCGCATCAGCGTATCACCTCGTAGATCACGTAGCGGTCCGCGCCCGTACCGCGCGCCGCGATCTCGCGCAGGCCGCGCTGCCAGCCCGTGCCACGCGCGTCCGCTCGCTCCAACGGCCCAACCAGCACGTAATCGACCTCGGCCAGCAGCGTCGCGCGCGCTGTCGCGTCCAGCTCGTCCCGGAAAAAGGCTCTCACGCGCGCCTCTTTTTCGTCCGCGTAGATCGTCTCAGGTCCATGCCCGACATACGCGATCAGATCGGTGACGGCGGGGAGCACGTTCCCCGTTTCGTGAACCGCCAGCACGACCGCATCCGCCGGGGCGAAGGCGTCAAGCGCCTGCATCGCGGCGATCTCATCCGCCGGGCGAAACAGCGGCCGCCCCGGCGTCAGCGCGCTGACCAGCCCGCCCAGCCACAGCAGCGCCGACGTGCCGAGCGCCAGCGCGACGCTTACGGGAACCACCCACCGCCGCCCGCGCGCGATCCGCGCCAATCCGACCGCCGCCAGGATGCCAAGCGGCACGATCACGCCTTCCGCGAGGCGGCGCTGCACGTTCACCGGCAGGTAAACCATCACCGGCGCGGCGACGATCCAGCTTGCCAGCAAGAGGTACGGCAGTCGCACCGCCCCGCGCCGCCACGCCCAGCCGAGCGCAGCCGCCACCGGGATACCCAAAATCGCATATCCTAGCACATAGTGGGCGGGATGTGGAGACGGCAGCAGGTTCTGCGCGGCCCACTGGCTAAAGACGTCGCTCGCCAGGAAGACCCACGCGTTATACACCAACACCGGCAGCGGGACGAGCGCCGCGATCACCGCCCGGACGAACAGCGCGGTCGGGAAGCGGCGGCTCCGCAGCCACGCCGCCAGCCCCCACACGCCGAGCACCGCGTACACCACCGGGATATAGAACGGGACCGCCAGCCCCATCATCGTCCACCCGACACCCGCCAGCAGCGACGGACGGACCGAGCGCCGGATCGACGCGTGTCGCAGCGCCGCGAACAGCGCCAGGAAGCCGAGCAGCAGCGCCGATCGCGCCAGCGCAAGGTGTGGCAGCCCGAACAGAATCAGGAAGGTGTACCCCTCGGGCACGATGAAATCGACCGGCAGCGAGCCAAACAGCTTATCCCCGCCGAGCAGAGTCGCCAGCCAGCCCAGGCCGCCGCCGAGCGTGATCAGCACCAGCGCCAGACGGCGCGTCGCCGGACGCCGCAGGAAGACCGCCACAAAGCGGTAGATGACCAGGATCAACGCCAGATCGAAGACCAGCCGCGCGCTGTGAAAAACCGCGATCAGCGTTTCGGTGGGAACCGGCTCGCTCCGCGCGACCAGCCGCGCCACGTGCCCGAGCAGCAAATACGGCAGAAACAGCAACGCGCCCTCATGCGGCTCGCTGGTCGTCCGCAGCGTGAACAGCCACTCCCCGCGCGCGCCGAGGCGCATCTTCGCAAGATAGCTGTTGGCATCTTCCACGCCGAATAGCGCGCCTGTAAAGCGCCAGTCCTCGCCCTGCGCCAGCCATCCAATGAGATATGGCACAGCCGTCAGCGCGAGGATCAACGCCGCGCACGCCAGCGTCCAACGCCACTCACGCGTCGAAATGCGCTCACCGCGAGACACGCCTCACCCCCCACAGCGCGATCGCTCCAAGCGCGAGGCATGCCGCCCCCGCCGCCACACCGAGCGCGATCTCGTCCGGCTCCGCCGCGAAAGTCCACTCCCGCTCGCCCGGCTGGATTGCCCCCGGCAAACCGACGTCGCCCGCCTCGCCCATGCCGCCAAGCCCGCTCGCCGCAACCGCATACAGCGGACCGCTCGCGTCCTCGTGCAACGTGACGGTCACGCGGTTCGGACCGTCCCAATTGAGCGTTGCACGCAGCGCGCGCTCGTTACGGTAGATCATGCGCCCGTCCACCTGACCTGCAAGCGCCAGCCCTTCGACCTCAAGCGGGTAATCTGCCACCATGTGCGTCACCAGCCACGCGCCGAGCCGGTCCGCGTCTGGCACGGCCTCCCGGTTGGCATCCGAAATGGCTTCGTCGCCCGAAACGTCGAACGGCGGGATCGTGACGCTGTATCCCTGCGGGCGGACGCCAGTCGCCTTGGCCGCCGCCGCGACGAACGCCGCGCGCTGGAAGGGGTCCACGCCGCCGAACTGCGCGATCTCCCAATACGCCGCCGCCTGCTGCGGCAGGCTGTAACTCGGCGAGTAGACGCGGATCGCGCCGTCGTCGCGCAGAAACTCGGCCAGCGCGCGATGCGGCTCCAGCCACTCATCCGCGCCGCGCCATTCAAGCAGCGTGCGGTCGATCCACAACAGATCGGCTAGCACTATGGCGGCCAGCAGCGCCAGCGCCCGCCGCGCCCCGAGCCGCCCGCTCAGCGCGATCGCCAGCGTGGTGGCAGGCAGCGCCAGCACGCCCAGCGCGGACCCGATCACCAACGGGGGAACGAGCGCGATCGCGGTGACCGCCGCGCACGCCAGACCGCCGCCGATCAGCCCCGCCAGCGCCAGCCGGAGCCCGCGCCCGCCGAGCGCTCGCTGTGCGACCGCCTGCGCCCCCCACGCGGCGAGATAGGGCAGGATCAGCGCGGCGACCAGCCACGTTCGCGACGGGACGCGCCACCAGCGCAGCGGCGGAATCAGCCGGTTAAGCGCCAGCCACAGCGGGGATTGGTCGCCCATCGCGTAGAGCGCCGCCAGCAGCACCACGATGGCCCAGAGCGCCAGCTTCCGGGGGTGCGCGACGACCGCCAGGCCCGCCAGCGCCAGCACGCTCACGCCCACGTAGACCATCGTCTCCGGCCCGCCGCCGTGCTGTCCGAGCGCCAGTCCAACCCACCCCGCCGGTTCGATCGCGCCGAACGCCGCATCCGCCAGCGAGAGATCGCCCCGCGAAAGCTCACCGCGCAGCAACACCAGCGGGCCCCACTGCGGCGCGCTCAGTCCGATTGCGATCAGGGCGCTCCCAATCAGGCGCAAACCCAGGTGGAACGCCTCGCGTCGTTCCCGCAGCAGACCGCGCGTAACCGCCAGCCAAGCCGCGTACGCCGCCGCCGTTACAAAGACGTAGGCGCTCAGGCGCACGTCGGCCAGAAAGCACAGCGCCGCCGCCAGCCCCAACGCAATCGCGTCCCGCGCGCTCGCATCCCGGCGAACACAGCGCCACACACCCCACAGCACCCAGGGAAACCACGCCGCCGCGTACAGCAAATCGAGGTGCCCCGCGCCAAGCGCCGCCACCAGCCGGGGCGCAAGCGGATATGCCAGCCCAAACAACGCAGCGCACCCCGCGCGCAGGCCGGTCGCCCTGCCCCACGTCCACGCGCCCACGCCCGCCAACGCCAGATGCAGCACGGCGAGCGTGTTGAGATGCAGCGCCGGGGGAAGCGCCAGCACCAGCCACTGCGGCGGATACCAGACTTTGTTGAGCGGATTCGCGGCGAAGGGCTGCCCGCCCATCAGCAGGGGACACCAGAGAGGAAACGCGCCATCCTCAAGCACGGAGCGGCGCAAAAACAGCGCGGACGGCCAGTGACTGGTCGCCGCGTCGGAAAAGAGAGCGCCCGGCTGGAAGGGCAAGCCATCGGGGTCGAAGCCGGTCAGCGCCAGAAGCACGCCCAGCGTCACCGCCAGCGCCACCCCAAACCAGCGCCCGGCCGGTTCAGGGGCGAATGTAGACGGTGACATCCCCAAACGTTTCCCGCAACGTGCTCGCCGGAAGGGTGTCCACGCAGGGCGAAGCATTCCCCTGCTCGCCCGCGAGCGCCTGCTCCTGCGGACCCCAGAAGATATAGCGGACGTAGAACGGCACGGCATCGCTGACCAGCGTGGCGCAGTCCTCGCCGCGATACCACGCTTTCACCTGCCGCAAGCGCTCGCCGGCGGGCACAGTCTCATACTCGTGCCCGTACACGACGCGCGCCGGGGTGTACGCCGGGATCCAGGCGCTGATCGTGGGCGCAGCCAGCGCGACGGCGTCCCGGTCGCCGCGCTGTTCCAGCCAGTGGAACGCGTCGGCGTAATCCGACTCGACCAGCAGCCCGTTCTCCAGGCCGCTTTCAGGGCTGGCGCTCACGCCAAACAACGGGATCGCGAGGTTGAGCAGGTTCGTCGGCAGTAAGAGCACCAGCAAGGTCACGAATGCGGGCGTGCGCCAGCGTTTCGGCACTTTGAAAAACCAGAAATCTTCAAGCGAGCGCACCGCGAAAAACACCAGCGGGATAATCAGCCCGACCGACAGCCGACGCTGCAGATTGAACGGCGCGTAGAGCAGCAACACATTGAGCACGAACCACAACAGCATGAACTGGTCGCCATCGCGCTCAAAACGGCGCACCGCCCGAACCAGCCCCGGCAGCGCCACAATCAATAGCATCCCATAGCCGAAGATGTAGAGGTGCGGCGCGGGAGACGGCGTCAGGTTCTGCTCGTTGAACGCCGCCATCACGTCGTTGAAGCGAAACACCGCGCCGTAGTACACCGCGAACGGCACGGCCGGAAGCCACAGCATCGACGACCAGCGGAGCTCATGTGAGGGGATGCGACGCGTCAGGTAGGCGCGCACCAGCAGATACGCCACCAGCGCAGCCCCGATCGGCACCAGCGCGAACGGCTGGATCAGCGCCAGCACCATCGACAGCACCATCACCTGCAGGCCGCCGTTGTCGGCGGTCGGCTCCGCTGTGAAACCGCGCCGGAACGCCTCAAGAAAAGTCGAGGTAATCAGCGCCAGACACGCGATCGCCAGCGGAAAGTGCGGGTTGGCGAACGACGAGAAGAACGGGAAGGCTTCAGGCGTGTTGAGGTCGATCGCAAGCTGGTCGGGGTCGATCAGCAGCAACAGCCAGCCCAACCCCGACCCGAACGCGATCAGGATGAAGAACAGGCGTCGCGGGCGTAGCCTCACCCAGACCGTCGCGCCAAGCTGGTACAGCGCGATGTACATGAACAGGCTGGTCGCCACGCGCGCCAGGTGGAACACCAGCACGCTCGACAGGCCGGTCAGGCGGGCGGCGTGCCCCAGCATCAGGTAAAAGACGTGGAACCCGGCGGGGTTGTGCCTCTCGGGCGTGTGACGTAGCTCGAACAGCCAGGCGCCGTTGCGCCCTTGCTCGATCTTGGAGAGATACGTCGCCCCGTCTTTCGGATTGGCGAGCATCCCCATGAACTGCCAGTCGTCTTCAGCGTGATTGCTCGCCAGGGCCCAGGCGTAGGGGAGCAGCGTCAGCGTCACGAGGATACCACTGATCAGGATCACCCAACGCCATTCGGCCGCGGAGATATCGACGGAGCGGAGCGTCTGCATGGGAACGTCCTCGTTCAGTGTAGCAGGCGGCGCAGGCCCAGTCGGAAACCGGTTGTTGCGCGAATCTGGCGTGTAGTATAATGCGCCATGCCGGTTTACACCTTAATCCACGTTAATCGAAGGTTCATTTTACATCGACCTGCGGGCCGCGCCAGTCAGATGAGGGAGCCATGAACCCGTCCCACACGCTGTATCGCATCCAAAGTGTCGACCTGAAGCTGCACGCCCACCGTCAGCGCGCCAAAGCGATCGATGCCGAGCTCGCCAGCGACGAAGCGATCCAGCAGGCGTTACAGGCCAAGAAAGCCATTGAGAAACGGCTCCGCCCCGAAGAGGCGCGCGCCAACGACCTCAATCTAGAATTGCAAACTATCGCTACCCAACGCAAGCAATTTTCGTCCCAGCTCTACAGCGGCGCCATCAGCAACCCGAAAGAGTTGCAGGATATCGAACACAAGATCGAGGAACTCACCCGGCGACAGAGCGAGCTTGAAACCACGCTGCTCGAAACGATGATGGTCGTGGACGACCTCAAGGCGCAGCTTGAAGCCGCCTCCGCGACATTGGCCGAAGTCGAAGCGGCGCGCGCCTCGGAACTCGGCGCCCTGCTCGAGGAGCGCCAGCAGATCCGCACCGAGATCCGCCAGCTCAAGGCGCAGCGCGAGAAGCTTGTCGCGGGAACGGACGCCGAAGCGATGGTGCTGTATGATGAGATGTGGCGCGCTAAGCAGGGGCGCCCGGTCGCCATTATGGAAGGCGATCGCTGCAAGCATTGTGGCGTTAGCCAGACTGAAGTGGTGGCGCAACGCGTCCGCCGTGGGCAGGAGATCGTGTTCTGCACCAACTGCGGACGCATTTTGATTACGCACTGAAAAGGGTGCAGCTATGAACCTCGAACCGCTGTCTTTTGCGCTGGGGATTCTGGTAGTTGCGGCGCTGATCGGCGCGGCGTGGATGGGCCGGTCGTGGATCGGCCGCATGCGCGCCTCGACCCGCTCGCAGCTTGAAGGCACGCGGCGCTTCCTGGGGCGCAGCGCGGACGCCCGCTATGCGCGCGAGGTCGCCCGGCTGGCACAGAAGGCACACCTGGCGGGGGGAATGGCCCGGCTGACCGACATCCTGGTAGAACCGCGCCTGCTGCCGGGTCCGCAACCCGTCACGCCAACCGAAACGGGCGTTGCGACCAGCGTCTTCGACGTGATCCCGATGTTCCACGACCTGCCGCAGTGCTACGCGCCATACAACATCGAAACCTTCCCGCTGACCGATCTCGGCGCGGGAGACCGGCAGATCGCGATCCTTGGCCTAAGCGGTGCTGGTAAAAGCACCACGCTCGCCGCGCTGGCGCTGCTGGCGTTGGGCGAACTCGAAATCGAGTCGCTGCACGACCTGTCTGAGCAGGCGATCTTCGAGGAAGAACGCTACCTGTCGGACCAGGAGCGCGCCGAACGCGTCCGCGAGCGGGAGCGGATCCAGGCGCGCGCGCTCGACAAGCTGCTTGACGTCCACAAGCAACGCCCGGCACAAGACGCGCCACAAGCCGAAGAAGACGAGGAGCGCCTACCCCCTCTGGCGATCGCGGGGCTGCTGCCGGTGTTGGTCCACCTGCGCGATCTTGACCTGACGCCGGGCAAGTTCGGCAAGAACGGCGCCGACCCCGCCGAGCCGCTGGTCGAAGCCATGCAGCGGCGGGTTAGCGCGGTGGTCGCTCCGGTGGTGGGCACCGTGATCTACAAGGCGCTGGACGCCGGGAACGCGCTGGTGCTGCTCGACGGCTACGACGAGCTTTCCCCCGCCGAGCGCGACCAGTATTTCCACTGGCTGCGCGCGCTGCGCGAAGTGTACGGGCGGAACCTGATGGTGATCACCGGTCCGCCGACCGGCTACGCGCCACTCGAATCAATTGGTTTCACGCCGACCTTCCTGCGCCCGTGGCAGGACAGTGACTTCGACACGCTGGTCGAGCGGTGGACAAGTGTCTGGCGGGAACAGCGCGGCGCGGCGCTCGATGATCAGACCGTGCGGCGGCTGACCATCGACAACCGGGGACGCACGCCGCTCGACGTGACGCTCAAGATACTGGCGGCGCTGCACGGTGACGCCCGCAAGCCCGGCCGCCCGGGGTGGTACGACGCCTTTATTACGCGGCGGCTGTCCACCGCGAACCATCGCGCGGCGCTGCCCACGCTGGCAGCTCGCGCGTTGGAGTGCGGCGGCACGCTCACCGTGGAACAGGCCGCCGAAGCGCTGACCGGCGAGGGCGGCAAGCCTGCCTTTGCTGCGGACGCCGTGCTCGATGGGCTGGTGAAGGATGGGCTGGCGCAGCGCCTTCCCGGCGGGCGATATTGCTTCACGCACCCGCAGATCGCCGCTTATCTGGCCGGGGAAGTGCTCATCAGTCTGAGGGCCGAAGGCGCCGCGCAGCACGCAACCGATCCTGCGTGGTCAGACGCGTTCGCTTTCGCCGCGGCCGAGTTGAACATGGTCCCGATCGTGTACCGGCAGCTTAGCAACGCGCCGGACCTGCTCTACAGCAATCTCTTCGACCTCGTGCGCTGGATGCCGGACGCGCCGCCCGACGCCCCGTGGCGTGGGGACCTGTTCAAGCGGCTGGCGGCGGCGCTCGCCGCGCCGGAGCAGTATCCGCCGCTGCGGGAGCGCGCATTGGCGGCGCTGGTCGCCTCGCGGGACCGGAACGTGTTGTTCATTCTGCGGCAGGCGCTTCGCAGCACAGACCCGCATATCCGCCAGCTTGCATGCGTGGGCCTGGGCGCGCTCGGCGACAGCGAAGCACTGCGCGACCTGGAGCCAATGCTCGGCGACGCGGATCCGTCTGTGCAGCGCGCGGCAGGGCTGGCGCTCGGCGCGATCGGCACGGAGCGCGCGCTGGAAATCATGGTTCAGGGGTTGCTCGAAGGCTCCGACGAGCTACGCCGCGCCGTTGCCGAGGCGCTGGCTGCGATCCCGGATGGCGGGCACGCGATCCTGCGGGACGGAATCCGCGCCGACGATATCATGATCCGCCGCGCGACCGTCTACGGGCTGAGCCGCATCCGCGCATCGTGGGCGCTGGTCGCGCTCTACCGCGCGATGATGGAAGACGAACAGTGGTACGTGCGTACGGCAGCGGAAGAAGCATTCATGGCGGCGCGCACACCGGAGCACGAGGGGCCGCACGCACACCCTGAGGCCGACGCACTGACGTGGCTGATCCAGTGGGCGGCGGAGCGCGGCGAGGGCGTGCCGAAGGGGCAGAACGCGCGGCAGGTGCTGATCCGCGCGCTGCAAGAGGGCGGCACGTTCGACAAGGTGATGGCGGCGACCACCCTCGGGCGGATGGGGCACGTTCACGCGCTCAAGCCGCTCTACGCTGCGTTACGGGATCGCAATCCGGACGTGCGGGCGGCAGCGTTCAATGCGCTGGCGGAGATCCAGCTTCGCACCGCGCGGCCGCTGCCGAGCGTGCCATAAGCGGCGCAAAGTGCGGTGTCACTCGAGGAATTTGCATACGGGCGATCTAGATATCGCCCGTTGCGCTCAAGAGACATAAGGGCGGCGTGCGTAGCAACACGTCGCTTTAGTCTTCCGGCGGCGCGACCATCCCCAGCGCGGCG
>Ga0134095_1001251_pt1 | contig 18435 bp, 13 predicted proteins | sample 6_2taG_FD_94449 | JGI IMG/M metagenome (GOLD analysis project Ga0134095, IMG submission 94449) | Switchgrass degrading microbial communities from high solid loading bioreactors in New Hampshire, USA - 6_20_20_110_A2 metaG | ecosystem: Engineered > Bioreactor > Semi-continuous > Anaerobic >... | reverse complement strand
CTCGCCAAACACGTCCGCGGGCATGCAGTACGAGCAGCGGAAATTGCAGCGGTCGGTAACCGAGATTCGAAGGTCGCGGAACGGGCGGTTGAGTTGGTCGGTGAGCGTCATGATCTCCGCGCAAGGTTTTACAATGTGAATGGGTGAATTGGATTATACCGTATCACCACCACCCACCGAAACCACGCAAGAACAGCGCCGGGTGAGGTTCCCGGCGCCGCAAGACCTGACGTCTGTCGCGTGCTGATCACGGTTGCGCCGCGACCGCCAGCCCGCCGATCACCTGCTCGGTGAACGCGTCGGTGCTCAGCGCAGCGCTTCGGTCGGATGCAATGTCCGCAGTGCGCGCGCCGTCCGCCAGCGCCGCTTCGACCGCCTGCTCGACCGCGCGCGCCTCGGCGTCCAGGCCCAGGCTGTGCCGCAGCAGGAGCGCCGCGCTCAGGATCGTGCCGGTCGGGTTGGCGATGCCCTGCCCCGCGATGTCCGGCGCGGAGCCGTGGATCGGCTCGTAGACGCCGAACGTCCCCTCGCCGAGCGACGCGGACGGCAACATGCCGAGCGACCCGGCCAGCACCGACGCCTCGTCGCTGAGGATGTCGCCGAACATGTTGCCCGCCAGCACTACGTCGAACCGGGCTGGATTGCGCAACAGGTGCATCGCCGCCGCGTCGACCAGCACATGCTCTAGCGTGACGTCGGGGTACTCGCGCGCGACCTCGTCCACAGTCCGCCGCCAGAGCCGCATTGACGCCAGCACGTTCGCCTTGTCGATCGACGCAACGCGCCCGCGCCGGTTTCGCGCCGCCTCAAACGCGACGCGCGCCACCCGGCGCACCTGCTCGACCGTGTAGAGCATCGTGTCCCACGCGGAGTCGCCTTCGCCCTGCTCCTGGCGCGGCCCGAAGTAGATTCCGCTCGTCAGCTCGCGCACGAACAGAATGTCCACGCCGCGCAGCAGATCCGCGCGCAGCGGAGCGTATTCGGCCAGCGCAGGATACGCCTTGACCGGGCGCAGGTTCGCGAACAGGTCGAAGTGCTGGCGCAGGCGGAGAAGCCCCTGCTCCGGGCGGACCGGCGCAGATGGGTCTGACCACTTCGGCCCGCCGACCGCACCGAGCAGCACGGCGTCCGCCTGCTCGCAGGCGCGCAGCGTTTCGTCTGGCAGCGGATTGCCCGTCGCGTCGATCGCGCAGCCGCCCATCAACGCCTCGTGAAAAGTGAAGGTGTGCCCCCACCGCCCGGCGACCGCTTCCAGCACGCGAACCGCCGCCGCAGTGACTTCCGGTCCGACGCCGTCTCCCGGCAGGGTGACAATGGTTGCTTGCATTGTATTCGCTCGATTCGTGCTACACGCTCGCTTCTATGCGAGCAAAAGACCATATTCGACGCTGTCGGCCAGCGCCAGCCAGCTTGCCTCGATGATGTTGGCGCTCGCCCCGACGGTGCTCCAACGCTGCGTGCCGTTTTGCGTGTCGATCAGCACGCGGGTCGTGGCGGCGGTGCCGTTCTGCCCGTCGAGAATACGGACCTTGTAATCCGCCAGTTGGAACGCCGAAAGCTGCGGATATACCGGCGTCAGCGCCTTGCGCAGCGCGCGGTCCAGCGCGTCGACCGGGCCGTTCCCTTCGGCGACGGTGTGCAGTTCCTCGCCATGCACCGCGACCTTGACGGTCGCTTCGGCGAACAGGCCGCGCCCGCGCCGGTTCTCGACCACCACCATGAAATCGACCAACTCGAACGGCGGCGAGTAGTCCGGTTTCTGCCGCGCCATCAACATCGCCACCGACGCTTCCGCGCCCTCGAACACAAAGCCGCGATTCTCGAGCGCCTTGATCTGCTCTAAAACTCTGCGTGCCTCAGCGGTATCCAGGTTCAGCCCGTATTCCTCGGCCTTGCTGAGCATGTTGCCACGCCCGCTGAGGTCCGACACCAGGATGCGCATCTCGTTGCCGACCAGCGCCGGATCGATGTGCTGATAGCTGTCGATGTTGCGGCGGATCGCGGCGACGTGCATCCCGCCCTTGTGCGCGAAGGCGCTCTTGCCGACGTACGCCGCCTGGTTGTTGGGCGCCATATTCGCGATCTCCGCGACCGTATGCGACACTCGCGACAGGTGACGGAGCGCCCCATCCGGCAAGCAGCGATAGCCCATTTTCAGCTCAAGATCGGGCACAATCGAGCACAGGTTCGCGTTGCCGCAACGCTCGCCGTAGCCGTTAATCGTCCCCTGCACGTGGACCGCACCCGCGCGCACGGCGGCGAGCGTGTTGGCAACCGCCAGCTCGCTGTCGTTGTGCGTGTGGATGCCGAACCGCACATCCGGGAACGCTTCGCGCATGGTGCGGACCATCTGCTCGATCTCCCACGGCATCGAGCCGCCGTTGGTATCGCACAGCACCACCAGCGACGCGCCGCCCTCGACCGCCGCCTGGATGGTGCGGCAGGCGTAGTCCGCGTCGAGCTTGTAGCCGTCGAAGAAGTGCTCCGCGTCGTAGATCACCTCGCGGCCGTGCGCGGCCAGAAACGCCAGCGACTCGCGGATCAGGCGCAGGTTTTCTTCGGGTGTGGTGCGCAGCACTTCGGTCACGTGCAGCATCGACGTTTTGCCGACGACCGTCACAACCGGCGTCTCGGCGTCGAGCAAGGCTCGCAGGTTGGCGTCTTCCTCGGCGCGGCTGCCCACGCGGCACGTCATCCCAAAAGCGGCGATCCGCGCGTGCTTGAGGGGCATGTCCTGCACCCGCTGGAAGTAGGTTGCATCCTTTGGGTTGGAGCCGGGCCAGCCGCCCTCGATATACATCACGCCGAGCTCGTCCAGCAGCGCCGTGATGCGCAGTTTATCATCGACCGAGAGCGCGATGTTCTCGCCCTGAGTCCCGTCGCGGAGTGTGGTGTCGTAGACTTCGATCTGGGGAGTAGTCGATTGGGTGGTCATCTGCATCCTCGTTTTTTAGTTAGCGCCAGCGATGAAAAAGGTGGGGCAGGACCACGCCGGAAGGACTGCGGCCGTCCCGCCCCGTGCGGAGCAGGACGGCCTGCTCCGCTAGCGAGTAATCTCAATACCCAGTTCGCGGCGGGTGTACGGAACCAGCCCGCCCGCGTTGATGATCCCCAGCACGAACGGCGGATAGGGGCTCGCCTGATACGTCTTGCCAGTGCGGTGATTCGTGATCGTTCCAGCCGCCAGATCGACGCTCAGCCGGTCGCCCTTTTGCGCGTCGGCGGCTGCCTCGGCGCTTTCCAGGATCGGCAGGCCGATGTTGATCGCGTTACGGAAGAAGATCCGCGCGAACGACTCCGCGATGATGCACGACACGCCCGCGCCCTTGATGGCGATCGGCGCGTGCTCGCGGCTCGACCCGCAGCCAAAGTTCCGCCCGCCGACGATGATGTCGCCCGGCTCTACCTGACTCGCAAACGCCTGATCGATGTCTTCCATGCAGTGCGCGGCGAGTGTCTTCGGATCGGTCGTCACCAGATAGCGTGCCGGGATGATCACGTCCGTGTCGATGTTGTCGCCGTATTTCCAGACTTTGCCTTCGAGCTTCATCCGTCTGCCCTCTCGCTACAGCTCGGCCGGGTGCGCCAGCCGCCCCATGATCGCGCTCGCCGCTGCGATCGCCGGATTCGCCAGATATACGCGCGCGTCGCGGTGCCCCATTCGCCCGCGGAAGTTGCGGTTGCTGGTGCTGACGCAGACCTCGTCCGCCGCCAGCACGCCCATGTGCCCGCCCAGGCACGGCCCGCACGTGCTGGTGCTGACCGCTGCGCCTGCCATCGTGAACAGCTCCAGCCAACCCTGGCGCAGCATGTCCAGGTACACCGCCTGCGAGCCGGGGATGATCATTACGCGCACGTCCGGGTGAAACTCGCGCCCGCTCCGCTGCAGGATGTCCGCCACGATCGCCATGTCCTCAAAGCGGCCGTTGGTGCAGCTTCCAATGAAGACCTGATCGACCTTCTCCGGCTTGACCTGGCTGATGGGGTGGACGTTGTCAGGCGAGTACGGGCACGCGACCTGCGGCTCCATTTCCGAGAGGTCGAACTCGTGCACAGAGACATAGTTCGCGTCATCGTCGGCTTCAAACGGCGTGTAGGGGCGCGTGGCGCGCGCCTCGACGTACTCCCGCGTCACGTCGTCGAACGGGATGAAGCCGCACTTGCCGCCTGCTTCGATCACCATGTTGGTCATCGTGAAGCGCTCGGACATGTTCAGCGCGGCGACGCCAGGCCCGGTGAACTCCATCGACCGATAGAGCGCGCCGTCCACCGTGATCTCGCCGATCGTGCGCAAGATCATGTCTTTGCTGTAGACGTACTCTTGCCGCTCGCCGTAGTAGACGAACTTCATCGTCTCCGGCACCTTGAGCCACGTCTTGCCGGTCGCCATCGCAAAGCCGATATCGGTCGAGCCCATGCCGGTCGCGAACGCGCCCACCGCGCCATACGTACAGGTGTGGCTGTCTCCACCGACGACCAGATCGCCCGGCAGCACCAGCCCGCGCTCTGGCAGAACGACGTGCTCGATCCCGGCGCGGCCCACCTGGAAGCGGTGGTCCAGCACCTGCGCCTCGGCAAAGCGGGTGAGCGTGCGCGTCTGCTCGGCGCTCTTGATGTCTTTATTCGGCGCGAAGTGGCTTGGAACCAGCATCACGCGGTTGCGGTCGAAGACCTCTCCGACGCCGATCGCGTTGAACGATTCGATTGCGATAGGCGCGGTAACGTCGTTCGCCATGACCACATCAACGCTGACGGTAACCAGATCGCCTGCCGAGACGTCGGCTGCGCCGTCTACGTTGTGTGCTCCGATGATCTTCTCGGCTAATGTTTTCCCCATGTCCTTCTCCTGATTGTGCGTGCGTCGTCAGGCGACGGGCGCCTGCATTTGGATGGTCGAGGAGTCGCCTTCGGGCGCGCGGTCCGCAAAACCGGTATAGGCCAGCATCCGGTTGAGCGCCGCCAGATACGCCTTCGCGCTGGCGACGATGATGTCGGTATCGGCGCCGTGCCCGCCGAAGGTCCGCTTCCCGTTCTCGTCGCGGCGGATGCGCACTGTCACCTCGCCCATCGCGTCGATCCCCTCGGTGATCGCGCTGACACGGTATTCCACTAACGTCGCGGGCGCGGCGACGATCGCGTCGATCGCCTGATACGCCGCATCTACCGGGCCGGTCCCGATCGCCGCGCGAACGTACACCTGGCCATCCGGACCGCGCAGCTTGATCGTGGCGGTCGGCATCCCCGGCTGCCCACACGCGACCTGGATCCCCTCAAGCGTGAAGAGCTCTTCGGGGCCGTAGAACTCGTCGTTGATCAGCGCTTCGATGTCCGCGTCGGTGACGGTCTTCTTCTTGTCCGCCAGCGCCTTGAACCGCTCGAACGCCTGATTCAGATCTTCCTCGCCTAGCTCGTAACCCAGCTCGGATAGCCGCACGCGGAACGCATGCCGCCCGCTGTGCTTGCCGAGCACCAGGCTGCTCTGCGTCAGGCCCACCGTCTCCGGCGTCATGATCTCATAGGTCGCATGGTGCTTGAGCATCCCGTCCTGGTGGATGCCCGCCTCGTGGCTGAACGCGTTGGCGCCGACGATCGCCTTGTTCGGCTGGACCGGCAGCCCGGTGAAGTTGCTCACCATGCGGCTGGTGCGCGTGAGCTGCGTCGTGTCGATCCCGGTGTCGAGCCGGTAGACCTGCGGGCGCGTCCGCAGCGCCATAACCACTTCTTCGAGCGAGGTGTTGCCCGCGCGCTCTCCGATTCCGTTGATCGTCACTTCGGCCTGCCGCGCGCCCGCCATCAGCCCGGCGAGCGTGTTAGCCGTTGCCATGCCAAGGTCGTCGTGGCAGTGGACCGACCAGATCACGCGGTCGCCGCCAACCGTCTCGGTGATCAGTTTGCGCATCAGCTCGGAATACTCGGCGGGCGTGATGTAGCCGACTGTATCCGGGATATTGAGTGTCGTCGCGCCCGCCTCGACCGCCACGCTCAGCACCTCGACCAAAAAGTCGGGATCAGAGCGGCACGCATCTTCCGGCGAGAACTCAACGTCCGCGCACAGCGAGCGCGCGTAGGCGACCATCTCGCGCACGCGCTCGATCACCTGCTCGCGCGTCATGCGGAGCTTGTGCTCCATGTGGATGTCGGACGTAGCGAGGAACGTGTGAATACGCGGCTTGGCCGCCCCCTGAACGGCTTCCCACGCCTTGTCGATGTCGTTCTTGGTGGCGCGCGCCAGCCCGCAGATCACCGGGCCGTCGGGCGTGCCAACTTCATGGGCGATCCGCCGCACGCCTTCCAGGTCGTCCGGTGACGCTGCCGGAAAGCCTGCCTCGATGATGTCTACACCCAGCCGCGCAAGCTGCCGTGCGATGTCGATTTTCTCGGCGCTGGTCAGGCTGGCGCCGGGCGACTGCTCACCATCTCGCAGGGTGGTGTCGAAAATCCAAACTCGGTCCGTCTGAACCCCAGGCTCGTCCATTGTTGATGTGCCCTTTCCTTGTATGAACTCCGCACTCCGTTGAAACGCCGGGTAAGATCATCCTGGTCGCTCAGGGCACCAAGCCCATCCTCGGACATTCGATCACCCCCTTTCCTCGTTTGTGTGCGGCCCGCGACTACGCATCGACGGGCACCTTCTTCGCGTTCAGGAACGGCATCATCTCGCGCAGTTCGGCGCCTACCTGCTCGATCATCAACTCGCGCTCGCGCCGGCGAGCTTCGTTGAACCACGGGCGCCCGGCCTCGTTCTCCGCGATCCACTTGCGGGCGTAGGTCCCGTCCTGGATCTCGGTCAGCATGCGATACATCTCGCCCTTTGTTTCTTCGGTGATCAGCCGCTCGCCGCCGGTATAACCGCCGTGTTCGGCCGTGTCCGAGACGGAGTACCACATATAGTTCATGCCGCCCTGGTACATCAGGTCGACGATCAGCTTCAGCTCGTGCAGCACTTCGAAATACGCGATCTCCGGCTGATAACCGGCCTTGACCAGCGTCTCGAAGCCCGCCTTGACCAGCGCGGTCACACCGCCGCACAGAACGGCCTGCTCCCCGAAAAGGTCCGTCTCGGTTTCCTCGGCGAACGTGGTCTGGATCACACCGGCGCGCGTGCAGCCGAGCGCCCGCGCATACGCCAGCGCATTGGCGAGCGCCTGCCCGCTGGCGTCTTGCTCCACCGCGACGAGCGCAGGTGTCCCGGCGCCCTCGACGTACAGCTCGCGGACGCGATGGCCCGGCGCCTTGGGCGCGACCATGCTCACATCGACGTCGGCGGGCGGCTGGATGAGGCCGAAGCGGATGTTGAACCCGTGCGCGAACATCAGCGTGTCGCCCGGCTTGAGGTTCGGCGCGATGCTCTCGGCGTAGACCTGCGCCTGGCGCGTGTCTGGAATAAGCACCATGATCACGTCCGCCTGCGCCGCCGCGTCGCTGACGGTGGCAACGGTCAGGCCGTCGGCTTCCGCCTGTGCCCACGACCGGCTGCCCTCGTACAGCCCCACAACCACATTCACGCCGCTATCCCGCAGGTTGAGGGCGTGGGCGTGCCCCTGGCTGCCATATCCGATCACCGCGACGGTCTTCCCATCAAGCTGGCGCAGGTCCGCGTCTTTGTCATAGTAGAGTGTTGCCACAGAAGGGTCTCCCTCTATCAAGCGCCCCACCCTCACGGCGTAGGCGCAACCAATTACTAGAGTGTTAGATTACGCTCGCACGATGCCCATTTGCGACGGTACGGCGCGGCGTGTAATCGTCCGGTGCGAAAACCTTATCCCCGCGCGCCATCGAGACGACGCCAGTGCGAACCATCTCCAGAATCCCCAGCGGGCGCAGCATCTCGACCATGCTGTTGATCTTTTCCTCGTCGCCCGTCACCTCGACGATCAGCGCCTCGCTACTGGTATCGACGATGTGCGCGCGGAAGATGTCGCAAAGCTGGATCACCTGGCCGCGCGTGTCGGCGTCCACGCGCACCTTGATCAGCGCGAGGTCGCGACTGACGTTCGGCACGCTTGTGATGTTTTCGACCTTGATCACGTTCACCAGCTTGTACAGGTGCTGCGCGACCTGGTCGGCTCCGGCATCCACGACAATCGTCATGCGCGAGATGTCTTCCGACTGCGTGCGCCCAACCGTCAGGCTGTCGATGTTGAAATTACGCCGCCGGAACAGGCTCGCCACCCGGTTCAGCACGCCGGGTTTGTTTTCGACCAGCGCGACGAGCGTTTGTTTGCTTGCCATCTTTGTCCTCACTTTGCTTCGATCGGGCGGCGGATCATGTTGTGCAGATCGGCCCCGGCCGGAACCATCGGATACACGATGTCGTGCTTTTCCACGACGAAATCGATCAGCACCGGGCCGTCGTTGATGCTCGCGGCCCACTCGATGGTCGGGATCACGTCCTGCCGCCGGGTGACGCGCCGTGCCGGGATGCCATACGCCTCGGCCAGCTTCACGAAGTCCGGGTTGTGCATCGGCGTGGCGTTGTAGCGTTCCTCGTAGAAGAACTCCTGCCACTGGCGAACCATCCCCAGATAGCCGTTGTTGATGATCGCGATCTTGACCGGCACGCGTTCCTGCGCGGCAGTGCCCAGCTCGGTCATCGTCATCTGGAAGCCGCCGTCACCCACGATCGCCCAGACGTTGTTGCTTTTCAGCCCCATCTGCGCGCCGATCGCGGCGGGCAGGCCAAAGCCCATCGTCCCAAGCCCGCCAGACGTGATCAGCGTGTACGGGCGCTCGTGCGGGTAATACTGCGCTTCCCACATCTGGTGCTGGCCGACGTCGGTCACAATCACAGCGTCGCCGCGCGTGGCTTCCCACATATCGCGGATGACGTGTGCCGCGAACAACCGCTCGCCCGAATCCCAGTGGATGATGTCGCGCTCGTCGCCGTCTTCCATCCAATCGCGGATCTGCGCCCACCACTCGCGATGCTCCTGCGGTTCGACAAGCGGGTTCAACTGCTGAAGCACCGTCCGCAGGTCGCCCACGATCGGCACGTCGACGCGCACGTTCTTGTGAATTTCGGACGGGTCGATCTCGATGTGGATCTTCTTCGCGTGCGGCGCGTAGGTCTTCAGGTTGCCAGTCACGCGATCGTCAAAGCGCATCCCGAAGGCGAGCAGCAGGTCGGCGTTCTGGATCGCGAGGTTGGCATGGCCCGTGCCGTGCATCCCCATCATGCCCAGAGACAGCGGGTGCGTTTCCGGCACGCCCCCCTTGCCGAGCAGCGTCAGGGCGATCGGGGTCTGCGTCTTCTCGGCGTATTCGAGGACCTCCCGCGAGGCGCCCGACATGATCACGCCATGCCCCGCCAGGATGACCGGGCGCTCCGCCTTCCGGATCAGCTCCAGCGCGGCGCGCAGGTCTTCTTCCCGCGCAGCGCGCGGCGGCCGGTAGCCGGGCATCGACGGCTCCTCTTCGGGATACTCGAACTCGGTGACGGCGTTCTGCACGTCTTTCGGCACGTCCACCAACACGGGGCCGGGGCGGCCGGTCCGCGCGATGTGGAACGCCTCTTTGATGGTGTACGCCAGCTCCTCGACCGAGTAGACGAGGTAATTGTGCTTGGTGACGGGAAGCGTCACGCCGGTGACGTCCGTCTCCTGAAAAGCGTCCGTGCCAATCGCGCTCGTCGGGACCTGCCCGGTGATGCACACAATCGGCGACGAGTCGAGCATGGCGGTGGCGATTCCGGTGACGAGGTTCGTCGCGCCGGGGCCAGAGGTCGCGATCGCCACGCCGACCCGCCCGGTCGCGCGAGCGTAGCCGTCGGCCATATGTGCGGCGCCCTGCTCGTGGCGTACCAGCACATGGCGGAGCTGCGGATATTTCGTCATGGCGTCGTAGGTCGGCAGAATCGCGCCGCCCGGATAGCCAAACATCACCTCGACGCCTTCCCGCAGCAGACACTCAAGAATGATCTCTGCGCCGGTCAGTTTCACGGTAGGTGCTCCTCTCCTCACGCTGCGAACGAGATTAATGACCGAAGCTGCGCGCGATGCCGTAGCTGACGCTCGTCTCGCGCACTGGCGTCAGCCAGTGGAATTTGTCGGGCAGATGCCCGCTGGTGATGCCAAAGAACTGGTCCTGAAGCTGCTTCGTGACCGGGCCGCGCTCGCCCTTGCCAACCGGCAAACGGTCCACCGAACGCACCGGCGTGATCTCCGCCGCCGTGCCGGTCAGGAACATCTCGTCGGCGATGTACAGCATTTCGCGGGCGATCGGTTGCTGGCGGACCTCATAGCCGAGTGCTTCGGCGAGCGTGATCACACATTGGCGGGTGATCCCGGCCAGGATTGAGGACGAGGTCGGCGGCGTGTAAATCACATTGTTGTGCACCAGAAAAACATTCTCGCCCGCGCCCTCGGCCAGATAGCCGGTCACGTCGAGTGCGATCCCTTCGTGATAGCCGTTGTCCTTCGCTTCCATCGTGATCAACTGGCTGCCGATGTACTGCCCGCCGATCTTCGCCATCGCCGGAAGCGTATCGGGCGCCATCCGCCGCCACGAGCTAACCATCACGTCGATGCCCTGCTCAATCGCGTCCGCGCCGAGGTAGCGTCCCCAGTCCAGTGTGAAGATAACGACCTCGGATGGGCACCGGCGGCCATCCACGCCCAAAACCTCGCTGCCCCGAAAAACCAGCGGGCGGATGTAGCAGCTTTCGTGCCGGTTGCGGTCAACCGTCTCGACAATGGCGCGGTGAATAGCTTCGTGCGTGTAACCCAGGGGGATGCGCGCGATCTTGCACGAGTCAAATAGGCGCCGTACGTGCGCGTCCAGGCAGAAGATCGCCGGGCCGTCGGGCGTGGCATACGCGCGGATGCCCTCAAATACGCTGGAGCCGTAGTGCAGCGCGTGAGCCGTTACGTGCACCGTCGCGTCTTCCCAGCGGACCCACTCGCCGTTGTACCACATCCACTCCGATTTCTGCTCGCTCAAACTCATCTTCTCCACTCCTTCACGAAAGGTATCCGCGCGCCGCAGCCAGCCCGCTTAATCGAGAAAAACCGCCCCGGTGCTGGCGCTGCTGACCAGCCGGGCATAGCGCCGCAACCAGCGGCTTTCGATCTGCGGCTCGTACGGGGGGAGCGCCGCCAGCCGCCGCTCGACTTCGGCCGGGTCGACCAGCAGATCGAGCGTCCGACGATCCAGGTCGATCGCGATCGGGTCGCCATTCTGCACGGCGGCGATCGGTCCGCGCGCCGCTGCTTCCGGGCTGACGTGCCCGATGGACACGCCGCGACTGCCGCCGGAAAAGCGCCCGTCCGTAACCAGCGCGACCGACTCGCCCAGCCCCATCCCTTGAAGCTGCGCAGTCGGACCCAGCATCTCCTGCATCCCCGGCCCGCCGCGCGGCCCCTCGTACCGGATCACGACCACGTCGCCCGGCTGCACTTCGCGGTTGAGAATGCCGTACGACGCCGCTTCCTCGCTCTCGTAGACCCGCGCTGGACCGGTGTGTTGGCGCAGCGCCGGGGGGACCGCGCCGATCTTGATCACCGCGCCGTCGGGCGCCAGCGAGCCGAACAACACCGCCAGGCCGCCATGAGGGCTGTGCGGGTTTTCCAGGCGGCGGATCACCGCGTCGTCGCAGATCTCGGCATCGGCGATGTTCTCGCCCAGCGTGCACCCGGTGACAGTCAGACGGTCGAGGTGGAGCGTGTTCCCGCCGCGCGCAATCTCCCGCAGAATGGCCGGGACGCCGCCTGCACGGTGCACGTCTTCCATATGCCACTGTGACGCCGGGCTGACTTTGCACAGGTGCGGCACACGCGCGGCGACTTCGTTCAACCGCTCCAGCGGGTAGTCGATCCCCGCTTCGTATGCGAGCGCCAGCGTGTGCAGGACGGTGTTCGTGCTGCCGCCCATCGCCATGTCGAGCGCGAAGGCGTCATCGATCGCTTCGGCGGTAACAATACGGCGCGCCGTCAGGTTCTGCTCGATCAGAACCATGATCTGGCGCGCCGCCTGCTTCGCAAGGGCGATCCGCTCGGGCGTCTGGGCCAGCGCAGAGCCGTTGTATGGCAGGGCCAGTCCCAGCGCCTCGAGCAGACAGTTCATCGAGTTTGCGGTGAACATGCCGGAACACGACCCGCACGATGGGCAGCCGTAGTCTTCCAGCGTCTTGAGCTCGGCCTCGTCGATCTTTCCGGCCTTGTAGGCACCGACGCCCTCAAACACGCTGATCAGGTCGACCGTGCGCCCGTCGGGCGTCTTGCCTGCGGCCATCGGCCCGCCGCTGATGAAGATCGTGGGGATGTCTACCCGCATCGCGCCCATCAGCATCCCGGGCACGATCTTGTCGCAGTTGGGGATGCAGATCATGCCGTCGAAGGCGTGCGCCATGATCATCGTCTCGACCGAGTCCGCGATCAGCTCGCGGCTGGGCAACGAGAAATTCATCCCCACGTGCCCCATCGCGATCCCGTCGTCCACGCCGATCGTGTTGAACTCGAACGGCACGCCGCCCGCCTCGCGCACCGCCTCTTTGACGATGCGGCCAAACTCTTGCAGGTGGACATGCCCCGGGATGATGTCCACATACGAGTTCACAATCGCGATGAACGGCTTGTGCATGTCCTCGTCGCGCACGCCGGTCGCCTTGAGCAGGCTCCGGTGTGGCGCGCGTTCAAACCCCTTTTTGATCCGATCTGACCGCATCATGCGTCCTCTGTTCGCGCCGAAAACCGAAACGAAAAGGGCCTCCCGCTTGTTGGGAGGCCCTCGCCTACTTTCTGACTGATTTGGTTGCTACACCACCGCCTCGGTCCTCCCAACGCCGAAAACCCCGCCAAGAATGACGAGGAGGACGACGATAAGGAGGACGACCAAACGAGACATGCTGGCAAGCACCCTTTGTTGCTTGGCGGTGGGCGACTGCAGATCAGCGCACCACCTGCTCAGAAGTTGTCCTAGACTGTATGCCAAACAGACACGTGCTGTCAAGCAGTTTTACCAAATTCGTGTTTGTGAATTATGACCAAATTAGCGGCAGAACGGGCAGGATACGCGGGATAATTCGCGTCTGTGCAGCCCTCGACGCGCACGCCCCACGGCGCTGCTTCAGCGGCACGCCCGGCTGCACCTCACCGACGGCATTCGAAACACTGAAGAGAGGATACAAACCCCTATGCAGCCCATCACAAAAGCCGTTCTTGCTTACAGCGGCGGACTCGATACTTCCATCATCGTCCCGTGGCTGCGAGAAAATTATCAGTGTGAGGTGGTGTGCTTCTGCGCGGACCTGGGCCAGGCCGAGGAGTTGGAAGGGCTCGAAGAAAAAGCGATCCGCTCCGGCGCCAGCAAGTTGATTGTCCGCGATTTGCAGGAAGAGTTTTTGACAGACTTTGTGTTCCCGACGCTGCAAGCTGGCGCGGTCTACGAGCGCGTGTACCTGCTCGGAACGTCGTTCGCGCGCCCGCTGATCGGCAAGCATCTGGTCGAGATCGCCGAGGCCGAAGGCGCAGACGCGATCGCGCACGGCTGCACCGGCAAGGGGAACGATCAGGTGCGCTTCGAGCTGACCGTCATGGCGCTCAACCCGAAGCTGCAGATTATCGCCCCTTGGCGCGAGTGGGAGATCCGCAGCCGCGAGGACGCGATCGCCTACGCCGAGGCGCACAACGTTCCGGTGACCTCAACGCGCAAGAGTATTTACAGCCGCGACCGCAACATCTTCCACATCAGTCACGAAGGCGGCCCGCTCGAAAACCCGTGGAACGAGCCGGAAGAGTCGATGTTCGTGCTGACGCGCAGCCCGGAGACGGCTCCCGACGAGCCGACCTACGTCGAAATTGAGTTCGAGAAGGGCGTGCCGGTCGCGATCGACGGGCAGCCGCTCGGCCCGGTCGAGTTGATGACGCGCCTCAACCGGCTCGGCGGCATTAACGGCATCGGCCGCGTGGACATGGTCGAAAATCGGCTGGTCGGCATGAAAAGCCGGGGTGTGTACGAGACGCCCGGCGGGACGATCCTGCGGGCCGCGCACCAGGCGCTTGAGAGCCTGTGCCTCGACAAAGAAACGATGCACTACAAAGACATGCTCGCGCTCAAGTACGCCGAGCTCGTCTATAACGGCATGTGGTACACCCGGCTGCGCGAAGCCCTCGACGCGTTCATCCGCGAGACGCAGCAGACCGTCAGCGGGACGGTGCGCCTCAAGCTGTACAAGGGCAACGTGATTGTCGTCGGGCGCAAGAGCCCGTTCAGCCTCTACCGCGAAGATTACGCCTCGTTCGGGCACATGGACGTCTACGATCAGACCGACTCGGCTGGGTTCATCCGCCTGCTCGGCCTGCCGATGAAGGTCGACGCCATGCTCAGCATCGACGGGACCGGCGCCAGCCGCTATCGCCAGCCGGACTACACCCGCTTCAAGCGGGACTAGCGAGGGGGGCTGTAGCGTGCTGTGGGGCGGCGTGTTCTCACAGGCGACGGATGATGCCGTCCGCCGCCTGAACGACAGTCTGCGCTTTGACTGGCGCCTGTACGATGTGGACATTACGGGGAGTCAGGCCTGGGCGCGTGCGCTTGCGGACGCCGGAGTTCTGACGCCCGAAGAGCGCGATCGCATTGTCGACGGGCTGGAGCGCGTGCGCGCGGAGTTCGCCGCGGGCACGTTCTCCGCCGCCCCAGGCGACGAAGACATCCACACCGCCGTAGAGCGTCGCCTGGGCGAGATCGCCGGACCGGTTTCGGGGAAACTGCACACCGGCCGCAGCCGCAACGACCAGGTCGCCACCGATCTGCTGATGTGGCTGTTTGGCGCGGCGCAGACGCTTGGCGAGCATCTCCGCGCGCTGGCTGAGGCGCTGGTTCGCCAGGCGGAGCAGCACACCGAAACGCTGATGCCTGGCTACACGCACTTCCAGCCCGCCCAGCCAGTGACGGCGGCCCACTGGCTGCTCAGCCACTTCTGGGCGCTGGCGCGCGACATCGACCGGCTGGATCGCGCCGCCGAAAGCTGGCGCGCCGAGTGCCCGCTCGGGTCGGGCGCGCTGGCGGGCACGGCCTACCCCATCGATCGTCAGTCGCTGGCCGAAGCGCTTGGGTTCCGCGCACCGTCGCACAACAGCCTCGACGCGGTTGCCAACCGCGATCACGCCGTCGAGTTTCTGTTCATCGTCGCGCTGCTCAGCGTGCACCTCAGCCGCCTGGCCGAAGACCTGATCATATTCAGCAATCCGGCGCTCGGCTTTGCGCGGCTGGACGAGCGTTACAGCACGGGCAGCAGCCTGATGCCCCAGAAGCGCAACCCCGATCCGCTGGAGCTGGCGCGCGGCAAGAGCGGCCGGGTGATCGGCCACCTCGGCGGAATGCTGACGACGCTCAAGGGGCTGCCCGGCGGCTACAACAAGGATCTGCAGGAAGACAAAGAGCCGCTGTTCGACGCATTCGACACGCTGGACGCGCTGCTCCCCGCGCTGACCGGGCTGGTGGATAGCCTCACCCTGTTCCCGGACCGGATGCGCGCCGCGCTCGATCCCGCCATGCTGGCAACCGACCTGGCCGATTACCTGGTGGAGAGAGGCGTGCCGTTCCGCGAAGCGCACGCCATCGCCGGGCGCGCGGTGAGGCTCGCGGAAACGCGCGGGGTCGCGCTCTCCGACCTGCGCGCAGCGGATCTGGCGTCGCTCTCCGACCGGATCGCGCCAGATGTGTCGCGCGTCTTCGACTTTGCGGAAGCGATCCAACGGCGGCATGCGTTCGGGGGAACGGGCGAGTGCGCGTGGCAGCTTGTACGCGCGCGGGCCTGGCTGACGGGTCACTCGGAGGTGAGCCAGCAGTCCTCTTGACAATCGGCGGACTCATTCGCTATAGTTCTCATAATAAATACACTTTCAGACAGAAAATAATTAAGAGAGCCGCAAAATTGATTGCGGGGAATGTTTGTTGAATCGCGCAGCATCGATCTCTGTCCACGCCAAACGCGCGACGGCTCGCTCATGTCGGAAAGGAGAATACCCGATCGACAACGCCTAGGAACGCTATTGTCACACATTGCCTGCACAGTTTGGTCAAGATGTACAAAACCGATCCTGGTTGACCGAGTGAAAGCGTATATAAAGTACCTGCTCATCACCAATGGTTGGCCTTCGGTGACCATACAAGGAGAGAAGCACGTCATGCGCAAATTGCTCGTTTTGCTCGTTCTTCTGGCCCTGCTCGTCCCGCTGGCATCGAGCAGCGTGATGGCCCAGGGGAATACTTTTACCTTTGGCGAGTTCGCCAACGCTGTGGCGCTCGACCCCGCCATTGTGACCGATGGCGTTTCGTTCCGCGTCACGGTCCAGGGCTGCGAGCCGCTTCTCCAATTCGCGGACGAGACCACCGTTCCTCAGCCCGGGCTGGCCGAGAGCTGGGAAGCCAGCGAAGACGGCCTGACCTGGACCTTCAAGCTCCGTGAAGGCGTCACCTTCCACGATGGCACGCCCTTCAACGCCGAAGCGGTTGTCTACAACTTCGAGCGCTGGCGCTTCACCGATCACCCGACCCACTTCCCCGAAGTCGTGTTCGAGTACTATTCGGGCATGTGGAACGGCTTTGACGATGAGTCGCTGATCACCAACGTCGAAGCCACGGGTGAGTACGAAGTCACCTTCACGCTCGCCGAGCCGAACGGCGCCATGCTGAACACGCTCGCGATGCCCATGTTCGCGATCTCGAGCCCGACCGCAATCGAGGAAGCTGGTCCGGCCTACGGGACGCCTTCGGTGGGCTTCTCCTGCACCGGCCCGTATCGCTTCGTCGAGTGGGTCAGCGACGACCACATCACCCTCGAGCGCAATCCCGATTACTGGGGCGAGATCCCCGGCAACGTCGACACGATCATCTACCGCGTGATCCCGAACGCCGCGGCGCGCTTTGCGGCGCTCCAGGCCGGTGAAATCGACGCCTTCGAGCAGCCGAACGTGGAAGACCTCGAAGCGATCGAGAACGGCGAGAACACTTATCTGCTGATGCGTCCGCCGCTGAACGCCGCGTATGTGGCCTTCAACTACCGTATTGCAGAGTTCCGCGATCCGCGCGTGCGTGAAGCGATCTCACTGGCGATCAACCGTCAGGAAATCGTCGATGCGTTCTATCCGCCCGGGGCGGAAGTTGCGACGCAGTTTGTCCCGCCTTCGCTGTGGGGCCACAACCCTGACATTCCGGCGCCTGAATACAACCCTGAGCGCGCGATGGAACTGCTGGCCGAGGCTGGCTATCCCGATGGCTTCAGCGAAGTGACCGTGCTGGGCGTGGACGAGAACAACATGGTCACCGACGAAGTAGTCGAGACCATCCCGCTGCGGCTCTACTACATGCCGCTGCAGCGCCCGTACATGCCGGACGGCCTGGGTGTCGGCGAGGCGATGGCCAGCTACCTGGCGCAAATCGGCCTGAACGTGACGCTCGAGCAGGTTGGCGACTGGTCGGCCTACCTCAACGCGCGCACCAATGGCGAGCTGCTCGGCCTGTACCAGCTCGGCTGGACGGGTGACAACGGTGACCCCGACAACTTCCTGGGCTACTTCTTCCTGCGCCAGCCGGAGCCGCAAGAAGGGTACTACTACAACCAGGAAGTCTCTGATCTGTTGCGGCAGGCTCGCTCGATGACCGACCAGGCGGAGCGTGAGCCGGTCTATCAGCAGGTCAACCAGATCATGGCGGATGAAGTGGCCCGCCTGTACCTGGCGCACTCCGGCGTGCCGCTGGCGTTCAGCAGCCGCGTTTCCGGCTACGTGCCGAACCCGCTGGCGACCGAGCACTTCAAGTACGTGTCGGTTGAGTAAGCAGGGAACGGCTGTCTTCTAGGTAATCGTTGGGATGGAGCCGCCTGCAAACGGTTCCATCCCACTTCTTACTCACCGGCGGGAAGGCGTTCATACCCCACACATCCAGACGCCCGCGCGGTGTCACGACGGTCCCGATTATTCGCTGTAAGTCGGTCAGGCAACACTGGAAGAACCCATGGCAAAGTATATTGCGCGCCGCATTGTCGAATCTATCCCCGTCGTTATTGGGGTATCCATACTGGTCTTTATGCTGCTCCACCTGATCCCCGGCGATCCTGCCACGGCGATGTTAGGCGAGCGAGCAACCCCGGAAAACGTCGAAGCGCTACGCGAGCGACTGGGGCTGAACAAGCCGCTTTACGAGCAGTATTTGCTGTGGGTGGGCAGGATGCTACAGGGCGATCTCGGCCACACGGTGCGGGGAAATATCCCCGTAGCGGACGAGATCGGCGCGCGGTTCCCGGCCACGATCGAGCTATCCGTCGCCGCGCTGCTGCTAGCGACGGTTGTGGGGGTTCCGCTAGGAATTATTTCGGGCATCAAGCGTAATTCGATCATCGACACGCTGACAATGTTTGGCGCGCTGCTCGGCGTCTCGATCCCGGTGTTTGTGCTTGGGCTGTTGCTGATTTTCCTGATCGGCGTGGAGTGGGAATGG
>Ga0134095_1001243_pt1 | contig 18538 bp, 22 predicted proteins | sample 6_2taG_FD_94449 | JGI IMG/M metagenome (GOLD analysis project Ga0134095, IMG submission 94449) | Switchgrass degrading microbial communities from high solid loading bioreactors in New Hampshire, USA - 6_20_20_110_A2 metaG | ecosystem: Engineered > Bioreactor > Semi-continuous > Anaerobic >... | reverse complement strand
GATTTCGGTATTGCCTCCCACCGCCACATCCATATGCCCGTTTGCAGCGTTTACGGGCAGCGGTACAATGCCGTAATCGGATATTGTCTGCTTTGCTTCCTGATTTGGATTAAGTTGTGACAGCACCGCTTTGTAGTCCGATAAATCCTTGCTGATTTCGGCGACACGGAGATTTGTTTCGGAAAGAGCAGATTTGTCGGCTTTGGATGTGTTAAGTGCTGCAAGATTGGTGCTTACATAGTACAAGTCGGCTTTGCTATCAAGTTCTGCGTTGGTGTTTGCGGGTAAGTTGTCAACCTTAGATTTGTCAGTATTGGTGTAGTCATTTGTCGATAAACCTTTACCTGCGACTTTATCAACCTTGCCTGCTGCCACAGCGTCAGTATAGCCCTTAGCTTCGGCAACGCCTTCCGTTACCATGTTTTCTATATCATCCATCATTTGACGGGCATCATTCGCTGCTTGGTTGGCATTGTCTCTTGCCGTTTGGGTCTGGGATATCAAATTAGCGAGGGCGCTTTCGATATCGCCGTGCGTAGTTTCGGCTTTGGCTATGATGATGAAGTTTACTGTTGCGTAAGGTTGCAGGTTGTTGTGCGACCCTCCTCCACCATATGACCAGGATACTACAGCAGCCAAACTGCTCAAGGTGCCGCCTTGTGCGTAAGAATAATTCGCAGTTTCGACAACATTAATATTCTGATTATTAATCGTCCTAAATACCGCCGATAGCGGAGAACCGGATGAAGCGTTCAGCTGCCATGTTTTTAACGGAACCTGTGATTCTTGTAGTGTAACCGCTTTTTCCCCGCCAGATTTACCAAGCACATTAAACTCCGCCTGTGTGCTATCATATCCTACAGGCACCATGCCACGCAGGTCGGGCAACCTGAAAGTTGTGGACCCGTTACCGGTTGAAAATGAGCCTTTGCGGCTTGACCATAGCGCGTCGTTTACAATATTTCCGGAATTCTGTGCGAATTGCCACAAGTCCGGCCAATCAGCTCGGTTGACTAACTGGCCTTGCAAAATCAGTGTGCCAGCCGGCGCTGTGGTTCCGGGCCACATTAATATAGTGCCGACAGGTAAGCGTTGTGACATCAAAGATGTAGTGATTGACACAACCTGTGCCTCTGTTGGTACGGCTGCGACACCCTCGCCATCACCGATTAAAAAACGCTTTGTATCAAGAGAAAAAGCAGGTTCAGCTGGAAGTAACTGTTCGGCAACTAAATCAGCCTCGTTGCCGCGTCTAAATTGGATTGCCAATATATATCACTCCTTTTAAGGCATAACAAAACCCGCCCATTTCTGAGCGGGTTGATTTGATTTGGTTTGTTTATAGCCCTGGTATATCAAACGTCACGGTTACCGGTTCGTAGCCTTCAAATGCGTAGGTTAGGGTGACGGTGGATAGGTCTGAATAATCGGTGATACCGGCAAATGCCATATCTTGATTACATCCGTATTGCTCGGCCATTAATTGGCCACCACCTTCATATGCGTAAACATTCCCACGCTTATCTCTTAGTTTTGTCATCTTAATATCTGCTAAAACAATATGCTCTTCTTCGGTAGCGAAATAGAACTTAATTCGGTTATACTGCGGTACAGTTTCTACCGCTTTCAATATCAATGCTTTATCTCCTCGCATTGTATGAACATTAATAAGAATAGTTTTAGGTTCCGCATTTAATGCCGAATCAGTAGTAGACGTCGTATTAGCTATTGTTTTCGTCGGCAATGTAGTAGTTTTTGCAGCTTGATGTATTCTACTGATAGCCTCCGTTGCAGCCGATTCAATTGCTTCAAGTGCTTCGCTTAGTTTTTTGTCAATTGCATCTACATCAATTGTAGTTGACATTGTAATATCCCCCGTTGTATCAAAGGTTTCATCATTCGCTGAATGTCCGGTCGGATTAGCACCGCAACCGGCAAGCAATGCAGCTGATAAAATGACCGTAATTATAATTTTCCGCATACACTACACTCCTTTCAAGCATTAGTATATGCAATTTTACAGAAAATAGCAAGATTAATACCATCCTGTTACTAATCCATTTTTTATTATGGGTTTTTCACCCGATAAGAAGTTTCGTGTTATCCCGTGCGGATTTCCATTCACTTCAAAAGATATGCCACTCTGTCCAACACTCACCGATGCTGAAGACGACCCGCCGGCATTAGTCCACACCAATTCCGTTGCGTTATCATGAGTGTTTAAAAATTCGTATGTGCTGGACCCTCGTTTGCGCTGGAAGTTAATAATATCGCCGTAGTAATTAACCAGCAAAGCCATAAAAGACCAGTCAATCAGCAGAAACGGATAGATATTAAAAAGAGAGCCTTGCGTTGGATGGGTTAAAAACATCCCGTATCGGTCTGTCGAATTTGGACCTTTTCCTATTGTGACAAAAGTGCCATCACTGTTTTTGTTGGTTATTTTCTCGGCGCTAATTGCCTCGAAAGTGTTGCCATTATACACAAGAGAGCCATCACCAAGATTAAACGACCCATCATCAAGGTTAATCCAGCTCTTGCCGTTTAACGATTTCAGCAGACCGGTACGTATCATTGCGGCGGTAATCATATTAGCCCACAGGCTATTATCAGCGGTTGCACCCATGTCATAAGGACCGTTAATGCCGTTAGACGAATGACCCCAGCCATTTACATTGTACCGCCAGACGTGCTTTGCTAATGCAATATCGGCATTGTCGGCTATAAACATCTCACCCGGGTAGCCTATATCGGCACCGTTAAATATATGGCCGCCCATAGCGGATACAAGCATTTTGGTTCCGTTTGCAATAGCACGGTCCAGCGCGTCAATCTGCTCTTGTTTTTTCCCGATTGTCTTAATCAACCGCGAATATCTTCGCTGTTCTGCCGCCCTGTAATTGTGTTCTCTTTCCGACATACCGCTTGCTTCAATCTTACAGCGCCCATCAAATTTATACTCATAGCTGGTTATGATTGACCGATAGCTTTTGCCTTCGATGTCCGCAAGCAGCACCATATCTCCCGCTTCCATAGCCGGGTTGTCAATACACTCGCCCCTAAATGGGATGTATGAGAATCCGGATAGTTTCTCATGGATACCGGATAATATCTCAGGGATGTTCGTCTGAATGAGCGGGTTGTCCAAAGCTAAAACATACCTGGGTGAACCAATAAGGAAGGTCTCTGTTTCGGTTTGTAATGACACCCCGGTTATTTCAATCGGCGCATCGTCTATGGAGAAGTCGTAAAAAGCCTCCGCAGAAAGCACGATATCCGGTTCTTCCTCTCGGAACACGCCGCCGTCGTAAGTGTTCATATACCAGTCATCTGTAAAATTTCCGCCATCCGCATGAACATCAGGGTCGTTGCCGTCAATTTCGGCTTCCTGCACATAGCCGGGATTCTTGAACCACTTTAACACAAGCATTCCTTGCCTATCACACTGCGCCCAGCAGCCCGCCATCTCGGCGATATACGAAACCACATCTCGGCAGCTGATATCCCCCTCTGGGGGCTCCTGGATAACATAGTCCGCATTCATGAAGTTCGTACTGCCAAGCGGTACGCCGCACCGTTGGCAAATTAATGTGAGCAGTTGGAGGGCGGTACAAGGGAAAGACACATCTACCTGCGAGAATGGTAAATCCAAACGTACCATTCTGTCGGCTGCTTGCAGGGGTATGGCTTCATAATTTCGGTCAAAAGTTACAGCCAACCGGTCAGCGGTATCCACATCAAACACGCCCATCGGAACAGTCTCGAATACGCCCGGAGCCGTTTCCACATCGATAAACGGGCGAATTTCCGCGTAATTAAGCTGCACGTTATTAAATTTCCCGTCATGATTAGTTAAGGTTATCGCCAAATCCGCTGCACATACTCCGCCCGGAGTTATTCCATCCTCTGGCAGTACGCGATAGGTTATTTTTAGGCTGTCTTTTACAATATCTTCATGCCCAAGGTAGTATGTCTTTCCGTTAGCGCGCAATACTACCCGAACCTGCATATTAACTTCATCGTTATATATTACTGAGTGAAATGCCTCTGATACGGGATACACACTATATTCCCCCTTACTCTTCGATAAGGTTGAAACTGATGGAACAAACGGCGTTGGACAAATCACCTTTAATGACCGAAGCCTTTACCTGTCGATTGCCCGCATACATTCTTTTTGTAATGCGATTGCCGGAAACAAGGTCAAAAAAGGTAACGTTGAACATTGGCGGGGAAATAGCGTTAAAAATCAGCCTTAAATCGTCCAGGCCGATATTCTCCCACGAAAGCGGAAAGCTATACACATTTGCTCGCTTACGGTGCCGAATCATTTTATAGTTCAAATCCCGGCCTGTTTTTTCGGAATCCAGGTCTGAAAACTCGAATTCATATTTGGTAGGGGTGGGCAGATCCACCCCATTAATGTTTATCAGAACCATTTTCCCACCTCATCGAATGCTTATCAAACGTCCTGTTCTTGTAAATCGTCTTTGAACCCGCCCGACAACCGGACCGTCCTCCAGTTCGATTCGTGCGTTTAAAGTGATGTCACCGCCTGCATGTTGGCTCAGCTCATCACGGAAAATCTCCCGAAGCAAACGCTCCGGGGTTTCTATGTTCTTTCCATACCTTTGGTCGCCTAGAACAGCAAGAAACTCCCTATTCGCGGGTATTACCGCACCTGTTGCAAGATGCGGTAAGGGGTTAACAGAGAAGTTCTGGGAGCCAAAGCTCCTGGCTGCGGCGAGAGAATAACCGGAACCGGACGGCAGCGACAAGTCAACCCCGCCGCTACCTAATCCCATTTTCCCTTTCACCAAGCCGAAGGTAATAGCAAGCCCGGCTAAAGCTAATCCTATTGCAGCCGCTGCCGTTCCCAAGCTCCAGCTGGTATGGAATATCGCAATAGCTGCTGCGGCCCCCAGAGCTGCGAGTGCAATCCCCGCAAGAATCTTTTCACCTGTGTTCAATTTATCCCATACGGAAGCTATAGCTGCTGCGGCAATGACAAACGCCCCTACCGCGAGGGCGGCTATACCTACAGAGAATCCAAACAGCATAAAGGCTCCGATGACAATCTTACCAGTACCCATCATAATGCGCTTCAAATTCTCCCAGGCGTCCCCATTGCCGGACAGAAGGTCAGTGAATCCTTTAAGCAACTCACTAACGCCCCACAGGATAAGTCCAAATCCCGCGACCTTCGGCATACCTAATATTAGCCCTAGTCCCAAAACCGCTTTACCAGCGATGCCAACCAATTCAGTGAATCGTTCCCACGTGAACTCGCCATCCGCCATAATCTCCTGTACAAGCCTGATGGCATCACCGACACTTTCGAATAAAAACTTAAACCCGATGATTTTAGTCACGATGTTCGGGCCGAAAACAGAAAGCAGGGCCAGACCAATCAGCCCAAGCGCGCCGTTTACCAAAGGCTGGTTCTCCACAATCCAATTCCATATATCCCTTATCTTATCAGCGAAGTTTTGGATTGACATTAAGGACTCTTCGGAAACCTGGTATCCTGTAAAATCTGCACCCGGCATATCCACTCCTGTGGCAAGCCCCTGCGATCCAAGCTGATTTATTTCATCAAACCCGGCTAAAGACCCGGTTGCTTCTTTTGCTGTTTTAGAAACGGCCTGAAGTGCCTTCGCCTGTTCATTCAAGTTTTTTGCGGCCTGGGCGCTTTGCTTAACCGTCTTTCCTGCAAGGGCTGAGGTAAATACAGCAATTTGAGCGGTAACCTTCTGCAGCCATTTCATGAATTCCACAAGGCGCGGTTGTAAAACTTCGTAGATAGGTTGAAAAGCAATCAACAGGTTCCCTTTAACCCGGGCATAAGATTGGTTTAATTCATTATTTGTTTTAAGTGCCGCTGATAGGTAATCCCGGATTAGAGTAATACCTTTCCGCAACACGTTAAACACAAATATGCTTGTAACAAGTTTACTTATTCTGCCTGAAAGCATCGTAAACCCACGGCCTAACAAACCGGCAGAGGCGTTTGCCTTATTTGCGGCTGCTTGTGCATTTATAAGTCGGGAATTATACTGTTTTAACCGAAGCTGCAGATTGCCTAGTCTCTTTTCCAAAGTCTGATATTCCCGGCTCTTTGTGCCGGAGGATGCTATTGCCGCCCTATGGGCCTGCTCCTCCGCCGCTTTATACTGTTGGAACTTTACGAGCAATGAGTCAAAACGCGCACCCAGTTTTTGATAAGCTGCATCTGATTCCAGAGCCTTAGCCACCGCCATATCGAGTGCCTCAGGATCTTTATAGAACTCAGACAAATCTTCTTCCGTTCTTTTCGCAATAGCATCCATCTGGCTTTCCAGGTTGCCCATAGCGATGCGTATTTGCTCCACCTTTAATTTTGCATTTTCAAAAGCCTTACTGGTAACCGCATCAGAATCCGCCGCTGATTCTACAATACGCCGCATTTGCCGTTGTACTTCTTCAATAGCGATATTTGTTTCAACGATTTTTTGCCGGATATTCTGTACGGACTTTGAGCTTCCGGACAGGATATTCGTCACCGTGGTACTGAATTTTTTGAAGGACTCCGCCATTTTCCTGGTGTCGCCTGTTACCCCGGAGTTATCTATTTTCGTGTTTATAACAATCGATCCATCAGCCATGCCTTATTCCCCCAGTAAAGCTTTTAACCTGGCAATTTCATTTTGTTCTTCCGGTGTGTACTTAACCTGGAAATCTATAATAGAACGATGTCCGTTATAAAACTCCTGCTCCCATTTCTCCAGCTTTTTTCCCTTAGCTTTCTTTTCGCGAATGGAAACAATAGTGGATAATTGTCCATCACCAATAGCGTTAAAATATCCGATAAAAGTAAACCAATGCATATACGGCAGCGAGCGCACCTCACACCCCGCAACCTTATTTACTTCCGAAACGATTATGGGATAGTCCTGATCCCAATCAATTAATTTATGCCTGCTTCCCTTGCTTTCCGGAAAACCCGCGTTAATGAACTCAAAAAGGTAATCGAGCGCCTCCTGATAATGCTCTTCGGGCATTTCATCAAAGCCTTCATAAAAAAGATTCAAAGCAATTAGGCACGCGATTTGCTGGTCGCTCTCGTTGTTTAGATAGGAGATAATTTCCAAAATGTCTCGGTAATCAGAATTGATAGAATACTCCTTCCCGCCTATATTAGCTGTTACCGGAAGAATCCACTTTTCCATGAGCTATCGCCCTCCGCTGTGCGCGGTTCAGCTGCGCCTTTTTAACAGCCTCATTAACTTTCGATTCCATAAGGGCCTTGCGTTTCTCAGCATTTTTTTCGATGATTGGAAGCAAGGCGTCCATGAAGTTTTCGATTACCGTATAACCTGTATTGGTCATGGCTAACATGTTTACCCCGGACAGCATTTTGTCAAAGTCGTTGCCTTCACCGAATACATAAGCCAACCGTTCCTTGATAACCTTATCAGTATTTTTTGATATCTCCATAAGCTTTGATGCTTTATCAAAGCCCTTTTCGTCAAATTCATCCTCACCGTTATCGGTTACTTCATAATCTTTTAAAGCGTTGTTGTAGTCTTTTGTAATATCGCCCAGCTCCTTGTAAAACTCTACAAAACGGGCGTATACATTCGGGTCGGTAGGGTTAAACCGCAGAACCTCCCCACCGTTAACAACATATTCTTCAATTCCGGTATCGAATGTAATATTTTTCACGGTTACCTATCCCTCCTTTAAGAGCCAGCCCCCTTGAAAAGCCAAGGGGGCGGTTGATTGATCATGTTCCTGGCGCCTCAGTTGTAAATGCTTTTGTCGAAACATCAAAATAGCCCTTCGTTGAACTGCCAGTATAGTGGACATTAAAAGGTATCTGCACCCCTGTGTTGTCACCGCCGTAGAAGGAAACCTCAATGACCACATCCCATTTGATGGCCGGAAAAATAGTTCCGTTTATGGGTTCTTCCCACAGATGCACATCCACTAACGTGCTTTTACAATCGTCCAATACTTTTTGATTTTCCACGATATCCCGCAACCGTTCGAACAATGGATCGCCCGTCTCCGCGTAATAAGGCTCAACCGTGCCTTGTTTTTCATATGATGAGATAACCACGCTGGTTTCTCCCAGAATGTTTTTCTTTTTGTCTACCTGCGCGGACATTTCAACGGAGTATTCCTCCAAATCCTTGCCGAGCCGAACATAATTAGGAGTAACCGGACTGGAGCCAGGAATGGCCGCATCAATGTAATGCGCGAGAAATTTGCGTTCGATTTTGGGCATCAATAATCACTCCTTTTCTTGTATATAAACTGAATCTGTATCTGATACAAAGCCAGGCCGTTTTCGTCAACGTCAAAAAGCATTGCGTTTGATACTTCTATGTGGTCGGATTCATACCCGTCAGTCAGCACCGGAAGATCACGCTGGACGTTTTTTTCTTCAAGCCATTCCCTGAAGTCATCAAGAAATTTGTGAGTATCCGCTCGATCGACCTCATTACCTGCTGATTCACGAGCATAGAAAATATAACTGTTTTGATATGTGCGGTTTCCAAGGATATCCTCTGAAATCTTACTATTCCCCGCGGCGGCAAGGGCATAGCTGGAGGGCTGTTCTTCAGTTAGATCGGTGCGGATTTCGGATAAAGGGCGCATGGACATGCCGTCATATTCGGATAACCAGTCCTGTACAGCTTTTATAATACTCATGGTTCAGCTCTTCCTCCCGCCGCTCGGGCAATGTCGTCCAAAATTTTAGTTTTCTTATCCGCCCACATCCGCTTATCCCAGAAAGGCCCGCGCCTGGGGGCGCCCCTGTATGTCAGATCTTTATCCGTTACGACTTTACGCTCTCCGGCTCTGGCATAGGGGCTGCCGGATTCAATACCTACCATCACCTTGCCGTAATACTGAAACCTGGCATAGGGGGTGTTATAAATCACGCTGTCGGCTGTGATAATCCGGGTATTCTTTAAAACACCCTGCTGCATGGGGACATAGGGATCCATTTCCGCGGCGCAGCGGGCGGTAAACATTTGCTGTATCCGCCCGTTCGGCTCCAAGCCGCGTTTGCGAAGAATAGTGCCGGCATCGTCCATGTTAAAAACAGCTTTCATTTTCCCGACACCTCCCAGTGGGCCATACCACCGCCAAACCCCTTGTAATCCACAGATGTAATGGAAAGCACATCGTCATATCCCGCCAGCTCTTTGGTGGAACGGGTGATTTCGTATTCAACACAGCCCTTTACAACGATGTCCCCGCTTTGAAGCGTCCAGCAGCCGCTTTTATCTTCCATCTCCGCCCATTTCTTAGGCGGGGCGTACTGCCGGCCGAACAGCGCGGTTACACTTCGGGGGATGATCAGCTGGAGGCTGTCGGCTGACGCCACACCGGTGCGCCGTGTTACAGCCCCTTTAATGGAGTTCCAGAACACTCCGTACAGTACGGTCCGCTGCCATTTTTCTGTGCCGTCCTGCCCCTTGTACTTGTTGTAAACAGTCACAGTATCATTGAACATCATACCCACCTCACTGGGGAAACCGCTCCGCCAAGGTAGATTTGGGCGGCTTCCAGCAAACGCTGTTCATCACTCTTAGGCTTTTTCTGGGCAAAGGACCTGCTCCAGCTCCCCACCGTCTGGCTGGCGATATCTCCACCCTGTTCATTGGTCTGCCACGCTTCCGCCACAGCGCAGGCGGCTTTTTTGTATGCTTCGCTTTCCTTATCAACCCCCGGGAAACGTGCAAGATAAGCCCCCGCCCGGGTAATCAGGCGGGGGAATTCCTCCTCAGGTATCCGGTTCCCGTGATACTGCTGGGTATAAAACGAATAGTCGGGGAGCATGGCGCTCACTCCTTTTTGGGAGCCTTCGGCTTATCATTCTCCTGCACCACGGTATAACCCTTGTCCTTGTATTCCTGCAGCCGTTTGGGGTCGATCTCCCGAACAATACCGCCTTTGACTATCTTCATATGCCATCCTCCTTAGTTGGTGGACTGGTGCAGATAAATGCCTTTAGCTTTGTTCTCATAAACAAAGGCATCGTGATAGAGGCGGAACTGGAATTTCCAGGCGTCCTTTTCCTGGTTCTCATCCGGGGTGAAAATCTTGGGCAGCGCGAACTTCTTAACCTGCAGCACGGCACCGGGATATACAATCATAAAGTTGATGCTCTTGCCGTCTCCCGCTTTTGTGTATCCCCAGTTTGAAGTACCGTCATTCAGCTGGATTTTAGTATAAAACCTGGATTTGGGAACGTAAATTATCGGCATGTCGTTATACCCGGAAAGAACGGTATTGACAGTGCTGTCGCTGCCCCACTGGCGGTTTAAAGCGCTGTTAAGGATGGGTTTGAGGTCGCTGTTGATATACAGCCTGCGCCCCTGGGCTGGCACTTCGTCCTCATCCATCTGGCGGACAGCCTCGTCAATGGCTTCAAGAATAGTGTTTTTATCCAGTACCGCCGCCTGCGCTTTGGAGATACCCTCAGCGCTGGCATACCTCGCAAAACGGAAAGCGTCCAGTTCGGGTACAACATGCTCCCTCATAAAATTGCCGGTAACCGTACCGAATGCCAAGCCAAGGGTTTCCTCGTTATCCATACGGTCAATGGAGAATTCCTTGCCGCGCTCCTCGGTGAGTTTCATGGTTTCCCAGGAAGCGGTTACATCGCCCTTGGGGTATCCGTTTTCACGGCTGTAATCCCCTAATCCGGTTGTGGTCACTTTCAGAACCTTTACCTCATTTACGCCGGTGAAATCCAAAAGGGTAGCCGCGTCCATCCCTTCGGTCACAGATTCGTCCTTGTAGATTGCGTCAATGACAGGTAAAAACTTTTTTGCGTATTCAATGCTGTTTGCCATTAATTATCCTCTCCTTCTAATTTTGATTTGTGTTGATTCCTGCCGCTGCAGTTGCCGCAGCTATGAATTTGTCCACATTCCCGCCATCCAGCGGGTTGCCGTGGCCGATTCCGCTGTTCACCGTCGGCCCGGGCTTTTCCTCCTCAAAAAGGTAGGGGTCGCTCTTTTTGATTGCCTCCAGCTGTTCATCGAGGCCCAGCAGCGTATCACCGTCAAGCTTGATTTTCTCCATGTCAAGGGCAGCTTTAACAAGCCTGGGGTTTCTTGCTTTCCGGGTTGCGAGCGTCAGCTCAACAGCGCTATCCAGCCGCGCCCTGCTCAGGTCTGCGTCATACTTTGCCTGCAAATCGGCAATCTGTTTTTGCAGCGCCTGCACATCCACCCCATCAAATTTTTTGACAGTTTCCTGCAAATCCTTGATGGTCTGATTGGCGGCGTTCAGCTCGCTGATTTTTGCATCGAGCTTTGCCTTGTCCACATACTGGCCGGAAGACAGGTTGGCAAGCTTTATGTTTTTATCTTTAAGCGCCGCTTCCAGCTCAGCAAAAGTTAAAGCTTTGTCTCCAAAGATTTCTTTTAAAAAGTCCATACTTTCCTCTCTCGCCCTTGATTTAATTTATAAATGCGCGGCCACTCCGCGCCGGGGCGCCCATGCATTTAAACGCCGGCATGGTAGGCGAAATTGGTATAATAAAAGCCCACCATTTCGGTGAGCTTTTAAAGCAGATTTGGGCATGAAAAAACCACCTTGCCGAAATCGGAAAGATGGTTTTTTATCCGTATATCGCCTTAGCAAGTGAGCCATTTTCATCGTCTTCAACTATTTCAAAACGACCACCTTTATATTCACCACCCAAAGACTTGGGTCGTATTGGTGAATATAAGTAATCCTCTCCGCTTTCATCAATAATACGAAGTGCACCAGATATTTCATCCACTTCTAAAACTTCATATACGCCATTATTAAATAGACCGTCAATTCCAATATCAGGTCCTATATATCTAACTTTCAATCTTTCGCACTCCTTTCAGTTTGAACTCTTCTTCAGGGCAAATATCCCCATTTTGATACCAATGGATAACGTACTTAAAGTTTTCTCCATACACATCACCGGATTTCTTCTGCCAGCTTGAAACTTTACCGCCGTATACGTTTACCAAGCGCCTTAAATCCCTAATTGGTACAGATGTTCCATCTCCTGCCATTACATAAACGTTGGTCAAAACGGTTCCTTTTGGAACTACACCCTGAACAAGCGGCGTGTCAACATTAACTGTAACTTTCAAGTCTTCATCGGGTAGTGACCGTTTTTTAGGATTTCCAGAGTTCTTCTTTATTATAGCATCCTGTTCAATAATTTCCAATAACTTTGCTTCACTATTTGACTTCGCCGCCTCACTCCGCCCAAAACCGAATACCGCCTCACGGCTGGCCTGCTGTTTAAGCCCTGTCTGTTTAAGGAAATCATCCATCCTGCGGTGCCACTGGTTGAGCTTTGCCGCCGCCTCATCGGTGGGCAAGCCTGCCGCTTCCATAGCCTTAAATTCCCGTTTCCACTTGCGGATATGCCGTTCAATATTCCGCTGAACCTGCTCAGCTTCGTACTGGGTAAGTTTCTTACCGTTGTATTCATATTTCTTTTCATTCATCCCGGCAAGCTCGCTGTCGGGATACACCGGCTCCATACCCTCAAAATACGGGAAAAAGCTGTGCCGGCAGTTCCAGCCGCCCAGGCCTTCCCCGGTGCCGTAACCGGTGGACTGGCGGAAATCCGGGTATTTTGGATGCGTGCCGGAACGGCTGAAAATTTTGCCCTGCCATACCGCATGGGATGGCCTTGCGCCCTCATGGGCAGAGGTTTCCACAAGGTCGCAGCCCATTTCATCCGCCAAAGCCTCCTGAAGTTTCAGGGCGGTCTGATTTACTCCTGTAACCGTTGCCCGCCGCACCGCCACATCAAGGTAATCGGTATGCCCTGTGGGGTATGTAATAGCCGCAACCCCTTTTGAAGCCAGCCCTTTTATCGCCATCTTTACGGCTTCCGTATGGGAAAAGGCGCCGCTGGATATCTGCAACCATGCCCGGTCAAGGGCGTGTTCAAACTGCCGTGTAGCGGTATTAGCCGTGGTGCGGGTCAAGTTCTCGAAAAGCCCGAAGGTATTTTCCAGCCCTGCCTCCAAAACAGCCTGCATTACAGGAGAGGCGCTAAGGGGCGGAGGTTCAAGCCCCGCCCGCCTGTAAATCTCATAGTCACTTTCCAAAGCCATGTCAGCGGCGTTTTCCATCAGCTTTTCAAGCTCCCGTTTTGCAATCCCCAATGCCCGAGCAAGTCTTTGCAGGATATACTCCCGGGAATAGCCCAACTCCTCAAGCTTTTTAAACTGCCATCGGGCGGAGGGAATAAAATCCATCCGGGAAAGACGTCTTGCCATGTCGGCGATTATGTCGATTTCGACTTCTCTGTAAAGCCTAAGCATCGGCTCCGGCAGGTCTGACAACTGCTTTGGTGTAAGCATTATTCATCAAACCCCATCAGCTCATCATCTGTAAGGGCTGCGCCGGTCATTTTCTTTGCTGTTACTTCGTCCTCACCATACCATTTCATACGGTATTCATAAGGCTGCATTAATCCGTCCCGGACTTCCTGCAAATCCCGCTGGCGCTCAGACTCTTTGTCGATGATATAGCTGTCCTCAAAGTTAACGGTAACTTTGGCGTCCGGGTTGACAGGCTGCCCCAAGACTTCTTTGCCCGCCCACAGGATTGCCCGGACAAGCTGCTTGATGGCCCGTTCAATTACTATGTAATGCTTGGCGGCATTCTGGATAAGCTCCTGCTTGTCGCCCATATACTGGGTTGCAGTAACAACGCTTCCGGCATTGAACTGATAATGCTTTGTACCAAACCCCACCTTAAAGCTTAGATAATCCAGCATCGCCTGCAGGCCGTCCACATTTTCCGAAACCCGTAATGACGGGTTAAACTCCTGCACCGCATTCTGCCGCCCCTGTTCATCCATATACCCGTCACCGATCTGCACAAACAACTGCTGCATAACATCATCAGGGACTATGCGGTTGCCTTCCTCGTCTACCTGCAAAAGCCCCTCACGGTAAAACACCTTTTTCCCGCCCAATGCAAAATCCCGGCAAAAGTTGTTGAACGCCAGATCCACGCTTTTCAGGTTGTCTATCGCATGGGCGTATATGCTCATTCCCAGCCCGTTTGAATTTGGGAAGGTGTTCACAATGTTTGGGCTGAATATTGTAAACATCGGGATATCGGATCCGGTGTAAAACTCCTTAGCAACCCCCTCCGGCAGCGGTTCGGGAACAAGCTGTTCACCTTCCACCCTGAAATACTCGTTGGTGATGCGGTACCCGCCATTCTCCAGTTCGTGGGTCTCCAGATAGATATAGGGCCTGCCCCGGACAGTGGTTTCCGATACAAAGGCTGCCTCCACAATCTGCCCTTTTTGTATGGTGAGCGGGATTATCTGCTGGGCGGTAAGGTAATCGATATGTATCTTAGCCTGCCTGCTGGGCTTTACCCTGTTGCCGTCCACTTCTACACCGGAAAGCTTTACAACAAAGGCCCCGGTCCCCAATGCAAAGGCTTTTTCTATCAGCGCGTTTCCCTGTGCCCAGAAATCATTATCACCCAATACGCCCCCGGTGCCGTCCTCGCCCTGTACGAATATGGAGGACACGCCCGGCATTGTGCTGCTGTTTTCCCCCGGCTTTTCGGTCCCGTCGGTAATAGCAATCCATGTCTTTTCATTGAGCAGGATGGACGCCCAGTCCTCGCATACCTTTTTAGCCATCCTTAGGGAATACAGCCTGCGGGTTACTGACCTTTTGCCGTTGGTTTCCCGGAACTCGTGGAATGGTTTATGAAACCCTCTCCACCAGTCCAGCCACACAGCAATTTTTTCATAATAATCCGCCGACAGGTTGTAATTCTTCTTCTGGTTTAGATAGTTGATAACCGTTCCGATAGTCAATTCTTATCCCCCTTTACGGAGCCTATATATCCTTTAAACGGCAACCATGAATACTGGTCTGCGTTGATTGTATGGTCGTTTCTGTCCTCCGGCTCGTCCTTATCCTCTTTCCAGCTGTATGTGTTCAGCTCCCGGATGCTTTCTTTGCAGGTATCGACAATAAGGAAATCCCCATGCGCCATCCAGCCCGCCTGCAGGTTTATTCGGTCAATGACCTTTGTCTGTTTCCAGGCGGGATTGAAGGTGTAAATACAGCCATGCGCCCGTTTATATTTCTGGCATTCCAGTATTGTCGCCTGGTCAGCGCTGTCAATAAATACATTTCGGGCAAACCCCCAATGCTTCCGGCAGCTCTCAAGGAACTCAACAAGTTTAGGAGGAATATCGGAGGGCGACAGCGGGGTTTTCAAGTCGCGGTTGTTATAAACCCGTTCAGCCAATACAACATGCTTCCGGCAAGCGGTAATGCCTGAAAAAACAAATGCGAAAGTATCTTCTGACTGTCTGGAATATGAAGTATCCACGCCGCAGGTAAACACCAGATATTTGAATTTCTTTGCCTGCGCCGGGGTAATAATGTTTTCCGGCCTGAGGTTGAACACAAGCCCGGTTGCACGGCCTCGAAGCCCCAGGATTTTATTTTTGTAAAGCTTGGTTCCCACCGGAACATTTTCAATAGCCTGCGCTTTTTTCTCCGGCGGCAACCCTGCGTTATGCTCAAAAGAAAAGAACCAATGCACCCATCCGGGCTTTGGTTCTTTGTTAAGCATCTGATTCAGTTCCGGCGGGGCGTCATCCGCGTATTCCGGCAAAGGCCTGCTGTGGTTGATGTATTCATCATATATCGGCAAATCCGGGTCATCCGGGTTAAGGGTCGCAATCATGTAATCACAGCGCATAGCCGCCTCCCGGACAAATTCCATATCAGCGATATTTATCTCGTCAATATACAGGCACCCATACTGCCCGCCTAACGCTTTCTTCCATCGGGCTTTATTGTCATACCCGAACACATAAATAATTTTGTCCCGGTAAACTATATGCGGCAAAGAATACTGCCCCTTGCCCCCGGCGTTATACTGTACCAGAGGGCCAAACACATCGAGGATACCCAGTTCCTTGTTGATGATGTTTTTCTCGATAGTTCCCAAATCCAGTCCGGCGAGGATATGAAACTTCTTTGGGCTCTCTGCCACTTTAAGCATAAACTTAAGGGTCCCTATTGTAGTTTTGCCTGCAAGGGTCGTGCCTTCAAGAAATTCAACCGAAGCTTCGTGATATTTGAGAAACGCTTTATACTTCGGTGACAAAAGGAGTTGCTCGCTCACCGCAAACGCCCCTAACCTTTAAGCTGCTGCAATATGGCATCCAGCTTGTCGCTTCCGGTTTCAACCTTGCCACTTAGCTCCATTTTATCGGTAAACATGCCGAGATGCTTTCCGAGGAGTTCCAGCGCTTTGATTTTATCCGACAGCTTAATCTCCCGTTCGATGGTTTCCCCGCTGTCGGTTATGGAGCGCTTAACTTTAACCCCTGAAATAGCGGCAGTATCATCCGGTGTAGCGCTATCCAGCACAACAGCTTTGTCCAAATCAATAACATCCGGAGCATTGACAAAAGCTATTTTTGCAAGCTCACGAAGTACACGTTCAGCATTGACACCGGTTCTCTTTGAGCGCTCGGCCATAGCCTTGTCAATACGCGCGCGAATCTCAGGTTTTTTCAAGTTCTCCGCTCCAATTGAATAAGCGGTATCAGGTGAATACCCCGCCCGTATCGCCGCCTGGGTAGCGTTTAAGTCAACAAGGTATTCCTCGCAAAACCGCTTTTGCTTTTGGGTCAAGGGTAATCACCTCCAATTCAACTCATAGATTAAAAGCGCTCCGGGAATCCGAAGCGCTTTTTTTCTGCATACATTATAACACTGTCAAGATGTGCATTTCAATGCTGTATTTTCGACTGCTCGAAGCCCACGACCGTGTAATTCGATCACCCACCGATAGTGATAATTCAGCTTAACGGCTATCTCCTCAAATCTCATGCCATGTATATATCTGAGAGTCAGCACACATCTTTGTGATGTATCGGTCACCCCATTAATCACGGCCAGCACCTGTCGCCGAATTTCCTGCAGTTTATCAATTTCATCGTCCACTTCCCGTTCCAAATCCACAATCTTATCAACAATAGCTGCTGTACGGTCTCCAATCGAAGTCTTAACAAAAATCTTGTCTTTTTCCAATGTCTGTGTAGTTCGCGTGGCCAAGTCCCTCAATCGAGAGATCTCCTCCAGCTTAGCGTTAATTGAACGTTCAGCTTGAAGATACTGTTGTAGAAATTCCTTAGCAGTCATCCGCATTCCTCCGTTCACACTCTTTACAAATCCTGTCACCCCTCGGATTGCCTTCATAACTGTTGATACACGATTTGCAGCCATCCAGGAGTGTTAAAATGGGAGGTTCGATGTTCGACAACTTTGAAGGCTTGTCCGTTTTCTTCCCTTGCAACAGTGCGCGTGTCAAATATCCCGCCAGATATAAGCCTGCCCCAATCAACAGGACTTCGGAGGATACAATAAGCTCAGGCGTTATCGCCATTGTTTTCCAGCTCCTTCACGCTAATTATTCAATCCTCGCCCACACACATTCATTTTAAGTGTTCTTTTTAATAGTTCGTTTTCCGCTTTCAACCACTCAATCTCGGACTTTAATTCGTTATTTTCATCGACCAGTTCAAGGCAAATTTCAGATAATTGTTCATAATCTAATTTCAACCATGTGATTTCATTAATCATCATTATTGTGTCAATCCGTCTAATGGGTTTTCCAGCATCAACACGGGATTTTATATCGTCAAGCTGTTGCTTAGTCATTCCTCATCCTCCTTTCATCCCGCCTGTTTTACTCTTTCAATCCTCGCCTTCAAACTCTCGATAAGCCTGTCCTGGGTGGCTTCCTTATCCTCCAGGGCGGCAGCCACATCCTCGTCCCGGCCGCCGACAACTGACAGGTGATGTATGATAACCTTCTGTTTTTGTCCCTGCCGGTGCAGCCTTTTGTTTGCCTGCTGGTATAGCTCCAAAGACCAGTTAAGCCCGAACCATATTACGTGGTTTCCGCCGTCCTGAAGGTTTAAGCCATAAGCACACGAAGCAGGGTGCGCCAGAAGTATATCAATCTTCCTGTCGTTCCAGTCGTTCTGATCTTCCGGGCCGTTCAGCCTGCGAACCCTAAGCCCGGTTTTGCGAAGGGCTTTTTCAAGCCTCGGCAAATCGTGCCTGAAGTTGTAAAACACCAATGCCGGCTGCCCGTTTAGCTGCTCAATTAACTCCAGAAAAGCCTCAATTTTGCAGTTATGCACCTCAACCACATTCTGCTGCCCGTCATATACCGCCCCGTTGCAAAGCTGCAGCAGCTTGTTTGAAAGCACCGCAGCAGTTCCGGCGTCAATGGTCTTTTCATCCACCCGCAGCAGCATTTCCCGTTCCATCCTGTCATACATCTCCCGGGATTTTTTATCCAGCACCACCGGGATATCATTCACGGTACAATCGGGCAACTGCAGGTAATCCTCCGCCTTCATGCTGATGCAGATATCGCTGATCCGCCGGTGTATCGCCTCATCCGCCCCGGGTTTTGGGGCATAGGTGAATACCTGCTGCGCATTACGCTTGTCCGGATT
>Ga0134095_1001239_pt1 | contig 18570 bp, 11 predicted proteins | sample 6_2taG_FD_94449 | JGI IMG/M metagenome (GOLD analysis project Ga0134095, IMG submission 94449) | Switchgrass degrading microbial communities from high solid loading bioreactors in New Hampshire, USA - 6_20_20_110_A2 metaG | ecosystem: Engineered > Bioreactor > Semi-continuous > Anaerobic >... | reverse complement strand
TGGTTCGTAACCTCCTTTGGTTGTTTTTGTGTTGCAACTTAATTCTACCAAACGGTTACGTCCATGTCATTTTTATCGAGCTTTTATGATTTTGCGAAAAATATTATACTTTATCTCCTAATGGCCCCGAAATAAGGTGCAATTCGTCTTGTATAATTAATTCGGGCGTCCTATTGTGGCTGTCTGTTGCAAAAAAAGAACCGACTTCTTGCTTCCATGGAAGCATAGCAAATTTATCGACCGTTCCAAATAATAATGTAGGAGGATTTTCATACAACTCTTCATCTACAATTTGAATTGGTAGTTTTGCTTCAAATTTACACCCTTCTTGAGTACAAGCTATATAAAAATTTTTGTTATTCTTTAGGAAATAACCCCATTGTCCAACTGTTTTTCCACTCTGGGGATCGTTGTCCTTAACCAGTTTTGTTCCACACCATGGGCATTTTAAGACTTGAAATTTATTATATCTGTCTTTAGCGTATCGTATATCTTTGACGGAAGGATCAGTTAACTTTGCCAGGAATTTTTTTGCTTGATCGTTTTTATTAGGTGTATGATCCCCTCCGATCCATAACCCGATAGATATAGATTCCTCTCCAAGAGGATAAATAGGATATTTCTTGTGTTTTTTACAGTCCTTTCTTATTGTTTCACATGCACAGATTAACGTTGCGGCTCTAATAAATTGCTGTGCCGCCAATAGGCGCAACGTATATCTCATAATTACCGCAGTACCACCCGACAACTTCGGATATGCAAGTCTTCTGAAAAAAATCGTAAATGCTGTAAGACCTAAATATGCTTCTGTTTTGCCACCGCCGGTAGGGAACCATATTAAATCCACAATATCACGTTCATTACAGGTTTGGTCGACGATGGATCGAATACTCATAAGTAAAAAGGCAAGCTGAAATGGACGCCATGTGTATTTATCATCGGCATTATAATAATCCAAAGACTGCACTTCATTTTGAAGCTCCCTGTCATTGGGATATTTATCGGTTTCTTGTATTTTCAAATGGATTCGCTGCATGAACATGGCCCTATTTGCCAAAGTAAATGCATCCCATACAAGTTTGTTTTTTGGGTCTTTCAGCAATTCCAAACCCTTATACATTCGATTACATGATTCACGACACTTAGCAATGTGTTCCAGTGCTTTCGGTTGAAATATGACTGCTACCTTTGTTGTATCTCGACTCATAGCCACTAAATCATCTATCCATGATGAGTATGCATCTATCAGTGTTTGCATAGATCTGATTTTTTCGCAAACGGGACTGGAATCTAAATCCGATAAATACTTCATGGATAAACAGCGGGCATTTACATCGAAAGATTTTGGGATATCGAAATCAATTTGAGGAACCTCATTTACTGGGAAAAAGTCGTTTTCAATATATCCATGCCCTTCGGCGTCAACAGACCAATTTACAGATGTTCCGTGACCGGTGCCATATATATGTCTATTTCTATAAAGCAATGCGAGAGACAACTCTTCTTCGTCACCGGTAAAATTCTCTTTTAAAGAATCATACGCACAAAACAAGAACGGGCTGTTCGCCTCGGAAGACACTCTAATAACCGGCTGAAAAATTGAATTCAATCCGTTATAGCTACCAACGGCTTCGTTTACCATCATTATGGTAATGGCGTAAACCCCATCTCCCATTTTGCGTCTTAAAGCGGTAATCTTAGCAGTAGTTCCGTCTATTTTATCAATATTATCCACATAATCCGAGTCGGAAAAATTAACGATTACCTTGGTTTTATGAGGAACACGTATGTATCCGCTACGACCTAATTGATTGCATAGGCTGATTAATCGCTCTTTCAATACATAATCTCCAAAATTATTCGACTCATAAGCTTTAAATACATCCTGTTTTTTTAAAGGCGCTTTAAGCCGTAAAAGGGCTCTATCCTTATCGAATTCAACATATTGCGAAAAGGGTGTAGGAATTTCATAATCATCATATTCCGGTTTGAAAGGAACCATACAATCTTCGAGTCTAGTTTTACGGTATGTACCGAAGCTTAACTCAAAATGAATTTGAGTGCATTCACCCTTAACAAAGAAGGTAAATCCCATTGATGAGGGTAAACGTTGTGAAGCTAAATTGATTTCTTCATCGAGGGAATCTTCTTCGGCATCACCAATGGCGCTTTTATACCATGAAGGTATCTCCGGCACTTCCGGTTCTTCATTTTCATCAAGTACATTTTCTTCAATATCAACCATATTCTCGCTAGGACGTATGGGATCATTATTATCTGCCTCATATCTTTCTTTTTGAGGAAATAAAATACCGACGGAATACCTTACTTCCGGCAAGTCGGTAATAATTTCGTGATCTGCATCCGGAATAGAGTATTCCGACCCGGGTCCAAGTAGCTCTTTTTTTATCTCATCAATTAAAACATTCCGTGCCGCATATGCCTGCTTACGCAAATCAAAATCATTCATTCAATATCTCCCCCCGTTACTGAATTGGCCGATTGGCTAAATATACCGGTACTTTAACACCAGTGACATCTGCAATAGCCTCAATTTGTATAACATGAGATAATTCCTCTACTTTTTCTTTAACAATTGAAAGCAACTCATCAGATTCATTTTGTACCCCTTGGAAACTGCGAATTATGCTTTTACCTATAAGTCTTAATACTTTTATTCTCAAGGAACGTATAATGTCACATGCTTCCCAGAAACTATCCGGATCGGCAAGCATTTCCTCATCATTGCAAATTAAAGCAATTTGATAAAAAGAATCCACGTCACGCGGTCCGACAATATGGCTTTCATCATTTATCCAAGAACGTAGTGTCACTTCATGCTTGGCTTTACCATAGGAGCACATTTGCTTAGAAATATCCTTAAACGATAATCCATTATCTAACATGTGCTTTTTTAGTGCGTTTTTCCAATATCTAGACTTTCTGTAAGCTTCTTTTATATCTTGTCCCGTATTTGGGGATGCAAGAATTTTAAGGATTATTTCATCAACAATATCTTTGGTTTGTTCCGTATATCTCGTGAAAATCAGAGTATCGCCAGACTGTAGGGATTTTACATTTGTTTCGTTCACTATACATTGTTCTTGATCTAAAACGTATGGCGTATAGTATTTTGAAAAAAATACCTTCTCGCCGTCATGAAATATTGCAACTCGAATAATATCTGCCATTAATGTGGTACCGGAACTTCCTCCAACATTGCTTATATAATTTATAGTTGACTTTATTGTAATGTCCTCTATATATTTACTAAGATCAATATCAATCTTTTCCATGTTTTGCTCTTCAATAAATGGTTCTGTTTTTTCTTCCGATTGAATTGCATCTAAATCTAGCTTTATATATGAATGCTCATTATATAGTTGTTCTATTTCTTTATGTCGACGACTTTCAATGTTATGTAGAACGAACTCATATGGATACAACAAACAAACTATATGGGATGAAGAGGGTGTAGAAAACATGTCAAACCCCTTTGCTTTAAATGCACCAACAACTATTATCTCATTATATTGCTTTGGGGTATCCAATCTGCCAGCATTTACTATGTCAATCTGTAACCCGCTAAACCCGTCACTCTCTAGTTGAGCAGAAAGTAAAGTTTTATAAAACGCTTTGGGAACAACAAATGCAATATACTCGCCTATAGCTTTATTAGTAAGTCTGTTTTTGATAAACTCATACTTTAAGTTTTTGTAAAGTATATTGGAATGCATTATTTGTAAGACGGTTGTTACCGACTTCATTTTCTCTCCCAATATACCCGAAAAAGATTTTGCTATTTCCTCAAGTTTGTCCAATTGTTCTAGGGGGGAAAGACATCCGACTGTTCCTTCCGTAATAGCTTTTTCAATGGAAGTCACGGAAAACACAGCCGTAGAAAGTAGATTAAGCAAAGAAAAACTATGAATAACAAAATATTCCGTATCGTTATCGGAATACTCATAATTTTTTATAAAATAGATATCTTTTTTTGTTCTGATATATGTATTCCAATCAATTTCGCTATAAATCTCAACAATTTCAATTTTTTTATCTATAATATTATCGATTTGCGTGTTTAATTCATCCACAAAACCGGTACGGCAAACAGCAGGAACCGAATAGGATAATAATAAATCCTTGGTACATGAAAACAATTTAATATCCGGATATGTTTCAAGAAATCCTTTGTTGTCGTCACAGTCTAGCGCATAAGAAATAAGGATATACTTTAAACTTTGTCTACCCATAAGTCCTGTAAGCTCAAATTTGCCGATATCTACATTTTGTTTTCCTAAAACAATAAGACCAATGATTTCTTGATTTTCATCATCAATAATATACTCTCGGGCCAATGATACCCGATTCGTAAATTTAAGAACGGCTTCTGTTTTTCCCGGATTTCCTAAGTATGTATATTCATCATTTTCAGTAAAGTATGATGCGCTAACAAGTTCCGTTAATTTAATACTCTTGTCAACATCATAATGAATTACCGTACCTCTAACTATCATATCTGTGGTTTCTCTACTGGCTACAATAACTACTGATTTATGGATTAAACCTGATATGTTCGTCCTATCTCTTTGAAACACGCTTTCGATAAAATCAATTCTTGCATTAGGATTTTCTCGAATACCCCTACCGTCTAACCTAGTTGAATTTCCTTGGTAAGGTTTGATTTTATAGAAATTACGGGGAGCAATTGTACTTATAAGAGAGGTTTTTTGTCCATAGCTTACAACTTCTTGCCTTATACGTGCATAGCCATTCTCATCCATACCCATGAAAACAGCTCTTGTACGTCCATTGTATATAATTAAATCGCCTTCTTTTAATGAATTGACAATATCCTCCGGAGGCGTTTGATCATACAGCAAACAGCTTAAAGCTGCATAAACAATAGTAATCAAATCAAAGCAAATGGAACCGGTATGTAAAGAAACCCCAACTTCATGCTTGTCGGAGCAAATTGTTTCAGAAATAAATTGAGCATACGTTTTTAGTAGGAGTTCTCTTGAAATCACTTCTCCATTTAGGCAGATATCACATTTTTGAATTAATTCATAAAGGTTTTTCTCTACCGACATAGAAACGCTCTCCTACACCATTCCATTTATGTCAAACCTTAAGAGTTATTAATGATATCTTATCACAAAATATACCATTTTTCTAATGCTTTCGAGTATTTATATTATTTCAATTGTTAGTTTGGGTATAGAAAAAGGCTCCATTCCACTTTTCAGCATTAGTCATTTAACCTAACCAAATTCAATCTTAATAGTGCTCAGCAAGTATTACTTTCAAGGATTCTATAATCGCATCAAAAGAGACAAAACTAACCAGCTCCCAGATAATTCTATCGATACGTTTTCTGAAAAGATCTAATGACAGTCCTTCTATAGTTTTAAAATTTGCTTCTAATAAACTGCGCGCCTCCCTATTTAAACGTCCTCGTTCGGGGCCATGTATATTCTCAAACTTCAATTTTTCAATAAGTTCTTCGATCTCCCTGAATTGCAAAATTTTTGCATCATCCTGGAAAATATACTCTACAAGAAGCTTAAGCTGATATCCTACAATTGCCCACTGTGCTTTATCCCTGTTTACGATATTTCTAAGATATAGAGCTTGAAAGTCATTCGCCCGCTGCAACAGGGTACTGTTACTTTCAATATTTTTGACCCGGTTTATAAGTAACATCATATCTTTATAAAGGTTTTCCGGATCAAATGGAATACCATGCATTTCACATTCAAGCTTTGCAACCTTTTCATAATTCGCCTTAACCTTATCTTTGTTTTTAATAATTCGGTCCATATTTGAAATAAACAATGTTATAACGTCATATATTTGTTTAAACTGCTCATCCGCTCTTTCGTCGGAAACACCAATTGTTGTTGGTCCAAGTGTTGTAAGCTTATCAGCAAATAGACTCTCCAATGCCAATATATTGAACTCCTTTTCAGTTTCTAAAGCAAATAGTTCCGGCTGCTTAATTTTGTTAATATCATATCTATGATTAGAGAACATAAATTCAATCTTGACTTCCTGTTTTCCTCTTGAAGAAAACAATTCCTTTTCTTCACAAATACTTGGTACAGTTACAAAGTATGTTTCCAAAGCTTCCAAGCCCAATTTCGGATTCTTGGGTTTGTAAAATCTGAATTTGCAATATTCATGCTCTCCATTAAATTCTGATTCTATTTCGGAAATTACTTTATGTACTTCTTCTCGTGATGCTAAACAAATCATATCAATGTCTATACTTGTCCGTTGAGCAGTTATTGGTACATAAAACTGTGTAGCTGCTCCACCCTTAAGAAGGATTTTATCATTAAGTTTTTTCTGCAGTTGCAGAAACATTTCCAAATCCCATATAAATAGCTCAAATTTAGCTATTGAATTGAAGCCTCCATCTACCATTCGTCTTTCTATTTCTGTTCTCTTAAAAACATCACGTTCTAGAATTAAGTTTTCTTGACGTATTCCGTTCATTTTGCCTCCTTAATCTGGTAGCTCATAAACTCCAGTACTTTTTTAGAAGCTTTATTTATCTCTATAAGCCAGTTAATCTCTGTACTTATTCCTCTATCTCGAGCAGCACTTTTTACCTTCGCAATGGACAGGGAGTTATTCCTTTGCAAACTCTGATAAATTCTTGATAACTCCGGTATTGAAACTCCATAATCCATTCTGGTAACTGCATAGTACAAATCAATAAATCCTTTTTCTTTCTGGGCAATATGTTCAAAAGATAATGAAAAATCTTTTCCTTTTAAAATAATGACATCAATTTTGTTCTTTATTGTACTATTTTCAATGATCTTGCGATCTTTTTCTGTCATTACAATAAAATCTTTTTGACTTAGAATTTCCTGCATTTCCGCAATTCCTGCATCCTCTGTTACCAGCAATACCGGATATTTTTCAGGTATGTGAAGCAGTAAACCAATTAAGGAATCCAAACCGGTAATATAAAAATCATACCCATAATCTATAACAACATCATATACCAATTGAGATTTCTTCTGTAAATAAACATAGCCAGCAGGGTTGTTTTCACTTATTTCAGTTAAGGCATAATATCCGTGACCAGTCCTATGGATTTTTCCGTGCTGTACTAATTCGTGTAATCGCCATGATACTGTTTTCGGATTTATTTCGGGGAATAGGGAATATATCTTTTTGACACTTAATTCATCACCATTTTGCATATATCCTTTAAGTTCTTTATAAAAAATTTCTTTAGCTGTCCTTTCATCTGTGTTCATATAATCACTCCATCAAAACTTTAATTCCAAAATTTAATTTTGATATATTTCTTTTGCTTATTATATCAAAACTTTTTTAGCAAAACAATATTTTGGCAAAAAGTTTTGAATGCATTTATTATATCTCGCTTCTCTTAACAACAAACTCATCCATGAAATCATGCATACAATCGTCCATGTCCAACAAAAAAGAAAACAAAAAATACTGCCGAGCCTCCGGGTGATCTGCTAATAGTTCAACATCCTCCGGGAACTGCATGCCCAAAACATCGTATAGAATACGCAGTACGGCCATCATTTCGGCTTGCTGGTTTTTCTTGTATAAGTGAGTTAAGGTGGTCGAAATTCTTTCTATGGTCTTAGCATCATAACCAGAGGATATCCAGACCATTTCTATCAATGGTGCGGTCATCGCCCCGGATATGAGATTGATTTTGTCCCGGCAAATCGTGCCTGATTGGAGTATAATACCCTTATCAAGCAGTAAGCTTCTCTTGGTTGCTTTTTCCATAGTGTCCATTATTGTTTCCTCCTTTTCAATTTAATCCGTGGTGCCACGGGTGACAAAATGGTGACATAGCTTACAAAGCGACCCGCTAAAAAGAAATACAGAAAAACAGAATGATATAAAAAAGATCCGCTTTTTATGCGGGTTTTATCGAATAAATAGTAAAAAGTTATAAAGATATATAAGCAAATATCTACCTATTACGTTTCTGGAAATCGTGTGTGCGTTGAAAGCGTACCGTGGGTTCGAATCCCACTCTCTCCGCCAACAAAGGGTTTCAGTATTTTTGCTGGAACCCTTTTACTGTTGCCTTTGTACAAATTCTGTTATGCGATCATGCTTTTGGGTTCTGGATTGGCTCCTGTTTCTGGAGGAGCGATAGAAGATTTGGGTTTTACATTTTGGGTCATGTTCCTCTTTCTGGATCAATGAGCCCTTGGACTTGTTTAATTTCGTCCTCGGTCAAATACTGTATTGATGAATTCCCGCATCTCATTGCTTCAATTGGGTCAGAAAACGTTGATTCAGGTAATGACAGGCTTCGATATTATTTATAACAAGGATATGAGACAAAATTCCCATATTATGTGCAACTTTCTTAACAGTCTGTCTAAATACAACACTGAATTTGTGATGGTATTATCACAATAACGTTCACCTTGCTTTTGACTTCTTCTTACACGCTGATTTATTTTAGCACACATATGGTCTTTCCTCTTTTATTTACAGACTTGGTAGTAGAAATCAATGGCTGGCAGAACTACATTAATTTGAAATCAACGTAGGCCTATCCTTGGAGCATGGGGTGGATATCTACTTGATAATATCTTCCGGGATATAGCGGCTGTATATTCGAAGGCTGCTCTGATACATTATTTGTAAAGAAGGTGTGACAATGAAAAAAAATAAATCCGATTCGAAAAAATCACTAAAAAGTGCTATCATTCATCCAAGAAAACTGTTCTTGGGAAGAGGTGTAGGCAGGACTAAGGAAAAAAGGCAAACTGCCAATTGGTTATTCAGTATGCGTACTAAGCTGATATCGGCATTTTTAGCTACTGTTATACCTATAGTACTGCTAGGTTATATTTCTTACAATAGTGCTTTTTCGGCCATCAATGAAACAGCTGCTGATACTTCTCTTGAAACAATGCGACAGGTCGATAAATATATTGGACTTTTGTTGTCGGGTGTTGAAGATCTTTCCATGCAAATTTATCGGGAGCAGGGCTTCCAAGAATATATTTCTTCTGTATATGAAGATTCTAATGAGGAAATCACCGCTCTCCAAAAAAAGGTGTATAATAGCTTAATGAATTACAGACTAAATAGTAAAATGATTGATGATATCTATATTATATTGGATAATAACAGGTCAGTTTCTGCTAGTAAAGTAGATATGCAAATAAATCAAAATTCATTTCAAGATATAAAAAAAAGTCAGTTGTTTTCCGAAGCAACGGAACGAAATGGCGAAGCATTTTGGGTTGGAAGTCATACAGAGCTCAATCAATATACTTCAAGATCATCATCATATGCGCTATCACTGGTAAAGCCTCTTAGAAATATGCATGGGTCTGGTAATCAGCTTATTGGAATACTCATGATTGATATAAAATATATAACGATATCAGATATTCTTAAAAATACAAACTTTGGCAACGGTAGCGAGCTTCATCTCATAAGTCCGGATTTTAGGGATATTGCTCATGTGGTAAATAATGAATCAAGCGAAATTCTGGATACATCGGTTGAAAATAATCAAATTATACCCCAAGAATTGTTTAGTAAAATTATTGGAGGCGAATCTGGAGAATTCCGATTGATGATTACAAAGGACAGGAGCATTTGATATTACATACCTATATTGGTAATACTGGCTATGTTCTTATAGGACTTACTCCAACAGTCAATTTTGCAGATAGAGCATTAGGAATTAAAAATATAACAAATCTATTAACAATAATTGCAGCTGCATTTGCTATTCTTATCGGGCTCTTCTTGGCATTAAATATGGATCGAGCAATAAAAAATATAATTGATTATTCGAATAAAGCTGCCGATGGTGACTTTACAGTCAGTCTAAAAACTAAGAGAAAAGATGAGCTAGGTATTCTAGCCAAGTCATTTAGTATGATGATATCAAATATGAGAGAACTTATTGTAGGCGCTAAAGAAACCGCAGATACAGTAATTGATCTTGCTGGTACTGTCAATGGTACTTCAAAAGAAGTAAAATCAGTCTCCCATGAGGTCTCCAGAGCCGTTGAGGAAATCGCCAAAGGAGCTGGCGGCCAAGCAGAAGATGCAGAACAAAGTTCTATTAAGATGGGAGAACTGGCGACTAAGATTAATGCTGTCTCTGACTTTGCCACAACTATTGAAGCATACTCCAAGGACACTATTAATTTTACAAAGCAGGGCTTTTCATCTGTGATAGATCTAAAAAATAAAGCAGAGCAAACTACAGAAATTACTAAAGGAATCATTTCAGATATTCAAGATTTGGATAATAATACAAAGAGTATTAGCAAAGTTGTGAAGGTAATAGAAGAAATTGCGGATCAAACAAACTTGCTCGCACTTAATGCTGCAATAGAAGCTGCCCGAGCAGGCGACGCCGGTCGTGGATTTGCAGTTGTAGCTGAGGAGATAAGAAAGCTTGCTGAACAATCAGCGTTATCAACAAAAGAAATAACAGAAATAGTAAGGAATAATAATATCCAAACAGGTCAGATTGCTGAGAAAGCTACGTACACAGGCGATATTTTAGCATCCCAAAATAAGGCTATGGAAAATACCCTAGATGCATTCACCAAAATATCAGACTCTATGGATTCCCTATCTCATAAGGTTGATGATATTTCGGCTGGGGTTAAAGATATGGATAGCAATAAAGAGGACGTACTTCTATCAATACAAGAAATTTCTTCTGCATCCGAGGAAATTGCAGCTTCAACTGAAGAAGTAATAGCTTCTACCCAAGAACAGCTATCCAGTATCGATGAGCTTTCTAATTTCGCACAGCAACTGAATGATGCAGCAAAAATATTGCAGGAAGCAATTAAGAGATTTACGGTATAAAAGTTATTATCAGACAAACAAAACACTATTGGGTCAGAGTGTGAAAAAGTTTTTTGTGTATGAGAGCGAATTAATAATTTTCTGGTAATGGAATTAGCTTATGTATTTAACAGTCCGGAAATAAGAATGAGCCCTTTGAGGGAAGCGGGGGTAGGCTTAGATGTAATTCAAAAGCCTACCTTCGTACATAACCATCAATTTACTTAAAACCTAATCCCAATTCCGATTATTCTTTTTACACTTGGCTATCATTTCCATACATTCTTCTGTATCTAGAGCTATGGGTTTTTCACACAATTTATGCTTTCGCTTATGAGTCGCTTTTCCAGTCCATTCCCTGTGCATGGAATTTTCCAGCAGGATGTAGACAACCTGTACCTCAAAAACATCTAGCAACTCCTCATAGCTGGCATTAATTTTTTCACGAGTTAAATTCATGTTTACATTGTTTGAGCCTATTGGGATCTCTTGAATAACATACGGATGACATTAAAAGCAGGGTAACAAAATTAATTTGGTTCTATAATAAATGTTGGGGTACTGAAAGATTAAGTGCTCCAACATTTTTTAAATAAAAGGAGCATGAAGTTGAAATCTCAAGTAAAATGAAGTTGCTCACACTACATTTGAAAGGAGAATCAATCATGCTCAATACAAATTATATGCAAGAATTGATTGGATTGGAAGATGTTATTGTAACTTCAGTCGAAAGAAAAGATAACCAACTGAATATTAGCCTAATAATGCCGAGAAGAATCCATAGCTGTCCCCGTTGCAATTGCAGCACCGATAAAATCCATGATTACCGAATCCAAAAGATTAGAGATATTTCTTCATTCGGGAGCCACACAATTCTACATCTAAGGAAAAGACGATATGTATGCCCGTCGTGTAAAAAAAGGTTTTATGAGCAAATATCGTTCCTTCCAAGGTATCATAGAATAACCAGTCGTTTAATCGCAAATATTCTTGATTCCTTTAGAACAGTTCATTCCATAAAAGATGTGGCTAAGACAGCAAATGTTTCATCAACGACGGCTACAAGGATATTTGATCACATAAAATACTCAAACAAAAGTCTTCCAAGAGTTGTCTCAGTGGACGAATTTAGGGGAAATGCAGGTGGAGAAAAATTTCAATGTATTATCACCGATCCTGAACATAAAAAAGTATTAGATATTCTTCCTAACCGAAAGACTGAGGACTTATACGGATACTTTTCAAAGTACAAAGACCGGCACAATGTCAAATACATAGTTATGGATATGAGTGGTCCCTATCGTTGCCTTGCAAAAACAGTATTTCCGAAGGCACAAATTATTGCAGATAAATATCATGTAGTGCGACAAGTAACTTGGGCCTTTGAAAATGTCAGAAAAGCTGAACAGAAGAAGTTTCATGAACAACGAAGAAAGTATTTCAAAAGGAGCAGAAGAGTTCTTCTGAAACGACCTGAGAATTTGACATCTAGTGAAGCTGATCAAGTTGAATCAATGTTGAGGATCTCTGAACGCTTACGGCATGCTTATGCATTAAAGAATGAATTTTACAAGGTGATGGATTCTTCAAATAGCTATGAAGCCAAAAAGCAACTTGCTAAGTGGTATATGCTAATCTCAGGCTACAAACTTCCTGAATTTGATGACTGCTTTAGGGCCTTTACCAACTGGCAAAAAGAGATACTTAATTCCTTTGATGTTCCATATACCAATGGTTACACCGAAGGTGTTAACAACAAAATCAAAGTTATTAAAAGAAATGCTTTTGGAATGAAGAACTTTGAAAGATTTCGTAACCGAATACTCCATGTAATGGCTTAATATAGTTTCTTAAATGAAACTGGCAGACAATCTAAATGACTATCTGCCAGAAACATATTGCTATTTCATTTTACTTTGTTCCACCCCAACAATTGACGTAGAACCATTAATTTGTTACCCTGCTTTTCTTTAATTAGATATCGGTTTAGCTTTATTTAAATAACGTGTAAATAATTTGCGCGAGAGTTGCCCGATGTGCATTGGCTCTCGGACTTAGCTTATTGTTGCCTGTACCGTTGGTAATCCCGCCTTCTACCATGCATTTTAGTGCCGGTAGAGCCCAATCAGAAACCTCGTTTACATCTGTAAAGGATTTGATGGTTAACCCTTCCTTTGCTTCTGGAAGTTGATTGAGGTATTCCAAAATATTATAGAGGAATTTGAACATTTCCTGCCTGGTAATTGCGGTATCCGGCAAGAACATATTGTTACCTCCGCCGCTTGCAATACCCAAGCGTTTCGCAGCAGCCAGATACGGTGCGTAATAAGCATTACCAGCATCTGCAAAATTATCTTGGATTGTTGCATCAGGCTCAATACCATAAGCTCTCATCATCATAACAAGGAATTCCGACCGTGTAAGCACTTGTTCCGGACTGAAGTTGCCATTACCTGTGCCGACTGTAATACCGCGTGCTGCGATAAAGGTGACTGCATCCTTGTACCAGTCGCTCGTCAGATCATTAAATGCCACATAGTTGTAGCCAACCGCATAGCTCGAAAAATGTTTAACACTGAAGTCAACCGTTTTAGTCACTGCGTTGTAACGACCGTTATTTACAACCTGCAAACTTCCGTCATCGGCAATATAGTAGATGACAATAGCGTTTTTATTTTCGTTAGGCTTTAAGGTGTATGGAATACTGACATTAACGCTTCCACCATCAAATTTAGTGATGGTTTTGTCTCCCGAATTAATTTTCAAGTCGTATACAGGGCGGTCTCCGATCTTTTGCTTAGACTCACCGGATAGAGTACCTGCATCAACTTTGTCAACCGATACGGTAATATCACCATTCTCCATATTGAGCAACCCAAGGGTCTTTTCATCAAGAGAGACCGTGGCACTGCCGGTATTCAAGGTTAAACGTACCTCTTTGTATTGATCCAATTCAGTCAAAACTCCTTTGGGGATGGTTACATTGACTGCGTTGGCATCTTCTGGTGCCTCAACATTGAACGAGAAATGGACGGTTGAATTTGGTCTCAATGAACCAAGTTCTTTCTTGATTGAGTCAAGCTGCTTGCCTGACAGCGTTGCAGACACTACCTTATTTGCATCCATTGTCTTCTCCAATTTCATAGAGATGACATTTTCTTTGCCATTATCAGTATCGGGTGTCGGTGTCGGTGTTGGAGTCGGGCTTACTGAACCGCCTCCACCTGTAGAACCGCCTCCACCTGTAGAACCGGAATTTCGCGTAATATTCAATGTATATGTTTGTTTTGCGGTCCCGTTTTGCGCGGTAACCTCTATATAATTCGTATTGAGACCTTCCGCAAGAGAAATTTCTGTGATCTCTTGGCTCAACTGTGCATCTGAAAAAATCTTATAGGTCGCGTTATTCGAAACCGTTATGTTCGGTATGATTGTAGATACGCTGTTGGCAACAGCAGCCGTAATGTTCAATCCACTAATAGTAGCATTTTCCGGAACAGTAACTGCTTTAACATCGCAACGTGGAGACATATCCTTTGTTGCGGCAATCGCAGCCCTGACTTTACCTAAGAATGCTAAGGTTTCTTCATAAGGCGGGGTGTCTAAATCGTTTGGATAACCCTCCTCAGAGGCAACCCACAACAATTCAAGGGGAACAGGTCCTCTGTATGAACTGTTGCGAATGTCCACAAATACTCTCTCAAGATCCATAAGCGCAGCTGTTCCTGCACCCGCTGGTTTCTTTTTAAGCTGGAAATTGATCGTGTATGGCAAAATTAATGAAATATCACGATACCAATCATATTTTGAAGAGTCGAGCTGCATGAATTCCTTATAGAATCCGGTATCGTTGACAATGCCAATATTGGGACGATCAATCCATTCAAGAACTTTCATGACTTGATTGGCTGTGGCTAACATATCGCCATGGTTTTGCAAGCCAATCTGTACATCAGGGTAATATTCCAGGGCATAATCACAAATTTCTTGCAAGTGGGGAACCATGCGATCTCTGGCAATAACTTCCCAGCCTTTACGCCCAATGTCAACGGGCGGTGTACCGGAAAATACGCGGATAACCGGAGCGCCCATCTCATGCGCCACTTTAATCCAGAATTTAATACGCTCGACGTCCAACTTACGGCGGGCTTCGCTTGGGTCAGCAAAGTTATTTTGAAGTCCGGTGCCGCTAATAGGCATATTAAGTTCTGCACAAAGTTCTTTGATTTCTCTTGCATACGCAAGCGCTGCCTCTTGCTCAGCCGGTGACGGCATGGCAGTATTGCTGTAGCCGGGGACATAGTAGAGGGTAATATCTACTGTATCAAAACCGTTATCCTTGGCCCATCTGATGGTATCCAGTGTAGTCAGTTGCGGTGGTGAGGATTTGTTTTGCATCCAGGCATTGAGGTTGACATTGAAGGTATAGAAGTTTAAGCCAACTTGAATATCACCGTCATAGTAATCCTCAGTTTTAGGCGCCTTTTCACGTAGGTAGTCATATTTGGAATCGTCATAAGGCTCAGCTCTCACCGGTTCGGGTAACACGGCACCATCGCGTGCTACAAAGTCAAAGGAACTCCAGTCAATTACTTCACAGTTTTCTTCTTTGATGAAATCTTCATAAGCAGCTTTATCTGGAACAGAGATGGTAACTGGACCAGGAACAAAGCTAAACCACAGGCCCTCTTTACCCTCAGGTTTCCAAACCTCAGGCGGTGTAGCACCCAAAATCAAGTTTTTCAAGCTTACATTGTAATAGAAAGTTCGATGCTCCATAAAAGTAAGGCTGGGCAAATTAATAGTGTGCAGTTTGCTGTCATTACTCCCTTTTTCCATGGCAAAAGCCTGGGAATTAATCCGAGTAACACTGGGAAGATCAACCACTTCAAGGTTTTTACACAAGCTAAAAGCCTTGGCGTTAATTAAGGTCGGCGTATCCAATTTAACCTTTTTTAGACTCTTCATACCTGCAAACGCACTGCTGGGAACGGTATTATCAGCAAAGTCCGTAGATATATTCAGCTCAACCAAGCCTTCCATATAGTCACGAATAAAGGTACAATCTGCAGATTTCAATGCATAGGTGCCGCCTATAATGTTCAAGGTACCTATTGTCTCATAGCCTTTTTTGGATGAGTCAGTGGCACTATACGCTGATAATTCCGGAGCTTTCTCAAGACTGCCGGTAAGATTTGCAATTGTAATTACATCAGTTCCTTCCTTGCTTTCCTCAACGGAAGGCTCAGATGCTTCATCCCCATTTGTATGAATGTTAAAGGCTGTCCAGAAATCATCCTCCGCAAAAAGATCCATCGTTCTTCTCGGTACGTAAAGATCAACTTTATTGGTGGAAACACCTCTGAACCAATAACCATCTTGGCCAGGAAAATCGGCATCTTCCTCCAAATCGGGTGGAGAGTTAATATCGTTGAAAGTCAGGGATTTCAAGGATTCACATCCATCGAACGATCTGGACCCAATGACTGTTACTTTTCCTAATACAACAGTCTCTAAAGCGGTACAGCCATTAAATGCTCTGGCCCCTAGACCTTTTACGCCGGGTAAAATTGCCTCTTTTAAATTCTTCATGTTCTCAAAACCGCCATTAGCAATTTTTGAGCCTGTAAATGTGAGGCGTTTGCTTTCTTCTATGGTAATTTTTTCTAAGTTGGTATACGACTTAATTGCGGTAAAGTCAGCATTTGCAAAAGCTCTGGAACCGGCTGCAAATCCCGTCACACCGGTAATATAGATGTGTGTTGTATTTTCTTTACTTGCACCTGCAGCGGTCAAAGCCTCCGCCATCTTCTGTTTAGCTGAACTAAAGGTAACCACAGCAGTCTCAGGGCCAAAAACCTTAACAGCACATTGTGCAAAAATATCCGGATTGTCGTTTGAAGTTGCTGTGATTGTAACTTCACCGGGAGCCACTCCGGTAATTACGCCGTTGGCTACCGTGGCTACATTCTCATCACTAGATGTCCAGATAAGCCTCTGATCCGCTTCCTCAGGGCTTACAAAGGTTAAAGCGCTAATGTCAATAGATTTCCCCACATTCACAGCATGACTGGACGGAAGGGAAATATTGGTAGCATTAGGCTTTGTGGCATCTACAATTATTTGCAGGATAGCTGTCTTTGAGGGATCATCAGTAGATGCTACCGTAATAGTTGCTGTACCTGCTTTATGGCCGGTCACAACACCATTTTCAACTGTAGCTATACTCTCATCACTGCTTGACCAGGATACTGTTTTGATTGAAGCGTTTGCAGGGCTTACAGCAACGGTCAAAGTAACAGGAGTTCCCAGAGAAACAGTAAGCGGTGATTCCTGGGATATCGAAATCGAATCAACAGCTACTTTCCTAACAGTAAGTTCGTGAATGACAAATACATCGGGAGATGTGATAGAGATAGCTGATATGGTAGTGGTACCCTCAGCCAAACCTGTAGCAACGCCATTGTCGATAGTGGCTACTGAAGGATCGCTTGATGTCCACGTTACGGATGTACTGGCGCCCACCGGCTCCGCTATTACTTTAAAGGTCACACTTGAACCGATGTCAACAGTATCAGGAGGGTTATCAAAGGTTAGATTTGTGGGCTCGATTAGTTCTGAATCGGGATCAGGATCACCCTCACCTGTAACCTCAACTGAAATGGTTCCAATTACATAATCCTCAGAAAGACCAGCAGTAATTCTTGCGCTAGGCATCATCACTGTTATTGCACCCGAACCAGGGGCAATACCGCTTACAGATAGCGTAAATGTATACACGCTGGTTGTTCTGCTGTCATTCGTGATATTAACGACTGTTACTTTTTCATCACCCGTGAACATGGATTGTAAAGTACCAGCGCTAATTGTTGAGGACCGTAGAGCAACACCAGCTTCTGCTGTTATTGTTACTCCAAATGTTATTGTTTCGTCCTTTTCTACTGTCAACGTCTCAGCGTCTATGCTGAGTGTGAAAAAAGGTCCCGTTTCCTCCGCGAAAACGGCTGTCATGGTTGGGCTTATCCATGTAAAACACAACACAAAACATAGGATCAAAGAAACTACTCGCTTAAATTTGTACATGCATTTTTTTCCTCCTTATTTTGTAGTATGTTCTGTTAACTTAATAATAAAAATGAGACCTGAAACGCCTCTGGTATAATGGAATCGCAAAACACACATTACCTCCCAGAAAGGAGCGTTCAAGTCTCATGACTATTATACCATCAAACGTAGTATGTCCAAGGTGTTTTTCCAAAGTTCTTTACCGTTTTGGTAAGGATAAGGAAGGGTTTCAAAAATATCAGTGTAAACGATGTAAACGCCAGTTTGCTCCTGATAATCCACCTTCCAATTCTCGGACGAGAAATCAAAGAAAATATCCTGATTGCCCTAGTTGCGGTAAAGCAACATTCCTTCACCATGATCATACCTATTACTCAAACTTCCGTTGCTGTGATAAAAAATGTAACCATTCCTTCCGGGTTCCAAAGTTGATTGATGTACAGCCGCCTTCTTCTGAATTGAAGCCCCAAACCTTTTCATTTAAAGGGATGCGTCATTCTCTCCATATTGTTCTTTGTGCATTAAATTACTACTTTTGCGGTAATTCAACCACACGCAAGGTCTCCCATATCTTACATATGGTTCACCAGATTAAAGTTTCTCATGTTACTATCTCAAAATGGATCAAGCGCTTTGCTCCTGTATTCAAGAAAATTG
>Ga0134095_1001237_pt1 | contig 18590 bp, 19 predicted proteins | sample 6_2taG_FD_94449 | JGI IMG/M metagenome (GOLD analysis project Ga0134095, IMG submission 94449) | Switchgrass degrading microbial communities from high solid loading bioreactors in New Hampshire, USA - 6_20_20_110_A2 metaG | ecosystem: Engineered > Bioreactor > Semi-continuous > Anaerobic >... | reverse complement strand
TGCCGCTCCAGCGCCCCGCAGTAAGGGCATTGCGCATCGGGGCGGGGAATGAGCCCTCTGGACAGAAATTTCTTCGCCGGGCGGCGACAGACTGGACAGTAGCGAGGATATTTCAGCCCGACCGCCTCTGCTAGCTGAGCCAGAGCGAGTTGTTGCGTCTGGCGCCCCTTTGAATAAGCTCGCTTCAGACGAGTCTTTATGCCGAGTCCCATCGATGACCACCTTTGTCTCCGGCTGCGTGAAGCGAGCCGAGATGATAGCAGGCTTCCAAATCTACACCTGTGCGGTTAGGAATCTCGCTAAGCATCGAAAAAAATAGCTGATTTTGAGCGATGCTGCAATGCATCGCCACGCACGAAGAAACCGCCGGTCGCTGTGACCGGCGGTTTTTTGTTGCGTGTTGCGGGAATGTCGCAGCCGCTTATGACTCATCTGCCTCAGCAATCTGCGCCCACGGAACGAAGCCCTCGACCACGGCGCGGCGGGCGTCTGCCAGCGCGCCCGCGAGCGACGCGCCTTCGAGCAGGTTGGCGTCCGCCTCGCGCACCTGAAGGTTCGCCGCCTGCACCCATCCATCCGGCCGGAGCAGCGCGACAAACAGCCCGCTGCGTGGATCGCCGTCTAGGTCGCGGAAGCTATACGCCACCTGGAAGCCGCTCGCATCCCCGCGCTGCAGCGGGTCGATCCCGATCACTTCGGCGGATGGGACCAGCTCGGTCAGCCACGCTTCGGCGTCGCCTGCGCCATCGAGCGCGCGCCCTTCCTCAGCCCAGACGCGCACCATCCCACGATCCGCGCCATCCGCCGGGGCAAACGTCACCGGATGGCCAGGCGTCCCTGCCACAAGCTGCCATTCCGCCGGGCGCTTGAACAGGTAGCCAAGCTCCGCGTCGGCGTAGGTCGGCCAGTCGAACGGCAGGCCCTGAAGCGGCAGCGCCTCGAACGCCGGGACGACGTAGCTTTCGAGCGTGTCGAGTAGGCCAGGATTGTTGGCAGGCACAACCAACCGCGTCACGAAAACCCAGCCGTTCTCGCCCAGCCGCGTGATGTCTCGCCCCAGGTAGTCAAGCTGGCCGGACACAAGCTCGAAGTCGGTCGTGACGCTCTCCTCGCCCATCGAGCGGCCGGTTTCTTTCCAGCTTTCGTAATCTACCCACGACTCCGCGAAGTGTGCGGCGGTCAGATACTCGCTGTTGAGCGCCTCAACCGACGCAACCTCGACGCCGCGCCGGATATAGTTGTGGATAACCGCCAGACGCTCGCTGTTCTGAAACACCACGCTGAGCACCATGTCGCTCTGCGCGCCTGAATCTTCCAGGGCGATCCAATCTCTGGTGGGCGGCCGGAACGTCTGGAAATAGCCGCTGCTGTGGACGTAAGGCGGCTCGCCGGACGGGTTGAGACTCGGGTCGGGCGGCGGAAGCTCCGTGCCGCGCGGGGTAAACGTCGGGAAAAGGTCGGATTCGTCGGTCGTCACTACGCCGGGATTGATCAGGCTGATGACGAACGTAAACACGATCACCAGGCCGATCACGGTACCGAGAGCGGTGGCGAGCCGCCGGTTGCGCTTGCGAGAATACGACATACGGGGATACTCCACCAGCAGATGAACCAGTCTAATGGGCTTGCTGTCAGCGACCAGCCATGAGCGAAAAAGATAGGCAACGCGTGCCCGGTTGCCTTTCCTGGCTAACGGCTGACCACTCGCTACTTCAATCGTAACCGGGGAAACTATAGCGGGAATCGCCCCAAGTGGGAAGCCCCAGCGGCGCATACGGTCCGCTGAAAGGAGCATCTATGTTGCGCGATAACACCCCGCCGGAGCTTGACCCCGCATCCGGCGCGCCGAACGAGATCGAGCCGATCAGCCCGCGCGAGGCGGAGCGCATTCTCGCCCAGGCGTTGGAGCCGTACCTCGCCGAAGGGTGGCATGTGCTGGAGCGCGACGCCTACATGGCGCGGCTGACCCGCGAGGACCGCAACCTCGACGTGCGGGTCGATCTGCTCGGCCAGGTGCAAACTGAGGAGTCCAACCTCACCGCCTTGCAAGACAGCGGGCGCCTGGTCGCGTGGGTGCTGCTGATCACGGCGCTGCTGCTCGCGCTGACGATCACGTCCGCGCTGGGGATCTGGTAACACCGCCCCGACCGCTCTCCGTTGCCCTGCAATGAGTGATTAAAAAGTGGCGGGAAGACTAACGGCTAACCACTAATCGCTAACTGCTAGCTGCTCTTAATACACCGCCGCACCCGCTCGGTCAGTGCGATGTACGACGGCTCATGCAGCAGTTCGAGGCTGCGCGGCCTCGCCAGCGGAATCTCGACATCCGCGATGATCGTGCCGGGGCGCGGGCTCATCACCAGCACGCGATCCGCCAGCAACACCGCTTCGGGGATGCTGTGCGTGACCATCAGCACGGTTTTGCGGTGCCGCGCCCAGATGCGGAGCAATTCGCCGCTCATCTGCTCGCGGGTGAGCGCGTCAAGCTGCCCAAACGGCTCGTCGAGCAACAACACTTCGGGATCGTGGATCAGCGCGCGGCCAATGGCGACCCGCTGCGCCATCCCGCCAGACAGCCCCGCCGGATATGCGTCCGCGAAGCCCGCCAGCCCAACCAGCTCCACCATCGCCTCGGTGCGGCGGCGGATCTCATCCGCCGGAACGTGCGCCAGCTCTAGTGGCAGCGACAGGTTGGCGGAAACCGTCCGCCAGGGCATCAGGTTCGCTTCCTGAAAGACAACCCCGATCCGGCGTTGCGGCGCGCTGATCGGCTGGCCGTCGAACAGCACCCGCCCGGCAGTCGGCGCGACCAGCCCGGCCAGGATGCGGAGCAGCGTGCTCTTGCCGCAGCCGCTCGGCCCCACCAGGCACACGAACGACTCCGGCGCCAGCGTCAGCGAGACGTCGTCCAGCGCGCGCACCAGCCCCGATCCGTTCGCGTAGACGTGCGTGATCCCTTCGGCGGCAAGGATTGGGCGGGCGATATCTCGCGCGGGGTCGCTCATTCGGCGATCTCCTGCACAAAGCGCATGTCGAAGCTCGCGCTCAGGTCGTCCAGCGGCGCGCTGAGCAAGCCCATTTCGATCAGCAGGGATTGCGTCGTCTCCCACTTATCGAGCGTCGTCAGGCCGCCCGCGCCGTCCCACAACGCGATCGAGTTGTCCAGCACCTGCCGCTGGGTCGCGCGCTGGTCGTCCGGCAGATCGGTCACATACCCCTCAACCGCGATCTCGAACGCGGCGTCGGGGTCCGCGATCACGTCCGCCACGCCCCGCGCCAGCGCGCGCACCATCCCGCGCACCAGTTCCGGCTGCTTGCGGATCGTCCGCTCGTTCGTGACCAGCCCGTTCGACACCAGCGGCGCGTAATCGGACGCGCGCAGCACCTCTACCGGCATGCACTGCTGCTCAATAGTCAGCGGCTCGTTGGCGACGTACACCACCGCCGCGTCGACCGCCCGCTCGCAGACGTTCTCCGGCGCGGTGAACCCGATCGAGCGCAGCTCGCCCAGGTCAGTTTCACTCAGCTCGCCCGCCTTCAGCAACGCGCGCAGGCCGGTGTAGCTGGCGCCCTGCGGGCCGGGGATGCCCACCACCTTCCCGGCGAGATCGCCCGGCTGCGTGATGCCGCTGTCCCGTGGCGTGACGATCCCGACCGGATAATGCTCGTACCACTCGTAGACGTAGACGACCGGCCGATCGTTGGCGCGCGCCAGAATCACCTGCTCCCCGCTGATCAGCCCGAACTGTAAATCGCCGCTCGCCAGCCGCTCGACGCCGTCCGCCTCGTTCATCCCGTTCTCAAAGCGGATGTCGATCCCCTCGTCGGCGAAATATCCGCGCTCCGCCGCCACGTAGACGTGCGCGAATTGCACGCTCGGCACGTAGCTCATGAACAGCGTGATCGGGGTCAGGTCTTCCGCCGATGAGTCGTTATCTCGCAGCGCGAAGAAGGCGGCCAGCGTAACGGCGACGACAAGCACAGCAGCCAGCGCAATCCATAGTAAGGGCGAGCGACGGGTTTTCACGAGCAGTCTGTATCCTTTCCTGATGCCTGTCTACGCGGCGCAAGCGACCGTCTCACGCCGCATCCTGCCAGTCGAGCAGCACAGATTCCAGCCACGCCGCGACGCCGTACAGCAGCAGCGCAAGCGCCGTCAGCGTAAAGACGGCGGCGATCACCAGCGGGGTGTCGTACGTGCCGCGCCCGAAGTTGATCAGGTAGCCAAGCCCCGCGCTGGCGCTGACGAACTCCCCCACTACCGCGCCAATCACCGAGAGCGTCGCGCTGACCTTCAGCCCGCCCAGCAGAATCGGCAGCGCAGCGGGCATTTCGAGGTGCCAGAAGGTTTGCAGCGGCGTGGCCTCAAGCGAACGCATCAGGTCGCGCAAATCCGGCGAGATGTTCCGCACGCCGAGGACGGTATTCACCAGCATCGGGAAGAAGACCAGCAGCGCGCAGATAATCACCTTGCTGGCGATCCCGGCGCCAAACCAGATGATCAGCAGCGGCGCGATCGCGACGATCGGCACGGCTTGGAGCGCGACGAGATAGGGCGTCAGGGCGTAAGCGGCGATACGGCTCTTGGCGATCAGGTAGCCGAGCGAGAACGCCGCCGCCACGCCGATCACCAGCCCGCTCAACACCTCGCGCAAGGTAACGAGCATGTGCCGCAGCAACGATCCGTCCTCGACCAGCCGCCACCAGCGCGCCGCGACGCTCTCCGGCGACGGGACGATGAACGGGGCATAGCGGCCCGACTCCGCCAGCAGCCACCAGCCAATCAGCAGCAGCGCGCCGAATGCGGGCGCCAGCAGCACGTGCCGCCGCGTCCCACGCAGGCGCGGCGCAGGCCAGCCGGGCGCTACCGGGCCGGACAGCGGGGGCTGCTCGGCGCCGGGAGTGGGCGTTTCCTGAGCCATCGGGCGGCTACTCCTCGTCGAGGGCCTCGTCCTCGTATCGATCGAATTCATCGTACTCGCCGTTCTCGCCTTCGGCTTCGACAAAGTCTGCGCCGGTTTCTTCGGGCAGAAGGTTGTCCTCGTCGCCTTCGAGCAGCGCCATCGCTTCGTCGTAATACTGCTCCGGCACAGCGACCTGCACGCCGCCGACCAGCCCGACCGACACGGGCAGCGCGGTCCCCAACGCCTCGCGGAAGAAATAGACCGGGATCCCGGCCGTGCGCAGCAGTCCGCCGACGATCTCGGCTTCGGTCATGCCCTGCGCCTCGGCGACGACATACCAGACGCGGTCGTCGGGGCCGCGCCGCTTGATGATCTGCCGATCTTCGTGCTCGTCCATCGCGCCTTCCTCCGCCGGTGTATCGAGCGCCCGGCTATGTTAGCGACTGCCCGCACCGCTGGCAATGGTTCCCGCCCGGCGATTTGCCCGCCACGCCCCCCACGATCGCAAAAAAGGCGCGCCCATCCGGGAGCCCGGCGGCGCGCCTGTGGGAACCGTTCGCCAGCCGAGGCTACGACTCCTCGATCGTGATGGTCTTGATGCGGTCGCCGGGGTTCGGGTCCCGCATGGGGTCGCGCTCGCGGATTTGCATCAGCACGCGCAGGCTGTCCGCGTCCGCCACCTTGCCGAACACGGCGTGCTTGCCGTCGAGGTGCGGCGTCGGCCCGTGCGTAATGAAGAACTGGCTGCCATTGGTATTCGCGCCAGCGTTCGCCATGCTCAGGATGCCGGGGCTGTCGTGCCGCAGCGCCAGCGCGCCCGGCTCGTCCGGAAACTGGTAGCCAGGGCCGCCGCGCCCCGTGCCGGTCGGATCGCCGCCCTGGGCCATGAAGCCGTTGATGACGCGATGGAACGTCGTGCCGTCGTAGTAGCCCTGGCGCGCCAGAAAGACAAAGTTGTTCACCGTAACCGGCGCCTGCTCGGCAAACAGGTTGATCCGGATGTCGCCCTTCTCGGTCGAGATCGTCGCCGTATACTTCTTCGTCGGGTCGATCTGCATTTCAGGCGGCGCGCTATATTGCTGTGCCATAGATTTTCTCCTGTTCTACGTTGAGACAGTCTAGCGAGAATGTAGCAAACTCACTCCGCGACTGCCTCAAGCGTGGCAAACCGGTGCAAGAATGCGCCCAGGAACCGCATCGCCGCGAAGTAATCTTCCACATAGATGTTCTCATTCGGTGCGTGCATGAGCGAGTTCGGGTGCCACGTCGTCCCGGCGAACACAACCGGCATCCCCAGCATCGTGCTGAGCGAGTACATCGGCCCGCTGCCCGGCGCCCAGGGCTGCATGATCGGCGTCTGGCCCAGCGCATCCTGGCTGGCAGCCACTGCCGCACGCTCCACCAGGCTCCCCGGCGGAGACTTCGCCGGTGGCTCGCCGCCGAGAAACGTGATCGAGATATCCGTGAAGCCGCGCCGGTCGAGGTGCTGGCGCAGCAAGTCCTGAGCAAGCTCCGGCGTGAGATCGGGAACCAGCCGGAAGTCGAGCTTGACCATCGCCTCGGACGGCAGCACGGTCTTCGAGCCGACGCCAGTATAGCCCGACTCAAAGCCGCAGATCGTGATGGTCGGCGCGGCGTAGAGACGGCGGCGGGCGTCGTAGTCGCTCATCCCGTTCAGCCACTGGTCGATCCCGTAGCGGGCGCGCGTTTCTTCAAACGCCATCGGGATCGCGTCGATGGCGGCGCTTTCGGCGGGCGACAGCGGGGCGACGTGGTCCAGATACCCGTCGAGCGTGATCTCGTCGCGCTCGTTCTTGAGCGTGCTCAGCGCCCAGACCAACCGCCACGCCGGGTTAGGTACAATCGGCGCGACGGACGAGTGCAGGTCGTGGCTCGGCCCCTTGCAGCGAAGTTCGAAATAGGCGTCGCCCTTGACGCCGGTGCCGAACGTCGGACGGCCCTCTTCGTCGTACCCCGCGCCTTCCCACAGGATGCCATCCGCCTGAAGCTGCGCGGCATGTGCGCGCGCCCAGCCATTCAGGTGATGGCTGCCCTCTTCTTCCTCGCCTTCGATCACCCACTTGATGCGGACGGGTAGCTCGCCCTGCGTGGCGAGCCACGCCTCGACCGCCTGAATCCGCGAGAGTAACTCGCCCTTGTCGTCCGCGACGCCGCGCCCATAGATGCGCCCATCCCGAATCGTCATCTCGAACGGCGGCGACTTCCACAGGTCGAGCGGGTCTTCAGGCTGCACGTCGTAGTGGTTGTAGATCAGCAGGGTGCGCGGGGCGTCGGGCGGGCCTTGCTCTGCGAAGACGATCGGCGCGCCGTCGGTTTCGGAGAGCGTCACCTCGGCGCCAGTCGCGTCGAGCCTCGCGGCGACCAATGCCGCCATCTCTCGCACGCCCCGCTTCTGCGCCGCAACGCTCGGTTGCGCGATAAACTGGCCGAACTCATTCAGGAACCGATCGCGGTTTGCTTCGATGTACGCCTCAAAGGATGCTGGATCGTAAGTCATCGAGTTCCCCTCTTTAGAGCGGTTAGCCGTTAGCGATTAGCGGTTAGCGAAAAGCGGTGACGCTTCTTAACGACGGGGCGAGCAAGCTCGCCCCCTAAGTTTCCCTGCTTTTCGCTGTTGCTAGCTGCTTCTAACTGTTTTCGCTGCTTTTTGCTTGCGCTAACGGCTAACTGCTACCGCTAATCGCTGCTCTCTACAGCTTGTATCCAAATTGTCGCAACAACCCCTTGCGCCAGGCGATTCCATCGTCGTCTTCCGTGCCCTTCGGCGAGAATCCGTCGATCACGCCTAGCACGCCGCGCCCCTGCTCCGACTCCGCCACGACGACCTGCGTCGGGTTGGCGGTCGCGCAGAAGATACGCACCACTTCCGGCACCGCCTGCACCGCGTTCAATACATTGATCGGGAAATACCCCTCGCCCAGGAAGATGATGAAGGTGTGCCCCGCGCCGATCATCTGCGCGTTTTTGATCGCATAGCCGATCAGCTCGTGATCGGTGCCGCTCCAGCGGATCAGCCGGTCGCCGGACGCCTCGCAGAACGCCAGCCCAAACTTGATGCCCGGTACGGCGTTGACCAGCGCCTCGTGGATGTCTTCAACTGTCTTGATAAAGTGGCTCTGGCCGAGGATGAAATTGATCGGCTCTTGCTTCTCAATCGTGACAAGGTCGATTTCCAGTTTCATCGGGGAACGTCCTTTCGTCTTGTCTCGCGACTCTGCGGCAAGCATAGCCTATTCCCCGCCGGATACAAACAAAAACCCGCCGTCAGGCGGGCGCAGCAGCGAACATCAGACGAGCCGGGCGGCTCAGTCGAGAGGGGGACGCTCGATCTCCAGCGTGTCGCGCTTGTCCGACGCGACCGGCTGATCCAGATCTTCGCGGTCTTCCCAGCTTACGATCCAGATGCACAGCCCGGCGACGCCGATCGTCGCGACAATCAGCGCGATCCAGTTGGCGGCGGTCAGACCGACGTCGCGCGCCTCGTAAACCAGCAGCGCAATGCAGCCCACCGACAGCACAATCCACGCAGACAGGCGCGGCCAGCGGTCGATCAAACCGATCACCGGGCCGATCACGGGGGTGTTCCTCAGACGATCCACGGCGTTTGCCTCTCACTCAGCGCGGGCTAGAGCGGCTTGAGCACCCGCTCCGCGCGCAGTTTCTTGGCGAAGATCACCGTCCCGGCTGGTTGCGATTCGCGTGCCGCTTCGCGCCAGGCGGGAACCCGGATCTCCTCGATCTTCATTTGCTGATAGCCCTGCTGGACTACCGATTCGACCATATCGCGCGCGGTATTTTCTGGCAAAAAGATGTAGCCGATCTCCGATTGCAGCGCCTTCGACGCCTGCTCGACTGCGTCCAGCAGCGCCGAAATGGTCGGGCGAACCGGCGCGCCCTTCAACACAAAGAGCTCATCCGCGCGCATGACCAGATTTTCGACCACGAAGCCCACCAGCCCCAGCGGCCGGCCGTCCGCCACGGCCATCATGTACGAGCGCTGGCCGAGCAGCATGATCACGTCCTCGCGGCTGAGGTCGCGCCCGGTGCGCAGCTTGAGCACCGATGCGATCTGCTCGGCGTTCTGCGGCATGCCGCGCAGGATGTCGATCGACGTGATAGCGCGCTGTCCGGCGGCGGGCTGATGCTGGCCCGGCGCGACGTCCACCCGCCGCACCAGTTCCTCGACGTCGCCTTGCTGCATGACCGTCTGGACCTGCTTCCACGCGGCGCGAACCTGCGCCCACGTTTCGTCGGGCGTGCCCTCGTTGTAGATGATCACGTCGGCGCGGGCGAGCTTCTCGGCCTGCGGATTCTGCGACCGGACCCGCTTGAGCGCGGCTTCGCGATCCAGCCCGCGCTTCGCCAGCCGCTCAAGTTGCGTGTTCTCGTCCGCGTCCACCACCCACACCGCATCGAGCCGATCCGCGAGCGGCGTTTCGAGCAGCTTGATCGCCTCGACCACAACGATCTTCTGTTTGGAGCGGGCGATCAGCGTATCAATCGCGCGGATAATGATCGGGTGCGTCAGGGCTTCCAGCCGCTTCAACGCCTCTGGATGCGAGAACACCACCGCGCCCAGGCGGCCCCGGTCGATGCGCTTGTCGGCGTCGAGAATCCACTGCCCGAACGTCAGCACCACCGGCTTGTAAGCGGGCGCGCCCGGCGCCATTGCCTGGTGCGCGAGGCCGTCGGCGTCGATCGTGTATGCGCCCAGGTGTTCCAGCATCCGCCGGACTAGGCTCTTACCGGTCGCAATGTTCCCGGTCAGGCCGATTACATATTTATCTTTCCAGCGGCCCACGGCATTCCTCCACAACGGCTGGCGAGCAGCCCGATCATTTTAGCTTGGCGCCCCACACGGAGCAACCGGGCGCCGTATGGGGAATTAACGCTCTCATTATAGTACGACAATACTCCTGCGCGCTACGCAGGAGAGCGCCAGGGCGGGCGCGGCCCGTCATGGGCAGGGAAATCTGGCGAAAGCGGTTCGTCGGGCGCGGCGATCACCTCAACGTTCAGGCGGTCGCCCTGCGCGCTGATCAGGTGCAGGCGGTCGCCCGGTCCCAGCGCGGCGCGGACGGCGTCGAGCTGCGCGCGAAGGGCAGCCTCGTCCACGATCACAAGCTCCGCGCTGGCGGTCATGTCGAGCGGGTGCAGGCGGCAGGTCTTCAGCACGGCTTCAAGCGCCGCGAACCGCTCCCGCACGCCCTCGTCGGCGTGCAGCGTGATCCACAGCACGCAGCGATCGGCTTTGATCGGCGGGAAGGTCAGGCCCATCAGATACCATCCTCTCGCATCAAGGAGTCAGCGGAGAAACCTCACCCCTTATCCCCGGCCTCTTTTCCCAGGGATGAGGTTCTGCACGCCAACGCATACGCTCATTAACTTTCGAAAGGTCACTTAGCGATTAGCCAAGAGGGAGCGCAGAACGGGCGGAGCAAGCTCCGCCCCTACAAGGCTCGGGTTGTGCTTTGCGCTGCTGTTCTCGCTAACCGCTAATCGCTAACTGCTCACCGCTTATTCCGCATGCCGCTCGCGGATGATGCGCAGGTACAGTTCTTCGTACAGGTCCGCGACGCGCTGCCACGTGAACTGCTCCTCGACCAGCCGCCGCCCGTTCTGCGCCAGCCGCGCCCGCAGGCTCGGCGTGCGGAGCAACAGAAGGATCTGCTCAACAAACTCATCATCGTGCGTGGCGAGCAGCACGTGCTCCCCGTCTTTAACCGGGATGCCATCGCAGCTTAGCGGCGTGGCGACGACCGGCGTCTGCATCGCCATCGTTTCGAGCACCTTGTTCTTGATTCCGGCGCCGAGCCGCAACGGGCTGACGTACAGCAGCGAGCACTCGAAATAGGGACGCAGGTCTGGCACGCGGCCGGGAATCGCCACGTCATCCGAGGTGTAGGCGCGCAGGGCGTCGGGCGGGTTCCCGCCGACGAGATACAGCCGCGCTTCCGGCACAACCTGCTTGACGCGCGGGAAAATATCGCGTACCAGGCGCAGCGCCGCGTCGAGGTTGGGCGGATAATCGAAATTCCCGGTGAACAGCAGCGCCGGTTCGTCGGGCTCGTAACCGGACGGCGTGAAGAAGTCCACATTCACGCCGTTCGGGATGGTGACGGTCGGCGTGGCGGGGTTGAGCGCTTTCAGCGCGGCCGCGTCGCGGTCGGTCAGCACGACGACGCGATCGTACCCCTCGAACATGAAGCTCTCATAGCGCCGCGCCATCGCCTGCCGCAGACGCGCCGCCATCCGTGCAAAGGGTGTACGCGCCTCGCGGACCGCGCGCTCCAGCCACAGACTGTACGATTCGTAGGGGACGATCACGTTCGGAAGCTGCGCGGCAAGGTGGCGATATTCATACACCTGCACGCCCCCGAACAGGTGCACCACGTCATACGCGCGCTTCTTCAACCGTTCCTCGATCGCGCGCCACATCTCCGGGGACCAGCTTTGCTCGGCGCGGCGCGGGAAGCGGCTGCCGGGCATCCGCGCGCGCAGCCAGTAGTTCGCGGACGAGCGGCTCGGCTCAGGGATCAGCTTCACGCTGCGGAAGTACTGCTCGTAGCGCGGCACCTCGGCCAGATCGACCGGGTTGTTGTAGAACGCAAGCAGGTCGATCCCGTAGCGGCGCGCGGCCAGCTCCCGGGAGATATGGTAGGGGATCAGCCGGTCGCCGTGATACAGCGGGAACGGCGGGCAGCGTGAGATCAGCAGCACGTCCATCAGCGCACGCTCCCGATCGCATTCTCAAACACGGCTGCGATCTGCTCCGCATAGCCCGACGAGGTGTAGCGCGCCAGCACCCGCTCGCGCCCGGCTGCGCCCATTCGCTGCCGCAGCGCCGGGTCGCGTAACAGCCGGACGACGCGATCCGCCAGGGCATCGGGGTCTTCCGGCGGGACGAGGAAGCCGGTTTCGCCGTCGACCACCGTCTCGGCTGGACCGCCATTGTCCATGCTGACCACCGGGCGGGCCATCGCCATGCTTTCCAGATGCACCATTCCCAACGACTCGAAGCGCGACGGGCAGACGATCACGTCTGACGCGGCGATCACCTCGCGCGCGTCCGGCCAGAAGCCGAGATACGTCAGCGCCGCGCTGAGTGCCGGGTCTTCCCGCGCCGCGCGCAAAACGTCCTGCTTGTATGCTTCGTCCTTCGACACGCCGAACACATTCTCCCCCGCGACGACGAAACGCGCCTCGGGGATCTGCGCCAGCACGCGCCGCGCCATCGCCTGAAAGACGTCGTGCCCCTTGACGTGCTGGAAGCGCGCGATCATCCCAACCAGCGGCGCGTCCGCCCCGAGGCCCAGCCGCTCGCGGATCGGCCCGCCATCCACGCCGGGGTGATACTGCGCCGGGTCGACGCCGGGCACGATCACGCGCACGCGATCGTGCGGCATGAACGGCTCCGCGCCCAGCCAGCGATCGCGCACCGCCTCGGTGATCGCGACAATCTGCGTGATCCCCTCGCGGAAAAAGCGCCGCTGCCAGGGATACACCGGAAACCACCAGCCCATCGCGTTCCATACCACCGGGATGCGGTTGGCGCGCGCCGCAGCGACTGCGAATGGCAGCGAGTGATAATCGGTGTGGATCGCGCTCGCGCCGACGTCCCGCGCCAGGGCCGCCAGCCGCCGCGCGGCCGGGAACCGCATCCACACCGGCGGCAGGAACCACGTCGGCACGCCGCGATACGGCACGACATGCGTTCGCACGTTCAACGCGCGCGCCGCCTCAGAAAGCTGGCCGTCGCGCGGGGTCGCCAGATGGAGCGCCCACCGCGCCGGGTCGAGCGCGCCCATCAGGTTAAGCTGGACGCTCTCTCCCCCGCCCAAGCCGGTATATGCAGAGACAAATAACAGCGTGTGCGGCATGGCGCTCAAATCACGTAGCGATCGGGGTCAAAGCGGTCAAGGTGCTCGCGCACCCACTCAATCGTCAGGCGCAATCCCTCATCCAGCGAGACCTGCGGCTCCCACCCGATCAGCTCGCGCGCCAGCCGGTTATCCGAGCGCAGGCGCAGCACCTCGCTCGTCTCGGGACGGACGCGCGCCGCATCGCTGACGACCGGCACGTCGCGCCCGGTCAGGCGGATCGCCCGCTCCGCCAGCTCGCCGATCGTGATTGACTGCCCGGTGCCAAGGTTAATCGCGCGCCCGATCGCCTCGTCGCACGCCATCGCCAGCAGAAAACCGCGCACCGTGTCGGTCACGTAGGTCAGGTCGCGGGTGGGATGCAGCGCACCAAGCCGCACTTCGTCCCGCGTCAGCGCCTGGCTGATGATGGTCGGGATCACGGCGCGGGCGCTTTGGCGCGGGCCGTAAGTATTGAACGGGCGCACGATCCGCACCGGCACGCCATACGTCGCGTGAAAGCTCAGCGCCAGCGCGTCCTGCGCGACCTTGCTCGCCGCATACGGTGACTGCGGGTGGAGCGGATGCCCCTCGTCGATCGGCTCGCGCTGCGCCGTGCCGTACACCTCGCTGGTAGACGTGACCATAACCCTCGGCGTGCCGAGATCGCGCGCGGCGGACAGCACGTTGAGCGTGCCCGTCACGTTGACCGCCACCACCTCGCGCGGGTGCTTGTACGAATACGGGATCGCGATCACCGCGCCCAGATGGTAGATCGAGTCCATACCCCGCGCCGCGTCGAGCACCGCGTCCGGGTCGCGCAGGTCGCCGTCATAGCGCTCGACCTCGGCGCGGATGTCCGCTGGCAGCAGTTCCAGGTTCCCGGCGCGCTGGCCGGAGTTGTAGCGCACGAACGCACGAACGTGCACTCCCTGCCGGACCAGCATCTCGACCAGGTGGCTGCCGATGAACCCGGCCGCTCCCGTTACCAGCGCGCGTTGTCCCGTCATGTGCGTAGCCCCTCTTTCGCGTGCCTCACCCGCGCAGCCGCTGGCGCAACGCGATCGCCGCGCGCGTCGGGCGGACCAGCGCCGCCAGCACGCGCGCCCGCATCTCGCCGAAATGCAGCCGCGTGTAGGTGATCAAGTCGTCAAAGTAAATCCGTGTCGCCAGCCGCTGAATCGACTCCGTGCTGGCGTGCTCGTCGTGGATGATCGTCGCCCCGGCAATGTAGCGGATCCTGCACCCCTCAGCCGCGATCCGCACGCACAGATCATCCTCGGTGAAATATAGCTTCAACCGCTCGTCAAAGCCGCCGATCCGCCGCAGCACGTCGCCCCGCGCCAGGATGTTCGAGCCGGGCGCGATCTCCACATCCCAATCGGACTCACGATCCCACTCGGCGTACCACATCCGCGCGCGGCGGCGATCCCGCCAGCCGGGCAACAGCGCGCCGACGAACGTGTAGCCGAGAACAAGGTCCGCGTAGGTCACCCGGCGCGAGCAGTTGCGTTGCAGCGTCCCGTCGTCGTAGGTCATGCGCGACGTGACCGCGCCGAGCGACGGATCGGCGTCCAGCGCGGCGATCATCGTGGGCAGCGCACCGGGCAGCACGACCGTATCCGGGTTGAGAATGTGCACGTACTCGCCCTGCGCGGCGCGGAAGCCGAGGTTGTTCCCGCCGCTAAACCAGCGGTTTTCGCCCGGCTCGATCAGCCGTACCGAGGGGAACCGCTCCCGCACCATCGCCGCGCTGCCGTCCGCCGAGGCGTTGTCCACCACGATGATCTCGTGCGACGTCACGCCGCCCGCCGCCAGCAGAGACTCCAGCGCCCGCGCCAGCTTGTCGCGCGTGTTGTAGTTGACGATAACGGTCGAGAGCTTCATCCCCGGCGCTCGTTCACGCTCCGGCCAGCACGCCCGATGGGATCATCCAGGGATGAAACTCGAACCACAACCGCCCAGCCTGCACCGACGGGTCAGACTGCGCCAGCGCCTCGGCTTCGGCCAGGGACTCGGTTTTGAACACGTACACCCCGCGCAGATCGCCGTTATCAGTGCACGGACCGGCGATCAGCAGCTTGCCGATCTCGTACATCCGGCGGATGTTCGCCAGGTGCGCTTCTTGAAGCTGCTCCAATTCGTGCGGGCGCTCGTCCCATTCAGCGGCACGTGGCCCGCGCCGTAGCAGCCCCAGATAGACGGTGACCATTTCCATCGGCGGATCCCCCTGCTCGGCTAGCTCACCTCGCGCACCTTGCGCGCGATGACCATCGTCGTGAAGTTGAACGCCCACGGCAGCACGACGCGTAGCACGCTCGCAAGCCTGTCCGCCAGGGGCGAGGCGCGATAGTATCCCGGCGCGCGGAACGGCCCGCCCAACCCCCACAGCGTAAACGCGTGGCTCGTCGGCTTGACCAGCACCGGCGCAAACCCCGCCGCCTTCACCTCGCGGATCAGGTCGTGCTGGGTGTAGGTGCTCTCGTAGAAATGCTCGTCGGTCAGGTGGCTCTGCCCCATCAGGCGGCGCTTCCAGGTGACCAGCCGGTGTATCACGTTCGGATAGGGGATCGTCAGCACCAGCGTCCCGCCAGGGACCAGCACGCGGTTCGCCTCACGCAGAGCAGGACCCATCCCGTGCTCGAAGTGCTCCAGTACGCCGAATGACAGATAGCCGTGCAAAGACCCGCTCCGGTACGGCAGGGCGTGGACGTCGCCCGCCTGCAGGTCCAGCGTCGGGTCGTAGGCGCGGGCGGCGCGCAGCGCGTTGATCGCGTAGTCCAGCCCGATCACTTTGAAGCCCTGCTCGCGCAGCCAGATCATCGTCGCGGCCAGGCCAACGCCCGCCTCTAAGATAACCCCCTCGCGCGAGAGGTAGCGCGGAAAGACGCCCAACTGATCGGCCGTGCGCTTTTCCTTGAGCGCTTCCAGTTCAATCGCTACATCGGCGCGCGCCCAGATGTCTTCCCACGCCTGCCGGGTGCTGTCATAGCGGCTGCTGGTTGGCTCCATCGGTCCCTGTCCTTTGTGCTGTGTCATGCGCCGCGCCGCACGTCCTCAATCAATTCTACAAACCGCGCCATGCGTTGATCGTAGGTGTGATGCGCCAGCGCGTGCGCCCGCCCCGCGTCTGCGATCTGGCGGCGCTCGTCGTCGTGCGCCAGATAATACCGCACCAGCTCGCGCAGGTGATCGCGATCGCGGTAAATGACCAGATGCTCCCCGTCGCGGAACCACTCCCGCACGCCCGGCCGGTCGTCGACCAGTTGGAACGCGCCGACGCCACACGCCTCGAACAGCCGCATATTGCCGCCCCAGCGCATGAAATCCCCATGCGGGTTGAGCGCGATCGCCCCGGCGGCAGTGGCGCGCAGCATTTCCTCGCCGAGCGCCGCGCCCCGGTAGAACCGGCGCAGGCTGGCCGGAACCTCGTGCACCGACCAGATGCCGAGGTCAAACTCGCGCAACGCTTCGAGCGCCGCGATCCGCTCGCCATACAGCCGGTCGGGAACGAGCGTGCCCACAAAACCGACCTCGCATCCATAGCGCCGCTGCTCGTCCTCGCTCAGCGCGAAGGGGTGATGGAACTCCGGATCGATCGCGGAGAGCGGCAGCGTCTCGACGCGCCGCGCGCCAAGCTCCCGCCACTGGATCGCGTGGTAAAAGTCGTTCGTAATCGCAAGGTCATACAGCGGGGCGGCGGCGCGCTCGATGGCGTGCGAGAACACGACCGGCGACGTCCCCGACGCGTAGACCAGCACCGCGCCGGTTTCGCGCTTCAGCCGCGCCAATGTGTCCGACAGGATGACGCGATTATCCCCGATCAGGATGATCGCATCCGGCTGGTAAGCGCGCGCCTGCGCGAGAAGGCGCCGGTTCCGCAGGCGAATGTCCGGGTTGAGCGCAGGAACGCGCCCCGCCAGCGCGCTGATTGCCCGCGCGGGAGTCATGCGCTGCGTCATGCGGAGCTGCCGCGTCCGCGCCCAGGGAAGCGCGCTCTCGCTGCGCCAGAAGACCGCGCAATCGTGCCCCTGGCGGCGCAGCGCCTTCACCCAGAAATATTGCCCCTGCGACGGGGGGAACAGCGGCTCCTCGCCCGGCGGTGCGGCGCGGCGGGCGTCCTCAAGCGCCTGGGGGTGATGCAGCGTGGCGACAAACAGCAGCCTCATACGCGCACCTCGATCCGGTTGGCGTCCGGCTGGGGGATGTGCGGCGGCGCGTCGATCGTCGCTTGCTGCCATAGCTCAAGCAACAGCAGCCGGAAGACGACCTCGACCCGCTCGGTCCGCCCGCTGAAATGCCCGCGCAACACGCCTTCGAGCGCCGCCCGGTCGAACAAGCCGCGCGCGAGACTCCGCTCGTCGAGCAGGACAGCCTGCACGCGGTCCGCCAGCGCCGTATCGAACCAGCGCAGGATCGGCGTGCCAAACGGCTGCTTGGGCCGCCGCAGCGCGAAATCCGGCAGGTCGTCGCGCAGGGCCTCACGCAGCACGACCTTGTTCTCACGCAGGCGGATCGCAGGCGGCACGCTGAGCGCGAAGTCCAGCAGCGGCGGATCGAAGTAGGGGACGCGCGCCTCAAGCGAGTGCGCCATCGTCACCTTGTCGACCGCCAGCAGGCCATTGCCGGGCAGCCACGTCAGCAGCATGAGCGCGGCGGCCGTGTCGGCGGGATCGTCCGCCCAGGCGCGGCGCAGAATCTCGACGTAGGCGCGCTCTTTGTGTTGCGCGTCGTGCCACGCCGAACGCAGCGCCGGGCCGTACAGCCGTGCGCGCAGCGTGTCGGTGAACGTCAGCCCCTCGAACGAGGCGACGCGGCGCAACCCTTCCGGCGCGGGCAGAAACAGCGCGCGCCATTCCGGTAGGTACGCGGGCAGCGCGCCGAGAATCCGCACGCGGCGCAGCGCCGGGTAAAGCGGCTCGAGCGCCTGCCACGGCCGCCCGATCAGCGCGGCGCGCAATGGTCGCGGCACCAGCCGGTCGAGCCGGGCGGCGTTGCGAAGTATCCACGGAAACACGCGATGCGCCTGGTAGCCGCCGAACAGCTCATCCCCGCCCGTCCCGTTGAGCACGACCTTCACGTGCTGGGCCGTATCCGCTCCAAGGGCCTGGAGCGAGATAATCGACGGGTTGGCGTTCGGCTCGTCGTGGTAGTAGACGTAGGCCAGCAACGTGTCCCACCAGTCTTCGGCGGTGATGATCTTCTCGTGGTGATCGGCTCCGAAATGCGTCGCAATCCGCCGCGCGTGGAGCGTCTCGTCGTCCGGATTGGCCGCGCCGCGCCCGACGTCGTAACCGACCGAGAACGTCCGCACGCGGCCCGGCGCCATCTGCGACATCAGCGCCAGCAGCCCCGCCGAGTCGATCCCACCGCTGAGGAACAGGCCAAGCGGCACGTCGCTCCGCAGGTGCAGGCGCACCGACTCCGCCAAGCGCTCGCGTGTTTCGCGGGCGATCGCGGCCGGGTCTTGCGGGCGCTCGCTCGCTGGCGGAAAGCGCGGCGTCCAGTGGCGGAGCAGGCGCTGCGATCCGCGCTCGACCACCAGCGCATGACCGGGCGGCAGGCGGCGCACGCCCTCGTAGAGCGTTTCCTCGCCGATCATGTAGCCGAAGCTGAGGTAGGTGTCCAGCGTGGCGAGGTTCAGGCGGCGCGGCAGATCAGCGTCTTGCAGCAGCGCCTTCACTTCCGAGGCGAAACGCAGCATTCCGCCCCGTTCCGCGAGATACAGCGGCTTGATCCCGACCGGATCGACCGCCAGCACCAGCCGCTCGGCGCGCGCGTCCCACAGCGCGAAGGCGTACATCCC
>Ga0134095_1001224_pt1 | contig 18751 bp, 16 predicted proteins | sample 6_2taG_FD_94449 | JGI IMG/M metagenome (GOLD analysis project Ga0134095, IMG submission 94449) | Switchgrass degrading microbial communities from high solid loading bioreactors in New Hampshire, USA - 6_20_20_110_A2 metaG | ecosystem: Engineered > Bioreactor > Semi-continuous > Anaerobic >... | reverse complement strand
TGGGGCTTCATCAAGACGGACGAAACGCTTCAGACGTCGATTCCAGGCGTGTTCGCGGCGGGGGATGTGCGGGCGGGCAGCGCCAAGCAAGCCGCCGCCGCCGCAGGCGAGGGCGTCACCGCCGCGCTGATGATGCGGCAGTATATTCGCTCGCTGGTGCGCGTGTAGCGGAAAAGCAGCTAGATATAGCTACAAGTAACAAAAACAGCGAAAGACAGCCCTGGGAATTGGCTGTTCTTCGCTGTTTTTTACTGTCCTCTGCTGGACCTTGGTGTTGTCAGCTTGTCAGCATATCGGCTGGCAGGTGCGGGACGTAGTTAATCCCGCGCAGGTCCCACAGGCCATCCTGCCAGGTCAGGTAGTGCATCGCTGCGTTGTGCATCCAGATATGCAGGTGATGGCACTGGAGCAGCATACGGACCATCGTGCTCGCCGTGCCGCCGTGACAGACCACGACCACCGTGCGTATCGAGGACGGGTTCTCGATCAGCGGATTCAGCACGCGGCGCGTCTGCTCCGCAAAGCGCTGATAGTAGTTGTCGTGCGGCAGCACGTAATAGTGCGGGCCGACGTCGGACGGATGCACCAGGCGCGGCAACTCCATCAGCAGATCGCGATCGGTCTCGCGAAGGTCGTCATTCACGCTCACCGGTGCGCCGATATAGCGACCCAGGATCGCGGTGGTTTCACGCGCGCGCCGCAGCGGGCTGCACACAATCTGGCTGATCCCCGGCTCGTTTTGCTGGAGCCATTGGCCCAACAGCTCGATCTGCCGTTTGCCGAGTTCGGTCAGATATAGATTATCGCCTTCCTCACCCATGCGGTGCTCGGCCTGCCCGTGGCGCACCAAAATCAAACGCATAGCATCCTCACAGTACAGTCGCGGCAGAGACGTCTGTCTCTCCGCCCGCTGGCACCAGTATGATCCAACCTGTCGACTTTAAGCCCACTAGTTGAGGTAAAGAACTCTTAGGAGTGCCCAAGCCCCTTCATTATACGCATTAGCCAGCCCAGTAGCCATGCGCGAATGTTACAACGTGCAGTGCAAGAAGTAACACCGATCCGAGCGTCCATAGCCGGTCAACCAGCGGATCGCGCCCGGCCGTCGCCAGCCCGAGAAAGGCGGGCGTCGCGGCTAAAGCGTACCGGTTGAGACTGACCAGCGTCCCGGTGACGAGGGGGAGTATCACCGCGGCCGCCCCATAGAGCGCCAGCCCTGGCGCCGCACGCCGGACGCGCCAGCAGCCCCACAGCGCCAGCAACGGCAGCGCGACATCTAGCCCGATCTGCACTGCGCCCATTGGATCGGTCACCATCTGCCCGAGCTGGTGCGAGATCTCGCGCAGACCGTCCAGGTTCAGCACCGACCGTCCGTATCCGGCAAACGCGGCGTCCTGGTCCAAATCGCTCAGCCGCAGAAACAGCCGGTGCGCCAGAAACGCGCCCGCCGGAAGCCCCAGCGCGCCGAGTGTGCGCCACGCAGGGCGGCGACCTGCTCGCCAGTCCGTGTACCAGTATACTCCGATCGCGCCAACCAGGAGAAATCCAGTTGCGCGCGTAATCGTCGCCAGCGCCGCGAGCGCGCCCGCCGCCCACCAGCGCCGCCGGACCGCCATCAGCAGCGCGGGGATCGCCAGCGCCAGATAGAGCGCCTCGGTGTAGACCTGCAACATGAAAAACGTCGTCGGAAAGATCAGCAGGTACGCGGTCGCGCGCAAAGCATCGACGTCGCTGCCAAGCACGTCCCGCGCCAGGGCATGCATCGCCCACACAGCGGGCAGCGTCGCCACAATCGAGATCGCCATCCCGGCGACCGCGTATTGCTGCAATGCGCTCGCCCAGGGCATCAGCGGGCGCGTGATCGCTCTGGCCACGCCACGCATCAGGACCGGATACGCCGGGTAATACGCGGCGTCCTCGGCGCGGTGATAGCCGAACTGCGCCAGCCGCAGGTAATGGTAGGAATCCCAGCGCACGTGTGACAGCCCGATCCCGGTGCGCGGCGTGTCGGTCGAGTGCTCGACCGTCCACCCGTAGGAAGTGTCCGGCCCGGTCACGTCCAGGCGCATCCACGCCGCCGCCTGAAAGAGCAGCAGGATCGCAACCCACCCGGCCCACAGCCATGTCACGCGGCGGATGGCGGGATCGGGCAGCAGGCGTGCGCGATCACGCCAGCCAGAAGCCGTGGACATACAACACTCCATACAGCGCGAACCACAGCAGCGACACAATCGTCCACACCCGGTCGAACACCGGCCGTTCCCCCGCACGCGCCAGCACTAAAAACACCGGCACGGCCGCCAGCACGTAGCGACTGATGCTAGTAAGCTGGCCGGAGCTCAGCGGCAGCGCCAGCGCGGCGAGCCCGTACAGCGCCAGGCCCGGCTCCCGCTTCAGCGCAACGAGGCACAGCGCAATCCCGCCGAGAGCCATCACCAGGTCGAGCGCGACGTGCACGGCGTTCGGCTCGCGGAAGATGTACAGCACGTCGCCCACCAGGTCGAACAGCCCGCGCAGGCTGAGCACCTCGCGGTTGAATGAGGCGTAGACCGCGACCGGATCCACGCCGAGCGACGCGATCCACCGGTTCCACGCCAGCCACACCAGCGGCGGCGCGATCACGCCGAGCAGCGCCCAGCGCGGCGGGCGGACCCCGTTCCACCAGTCCCGCAGCCAGACCGCCGCGAATGGCAACACCAGAAACAGCCCGACCGCCCGCGTCAGCGTCGCCACCACGATCAGCGGCAGCGCGATCGCCCAGCGCCGCCGGTAGAGCGCCGCCAGCATCCCCAGCGAAAACGCGAGATACGTCGCCTCGGTATAGACCTGCGCCAGATACAGCGCGGACGGGAAGATCAGCAGATAGACCGTCGCGCGCCACGCGTCCTGCGGGCCGAGCCGGTCCCACGCCAGCGCATACATCGCCAGCGCAGCCGCCAGAGACATGCCCGCTGAGACGATCATCCCCGCCAGCGCATAGCTTGCGTGCGCCCGGCCGCCCGGCGCCCAATCGTCCAGGCCGAGCGGCGCCAGCGCCACGCTATGCACGGCGCGCATCAGCAGCGGGTAGACCGGGTAGAACGCGGCGCGGTCGTCCGTGATGCCGCTGGCGGGCCGGTAGCCTTCGCGCGCGATGGCGACGTAGCGCGGGCTGTCCCACCGGGCGTAAAACCAGGGGCCGGTTTCGGGGCCGTCGGCATACCCGGCGGTCATGTCGCCAGTCCAGGGATACGCGAAATCGGGCCGGTCGAGCGTAAAGCGTGCCCACACAACCTGCTGGAAGACGATCAGCGCGAGATACCACCCCAGCCACAGCAACACGACCGCTCGCCAGCGAGGACGGTCCGGCGCGGCGGCGTTGGCGGGATGTGCGGTTGGCTCTGGCGCGGTCACGGAGCGGCTGCTCCCGGCGTGGCAAACTCCCAATCAGACCGGGATTATAAGAGGTCGCGCCCGGCCGGTCAACGCGCCGCCCGGTTACCGCGCCAGGGGATCGCGCTGCTATATTCTGCTTGGAAGAGAAGCTGCATGGGCGCTCGTAACAGACCGACTAGCTGACCGTTTTTCTAGCGAAAGGACCCTACAATGGACGAGCTGGTGCAGCAAGTGAAATCGAGAGTGAACCTTTCAGACGAGCAGGCGCGGCAAGCGGTGGAAACCGTCTTGCAGCAACTCCGCCAGCATCTCCCCGACCCCATCGGCCAGCAACTCGACGAGTTGCTGCGCGGCAACAAGAGCCTGTCGGACCTGGGCGACCTGGGCGGCATGATGGGAAGTCTGGGCGGCATGTTCGGCGGGTAATAAGCGTGAGGGTTTTCGGCACTACCCTGGCTGCGGTGTGAGAGTACGCCCGCAGCCAGGGCGCTCCCACAAGGAGAGTTTTAGGTGAAACGCATCGCAGTGTTGACCAGCGGCGGAGACGCGCCCGGCATGAATGCCGCGATCCGCGCGGTCGTCCGCAGCGGAATTGATTACGGATGGGAAGTGTTCGGCGTAGAGCACGGCTACGCCGGGCTGATCGCAGGGGATTTCATCCCGCTGGGGCAGCGCAGCGTCGGCGGGATCATCCAGCAGGGTGGCACGATCCTCGGCAGCGCGCGCTCCGAAGAATTTCGCACCGAGGAAGGTCGCAGCCGCGCCCTGCGAGAGCTCAACCAGGCCGGGATCGAGGCGCTGGTGGTCATCGGCGGGAACGGCTCGCAGACCGGCGCGTATGAGCTGGACAAGATGGGCTTTCCGGTCGTCGGCGTTGCATCCACCATCGACAACGACCTGTACGGTTCGGACATCACAATCGGCGTCGATACGGCGCTCAACATCGCGCTTGAAGCGATCGACCGGCTGAAAGTCACCGCCTCGTCGCACCAGCGCGCATTTCTGGTTGAGACGATGGGCCGCAACAGCGGCTATCTCGCGCTGATGGCGGGCATTGCAGGCGGCGCCGAGGCGGTCGTCATCCCCGAAGTGCCGACCGAGCCCGAAGCGGTCGCCGAGGAGATCCGCATAGCATACGAGCGCGGCAAAGCGCACGCGATCATCGTCGTGGCCGAGGGTGCAACGCCCGAAGCGGACGGACTGGCGCAGTATTTCAAGGAGCACAAGGCGCGCTTGGGCTTCGAGCTCCGCGTGACGACGCTCGGGCACGTGCAGCGCGGCGGGATGCCGGTTGCGTCCGATCGCCTGCTGGCGACGCGGCTCGGCGCACGCGCCACACAAGAGCTAGCGGCCGGGAACCACGGCGTGCTGGTGGGTCTGCGCAAAGGTGAGATCGTCACCACGCCGCACGAGGAAGTCGTCAGCAACACCAAGACGCTCGACACGTCGCTGTTCGAACTGGCGCGGGTACTGGCGAAGTAGCGCGAAAGCAGCGGTAGCATTCAGCGGTTAGCGGTTAGCCATTAGCGATTAGCAAAAGCAAGAACGCAGCGTTGAAGGTGGACCGCTCTCCGCCCATAAGCACCTCAGATAAAGACGCAGAAAACAACGGGCCGAGATTGCTCGGCCCTGATACATGATCATCGCGCCGAGGAAACCTCACCCCTTAACCCCCGGCCCCTTTTCCTCTCCACGCGTGGAGAGGAAAAGGGGTGAGGTTCTGCACATTAGCGAGAGATGCTTATTGCTTTCGGACAATCGCCTATTGCTAACTGCTAGTCGCTAACCGCTCATAGCTGCGCGAAGCGCTACGGCCCCACCAGCAGATCGCGCGGCATCCACCCGATCTGCCCCATGCAGTCCACCTTGTAGTAATCCTGCCCATCGCGGCTGCCCATGTCGAGGATCGTCACGGTGGTGTTGGCGAAGCACTGGCCGCTGCTGGCGGCGGTGGGACTGGGCGCTTCAAGCACGACTGGCAGCGGCGGCGACGCGGGCAGCGTGACCTTCTCACCCACGGCAGCGATCGGATCCGTCACCGGCTCCAGCGCGGCGGCGGGATCGAGGTCCGCTTCGGTGAACGGCTCCAGCCCCAGATACGCGCGCCATCCGTTCTCCAGTTCGAAGAACGTCTTGCCGGTGACCTGCTCCAGCGCATCATAGACCGACACATTCTGCCGCATCAGCTCGACCACCTGCCGGTGCGTCTCGATGCCCCCCTGCGTCATGTTCAGCCAGTTGATGAACGACGCGCCCACGTCATAGACCAGGTAGAGACCGCCGTCCGCCTGTTCGATGTTGCGCGGAACCGGCTTGGTGAGCGTCGGCAGGTCTTGCAGCGTCACAAGGTTGAACAACCGCTCGTCGTAGACCCCTGGCGAGATGGCGAACCAGTCCGCCTGCCCCTCGATCCACCAGTTGGGGCCGCGCCCGCCAAAGACATCATACTGGTAGAGATGCGTCAGTTCGTGCGTCAGCACGTGGGCCAGCCACTCGATTTGTTCCTCAAGCGGGCGCGTGGGGGGAACGTACTGCACCGTCATACCCAGGCTGTCGCTCGTATAGCCGCCTGCGGTCGGGTTCGTTACGCCGCTGCCTACCATCTCGCTCATCGCCTCGGACGAGCCGTAGATCACGCCGATCGGTGTGTAGCTCAGCGCGCGTCCGAACCCTTCCACGCGGCGGGGATGCGTCGCCGCGATCGCCCTGGCCGCGTACTGTGCGAACTGGTCCGGGTTGTTTTCAGCCATGCCAAACCAGTAAACGACATAATAAGGCGTCTCCATGCGGAACCATTCGCGCGTGGGATCAGTGTAATCAGCCTCGTAGGCGGGCGTGTCGATCGTGAAGCCGGTTTCGTCGCGCACGCGCCAGTAGAACTGGAAATGCGTCCACGCCGGTTGTCCCTCGCCCGTCTTCCACGGATGCGCCACCCACACTTCGTGCTCGACGTCGTACTCCGCCACCACGCGCGTGCCGGAGCCGTGCGCGTAGCGCAAGAACAGGATGACATCTTCAATTTCGCCGTTCGACGACTCCGGTGAGAGTGTGAAGACCATCCCGCGCGGATACTGCGAGGTGGCGGTCGCCGTGCCCGGATCGATGGCGCCGTCGGGCGCGTACTCGAACGTCAGCGTTTTCTGCACGCCGCCGACCGTCTCCAGCGTGTACACCACCTCATCCACCGGGTACGCGGTCGGCGTGGGGAGCATCGTTTGTACATCGGGCGACGCCGCAACCGGCAGCGCCAGCCCGATGACCAGGACCAGCGCGATCGCCAGCCCGCCGAACGCCACCGCCGTGCGGAACCATCTATCTATTTGATTATTCGTCTGCATGGTTGACTTGCTCTCTCGGGGGAAAATCTCTGCGCTGCGACAAACATAACGTAAATAGCCGCTCAGAGGCAATCGCCGGACGAATGTCGCAACCCCCTTCATAGATGTGCGTATAGTGTACGTGGAACGCGGGGGCCCTGTCCCCTATCGCAGTGCTCGGCCAGATCAATGGTACAATTAGTGAAACTGTGCCATAGACCCTCCGCCAGCCGAGCCAACCTTGACCAAGGGGGTACAAATCCGATGCAGCTTCGAACACGCGGACGCAAGATCTTGCGCGATGTGATGGCCCGCAAAGGTCGGACGGCGCTCGTCGCGCTGGCGATCTTTATTGGCGTAACGGGAACCATCGCCCTCTTCTCGATGAGCGACATCATCGTCAGCCAGCTCCGCGAGGATGTCAAAGAGGACGAGCTTTCGATGCTTGACGTCTACGTGACGATCAACACCGGAGTTCTGCCTGATAACGAAGCATACCTCGAGGAGCTTAGCGCATTACCGGGCGTCACCGACGTCCAGGGCTTTATCCAGGCGGCCGCGCAGTTCAAGGTCAACGAAGAGGACGAGGACTTTGAGAACGGCGTGGTGAACGCCTATTCCGCGCCCTACGAGCCGCGCCTGCCAATCACCCCCCTGCGCCTGCTCGAAGGAGCCTACCCGTCGCCGAACAACAACGAAGTCGCCATCGAGACGCGCATGGCCGAAGAATACGGCCTGTCGGTTGGCGACACCATTTACTTCCGCATCCTCAGCCGCTCGCGCGAGACGGAAGGCGGCGAGATCGGCACGGTCGAGCCGTGGACCGTCACCGGCATCGTCTTCCACCCGTACACCTTCACGCCCATGGCGTCCGTCTACACGCACCCGGAAAACGCCAATTACATCAGCGGTACGACCGGCTTCGGCGGGTTCCAGGCACGCTTCACCGATTATGAGACCGCCCAGGCCCAGAAGGACGCCTTCGCCGACGCCGTCGCGCGGGAGACGCCGTACGTCCCGGTTTTCATCCAGAGCGAAGACCCTGCGAACAACAGCATCATCATGCAGGCGCAGACCATCGCGGGAACGATGGGCATCCTGGCCCTGATCGCGCTGGTCGTCTCCGGCTTTCTGGTGATTAACGTCATCACCTCGATCGTGGTCGAGCAGAAGCGGCAGATCGGCGTGATGAAGTCGATGGGCGCGACCCGCTGGGACAACTTCTTCATGTACTCGGGCATCGCGTTCGTCTACGGCCTGATCGCGGTCATCCCGGGTGTGATCGTCGGCATCCCGCTCGGCAACGCCGCGGCCCACGCGCTGGCGCCGCAGCTTAACACCGTGCTCGAGGGGTTCAAAACCTCGCCCAGCTCGATCATCCTGGGCGTGATCGTCGGCCTGGCGATCCCGGTGCTGGCGTCGCTCGTCCCGGTCTTCAACGGCACGCGCGTCCGCATCCTCGAAGCGATGACCGACCTCGGCATCGACGCGAACTACGGCTCCGGCCCGCTGGCGAAGATCATCGCGCGGCTGCCGCTGCCGATCACGGTGCGCCAGGGTCTGAGCAACGTCAGCCTGAAGAAAGCGCGGCTCGCGTTCACGGTGGTCACGCTGGCGATCGCGGCGGGCGCGTTCATGGGCATCTACGCGATGTTCAACTCGCTGACGACCAGCCTGAATTACTACCTCGACAGCTTCAACGTCCAGATCGGTATCTTCCCCAACGAGGGGCGCGATCCCGACGAGTTCACGGCGTTCCTGCGCGAGAACTTCCAGTCTGAAGACAACAACGTCTTCCGCAGCATCGAGCCCGGCTTCCAGCTTCAGGTCGAGTTTGAGGGCTACGACCCGGAGCCAACGGCCGGCGGCCCGCCCGGCATCTTCGCCTACGGCTATGACGTGAACAGCGAGACGCCCGCGTTCAACTTCGAGATCACCGAGGGCGAATCGCTCACCGAAGAAACAGCCGCCAACGGGATCATCCTGTCCAGCCTGATCTCGGCCAACATGGATAAGACGGTCGGCGACACAGTGGTGATGCGCGTCCCCGGTAACACGGCGGAGCTACAGGTCGTCGGCATCGCGGAATTCCCGCTGGATCAGGTGTGGATGGACTGGCGGACGCTCGCGCAGATCTCCGGCTACGTGGTCGGCGCGCCGCGCCCGAACGAGTACTTCACGACGCTGGCGGTTGAGGGCTTCGACGGCTCGATGCCGCAGGGCCAGGTCGGCGTGGTCGGCTTTGACGAGACGGTGGCGGCCTTCATCCCCTTCGACGAGGGCGAGTTCGTCACGCCGGGCGAGCCGGGGATCATCATCAGCAGCGGCATGGCGGAGAGTGGCGGCTACAGTGTGGGCGACACGCTCACCGTGACGGCCAAGAATGGTACCACCGCCGAACTGCCGATCGTGGGCATCGTGACGCTGCCGCCCATGATGCAGAACGACCAGATCCCGCCGGACTTCGCAGGAATGTTCTGGCAAGACCTCGCCGCGCTCGAAGGGCTGAGCCTGGAAGGCAAGCCGCAGCCGCAGGGCTACTTTATCACCACGCACATCGAGAACCCGACCGAGGAAGACCTGGAGCCGGTAATCGACGAAATCGACGAGGTGATGCTCGGCGCGGGTATTCCGGTCGGAATCTTCAACTTCGTGGAGCTGGTCAACCAGATCAGCGAGATCTTCACGACCATCCAGGTCATCCTGAGCGCCGTCGCCCTGCTGATCGCGCTGGTGGGCGCGCTCGGCCTGCTGACCACCCTCTCGATGAGCGTGTACGAGCGCCAGAAGGAAATCGGCGTGATGCGCTCCATCGGCGCAGGGTCTTCGACGGTCGCGCTCCAGTTCCTGACCGAAGGGCTGGTCGTCGGGGTGATCGCGTGGCTGGTCGGCCTGCCGTTGGCAGCCGGAGTCGAGCTTCTGCTGCTCAACGTGACCGGCTTCAACGAGACGTTCCCGTTCACCTTCCCGGTCAGTGCGGCGGTGATCGGCCTGGTGGGGATGCTGGTCATCACCACGATCGCGAGCCTGTGGCCGTCGATCGCCGCCTCGCGCAAGACCGTCTCGGACATTCTGCGCTACCAGTAAGCGCCCCGCTTCAACGCCAAACACCCGCCCTCACCCGGCGGGTGTTTTGATTCGGATCGTCGGAAGCCATCGCCGGACGGAAAAGCAACCTGCTCGCCTTGAGGGATGCAAACTGCTGAAAAAGCAACCTCACCGTATGAAAGGATGCAGACGGGCGGGACAAACAAGCGTCGCTGCTCTAGGACATGAAAACGGGCGGAGCAAGCTCCGCCCCTACGACTCCCTATTCCCCACTCCCTACTCCCCGCTTCCAGCTTTTGGCTAACCGCTTCCTTCCGGCAGCTTGATCGTTTCCTCGGTGAAGTACGGCGACACGTCGCGCGGCAGCGGCTCCTGCGGGATCTCGCTGATCCAGTTGTCATAGTCGACCGTGTACGCCGGGTCGTCCATGCGCCCCTCGACCCAGTCGAGGAAGTATTGCTTGCGCAGATCGTCGATCTCGCGCGGGGTCATGATCTCGAATTTCTCGCCGAGCACGCGCGCCACGTACCAGCCCTGATCCGTCAGGAACGGACCGATTACGCTGTCGCGCCCGGCGTTGTAGATCGCGTCCACCACGACCACCGGCAGCGTCTGGTCGCTGCGGCGGACGATGCGCGAGGTGTTCTCGGCGGGCGCGTCTAGCCCCAGCGACGCCATGATTTCATTGAGCGGCTCGCCCGCGCGCAAGCGATCGGCCACCTCGTTAGCGCGCTCCTCGGTGCTCAGCACGGCGTCGCGCACCTCGATTCCGGCTTGTGGCTCGCTCGCCCCGGCGATGGCCTGCGGCTCCTGCCCCATCAGGAATTCAAGCTGCTCGTAAGCCGTTTGCGCGCGGACAATCCGCCGGAAGTCGTCTTCGGTCATCCCGGTGTACGTCTCCATCTCTGCGATGAAGTCCTCGTACTCCTCGTCGAATTCATCCGGTAACGCGCCGCCCGGCCCCGGCAGCATCCCCAGGTAAAGCGCCAGCTTGGCATCGAATTGGAACGGATCCAGCTCCAGGTTGCGACGGGCCGCTTCCTGCCGCGCAATCGACTCGATCACCATCACACGATGCACCTGCACGCCGAAACTGTTGCTGTCCGCCAGCGTCACGAAAAGCTGGGCGACGGCCATATTCTCAGGATTGGTCAGGTCGAGGATTTGCTCCGGCCCGCGCCGCTCTACCCGCTTGGCCAGCGCGCGCAGCGGATGCCAGCGCTCGAAGCGGACGCGCTTGCGGAACTCGTCAAGTGTGATGTTCTCGCCGCCGACGCGGGTGATCACCGTGCTCCCGTCATAATCGGGCGCGTCAGTCGGGCGCTGGTAGGGCGTGGGCGTAAGCGTTGGCGTCGGCGAGGGGCCGGGCGTTGGCGTGGCCGTCGGCGGGTTGTTCACCACCAGCGCGAACTGGGTTTGGGTGGCGCCGAGATCGACATGGTAGACCTCGCCGCCCGACCTGGCGCCACACGACGCCAGCACCAGCGCGGCAAGCACCATCCCGGCCAGGAAAAGTACGGTCTTCGATCGCATGCGTGCCCTCGCCTTGTTCCGAATGTGCCGCTCAAGGGGCAGTCGAGTGGATATGTGACCTATCAGAATGAACTGATCTACGTGGCGCTCGCCGGGAAAACCTCACCCCTTAACCCCCGGCCCCTTTTCCCCTCTCCATGCATGGAGAGGGGCCAGGGGTGAGGTTCTGCGCGCCAGCAACAGACGTTCATTACTTTCGATAAGACGACTTACCTACGAATCTCACTCAACGGCCCGTAAGGCGCGCCATTGTAGCACACTTCGCCGCTGCAAGGGGGTCGAATTCCCCGCATCGCACGCCTATGCTACAATACGCCTCGGGCTGGGAAGCCACGGGAAAAACGTAAGGAATCGGAATGTTGTACAACGTGCTGATCATCGAGGACGACCGCCGCACTGCCGAAAGCCTGGCAGCGCAGGTGAGCGTTCTCGGGCACACGGTCGCGGTTGCGCTGGGGCCGCGCATGGCGCTGCGCCAGCTTTCGGAAGTCATCCCCGACGTCATCCTGCTAGACATCAACATGCCCGGCGTGAACGGGCTGGAAGTGCTGCGCTTTCTGCGGCGGGATCCACCCACCGCCAACGTGCCTGTGATCGTGGTCACCGCGAATGACTCGATCGAAATGCGGCGCGCCGCGCACGAAGCCGGGGCGACGTTCTACCTCGTCAAGCCGCCGATGCTCGACGAAATCGAGGGCGCGCTGAACCGTGCCGTCGCGCTCAATCCGCCGCCGCTACGGTAGCGGAAAACGCGATCAGGCAGCCTATAGAACAGCGAAAAGCAGAAAAGCAGCGTGGAGCATCCCGCGCTGCTCTTTGCTGCATTCAGGCTGTTCGTAGGCTGCCTTTCACTGCATCAGACGCCAGCGGTTGCCGCCTGTGCCGATCACCGAGCCGTCCGGCAGGCGCAGATAGAGCGCGAATTCTGGCGGCGGAATGCGCGTCAGGGCGACCGGTTGCACGGTCAGCGTCACCGGCTGCTCAGGCGCCAGCGCCCAGCCGAGCCGGTCCCGCACGCCGGGCGCGTTCGCCCACACCTGCCCGAACCCGTGCGCGGGAACGGTGCGGTCCAGCGGCGGCGCGTCGGTCAGGCTGGGACCGGGGAGCGCGCTATACGACGCTTCGAGGAAATAGCCCGTCGTGCCGCTGGTCGCACCTGGCGAATCATCGTAGAAGACGTAGATTTCGTGCGTATCGCCGCGCCAGACCATCCGCCCGCCTTCGAACTCTTGCAGCGCGCCGGGAATCTCGAGCGGCTCGGACGCGGGGCAGCCGTCCGCCTCGCCGAAAAAGAACGTGACCGGGCAGTGGACGCGCACCGTTCGCGTTTCCGCCGCGCCCTGCGCCGTGAAGAGCGTGTAATCGACGCTGTACGCGGCGCGATCCGGCACGTAGACCGTCGCCGAGCCCTGCGGAGACTGCGCGTTGACCACGGTGATCGGGTCGCCGCCGTTGGGGATGCTCTGGCTGATCGTCACGCCGCCGGTGCCCTGGATCTGCCAGCTTAGCGTGACTGCCGCGCCGGGGTTGACCGTGGTCGGACTGGCGGTGAACGAAATGATCTGCGCGCTAGCCGGCGCCACCGGCGGCACGACCGGACCGGGCGGCGGGGGGAAAGGCGTCGGCGTGAGCGGCGGGCGCACGGCAAAGCCGATCACCTCAAGCGACAGCGTTTCCTCGTCGTAAATCGCGCCGGAGATCAGGTCCACCACCTTCAGGCGCAGGCGCACCGGGCTGCCCGGATTCAGCGGGACGACCGGCTGCACCGGGCCTTCCCCCGCCGAGGGCACCCACAGAAACTGGCGTGGCAGCTCGACCGACTGGGCGCTGCCGTCCTCAAAGACCTGCTCGAACACCAGGTTGGAGCCGGGCGCGCGCCGCGCCACCTGCCACGACACCTGCACCAACGCCGTCCCGCTGGACAGCGCGCCCGCATCGACCGACGCGACATCTGCCGCGAAGCGCTCGATCACCGGGGAACCGCTCGCTGCTTTATACGGGATGGTCAGCGTGCGCTGGTCGATCACCCGCTGCTGCGCGTCTACGATGGAAAGCAGGTACGTCGGCGGGGCGAACGTGAGCGGGTGCTCGACCGTCACCACGCGCGAGCCGACCGGCTCCAGCGGGATGCTCTCGTCGCCAAAGACCGGCTCCCACGCGCTGCGCCGGTAGGTCAGCAAGCGCAGGCGATACCCCTCGCTCATGTTGGCCGTATACCACGATAGCTCGCTCGTCTGCGCGCCCGCTTCCGCCTCGTCAAGCGTGATCGACTCCAGCGAGCTTTCAAACGCGAGGATAGCCGGTTGAGACGTCTGCGCACGCGCGGGCGTCGGCCCCACCCCGCCGAGCGCCAGCGCCGCCGCGATCAGCACGCCGAGGATGCGAATCATCATAACGGGACCTCTTCCTCTCACACCGCGCTGAGCCTAGCTTACTGCCGCGTCGGGTGGCAGGCAAATCCACGCAGAATCAAACAGGGCGAGCACCCGCCCGCCCCGTGTCAGTCTGATGCTGCGCCGATCAGCGCGCCGTGATGCCCAGTCGCTCGACCATCACGTCGCGGCCCGGCCACTCCTCGCGCAGCATACCATACACCATCTCATCGACCCACTCGCCGCCTGCCAGCGCCATTTTGCGCCGCCGCGCCTCGAAGTGGAAGCCGACTTTCTCCATCATGCGCAGCACGCGTGCGTTAATCGACATCGTGCCGAGCCACACTCGACGCATATCGAGCCAGTCGAACGCGAAATCGGTGAGCAGCAACAGCGCGTCCGTCCCATAGCCGCCGCCCCAGTATTGGGAGTCGTAGATCACAGCGCCCAGGTTCGCAGTGCGGTGCGTATAGCTGAGGAAGTTGATCCCGAAGTAACCGAGCGGCGTGCCGTCTTTGGTCTGGATGCCGAGCGGAACGCCTGTGCCCGGCGTGTCCGACTCGAACCACTCCTGATGCTCCCGCTCGACCTGTGCGCGCGACACGAAGGCGAGCTCGCCCATCCGCGACCAATAGTTCGCCTCGTCATCGTTCCACCAGTCGTGATCCCGGTCCTGAAACGCCTTGCCATACGGAACGAGATCGACCAGCAGCCCTTCGAGCTTCATCAGACGCCTTCTCTTTCGCGCAGGCCTAGCCGCTCGACCATCACGTCGCGGCCCAACCACTCCTCGCGCAACATGCCGTAGATCACATCATCCATCCACTGACCGTCCGCGAGCCAGAAGCGCCGCCGCCGCGCTTCCTCGTGGAAGCCCGCCTTCTCTGCTGCACGCTGCATGCGCCGGTTTGTGCTCATCGTGCTCAGCCAGAGCTTATGGTAGTCGAGCCAGTTGAAAGCGTATTCCACGATCAACAGCAGAGCATCCGTCCCATAGCCGCCGCCCCAATAGTCCGGCTCGCCGATCGCTATGCCGATCATCGCCACGCGATGGTGCGGCAAAATCTCGGCCAGCGTGATGTCGCCCAGCGGCACGCCCGACTTCGTGCGCATCCCGAACCAGATCGCCCTGTCCGGGCGCTCGCTGCCTTGCTGGCGCTCCGACTGCCAGCGCTCGACTTGCGCTTTAGAGACGATCAGGCGATCCCCGGCCGTGCCCCAGAACGCCGACTCGTTGTTCAGCCACCGATGCTCTCGATCAAAAAACGCTTTCCCGTAGGGGACAAGGTCCACCAGAATCCCTTCAAACATACGCCCCTCTCATCCTCGCGGCGTCAGGCCCAGCCGCTCGACCATCGCGGCGCGGCCGGGCCATTCCTCGCGCAGCAGCGAGTAGACCAGCATGTCGTGCCACGCTCCGGCGGCCCAGGTCGCTTGCCGCCGCCGGGCCTCAAACACAAACCCGACCTTTTCCATCTGGCGAACCACACGCTGGTTGAGGCTCATGGTCATCAGCCAGACCTTGCGCGCATCCAGCCAATCAAAGATGTACTCAATCAGCAGAAGCAGCGCATCGGTCCCATAGCCGCCGCCCCAGTACTCCGGCTCTCCGATGAAAGCCGTCAGGAGCGCGGTGCGGTGATCGTACGGCAGCGTGTTGATCCCGATCAGACCGATCGGCGTCCCATCCTTGGTTTGCAAACCGAACGCAAGCCGAGGGTTGGGGTCGCTCTCTCGCTCGGCGCGGTCTAGCTCCAGAATGGACCGTGTGATAAACCAGTGCCCGCCGGTCGCCCACCAGAAGACGCCCTCGCTGTTAAACCAGCGATGCTCCAGGTCAAGAAATTTCTTCCCATACGGGAAGAGATCCACCAGCACGCCTTCAGCCAGCATGATCGCTCTCCTTTGCGCGCAAGCCGATCCGCTCGATCACCGCCGCGCGGCCGGGCCATTCCTCGCGCAGCAATCCGTAAAACAGGCCGTCGTACCACACGCCATCCTGATATGAGTCGCGCCGCGATACCCCTTCGAGCGTGAAGCCGACCTTTTCCATCTGACGCATGACGCGCGCATTCGCGCTCGTCGTCCCTAGCCAGACCTTACGCATATCCAGCCAGTCGAAAGCGTACTCGATCAGCAGAAGCAGCGCGTCCGTCCCATAGCCGCCGCCCCAGTAGTTCGGGTCGCCGATGCGCGCGCCAAGCATGGCGAGGCGGCTATGCGGCACGATCCAGTTGATCGTGAAGAAGCCGATCGGCGTTCCGTCTTTGGTCTGCACGCCGAACATCACGCCGCGCGCCGGGCCCATGCGCTCAGCTTCCTCAGCCCATTGAGCATTCTGGCGCTCGATCGTGGCGCGCGAGACGATTTGGCGGTTCCCGCCGCTGCTCCAGTAAGCCGAGTCGTTGTTGCGCCAGATATGCTCCAGATCTCGGAACCGCTTGCCGTACGGAACCAGATCGACCAACAACCCTTCGAGCACGATCAGATCTCCTTGTGAAAGGGAGCGGTAGAAATCAGCGGTTAGCGATTAGCCATTAGCGGTTAGCAAATGCAGCCTGTCAGGAAAGCATGCGCGCACTTTCGCGTTGTGGGCAACCGAGACCGTCTGCGGTATTGCCAAACGCTCGCCGCTAGCTACGCGGGCTTCTTCTCGTTTTCGGGCTGTTTTTCGGGCTTGGGCTTCGGCTCGAGGCCGCTCGGCTGCAGGTTCAGCGCCGCGACCTTCGCGGCGTAGCCCGGCCACTCATCTTCCAGCAATCCGAACAACTCGACATCGACATAGTCACCATCCCAGCGGATGTGCTGGCGGAGCGTCCCTTCGTGCACGAACCCGGCGCGGCGCAACGCCTCGATCTTCGGCTCGTCGAACGCCAGCGCGGCGGCATCCAGCCGGTGCATGTTCCGCGTCTCGAACAGGTAGCGCACCAGCATCAGCAGGCCGTCGAGCAGCTCGTCGGTGCCCTCGTAGCGCGTATCCCCGGCGAAAAACATCACGTCGACTTTCCGCACGCGCGACCATTCGTGGTCGTAGATCAGACCGCCGATCGGATCGCCCGCCTTCGTCTGGAAGCCGATCAGCCCGCCGTGCTCGTTCTTTTCCATCTTTTCGATGTACTTCTTGACGTCGGCTTCAGCATGCGGCTCGCGGCGATCCCAGATCTGCGCGCGGAACCACGGCTCCTCGTTCATCCAGCTTTCCAGGTACGTTGCAAAGTCATCCTCAAACGGAACGAGATCAACCAGCGTTCCCTCGAACATGCTTGATTATCTCCTGGCTGTGAGCGGTCTGCAGAGCGGCAATTCTGGCGAGGGGCCGCCATACGCGGTCAGATGCGAGAATCACCGTGTTCAGTGTGCGGCAGATTATCCTCTTTTGTCAACCATTTCCGGCGGTATTGCAGGATGCGCGCACAGGCTATAATGAGCGGCAGAGCGCACGGCGCACAGCGGAGAAAGGACTCGGCAGGCGATGGAACGAGTGAGATTCGTGCTAATTCTGGCGTATTCGATCGTGTTTCTGGTCGCCGTCGGCGTGGCGACCATGCTGATCGTGACCGAGTGGCAAGACACACCCACCCCGGCCGCAGAGGTCACCGAGGCGCCCACCGCTGCGCCGACCGAGCCGCGCGCCACCCTCACGCCGGGCATGACACCAATCACCCCGCAGCCGACGCGCACGCCTCGCCCAACCACCACGCCCGCGCCCACGACCGTCGCGCTGGCGGCGGACGACGCGATCACTGCCGCGAACGCTGCCGGACTGGTTCAGCGCGGCGCGATCGCGCTCGAAGGCGCGCCAGACGCGCAGAACACGATCCGCAGTTTTGCGTGGTCGCCCAATGGCGAAATCATCGCCGTGCCGGAACCGGCGAACAACCGCGTGGCGCTCTACGACGCCGAGACGGAAGAATTGATCGCGACGCTGGCGGAGCAAAACGAGCCGGTGCGCAGCGTGGCCTTTTCGCCGGATGGCGCGCTGCTGGCTGTGGGCGCCCGCGCGATCACCGTCTGGAATGTGGAGAGCGGCGAGCAGATCGCCTCGCTTGAGGGGCACGACTCCCCCGCGCTGAGCCTCGCATTCTCGCCGGACGGCGCGCGGATCGCCTCGACTAGCGCGGATGGCATCGTGCGCGTGTGGGACGCGATCACCGGAGACGAGCAGCGACAGCTTGCGCTCGGCGCGGCCGGGCAAGGCGTCGCATTCTCGCCGGACGGAGCCATCCTGGCAGCGCGCAGCGAGCGGATCGTCCGCCTGTGGGATGCCGAGGCGGGCGAGGAGCTTGCAACCCTGGAACACGGCGGGCTGGTCAACGGTATAGCGTTCGCACCGGATGGCGCGCGCCTAACGACCGCATCCCTCGACGGCGCGGTGCAGGTGTGGGACGTGGAAACGGGCGAGGTTGTCGCGACGCTCCGTGAGGCCGACGCGGACGCGCAGCCGCTCGACGTAGCGTACAGCGCCAATGGGGACGTGCTGGCCGTGGGCAGCCTCGTCGACGCGGTCATCTTCTTGCTGGATGCCGAGTCGGGCAGCATGCTGGCCTCGCTCGACGCGGACCCGGCGCACTTCGCGCTGCGCTTCTCGCCAGACGGTCGACAACTCGCCGCGTTGAGCGGCCAGCGCGGCGACACGCTTCTGCTATGGGGCCTGCCAGACTAGCGAGGCTGCGCCAGCGCGGCGCGATCGACGAGGAAGACCGTCACGTCGTCCGACGTGAAGCCCGGCGTAAGATACGGGGCATCGGCGGGATTCCACGCGCCCAATGCGCGCGCATCTGCGTCATACCAGATCAGGCGCGCGCCGATCTCGTCCAGAAACTCGCGCCGCCACGCGTCGGACGTGTTAGAGTCGTAGAACCGCTCCAGCGTGTCGAGCTTGTTGCCGAAATCCGCCGTCTCGATCCAGTGCCCGACATATACACGCCGCCCCGCCATTGACGCCAGCATCCCGCCGCTGCCGGGGTACGACCCATTGGACGTGGTGAGCACTAGCTCATCCCGCCCCGCGTGCTCGTCCAGCCACGCCAGCGCCGCACGCTCGTCCGGGCTGAGGTAAAGCGCCGGGGTTTCCGCCGGGGACGACGCGCGGATATTTCCGACTAG
>Ga0134095_1001219_pt1 | contig 18871 bp, 10 predicted proteins | sample 6_2taG_FD_94449 | JGI IMG/M metagenome (GOLD analysis project Ga0134095, IMG submission 94449) | Switchgrass degrading microbial communities from high solid loading bioreactors in New Hampshire, USA - 6_20_20_110_A2 metaG | ecosystem: Engineered > Bioreactor > Semi-continuous > Anaerobic >... | reverse complement strand
GATCACGCCCTGCGTCTTGCCGGAGCCTGCACCGCCCAGCGTCAGGATGCCACGCGCGGCGTCTTCGCCGCTGAGGTGAAAGGTGCCGGTACCGTAATCCAGGCGCTGCCTGTTTTCGCCCCAGAACGCGCCCAGAAAGCTCACCCCTTCCGGGTCGTGGCGGCGGTAGCGGCGATATTCGCGCATGGTGCAGAAATGGGATGAGCCGAGCGATCCCCGTCGTACTGCCGGTCGGCGCATCCGGTCCACGCGCTCGCGCAGCCACCCACCCTGGCGCAGCCCTTCATGCACCGCGACGTTTGCCACACACACTGCCATACACCCCAGCAGTCCGGCCATGAACAACCGCATACGGTTGACGGTTGGTGGTCCACCTGCAACAGCCGCGATGAAGCCGTTATTGTCTGACTGGAAAAGAGTCGCACGACGAATGGCGAAATCACCCATGAAGGTGAGGTACAGGGCCAGAATCCCCAGCGAAACAATCCCGTGTGCCAACAGGTGCAAGGTGAGATCGCGGCGAGTGCTCTGCTTTTCCTGGTCGGTGCGGCGAATCGATGCGCCCATCAGGGCGGCAGCGATAGCCGGAGCCAACGGGGCCATACACAGCAGCGGTGCAAGACAGCCGCTCAGTGCTGCGCGTCCTTCGGTGAAGAGCCAGTAGAACATCGGTACTCGCCCCTAGCGCGGGAACCACACGTCGAGACTGTCGGCATCGGTCGGGATGTCGTGCGCGACTTGCGGCTCTTCCCGCAGCCTGCGCCACTCCGGGCCGATCGTGCGATCCAGGGCGGATTCGAACTCGTCGTGCGCGATGGTGTTGAACAATTCGTCATGCCCCTGCCGTTTGTTGATGTACAGGGGTTCCCATCCCCCCACGGTCGGAGCCAATCCCGGCAGGATCACGTGCGTGTGCAGCTGCTGCTCGCCTTCTTTGGTCTGCCGGTCGTGCAAAACATAGGCGTAGGGGGGCGTCTGATACCCGCGCGCCTCGTAGTAGGCTTCCACGATCCGCTCGGTCACGTCCATGACCAGAGTTCGTCGCCGATCTTCGGGAACCAGCGCCATCAGGTCGGGTGCAGGCGAAACCACCCAGGTCCACGCCAGTACATGCCGGCTCTTGAGCCGGTTGCAGTTGGCGTCGATTTCGCGATAGTGCGCGCCTAATCCCCGGTCCTGCCAGCGATCCCGCAGCCTGTCAGGGCTGGCTTTGGTGTTGTGATCTTCGCGGTACTGGAAATACTTGAGGCCGTTGCGCAGCCCCTTTGCCCCGGAGCCGCGCCCGCGCCGCTTCGGAGATTTGTACTTCAGATCGGCTACAATCAGGGCTTTACTCATGGTCACGCACGGCGTCCATCTGCGCCTGGATGGCAGTGGCGTTCTGCTGAGCGGCGACGATCGCGGCCTGGATCAATTCAAGGGCGGTAATGGGCTGTTCGGTGAACACCGGCAGCATGACCGCCAGCCCCTGCGCCAGCAGGGCGATGATTACATGGAGGTGGAATTCCAGGTCATCTTGCAGCTCATCGATCCGCGCCTGGAACGTCTTACGGAAGTGCGCCTTGCTGCCGGTGATGTCTTCCTGGCGGTCCAGATACTCGCGGATGGCCTGGCGGATGATCTCCGCTTCGGTGATCTCCCTGTCCTGTTGGTCAATAAGCTGTTGCAGGCGGGCGCGCAGGTGAGGCGTCATGGCGACGCTGCGCCGCACGGTTTTGGTTGCTCGCATGGGAAGCCCTTTCTCAGCTACATTGGCTTCCTCATTGTCTCAAACCGGGGTGCGGTCAGGTGTGGAAAATTCCCGTCTGGAGCGTGAGAATTTAGCGGAAAGGCGGCGCAAAATTCCGCACGTGACCCCTGTCGCACCCGAAACACGGCGCTGCCGGTGGGCACGCTGTGGGGTGCGATACCACGTCCCGGTATGCCGGGACGTGGCCCTGCGCGGGTGCTCTGTCCCGCGCAGGGGTGCCGCGCCTGAGCGCGGCACGCCAGCCCCACCGGCGCATGAGGTGCGAGCTTTTAGCTCGCTACGCTCCCGGACAGCCAGGCTGCGCCCAGGCCCCGCAAGACACGCACCGTCTTGCACGGCGGATGGCGCTGTCCGGGGGCGTCGGTCACCGCCGGGCGGCGGTGACCGGGCGCGCTGCGAGGCGCGCCCTCAACGCACACAAGCACAACAACCGACCGGGGGAATCCCCCACATAGGTCCCCGACCGTTCTTCAAAGCGCGACCGGCTGAAACACAGAAACGGCACGCTCTCGCGTGCCGCTCTGTGGTGTGGGGATGTCGTGCGGGCTAGAAGGGCAACGAGTCCTCGTCTGCGCCGGTGTCGGCAGCCGGTCCGCGCTTGGTGATGATGAACTCCACGCGGCGGGCGGTCACTTCCAACTGGCCCTGCGGCGTCTTGTCTTGCGCGCTCCACACCGCCACCTGGAAGCGCTCCGCGTGCACGCAGACCAGGTCGCCCTTGCTCAGGTGCCGGTGGCAGGCTTCCGCTTGCTTGCCCCAGACCGCGACCCGCACCCAGACGGTGGTCTTGCGCTCGCCGTAGCCCTGGTCAATCGCCAGGTTGAAGTTGGCGACCGGCTCGCCGGTCTGCGTGGTGCGAAGTTGAGGATCGTTGCCGAGACGACCGCGGAAGATGAGCGTAGCTGAGGTGGACATTGTCTGACACTCCTTTGTTGTGTTGCGCCCGGTTGGGCTGATGCGTTGCCCGCCCTCTGCCGAACCGCTCCCCGGACGCCTGTCACCGCAGGCGCCATGTCGACCGGTGAGCGCAGCGGCACCAGCCCGGAGGTCGACATGGCATCAGAACCCGGCGCAGCGCGGCGGGTTTGACAGGCGGCGCGGTTCGGCACAATGGCAACGCGAGTCATCAGCCCTGGGCAGCAAAACAGGGGGAGTGCCTGTCCACCGGGCACTCATCGTCGGCTGCCGGCAGGTATCCCCGGCATCGCACGACACGGCGAACGGCCAACATCCCGGCGATGGCAGGCGAGCAGCCGCGCTGTAGTGTGGGAGAAACGTGGAGGCAATCCGCAGCACCGCTCTGAGCAAGGCTCGTAGACCTGGTATGCACAGTGAGCGAAGGTGGCGCAGTGCAAGACAGCCGGGGTCGGTGGATGTGCGGCGCGGTGTTCATCAGAGCGCGGCGACGATACCGGGGACAGCGGATGCACGACACGCACGACACCCATACCCCGGCACGCGGTGTCGCTTGTGGGGCCGCGTCGCGCCGATCCGTGTTGTGCTGGCGTGCAGCACGCGCTCGCGGTTACAATGAGCGCATCAGTTCACGGAGGAAATACGATGTCCCCTACTCCCAAGACCTTCAAACGGCCCGACCAAAAGCCGCTGCCCAAGCCCAATGTCGATCTCACCCCCAGCGAAGACGGTCAAATGACCGCTGCGCAGGTCCGGGCGATGTTTTGTAATCCACTGTACGCGGGAATAACCGCGAATTCCCCGAAGCTGGTTGACGACGAGACCTGGATCAGGGCCGCCGCGCAGGCCATCCGTGAGCATGGCCCCGAACAATGGCTGGTCAACATGCTCTATGTCTTGCGCGCATCCCTGGGCACCGGCACGCCCAACACAGACGAATAACCTCCCGCCATCTGCTCAAAAAAAGAAAGGCGGGAGGCTCGCGCCCCCCTGCCTATTGGTCGTGCAAACATGCAAGTTGAACCGGTATCGTGTCGTGCGCCGGTTTCATCAACCCGCCCAGGCTTGCCGGATCGATCCCCACCGCGCCACACAGGTCTTTGGTCAGCAGCGTGCCGCACACGTGGCAGTACGCGAAGCCGGTCGCCGTGTTGTAGCCGAACGACGGGTGCGCGTCGCCATGCTTGTGGTGCTCCGGATACACGCAGGGGCCGTTCAGCCAGGTTCCCCTGGGTCTGTAGCCGTGTGCCAGGAAAAGATCGGCCAGCGCATCCACGACACGTGGGTTGAGTTCGCCGGACGTCTGGCGTGGAGAGTGGGAGCATGTCTTGCGCGGCGAGATCGCGTAGGGCGCGAAGTCGTCGAGCGCGTACCGCCGCTCCGGGTGGAAGTCCAACAAGCGACACAGTGCGCCTCCCGCCTGAGGTTTGGTATTGCAGGTACCGACCAGTCTCATGCTTTGGGCTGGCGACATCCCATCACCGTGTAAAGCAGCCGCCAAGCCATGCAAGACATGCTTTGACTGGCGTACATCCTGGGTCGGCGTGGCGAGCAGCCAATACCCATGCACGCCTCTCCCGCTGGTTACAATGCACGACGGAGCCGGTTGGAAGCCGCGCAGCTCATGTAAGACAACCTCTGGTGGCCGGTCAATATCAGCGAACAACGCGGGCAGCGCGAGCAGGTCGTCTTGCCCACCGCGCCGCCAACGTCCGAGGTTCGTCTTGCGAGTGGCCACCGCAACATACGCCCCCCAGTCTTGCTCATTAGCTGTGTTCAGGCGATCTAGCGTGCGTGTAAGACACGCCAGATCATTGATCGGCACATGCCGCGAGGGTGTCGGATGCCGCCCATCCGGATGGATGGCCGTGAAAGTGAGAAAGCCCTGCTCGCACGGGGCAAACAGGGCTTCCAGAAACGTCAGCGTGTCGGCGTTCACGGCTCACCGCCTAGAACAGCGCCAACTGCCGGACTTCGGGCGTCGGTTTGACCGGCACCGGCTCCGGCTGGCGAACCGGCCAGTTCGGCACGTGGATCGGCTGCTCATCGGATTCGGGCACATCGAAGAGGCTCACCTTGCGGCGGCGTGTCTTCTTGCGCGGCGGCAGCGGGATATGGCGCGGTGCGGGGCGTTTCTCGTCCAACTCAGCGCTTTCGGCCACTTCGACCACCACGCCGCCCAGTTCTTCGACGCTGAAGCGGACCAGGTCATCACCACCTTCGGCTGCGTAGACCGGTTCAGCTTCAGGCTCAGCCACAAACCAGGCGCTCTCGGTCGGATCGGCTTGCTGCGCGTGTCGTGCGAAGAGGTCGCGCAGGTCGGTGACGCTCTCGTCCTGGTCGATGGCCTTGGCCAGTTCGGCTAACAGGTCGCCGCCGCCTTCCGCGCCGGTCAGATCGCTCAGGCCGCCGCCGGTGGTGTCGCCGTACAGCAGGTTGGCCGCCTGCTGTTTGCGCCCGATGAGGGTCACCGCCTGGTTCTCCATCGTCTCGGCGTAGAAGGGGTAATACACGCGGCAGGGGCGATCCTGGATGATGCGCCACGCGCGACGCGATGCCTGCACAACGGTGAACAAGGAATAGTCAATTTCTTGGAACACCAGGGTCGGGAAGTCCACCAGGTCCAGCCCGGTGGCGACCAGGCGCGGATTGGTGATGAGCACGTTACAGCCCGCTTCCAACTGCTGCCGGACCAGGCTCTCGCGGCGTTCGGGGGCGACGCTGCCCTTGAGCACAAACGGTTTGGCGCCGGGGACGTGCTCGCGGATGAGGCGCTCGAGGCGCGGCTGGATGTCGCGCGTCCCCGTCTGGCGGAGGAACACGCCGATGCTGCGGCCTTGCGCCAGTTCGTCACGCACCAGTTCGACCAGCCACTGCTCTTTGGGATACAGCCGGTCTTCACTCAAACCGGGCATGTCGTGCACCGGGATTTCCAGGAAGACATCGCTCTCGCGGTCCAGGCGGCGCTTGTGGATGATCTTCTCGGCGCGGAACGGTGCCGTTGGCCAGGACAGCAGCGTCTGCAGGTACTTGCCCAGGAAGCTGGCGTCACCCTCCATGCGACACTGGAAGAGGTACGCGCCCATGCGGTCTTTGGCGCGCTGGTAGTGCAGCGCCATGTCGGGGTCCATCGCGATGGGCACCGGGATTTCTTCAAACTCCGGCATCGCCCGCCCGATGTCTTGCAGGCCGACGAACACGGTGTGGTCGATGATTTCGCGCACTAACAGCGGAGAACAGCCCGGCGCTTCTTTGGGCTTCTGCTCGATGCGGCGCTTGCCGGTGTAACGCCCGCCCTTGTCGTATTCCGGACGGTATTCGACGATGCGCTCCAGCGCGCCCATGTCGCGCACCCAACCCGCCTGGCCCTTGACGCCCCAGGGATAGTGCTGCCGCACGCGCGCGTTGAAGGTGAACTCCAGCCCGTACAGGCTGGATGCCGTGCCACCGTAGAGCGTCCCGGTCAGGCCGACCACTTTCTCGGCGGTCTGCGCCAGCGTCATCATGGCCGCCCCCTGGTCGGTGCTCGTGCTCTTCGCTTCGTGCACCTCATCGCACAGGTACAGGTAGACGCGGTGAGGAAACACGGCGGCGATGTACTCGGCCAGCGGCATACGTGGATTGCGTTTGGGGAACTTCTCCCCCGGTTTCGGGGCGGAGAAGGTGCGCGAGAACTGCCAGAGGGGACTGCCGCACGACGGGCATTTCTGCGGGGCGCGGGACAGCCAGCCCTCGTCGGCGATGACCGCTTCGCCATTCCTGGTGCGGGTGACGGTCGCGCTGCACGACGGGCAGATAGGGACCTTGAGGGACACAATCCGGTCGCCGGTCAGGTTGTCGGGACGCGCTTCGCGCGAGTTCCAGCGTGCCGTGCGCACCGTGCGCCACTGTACCGCAGGCTGCCAGCCTTCGCCGAGCTTGGCCATCTCACGCGGGATGATGCCCACCTTGAGCGTCTGCGGCATATCTGCCTCCATGAAGGCGCGCACCTCGTCCACTCGCTTGAGAATGGCGGCGTGAACTCGGACACCGACTGATCTAGCGACCATCTCGATCTCCCGCTGCCATTTGCCGGTCAGGTGCGGCGGTGAGGTGACAATCACGACCTGGTCGGGTTGCATGTGCGGGCGGAGCGCCATCGCCAGCGTGGCTCCTAAGGCGGTTTTGCCAACGCCAGGTTCCCCTACGACAATCACGCCCTTGCGGTGCTGCAGCGCGGTATAGGTCGCGGCGATGACGTGGCGCTGGGTCTGATAGAGCGGATTGCCCTTGATGCGCACGCGGTTCAGCAGAGGAGCGAGGTGGTCGTAGCGGAAGTCGTAGAGCGGTTGAAAGTGCCGGTCCAGATAGTCCAGCAAGGCGGACTTGTGCCGCCCGATGAAGTCCACCAACGCCGCATCGCCGCTCATGTCGGTGATCTGGCCGCGCTCGTCCAGCAGGGTGATGGTCACCTGGGGGCGGGTGCGGTACACCTCGCGCTCGGTGGTCGTCTCGTCGGACTCGTCGATGTCGCCACCTTCAATGAGCTGCTCGACCGGCTCGACCGTGCTGCGCACGGCTGCGCGCCCTTCATCGGTCTGCACGACAATGCCGTTGAACAAGCCCGCCGCCAGCACCAACGCCAGTTGTCCGCCGCGTGGACGCACCACCGGGCGCACGTTCTCGACCGGAGGGGGAGGTTGCAACAGGCGCTGAAAGGCGGCCCCAAACTGCGCGCCATCGGCCTGGACCGCTTGTAGTGCAAGCTCAGGTGTGATGACCTTGGGCGCGAACACAAAACGCTGTTTCGTGCGCGGTGGCGGGAAGGCGTAACGTGGGCTGTCTTGCACGCTGAGTGTGCGCGGATGGGCGGCGTCTTGCAGAATGTGCTGAGCGAACAGGGCCGGGTCTTGCGGTGGCGTGCCTTCCTGCGCAACTACCACCACGTGGACATACTCGCCCAGGTGCAGCCCCGGAAGCCGCCACACCTCGACTGTCTTGCAGTGCTTCGCCAGGAAGCTTGCAGCGTCCGCCGTGACGTGATGCGCGTAGACGACCCACAGCATCCAGCCGCCCGGAGCCAGCCATTTCCACGCGTGCTTGAGCATTCCAAGCTCGCGCCGTTTGTCGTCGGCGTTGGTGTGATCCCAGGTGTACGGGGGATTGAGCCAGATGGCCGGGAAACTGCCCAGCGACGCCCGTAAGGTGTAGAGGTCGCCCTGCACCGCCTGGATGGGGCCAAACAGTCCCTGGCACGCCGCCGCGCGGTCGGTATCGAGTTCATTGGCGTAGGGTGTCAGTTTCCAGGCGTTCGCCAGATGTTGTAATGCACGACCTTCACCCGCGCAGGGATCGAGCAGCCGCCCGCCATCCGGTGCCGGTGCGAACAGTGAAGCAACGGCAGGCAGGTGTTCATCGGGGAAAGCGTAATATCCCGCTTTTTCGATGGAAGTTAAGCGTGCACACACGATAATGTCTCCTTTTCTATAAACGCAAAACTGCCCCGTAACCGAAATTGGTTACGGGGCAGACCTAGGTGTGGAATGACTTATGGAAGAACGATGTGGTTGGAAGCCAGTCCATCCTGGATGACGCGGGTCCAGGCGTCCCTGTCCAGGGTGATCGCCCAGACCTGCACGCCGCCGTAACACGTGCAGCGCTCGACCAGGCGATCCTGGCGGCCCTGCTGGACCAGGAAGGGGTACCAGTCGGGGAATACGGCTACCTTGACCAGCCTGGAGACGTGATCTCCCAGGATGGCGGTCGCCTGGTTTTTGCCGGTGAAGAACATATAGGTGGTGGTTAGTTCTGAGTAGACCGGTTCGGTGATAGCCTTGTGGACCAGCAGCAGGTGGTCGATGCCCAGCCCGTCGATTTTGCGCTGAAAGCGTGCGAATAATCCCGGTTCTGGCGGTTGTAGGACGATGCTTGACCCGGTATCTGGGACAATGCGTGCTTCTTTGCCCTGGGCCAAACGTGCCCATACGGCCTCAACCGAGGTCGCCGGTCCGGCGATGTCGAGGTAGACCGGGCGGTTGTCGTGCAGCGCTGCCCCGAACACAAAGCAGTCACCGACGACGTTCATCCTGCCGCAGTACTGCTGAGGAATGAGGAAGTTAGTCACGGCAGCCCTCCATGTATTGCGCGGTGAGCCGCTCGTGGAACCGTCGGATGTCCGGGTGATGATGGCCGTAGTGCACGATTTCGCCGAGACCCATGCCCAGCCCGTCGATCCCTTTGCCGAACTTCTCGACCAGGTAGTCCGCGCTGGGGTCTTCCCGCAAGACGATCTCGGCGGCATGGATGATCTGGGTGCAGGCCAGCAGCCAGTAGTACGCGGTTGTGCCGCGCCAACCCGGCAGCAGGGCGGCGTGATCCAGCGTGCGCACCAACGCACGACGCGCCGATTCGGCCAGAGCCAGCGTCGCCATGTGGGCGATCTTCTGCCAGGCCTTCCAGGGACAATCTCCGGCAGCGAAATTGTCCAGATGAGCGGCTGCCAGTCTGACCAGCGTGGGGGTGTGATCGTCCAGCGCGCCGAGCGCCTCACCGAGCCGCTGCCCGGCTCCGGCGTGATATTCTGAGCCGACCAGCTCCATCGAGGCATCGATGAGCAGGTTCATGATGCGGTTGTGGTTATCGTCGTGCGCCTCTAAACGCACGCCCCGTTCATCCAGGCCGAGCGCTGTGGCGAGGGCGAGGCTGAACGCAGCATAGGTCTGGTTGTTGTAGTGGACGTTGTAGTGATCCAGCGTGTGCTGGGGAATGGTCATGGTTTGGGACATACGAACCTCCGAGAGAATTCAGGATTTTCACGAGAGGCAAGTCCTGCGGTTGGGGAATGAGCAGAACCGGCCCGGCTCCTCTATCGCTCACGGTTGCGGCCTGGACGTGGCAGACCGGCGGTGTGTGACCGGCACACCGGGGAACCCGGTCCACATTCAGTTTGCCCTTCCGGCGCAACTTGCGTTGCAGTCCACGACCATCGGGAGCGCCCGCCGCACGGCGGGGGTACCGTGCGGCTTCGGAGGAGGTTTCATCTCGGAGCCGGACACCTGCTCGATAGGGTTTCTGCTGCGTATAATCCGCAGCGCCGTGAAGCTGTTGCAGTCCACCCGTAGCAGGGCCGGTTCGGTCGATGGGTTGTTAATGTGCGGTGTTCGCCTGCTCTTGCGCGCGGCGCAGCAGGGGCCATGTCGGCTTGTCCCTGCACGAGTTTCCGGTGAGGGGCGATGGGCTTCATCAATCGCCCCGGCGCAAGCCCGGAGGAAACTCGTCGCAGCAGCCCGCAGGGCTGGACATGGCCCCGCGCCGCGCGATACTGGCGAACATCTACCGCACATTACCCATCGACCGGGCGCGAGGCCGGGGGCAAGTGGTGTATGACACGTGGGGCCGTACAGGTTAGTGGTGTACCAATGTATCCGACCAGAGGAAATCGTTTATCGTAGAGGCATTTGTGTAAGCCATATCCCCCTTGTTCAATGTTGTCCGAGATAAAAAGTGTAGACATAACAAATGATCTATAATGAAGTTGCCATCTCACTATCGGCCAATTCCTGGCAGCGTGATAACAGACAGAAATGATGAGAGATTTTCTTCCTGGAACTCAAGTAACCGTTCGTGGACTTCAGTGGGAAATTGTTGATAGCCAACCGATGGGCGATCATACCCGCCTTCGGTTGCGCGGATTAGGCAATATACTGGCCGGCTCAGAAATTGATGTCATTACACCTTTTGAGGAAGTCTATGTCGTCGCGAAAGACTTAGAACCTGCAAAAGCAGGACCACTAATCAACTGGCTGATCTTTCATCAGGCATTTCTCCTGGAACAGGTTCTTGGACCGGATACAATCTTGGTCGTTGAACCCGGGCGATTGCGAATTGAGCCGTATCAGCTTGTACCGCTTTCACGCGCACTGCGTATGAATCGCCCACGTTTACTGATCGCCGACGATGTAGGCTTAGGTAAGACTATTGAGGCTGGACTGATCGTTGCTGAACTCGTGGCACGTCATCAGGTTTATCGAGTGTTGATAGTTACGCCTGCTGGCCCATTGATGGAACAGTGGAAACAAGAAATGCTAGACCGTTTTGGGTTACTACTAGTAGAAGCAAACCGGGAGTCTCTAGAGAAGATACGTAAACAGACAGAGCTAGGTGCCAACCCATTTGAATATCTTCCTTTAGCCATTGCCTCGATGGACTTTCTCAAACAAGATAATGTGCTCGACTTGCTTGAACGTACAACCTACGACCTCGTCATCATGGACGAGGCACACCACTACTGTGAAACAGGAATAGATACGGGTGATCTGGAGCGGATAGAAAATTCACAGCGACGAAAGCTCGCTCAGACATTGGCCAGACGAACGGATGCGTTACTCTTGCTCACTGCCACTCCCCATGATGGCTATGAGCGCAGCTATACGTCGCTAATTGAGTTGCTCGATCCAATGTTGGTGGATCGAACCGGGCAGGTAAGGCCTGAAGTGCAATCCACGCATGTAGTGCGACGGTTAAAGAGGCACGTTTTACTGACGAATCCCCTGACAGGTGAAACTGTTTCATTCCCTGAGAGAATGGTCATTCCCGTACCAGTTATGGCGTCGGACGATCATGACTCGGAGTTCGTTGCATTACACAAGCGATTGCTTGAATTCATCGTTCCCGCACTAAAGCGTGCGCTCAGAACGCGACGTTACGACGATGCGCTAGCATTCTTGGCGCTCTTGAAACGGTCAACGTCTACAGTGTCTGCTCTATTATCTACGCTCGAGGCAGTCCAACGCAGGTTCCAGGACCTAGCTGAGAGTAAAGCCGAAGAGCAGGAAAGCAGGAATCAACGCCGGAAATCATTGCGCGCCCTCAAACACCGGTATGCCCGTTTCGGGCTACTAACACCTGAGGAAGAGCGGGAGCGCGACGCGCTGGAAGTCGAAGAACTTGCACAGCAGCTCAGCCTGTTGGATCGAGAGAGCCGGCAGGAAAAGGCTGAAATGGAGCGTTCCGAGTCCATTGCAGCATCCCTTGATCAAGTCCGGAAAATCGCCGCCAGGGCGCGCGATATCAAACTCGAAGCTCTGATCGAAGAGGTTGGGCGAATTCGCAAGCAGGAACCTCGTGCCAACATCTTGGTCTACACCGAATATGTAGACAGCTTGCAAGCCGCGGAATCGCACCTTAGGGCAGCCGGAGTAGAGAGAATCCTGACCATCACTGGCAATGATGATGTGCAGCAGCGCCAGCAGATTACTCAGCGTTTTCGCACCGAGGATAACCTCATTCTCATCAGTACCGATACCTCAGCGGAGGGGCTGAACCTGCATGACCGCTGCCATCACCTGATCCATCTTGAGCTGCCGTGGAATCCGAATCGACTTGAGCAACGCAATGGACGCATTGATCGGTATGGGCAATGGAAGACTCCCTATATTCGCTATCTGTATCTATGTGGCACATTCGAAGAGCGGATACTTGCTCGGCTAATTGCCAAATACGAGCGCCAACGGGATCGTCTCCGTGCTGTTCCTAACACGCTGGGCATCGGCGTGAGTGATCTCCCCGAAGACGGGCTGTTCGCAGCCTTACTCTCCGATGAGGGATCGGCACTTGATACGGGGCAATGCGCCGCGATCAGTTTCACAGAGGATACGTCTGAATTCGATGATACCGATGTGAAAGAAATACAGGCGCTGCTGGAAGAAGTCGACAAGAGCTTGCGTCGTTTCGAACAGTCTGCGCGCATCCATACCTGGCTCAGTAACGGAGCCGCCGCCGATGAGATTGCGCGCCAGCAAGCCACTCGTGCTCTTGAACTTGGGCGGGAGGTCGGTGGGGTCGATCTGGTAACGTTTGTTACCCAGGCAGTCCAAGCTGAAGGTGGCAAAGTGCAAAAACAAGATGGGCTGATTCGACTAACACTTCCCTCTGCTTGGCGTTATGGCCTAGAGCAAATGCCGGGTTGGAATGCCGATCAGGGGACACTGGTTCTCACCGATGATGTAAACCGCCTGACCGACGACGACAACCGCCCCGTTGGCTTCCTGGGTCGAGCGCATCCGGTCGTGCGCCGCGCCATCGAACACGTCCGCCATCAAGCACTCGGACAAGAGACGGGGCTGGATCGCCGCGTCTCCGCGGCCAGGTCACCAGACGGTCAGCAAGCTTTGGTCTTCACCTTCCTGGGACGGGTCAACAGCCGTATCGGACGGGAATTCGAGCGCGTGATCGCTGTGAAGGTCCATGCTGACTTGACCTACAAAGTAATGACTGAACCGCGCGAGTGGCTTCCATCGCCGGATGATGCGATTCCGACTCACAAGCTATGGGAAAAAACCTTTGCGATGTGGGGTAAACAGGCGTATGAAATTGCACGTGAGGCGGCAGAAGATGCGCTAGAGAATCTAGCTGATCACTTCGCTGCTAGCCACCAGCGGCGCTACGAGGAAGAACAGCGCGCGCTTGAGCGCTGGTTCAGCGAGCGGGTGGATGCACTTGTTGGTCCGGCGGAAGTCGAAAGCCTGCCGTTATTTGAAGGGCTGAAAGACCCACAGAAATCTCCGTCTGAACGCCTGTCTGACTTCATACGCCAGCAAGAACCGGGTAGCCGTGTCCTTCTGGAGGCCGAAGCGCTGCAAGATTTCTACGAGCGTCGCTACAAATATATCCGGGACCATTTGCAGCTCGGACGCGCGGACACCTCTCTGTTGGGAATGCTGATGTTGGCTTAGGACGTGTGTGATGCTTGAACTTGCCACAACGGTAACGCTTACCGGCCCGGCCTTGCCCGATTTCTACGTCCAGCATGAACTGGAAAACAAACTCAAGGGCGTGCTGCCGACGGTCACCGCTGCCAAAGAGCTATGGCCGCCCGTGCGCCGATCCCTGCGCGAGCCGCTTACCGAAGTCTCCGGTCACATCCGCGTGCGCAACATCGTGCTGGAACCCCTGGCCGCCGTCATGGGGTACACCGAGCCAGCTCCGGCGGGCAAAGTGCGTACCCGCGAGGGTGACGAGGATGGCGGCATGATTTACCGCAGCGTAGACGGGCATACGCTGCGCGCCTGGTCCTACGCCTACAACACCGACCTCGATGCGCCGATCCAGCGTGGCTTCACCAGCCGGTACACGCCGCAGCGCATCGCAGAGCGCGTGCTGCTGACGGTGGGTGAGCGCGTCGGCTTGCTGACCAACGGCGTCGAGCTGCGCCTGATCATCTCCGAGGCGGCGCGCGTACCCTCGACCGTCACTGTGGACTTGAACGCGCTGAAGCAGTATGATGCGAAGACTTCGCCCGATGCCTTGCGCCTGCTGATCGCGCTTGCCAGCCCAGAGGGGATCAAGCGGCTGGAGGATATCCTCGACGACGCGCGGCTGAAGCAGAGCAAAGTGACCGGCGAACTGCGTAAGCAGGCCCGTGCCGCCGTCGAAGGCTTCGCGCAGGGCATCTTGGACCATCCCGCAAACCAGGTACAACTGCAAGACTTGCTTCACCAGATCATGTTCGAGCAGGGTTGCGACGAAGCGGACGCCAAAGCCGCTCTGGCGAAACAGCTCTGGCGCGAATCGCTGATCGTGGTCTACCGCCTGCTGTTCATCCTCTCCGGGGAGGCAGGGACGCGCGAACGCCCGCCCTTCTCGTTTTCCAGCAGCAGCATCTGGCGCAACACCTATTCGCCGAGCGCCGCCCTGGGACGCATTGCACAGCGCGCGCTCGAAACCGGCGGCGACACGGGGCGCTTCATCGAAGACGGCCTGCGGGCGCTGTTCCGCTTTTTTGAGGACGGCATCCGCACTACTGAACTGACCATCAGCCCGCTGGGCGGGGCACTGTTCGGTAGTAGTGCCGCGCCGCTCGTGGACTCGCTCGCCTGGGGCGAACACGGCTGCGCGATCTTGCTGGATAAGCTGCTGCGTGCGCCGCGCGGCAAGGGCAAAGGTCGCACACTGGTGCGTCTGAGCTACCGCGATCTGGACGTGGAGGAGTTGGGCCGCGTCTATGAGGCGCTGCTCGAACTTGAACCGGGCATCACATCGGAACGTATGGTGCGCCTGCGCCGCCAGAAGCTCGAAGTGGTGGTTCCCTACGAGCAGGGCGAGAAATACCGCGCAGCAGTGCCTAATGACGATGACGAGGAAGAGGTCGAGGACGAGCCGGAAGAAGCCGAGGAAGAGGACGGTAAGAAGGGCAAGATCAAGTGGATTGAAGCCATCCCCGGCCCCGATGACGCTCACCCTTTTGGACGCTTCTACCTGCGCGTGGGGCTGGGGCGCAAGGCGTCCGGATCGTTCTACACGCCGGAGTCATTCGTCAAGTTCCTGGTGCAGGAGACGCTGGGGCCGCAGTGCGATGAGCGTAGCCCCAAAGACGACCCGCAGCCGCGCGCCATCCTGGAGCTGAACGTGCTCGACCCGGCTATGGGCAGCGGGCACTTCCTGGTGGGCGCGTGTCGCTTCCTGGGGGAGCGCCTCTACGAAGCCTGCCGCCAGGCCGCCGAAAAGGGCCTCTGGGAACGCATCCCGCCGGAGGTCGCGCCGTACCTGCCGGGGCGCGTGCTGGAGGGTGAATCCACCGCCGGGCTAAGCGCCGACCGCGCCCGCGCCATCTGCAAGCGGCTGGTGGCGGTGAACTGCCTCTACGGCGTGGACAAGAACCCGCTGGCCGTCGAACTGGCCAAGGTGGCGCTGTGGCTGGAGAGCTTCGCCGAAGGGCTGCCGCTGACCTTCCTGGACCACCGTCTGCTGTGCGGCGACTCCCTGCTGGGGCCGATCAACATCACCCAGGGTGGGCACGATTCGCCGCTGCTGCCGCCCTACGCCACCACGCCGATGGATATGATCCTGGCGCAGCGCGTGCGCGCCCAACTGCGCGAGCGCCTGGCGGACGCCCTCGCCATCATCGCCGAACTGGACAGCACCATCGGGCTGGACCCCGACGACATCGCCCACAAGCAGGCCGTGCTGCAGCGCCTGCACGACGCCCTGCGCCCCTTTGATGAGCTGTGCAAGGCGTGGAGCGGCGGCGTGATGCTGGGCGCGGAGCAGGTGGACACCGACGCCTACAACCGGGCGCTGGCGCTGCTGGCCGAAGGGGAGTGGGACGAGGCCGCCCTGCCGCCCAACGTGCAGAAGCTGCTGGCGAAGGGCCGCGACGCGCGCGTGCTGACCTACCCGCTGGCGTTCCCGGAAGTGTTCTTCCCCGACGGCGATCCGGCGCAGATGCATGGTTTTGACGCAGTGATAGGCAATCCGCCCTGGGATCGGTTGCTCCCTGCCGCCAAGGAGTTCTTTGCCGGTTACAACATCCGGGTGCTTGATGCGCCGACCAAACGCGAACGAGAAGGTCTCGAAAAAGAGCTTCTTCAAGACCCGCGAATCGCCGAAGCCTACCACGCTTATATTGGCGAATTTCGCAGCATAGAAGCGATCGTTGACCTGCTCTATGAATATCAAGTTGCCATCGTGGACGGGCAGCGCACCATAGGCAAGCTGGACGCTTACCGCGTCTTCATGGAACGCAACTATCAGGTTCTGCGCGACGGGGGCGTAACGGGCATTGTCATTCCATCAGCTTTTCATGCCAACGAAGGAGCAACCGGTATTCGGCAACTTTACCTGTACCATATGGCGCTGGCGTGCTGCTATTCGTTTGAGAACCGCCGCAAGTTGTTTGAAATTGACTCGCGGTTCAAATTCGCCAACGTTGTAGCCCGGAAATCCGAGGCCGGGACGCAGGCGTTCCGGTGCAGGTTTTATCTCCACGATGATGAGTGGCTGTTCCAGCAGGTGGGCGCGCTTACCTACACGCGGGAGTTTGTCGAAGCAACCGGCGGAGCGTATTTGAGCTTCATTGAACTTCAGTCCCCAGAGGATTTGGCTATCGCAGAAACATGCTTTTCCAATGCGGTTCCTTTCGGCGAATACTGCGACCAGCACGGTATTCAATTTGGCCGGCAACTGAACATGACCGACGATGCGTGGCGCTTTACCCCTGTGCGCGATGTCTTGCCGAACGGCGAAGACCCGCGTGACCCTAAAGTGACCCGCTGGCTCTTGGAACAAGGATACCTGGTGTTGCATGAGGGCAAGACTTTCTGGCACTACACGGACTTATGGGCAGACGTACCCAACTACCTAGCTGAGATCCGCAAGCTATCTGACAAACCCGATTGGCTTGATGAGGCCCGATATTTCCACTTCGCCTATCGAGCGATTGCATCATCAACTAATGAGAGAACGATAGTCTTCCACATTCTGCCTCCGGGCGTTGTGGCAGGCAACAGTGCACCCATAGAGCGATTGTCAAAGCAGCGGCCAAACTGCCTTTCGCTGATTGTTGTGGCGATTGCCAATACGTTTGCTTTTGATTGGTCCGCCAGGGTACGTGTCAGCGCAAACATAAATCAGTTCATCTTGAACTCAACCCCCGTTCCAGCTGTGGACGAGGTAGGTGGATTCCTGGCTCACTCCGCCCTTCGCCTTACCTGCAACCACGCCGGATACGCACCACTGTGGCAGGAGCAGCTTGGCAACGCCTGGCGCGAGCCAAAACCCAAACACACCTGGCCCGTCCTGGCAACCGAAGAAGAACGCTGGAACGTGCGCGCCGCCATTGATGCCGTCGTGGCCCAGGCCTACGGCCTGAACCGCGATCAATACGAGCATGTGCTGCACTCCTTCGACCGCGCGAGCGGCCCCAATCCCTACACAGGCCTCTGCCTGGAGAAGTGGGACGAACTGCACCGCATCGGCCTGGACGCCTTCACGCGCAAATACGACCCCTACCACGATATTCCGCTGGTCGAGACGCTGCCCAAGCCCGTCATCGATCTCAAGCTGCCCGGCGAGCAGGATGTAGCAGAGCCGGGCGCGGACGTCCCGCGCGATCTCTTCGGCGACCCGCTGCCCACCAACTTATTCGGCGAAGTGATTCATCCCGATACGAAGAAGAAAAGACGTTAGGAGTACGCCCGATGCTGCACCCGATCAAAGCGCTCGATCACGTGATCGACTCGTACCGCGACTATCTGCGCACCGAGTTCCGCGCCCGCGATGAGCGGCTCCAGGCGGCGCTGCTCGACGCTCTGGATCGTCCGTTGTTCCTCGCCCAGGAGCCATTTTTCAGCGCGCATACACCCTTCGAATCCGGTGCGCCGTGGGAAGCGTTCGGCCTCGATAATCGGCTGGCGGCGGCGCTCCGTAAGCGCGCGGGCGGCAATGATTCCTACCTGCACCAGTCACGCGCCATCCAGCATTTGATGGGCGGGTCGGAGCCGCTGGTGATCAGCACCGGCACCGGCTCCGGCAAGACGGAAGCGTTCCTCGCGCCTGTGCTGCACGCGGCCATCGAGGATGCTATAGCAACCAAAAACCGCCCCGGCATGGTAGCGGTGCTGCTCTATCCGATGAACGCGCTGGCAAACGATCAGCTTGAGCGTATCAACTGGTATCTGCGCGAGTCCGGCTGGGATGGTACGGTCCGCGTGGCGCAGTATAACCGAGGCACCTCGCAAGAAGAACGCGAACACCTGCGCCAGGAGCCGCCGCACATCCTGCTGACGAACTACCAGATGCTCGAATATCTGCTGGTGCGCCCGGCAGATCGTGAGGCGCTGTTCAAGGGTCACCGGATGCGCTACGTGGTGCTGGATGAGGTCCACACCTACGGTGGCACGCTGGGCACGCACGTCGCGCTGCTTGTCCGCCGCCTGAAGGCGCATCTGCGGCGCTCCAATCCGCAGCATACACCGGTCTTCGTAGGCGCGTCGGCCACGATTGCCGAGGACGCGGCGTCTGATGAATCGCAGCGCGATGCGGCGATCCAGCATTTCTTCGGGCGGCTGGTCGGCGAAGACCCGGCCAGCATCACCGTCGTCAGCGAGGCGAAGGTCCGGGTGGATGTGCCGCCGGAGGCGCAGTATGCGCGCGCGGTGCATCTCGCGCAGGATGTGCACGCCTACGATCTCGACGATCCCGAGGACTTGCGCCAGGTGATCGTCGCGCTGGCGGGCTTGCCCGCAGATGTGTCGTTGGACGAGGCGATCTACTACTGCCGCCTGTTGTGGGACCTGAACCGCTGGCTGGCCCAGGGCGCGCAGCCAATCTCGCGGCTGGTTGAGTTTATACGAAAAGAGGTCCCGGAGCGTGCAGACTGGTCCGATGATGAGATTGCCGCCGAGGTGGAGCTTGGTCTGCGGGTCGGTGCAGCCGTCGCTGCATTAGGCG
>Ga0134095_1001197_pt1 | contig 19210 bp, 35 predicted proteins | sample 6_2taG_FD_94449 | JGI IMG/M metagenome (GOLD analysis project Ga0134095, IMG submission 94449) | Switchgrass degrading microbial communities from high solid loading bioreactors in New Hampshire, USA - 6_20_20_110_A2 metaG | ecosystem: Engineered > Bioreactor > Semi-continuous > Anaerobic >... | reverse complement strand
TTTGAAGAATAAATGCGGTTGTAACCGTACACAGAACCGTACACAACATATTCACATATGTGGATATCCCCCCGTGTATAACTGAAAAAGTCATATCCAGTTCGATTCCCCCCGCCTCCACCATGTTGAAGTCCATCCGAGTATGATATAGTTCAAATAGCATGATACAAACGACGTCTTTGGCAGCTTGGCTGTTCAACCCAGTTCAATGAAAAACTATACAAACCATGATCAAACCGTACACAGAACCGTACACAGGCCGAGTTGCCACCGTACACAAAGGAGACTCGGGGATGCTCACGGATAACGTTATTAAAAAGGCTAAGATCAAAGAAAAAAGATATATGCTCTCTGACAGTGACGGGCTTTATCTCGAGATCATGCCTTCAGGTAAAAAATACTGGAGGCTCAGGTATTGGATAGACGGCAAAGAATACAAGCATTCCATCGGCCAATATCCTGCCGTAGGCCTGAAAGAAGCCAGGGAAATAAGAGATGAAATGAAGGCCTCCGTGGTGAGGTCCGGGCAACCGGTCTCAAAGCTGGTCGATAAGACCTTTGAGGCCGTGGCGCAGGACTGGCTTCAGAAAAAGGTTTTCCCTATCCGCACCAAGAACCACATCCGAACAGTCACCTCAAGGCTTGACAGGCTGATATTGCCGTATATAGGCCAAAAGCTCATGTCGGAGATCTCGCCTACCGACATCCTTGCCATTATCCGCATGATAGAGGCAAGGGGGACATACGAAACTGCCCATCGTGTGCTACAAATATGCAGTCAGATATTTAGATATGGAATAGCTATAGGCATGGCCGAGCGGGATATTGCGGCCGACTTGCGCGGCGCTCTGGTGCCTGTTAAAACTGCCGGCTATCCCACAATAACGGATCCGCAGGAAATAGGTGCCCTGATGCGGGCGATCAGGGGACTGAACGGATCTGAGATCGTAAGAAGCGCTTTGCTTGTCTTGGCATATACATTTGTGCGTCCCGGGGAACTCAGGACGGCCAAATGGGAGGAAGTCAACCTTGAAGCTGCCGAATGGCGCATTCCGGCAGAAAAGATGAAGATGAAAAGAATGCACATCGTGCCACTCTCAAGACAGGCCGTGAACATGCTCGCTAGCTTAAGGCCTTTTACGTCTTCTTCCAGATTCGTCTTCCCTTCTGCACGTTCCTTCAGCCGGCCTATGAGCGACACAACTGTAAATGCTGCCCTGCGGAGATTAGGATATGGGCAGGAAGAGTTTACCGGCCACGGCTTCAGGTCCATGGCCTCCACGATCTTGAACGAAAACGGATGGCCAGCCGACGTCATAGAACGCCAGCTGGCGCATGTAGAAAAGAATGCGGTCAGAGCTGCCTACAATCATGCAGAATATCTTGACCAGAGAAGAGAGATGATGCAGTGGTGGGCAGACTGGCTGGACGATAAGGCGAATATTTGACTAGCCTGTAAGTTCCCCCTATATTTACAATTCTTTCCAAAAGCACGGCCAATCTTTTATGGTTGAGTTCGGTGCCGACGAACCTTTTGCCATTTTTGTAAGCGTTAACGCCGACCAAACCCCTGCCCATACACAGATCCCCTATGCAGTCATATTCTTCGTTTTTGCAGACCCATGCTATAGCATCTTCCTCGTCCGTGTAGTCCAAAGGCAATTTCTTTCTCTTATAGCTGCCGTGGACTACATAGCAGATGTTTTCTTTTCTGTGATAATAGCTGCTATTATAGAATGTGACGTACTTATAAAGCTTTTTCATTTCCTGTATAAACTCGCTCAAATATGTCTTTCCCACCTCAACATAACATGACCTGGGGTTGATATCTGCAATACATTCAAAAAGCCTCAGGTAAAACCTCTCAAACGAGTTATGCCTTTCCTGTTTTTGTGCTTTCATATAAAAGGTGTTTAAGTTGCCAAGATTCCATGGCGGGTCCGTGAAGATGACGTCAGCCTGCTTCATGAAACAAGGCAAAGGATCAAAGATGTCATGCACTTTCACGACGCTCATGTTGTCAAAGACGACAAGCTGGTTGTCTGATATCGGATGGCGCAAATAAGCATCGCCGTAATCCCACTTTTTAGACGGCATCATCGTCTTCCTCCTCAATTATTTCCCATGCCCTGGAATATTCTTGATTTTTAAACAGCTCGGCAATTCCGGTAATCTGCTTCAGCCTGTAAACCTCTTCAAGCTCCATGCCGAGCTTGGCTGCTATCTCCTGATCGTCCACTCCCTGTTCAACCAGTGCTTTGACCAGATCTCCCATAAGCTCAACCTGGTGCACTCCTCTGGCCCTGTTGAACTGCACCGTTGCCTCCATGCGTTCCGAAATATCGTGATCAAGGACAATAATCGGGATTTCCTTTGCTTGCAGCCAATCGCGGAATATGATGTATCTGTGAAATCCGTCTACGATTACGTATTTTTCAATATCTGGATCATAAACAGTGACGACCGGATAGCAAAAACCGTTCGCAAGGATTGATTCCTCCAACAGCCTCATGTTGTTTCTTGGCACCGAATTGGGGTTATATGTATTGGCCTGCACCAAATTAATGTCAACTATTTTGATGTCCATGCAGGGCAATTGCACTTCGCCTTTTTGCGTTTGTATGGTCCTCATAAGAGTCTCCTCCATTTCTCGATTTTTTCTTCTCTGGGATCCGGCTTGTTGTCTATGGGCAGATTGTTTTCATAATCGTTTAGCAGCAGCTGCCTGCACTGCTGTCGGGCCACATAGGAATTGTTCAGCTGCCTGCTGAAGCGCTTCTCGAATATCCATTTTTTGTCAGGGTCAGGGTATGTAGCAAGCAGGAAATCTCTGTATTCAATCCATGTCTTGAAATTTTTTGGAAGCTTGCGTGCCCTCAATGCTTTATTGTCTTTCCCGTATATATGGCCAACGCTTATACCCCGTATTCTTCTTAAAAGCCTGTCATATGTTTTTGGCTCAAATTCAGGTAATTCGACGAGGGATTTGAAGGATTTTTCATGAATGAGGCTTGATACGCGTATTTCTTTAAGTCCCATGCCCTTTTTGAACATATAATCGTAGATCTTGGAATAGCGAAGCTTGTTATCATATATATATTTCCAGATATCGTGGAAATTCCAATCATATAACGGATACATGTTGTAATTATTGTTCTTCAGCTTTGTACTCCAATATATGTTCTTATATCCCGGATTTTTTGTAACCGCACGCCAGCGGTTAGGGCTTTCGGTGGCTCTCAGGCCTATCAAAAAAGCGGTGTCGTGCCTTGACCTTTGAAAATTCTCAAGGGCATCGTAAAACCCAAATCCTTTATTTTTGTCGCGTACGGTTTCGGTTTCCTTTGGCCAGGGTTTATGCTGTATCGAATCCTTGCGCTTCGGGCGCATCCATATCTTATGTTTTCCCGATTCCCAAGGTATCAGTTGCGTTTGCGTTAAGCTGGTGGCATTGGTCAGGTTAAATTCTATCTGAAACCATAGCGGGATAGTGTTCTCGGGGAAAAGGTTTATGATATATTCCACCTGTTTGACCGTGCTGTCATAAACCACTTCTTCATCCAGGAAAAATATGCCAATCCGCCTGTTGCGTTTATGGGCTTCCGTGAGCGCAAGATGGGCCAGAACGGTGCTGTCTTTGCCTCCGCTGATTGACACAACGATGTTTTCAAATTCGTCAAAGATAAAGGCTATGCGCTCCTTTGTCGCTTCAAGCACATTTTTGTTTATATAAACTTGCTTGATCATAGAACTCACCCAGCCTTTCTGCCCATTCCCTGAGATCGTTAATGTAATAAAGATCAACCTTTAACCCCGAATTTATGAAGACGATGTCCTGCATTCCTGTCTTTTTCAGGAAATCGTTAAAATTTATCCTCCTGTGGGGCATATCGATCACAATGTAATCCCTTTTTTCTGCTTCTCTGTATGTTATGACGTTCGGCAGCTTAAAACGCTTATTCCTTGCAACATAAAACAGATCGGGCTTAATGTAATTCTTTTTAAGGTTGCCGGCCCATGCGTGCAGCCGTCTTGGGATTGTATCCGGATCCGATTCCCCAAGGTTGTCGAACAGACTTTGCTTCATTTTCTCGTATTTTTCTACGTCCTTTTGAGTAACATCTATATCAATTGTTTTTATAGTGAAATGCTTAGGCTTAACCAAAATATCTTCCTGAGATAAGAATTCATCTTTGAATGATTTGCCTTTGTATTTATATTTGTTCAGAAAATCCAGCAGAATCATGAAATCTGAGTTATCTTCAATGAAAGGGAAATATTCAAATACTATTTTATGTTTGGTCTGATTGCAGTAATGGTGGGCACAGTTGTAAGTAAGATCGCTTCTGTTTTGCGTCCGCAGGCATTCGTTGAAGACAAGAAGGACGTTATTGTCAATCTCTTCCAGTAAACGGTAGAAGAACTTATACATGATGATATCGGCATATTCAATATGCTCTGTGTCCACACCAGGATTATTGTACTCGAGGGGAAAATCTTTATAGTAAAAGATAAATACCTTCCTTATGCCGTTGCTATTGACATAGTCGGTAATTATCTTTCGCTTTTCGTCGTCGTCCAACCCTATCCTTATCATGGCAACCACTCCTATTGCATATTTTTAAATTTCCACATGAGGACGCCGTCGAGGTTGCTTGCACCTAAATGATTGAATTCAGGATCGAAGAAGGTTACAAGCCTGGCCTTATCCCAACCTACGACAGGAGCGTAGATATCGTAAATGCTTGCATAGGGAATATTGTTGGCGAATATATAGGCCCACACATCCCGCCATGACCAGTTTGCAAGCGGCCAGCATTCGGGTATCTGCGTAATAGACTTTTTTGCATCTATTCTTCTGCGGCGCTTCAGGCTTTCTTCACGCCTCAAGCCCACAAAGCAAAGATCGTATCCCTCACCGGCAAGGCTCGGTATAAGTTTCCCCATATATTCCCGTCCGAGGACGTTTACGGCATGGCGTTTTAACCGTAAATAATCTTTGCTTGTCTCGATACGCAAATTGACAGCTCCAATCTTTTTGGCGTTTTCTACAAATTCAGATCGCAGCCAGTCGGGGATATAGTACGGGCCATAATCCCAATGGAGGACCATGACATCGGGACAGCGGCGCAGCACGAGATGCAGCATGCATGTTGAATCCTTGCCTCCGCTATAGGCGACGTACGGCTTATCGTGTGTTGCCAAGGCCTCGTATATGATGCGCTCTGCTTCATGCAGCTTTGATTTAAATGCGTCTGTACCGGCCCACATGGCCAGCGTCCTCTTCCAGTCCATGACCATCACAACTTTAGCCTGCATCTGGCACCTGGCGGCACGCATAATGCGACGTTTTTGGGGTTCCAGTATGGCGCCCTATAAGCCAGATATGCCGAGTCCTCGTATTCCTCGCACATCTCAACTGGAATGGGGCGCATAGCAATCCCGCCAGCCGTAAGGGAAAGGTCCTCGTCCAGCTCCTCAAACAGGATGTCCCGCACTGCACCGAACCCGATGCGGCAATCGTTGCCAAGGCCAAAAAGATAATCTTCTATCAGATTTCTGATGATGTCCATGTCGCCGAAGACATAATAAATGACCTCGCGACACGACACATACGGCCCGAGAAGAGCACATGGTGCAGTTTGACGTTTTGGATCTCATGTCCTACGCCGTCTATAAAATCCTTCATGGCCATTCTCCGGAGCTTCCCCCTGATGCCGTTACCTGATATATAGGGTATTGGCACCTCCCCGATGCCGTCCACAAAGACCATGATTGTACGAAGGACCGGCGTTGAACCCGTCTTTTCGTCCCCGCCGTGAAATATCGGCGTAAGTGCGGTAACTGCCCCTTCCACTTCATAATATTTATGCAATTCTGATCACCTCTTCCGAATTATTGTTTTCATCCCTTAATTTTCGCCTTTCGTCCCTCATTTCCTTTGCCCTCATGATGGCAAGCATGGACATGGGGATGTGCTCGGCATAAAGCTTGTTTAGTACTTCCTGTTCGATTGGCCGGAGCTGTTGGGCAATGCGTATGGCCCCGGTCGGGAGAGATTGAAGGCCAAAGTAATTGGCCAGCTTTGAAACGGCCTCAAAGATGGTCCCCCTCCTGCTTGCTGCCCTCACGCGATGGTTGAATATATCATGAGGGTTCTTTGAGGTCTTCATTTTCTTCCAGTCGACTGCGTTGTAAATCAATGCCAGCATTTCGATGATCCTGTCTTCATCTTCTTGCGACATCGACTATCACCTCCCAAAGCAGATTATTTTTCAAGCTGCGAATGCTGCGCAAAAAATCCTGATAACCTTTTTCATACGCCTCCCTCCAGGTCTTGAGTTTGAACTCGCCTGTCCTGAGCTCTGTTTTGGTTATCCCCAGCCCAAGAGCAGATAACGCCGTATCAAGGTAAGACACGGCTTTGTCCTTCTCGAAAAGGATAGGAACGTCGTAACCTTCGTGGGAGAACCAGTATTTGTTCGTGCTATTGGCCACGTTGTGCAGACAGCGCAGCCATGTCTGCTTCTGGCCAAGCTTTGCTATGTGAATGAAAAATGGGGGATCGGGTGGCGAAAAGAGAATTGAGCATGCCTCATCGTTCTTGAACGTCTTGAAACCGGATGACGACGCCACCCACGACTTTCTTCTGAATGTCTGATCAGAGAAGATGAATGCACATTCAGGACAGGTGCAGTTGCCGGCGAAGAAACAGTTCCAGCCCGTGAAATTATCCGAGACCACTTTTTTGAGCGGAATCCCGCATTCGGTCTCGGCCCCGCAAACGACACAGATACCTGCGATATCGCCTTTCCCGATATCGCTGCCTGTAGCAACGGCCAGCAGTTTACTTAGATGCATCTTCGCCCTCCTCGTATTGTTCTACGTACTGTTCTATAAGGCTGCATATGATATCGTTCATCGTCCTGCCTTCTTTAATAGCAATGATTTTGAGCTTTCTGTGAAGTTCGTCGGTAATTCTGAAATTAAGCTTTTTAGTTTTCTCCATTTGTATGTCCTCCTTACAACAGATAAGGCGGGGGCAAAAGCCCCGCCTTAATTCAATCTTATTGGTTCACCATGCCCAAACAGTTGGGCCACCTTATTGGGTTCCCATGGGGAGCATATTGGTCCCCATTGGATCTGTTCTATCTCATCTTGTGTTAGTTCACGCCAGCATTGTTTGACGTCGGCTCCATTCTGCTCAATCCATACTTCAAAGGCACGGTTAATGCCCTTGGAGTAAATCTGAGCACGGCCGTTCTCGGCCGCAAACCCGTGCTTAATGTCCATTCCCTGTACCCACTCAGCTGGCACCGATACTGGTGCCAATCCCCTATAACAACTTACCATTAATCTTTTTTCTGACATTTCCAATCCCTCCTTTTATTGTAATTATGTTACTCTATCCGTTTAAGGAGTTTCCATGTAAAGGGCAATTCCCTAAGCTCATCAACGCTAAGTACCTTGCCTTCGGGTAGACGACAGTCAAGCTTAAAAACAAGCGCCTCGTCGCCTACCTCGAACGCCACCTGTACCCTGTTGGGCGGTATTTCTATACCCAACAGGGATGACATCACCTCAGCCGTTCCTGGATGCCCTACTGCGGACACCCAGTCTTTCCTGGCAACCCATCTTTTAGCCTCATCCTCACTAATTGTTGCTAAGCTAAATATTCCGTCATTCGGTAAAATAGATGTGTTCATGACAAATCTTGCCATATTTAACCCCTCCTTTAATCTATCCCATCTTGGAATGGGCGGGACGTGCCCAGGAGCAGTCTTGCATGGTACTGCCCCTCGGGCAATTCCAATATCCCGTGCTCGGGATGGATTACCCGAGCGGGACCGGCAACGACTACCTTCCCGCTATACAACGAAAAATCCAAAATTGGGTTGGAATGCATGACGCCTTCATAAACGAATACCTGTCCCTCGATACAATGGCGGTCTATATTGTATTCCCCATCTTGAGGAACAATTTTGAATCCGTTGGGATGTTTAGGCTCTCCCCAATCGTAGAACTCGATCGGGGCAGGATCAAGCTTAAAGAGCAGAAGATCGCCTTGCCTGAAGGCGGGTGTATCCCATCCTAAGATATTCCTGTACTCGTCCTGAGACATCAGTCGGCATGACCCGTCTGGAAAGGCGATATATATGCCTTCCTTGATGGCCCACGCTTTGGCCCCCTCGCCCAAGCATGGCGCTTGGGCCATCTCTAGGGCGAATAATCCCTTAGTGAACCATCCGTCCTTGTGCCTGCCATCGGCGTCGAATCCAGGAATTTCGCTAATTACGGCGAGTTTCCTTGGTGTGAGGCGTTTAATGGCATTGATGAACTTATTGGGATTATCGGGATAGTTGGGGAAATAAATAGGCTGGGTGAAGACGTAATCCTTATGTCCCCTTTCCCACCCCACCTTCACGTCCCCATAGCCGTTGTCAGCTACGGCAACGGTATATCTGAGGCCATCCCCACGCCCGCCGGTGATCCATGCCCAAGTAACGGCATAGCCATCGGCGGTCCCGAACCTAGTTTCATACAATGTATGAAAGCCCTTTAGAGGGAACTCAATCCCTGTTTCTCCATATTTGGCTTCCTCCAAAGCGTCTACAATTGCTGGCCTCTTTAAGAAAAGCATGTTAACGTTTCTGTCTATCTTTATCATTTTTCAATCTCTCCTTGTTTTATTGTTTTTGTTGGCGGGGGGTGTCCCCGCCATTATTTTTATCCTTCGAAGAAATATGATCCTTCGGCATCGACCTGGAAGATCGAGCCGTCCTCAAGAATCGCCCTAAAACCGAAGTCTGTAGGTTCTCCTGCCCATAATTCCTCACGGCCAGGTCTAGGTGGGGCTATGACTTTAGCGTCATCGCCCAACAACTCGTCGATAATTTCAGAGTAAATATAAGATTGTTCACTATAATTTTTGTTCGCATCCTCCCATATCCTCTCGCGCTTTAGTGAATCTATAATGATTTCGCCCTTCTCAAAATCTACCACCAATCTGCCATACCGCCTGTTCTGATATCTTTTGATGACCATCTTTACCCCTCCTTGTATTTTAGGCAGGGCGACCCCCACCATTGCTTATAACTCCTCTTCTTCTTCCTCTGTATCAGCGTCCCAATTCCGCACCCTGTCTAGATCCTTCTCCTCTACGATGGTGCCCCAGTCGAGCGAGCCTTGCCAGTCAGCGCTTTCCCATAACAACCACTTATTCTCGACAGGCTTACTATCGACAGTAAGGATCTTGTAAAGGCGTCCATGATTGAATGGTTGTAGATAGCACCAGTTTGATCCGTCCCATTCGTCTAAGTTCTCCTTCGTCTCTTCATCGATGACGACGGACAGGCGATGCTGTACATCATTTTCTGCCCATATCTCTTGCCAGTTCGAACCGTCCCAGTATTGGAAGACGTCGGAAACACCCAATATAAGATCGCTCATCCTACATACCGCCCACTTGAGATCGTCATCATCTGGGAAGCAAAGGACGACATCGGGGTTGTAGTCCTCGGCCTCATCGGTACCTTCATAAGCGATGCCATACTCGTCGAGGATCTCATAAAACCTCAGCCACTCGTCATTTTCTTTGCGCTCCCGATATTCCACGAGAGCCTTGCGAATAAGGTCCATGTCAGCATCTGGGCTAAACATGTAGGCCTCGGTCTCATAGAACGAGACACGTTGAATAAGTTCATCGGGATTCACTACCAAATATTTATCCTCGCCGTATAACTTCCACAGTTCCAGTTCTTTTTGTTTCATCCCTAATCCCTCCTATTTTTCTTCCTTGCTTGCTTTCTTCCTTGCTGTCTATATCATATATGCACCTTCATTTTTTGTCAACACCTTTTTCATGTTTTTTTAAATATTTTTTGCAAATAAAAAAAGAGAGCAGGGATCGTATTTCTCTCCCTGCTCTCTGGTTATTATCAAATGGATGTCTTTCTATTCAGGCGGATTGCAGATCTTGCACGGCGTATAGCCTTCTGCTTTAGCCTCCTCCAATGATATCGGGATGCAAGATTTCTTCAAATATTTGCATCCTGCCCTATGATATTTATTACCGCTGTTCGTAATATAGACAGTAATTTCTTTTGCCTGTGCCTGGGGTTTCCCTATGCTTTCCTTAGCCCACAGTCCGACGTTGGCCTCTATGGCCTTCTTCTGTGCCGCAGTAAACCGCTCTACGTATTTCACATTGGGAGGATAAGTGGAGACTTGTGCAAATCCCTTTAGTACGAGCAATTCATTGAAAAGAGTACCGTCCGAAAGCCAGATATAAGCCAGTGTGCGGCTATACTTATCAGTGGGTTGGATATCGTATTCCAGATAAACTTCCTTGTCCTCGAGTATAGATTTTGTGAAGTCCGAGGCCTCTTTGCCATAATATTCTACTTCTTTTTGGGGATGGACCGTTTCGGGAGTGTCGACTCCTATGAGCCTTACTTTCCTGCCGTCGTCTAGCTGTATGGTGTCGCCATCTATGACACGCGAGACAAGGGCTTTTTCCGCAGTGTTAGGAATGGATGGTGCTTTTTGAGAGGCAATGCCAGCAAAGGCGAACGATGTGATGACAGCTATTACAATGCCGATAGGGACAAGCCTTTTAACCCACTTTTTCACAGCTGTTCCCCTCACTTATTTTAATTTGATTTTGTCTGGTTTTATATATCTTAATACACCATTATGTATGTGATAACTTTCAGCTATTCTGTAAATATTGCCTGGATCGACATTAAATTGTTCAGTAAAGCCTTTCCAGTTAATTTTATTGGCTATATCTCTATTAAAAATTATTTTTACAACAGTCTCCAGCCTGCTGTTACCATATTGATCCGTCATTTCACCTAACGCAAACATCCCCACAGTATCTACTTTTGGGTTTTGATACAAAATGCTGCAGGCTGACAATACCGTACCACCGACACGTCTAACCAGATCGGTTTCATCCCATACTTGCCCTATTTTGAAAAACACAGATAAATTCTTGTGCCCTGGATTAATTGCACTGTCTATGACTTTAACTTCAACAATGTTGTCCTTGAAGTTTCTGCATTCCCAAATTGGATTTAATCCTGAATCCTCTTTTAATGCTGCCGTAACTGTCTCCGGGGTTATTTCTGATGTTGGCCAAGAGGATGGTTTACTGCTACTACCAAAAAATTTAAATCCAATAATAACAATAATTACTATTAAAACAATTAAACATCCAACGCCCGCTGCTGTCGATGCCTTTTTATCTACTTGACTCTTTTCGCTCTTTTCTTTATTTTGATTTTCTTTAACCACGTCTTCCCCTCCTAACTTATATTGATTATTTTTAAAAACCTCTTTTGGGCTTGTTTATGACGTACATTACCTTGCCTATTATTTTAATCATATCGTTTTCAATGTCTTCCTTGTTAAAGATAAGTGGAGGATATGCAGGATTGGCAGCTCGCAATTCAATATTACCATCCCTCTTGAAGAAAATCCACTTGATGGCTATTTGACGCATAATGCCAAAGATAACCAATACCGGATCGCCATCATAAATCTCCTCGGCGGGATTAACTACCACAGTGCTTTTGTCAGGAATACCAGCACCTTCCATCGAGTCACCCTCAACAGTGACGGCAAAGGGCTTTTTCTCGATATCTACGGAAATCACGCCAAAGCTGGATGCAGGCATGAAGATGGATTGTTCGGCCTTTGCATATATATTGTCCGTACCGTTCCCTTGACCGGCACAGGCTATAAGAGTTTGGTCAAGGATCGGTATTTCTATGACCGGTTGGATAGAGCCTTTTTTAATGTTTTCGTGATCCATATCGGTTTCGCCCATAAGATAAGCTATGCTTACGCCCAAAACTTTGGCTAGCTTATTTATCTCCGAACTTCGCGGTTCTCGCCTACCGTTTTCCCAGTTCCAAACAGTAGTTTCTGAGACGCCAACCAGTGATGCCAGCTCTCCTTGTGTAATGCCTAACTTTCTTCTTATCTCTCTGAGCCTCTCACCTATTATATGCATCTCATCTCTCCTTTTTTAAAAAGTATCACGAATGTGTGATTGGATCAATTTGTATTATTTTAGGTTTCTCTCTTGACAAATGTTGGGCTATGGATTATTCTGGTTTAAAATATAACAAACGTAATGATATGGGGGTGGTTACGATTATACGTTTGAGGTGTTTCAGGGAAAAAATGGGATGGACACAAAAGGATTTAGCCGAAAAAGTTGGGCTATCTGAAACAACTATTTGGAATTTTGAAAATGGCCGCAGAGAGCCGCGTTTAAAGGATTTAAAAAAATTCGCAGAGGTCTTTAATTGCACGATTGACGAACTCATAAACCCTACACTTCCCCCCAAGACGGGGGGAGACCAACAATAGCTGTTCTTCAGGCCTTCGTGGAGCAGCTCAAAAAGGTCTGGAGCATGTCGGACGAGTCTGAGGAAGTGCTCACGTACGCCGCCGATCTTATCGACAATGTCCCTGATAAAAATGAGACGAAAGAATTCATCGATCAGGTAAGGCAATGCGCATGTGTCATGACTCAGCTTTTAGATGGGGTGACATGCGATGGACATTCCTGAGTTCGGTTTCTTGCGCCTTAACGATGTATTGCGGATCATCCCTGTATCCAAGACCACCTGGTACAACGGGATCCGCAGCGGCCGTTTCCCTAAGGGCATACGGCTGTCTCAAAACATCGTCGTATGGCGTGTGGAGGACATAAAAAATTTAGTTAGACAACTAGAAGAGGAGGCTGGGATTCATGTTAAAGAGAAGATTGGATGAAAGACTAGTTGGGCTTTTAGTTATGTCCGGAGCAGTTACCGGGCCGTATCGCAGGAAAAGAGGACGGATTACACGCGGAGAGGCCAGGGCGCTCAGAAACATACTGTGCAGTGCGGACGAAAGGGCGCTCCTGGATCCCGAAATTGTCAGCTCAATTACTGTGGAAGATATGCAGACTCTCTGCAGATATGCAGGAGACTGATGTCTTCCACATTATTTTTCTTACTGGGCAGCAGCGCATCCGGGAGTTGCAGGACGAAATAGAACTCCAGCGGGTGCGTGTCGAGCATGCCATGGAAGCAGCGCACAAATATGGAAGCCGTAAAGCCAGAAATAGGCTCAAAGAGGAAGTGCGCAAGCTTACATGTCTGGAAGAGATGCTTAAAAAGGAGATGGAGAATGTCTGTAATAAGCAAAAAAGGAATATCTTATGAAGAATGGGTTGAGGAGCGGAAAAAAGGGCTGGGCGGTTCGGACGCCTCTGTTGTACTCGGGCTCAACAGGTGGAAGAGCCGCATGGCCCTTTTTTTGGAAAAGACCGGCCAAATCGAGCCACCATCTGCAGGCGAAAGGGCTTACTGGGGGACAGTCCTTGAGGATATCGTCGCCCAGGAATTTGTTCGCAGGTCAGGCAAGAAGATCCGCAGGCGCAACTTCATCTTCCAGGACGGGGAATATCCCTTCCTGATAGCCAACATAGATAGGGAAATAGTAGGCGAAAACGCCGGGCTTGAGTGCAAGACCACGGCCGAATACAACGCCGACGACTGGAAGGATGATCTTGTCCCAGATATCTACTTCTGCCAGTGTCAGCACTACTGCAGGGTCATGGGCTGGGACGGCATATATATTGCCGTCCTCATCGGCCTAAAAGACTTCAAGTGGAAGTATATCCCCAGAGACAACGAATTCATAGCAGCCATGGTTGACCGTGAGGTTGATTTCTGGGTTAACCATGTGGAAAAGAACATTCCCCCGGAATGGGACGGGTCGGATGTATCCGATGAGCTGCTCAAGAAGCTCTACCCTGAAGCAAAGAAACCGTCCGTACAGCTTCCCGATGACGTTAATTCGATCATTGCGGATTACCTTAAGCTGGACGGGCAGATCAAGGAGCTTGAACAGCTCAGGGATTCGTACAGGCAGCAGCTGCAGGCCTTGCTTGGCGACGTCGAGCGGGGTGAGACCTCGCAGTACTGCATCGTATGGAGCAACGTTGTAACCAACAGGCTTGACACAAAAGCCTTCAAATCATCGCATCCCGACCTTTACGAGCAGTTCTCAAAGCCTTCGGCTTACAGAAGATTTTCAGTAAAAAGAATCGAAAGGGAGGAATAAAAGATGGCAATAGTAAGTGGCGATAATTCTGAAATAAAAAACAAGATTGCCCAGAGACCAAAGGACAAGGTAGATCAGACTATCGGCCTTATAGCGCGCATGAAGGGCGAGATGGCAAAAGCCCTTCCCATGCACCTGAAGCGCAATGCCGAACGCTATGCCCGCATAGCCATGACGCTCATACGCGAAAACCCCACGCTTGCCTCATGCGATGCGTATTCCCTCCTTGGAGCGCTCATGACTGGAACCGCCTTAGGTTTGGACCCAAGTCCCCAGTTGGGGCAGTTCTACATCGTCCCATACGGCAGAAAGGCCGTATTCATCCTTGGCTATAAAGGCCTCATCGATTTGGCCTTCAGGTCTGACAGGATTGCCACTATATTTGCCACCGAGGTGTACGAAACCGACGAATTTGATTACTCTTATGGCCTCGAACAGAAGCTCGTACATAAGCCCTCCGGTCTGGCCGATCCCGGCAAAATAACGCACTATTACGCAGTTGTGAAGTTCACCAATGGCGGATACGTCTTTCACGTCATGACCGACGAACAGGTGCAGGCATACGGAAGGAAGTATTCCCCCTCCTACTTCAAGAAAGACAGCCCGTGGCAGACGAACCCTGTGGCAATGGGCAAAAAGACGGTTATAAGACAGCTTGCGAAGTACATGCCCCTTTCCCCCGAGATGTCCTACGCCATTGCCCGTGACGAATCCGTCGTTTCCGAAGGGCTTGAGGAGATAAAAGAAGAGAAGGACGTAATCGATGTCATGCCTGTATACCCTTCAGCCGATGAAGAGTCTGAAAGCGAAGAGTCTCCGGAAGCCCAGGGGCAGGAGGGGTAACCATGGCCAAGCAGCAGCATATATGGACAGGACAGGTGACAATATGGGATGACGGTAAGCTCTTCTATGCTGAAACCCAGCTGGACGAACAATGCAGACTTGTCAGATGTGCCAAGAACGTATCCATTGCCGTTACTTGGCTGTTTGATGAGCTTGCCTCCCATGGAGTTATACCTTCAGTTATGAGGGAATGACCCCGTTTAGGGGTGAGTAATTATGCGATCGAGGATGATAAAGCCTGAGTTTTGGAGTGACGAAAAGCTCGCGAGAGTCTCGCGAGACTCTCGACTGCTATTCGCGGGACTGTGGAGCACATCGGACGACTATGGCGTGACCAAGGGGCATCCTATGTGGCTGCGCAGTCAGATATTCCCCTATGACGATATTCAACAGGGAATGATAGAAAAATGGCTTCATGAACTGGAAGAAATCGGCGTAATCATAAAATTTATACATAACGGCGAAACTTTCTATTACATAAAGAATTTCAAGAAGCACCAAACCGTTGATAAACCCTCGAAAGCACGTAATCCAGAGCCTCCTGAAGACATACTCGAGGAACACTCGCGAGACACTCGCGAGACACTCGCTACTGAATCGCGAGACGCCATCGATGAAACAGAAACAGAAACAGAAACAGAAACAGAAACAGAAGAGATAGTGTCAAACGGCCAAAAAGAAAAAACGCCGTTTGACGCCGTCGCGTCGCTTTACAACGAGATCTGTCAATCATTGCCAAAACTGCAGAAGCTAACCGCTAAGCGAAAAAGGGAGATACGCACAAGGTGGAGATCCTATCCGGATCTTGAGACATTTAAGCGCCTGTTTCAAAAAGCCGAGGAGAGTGACTTTTTAACCGGCAGGAATGGCAGATGGACAGGGTGTAACTTTGACTGGCTCATAAAAGAGTCAAACATGGTCAAAGTGCTGGAGGGTTGTTATGACAATAAAGGTGCCGAGATAAAGAAAAACGTCCGAGGGATGGCACCGCCGGCAAGTGAGGAAAAATTTACAGAGGAAAAGCGAGTCATTAACGAGATGTTTGGAGGTGACGTACGTGAATACGGATTTTGGGTATCAGAAGGCAAACCGCCAATCGACGAATGGCGAAAAGAAAGATGCCGTGCCGATAACAATTTACCTAGGGTCTCTGTTTAGTACAATGCAGTCAGCCCAGACAGCATTGGAGCAAATAAAGGAGTGCCCTAATACTGCCGGAAACTGTAACGATTACATGATTCTATTTGAAGATCGGCTCGTTGTCTGCCCGATATTTACCTCTGTCGAGACTATATCGGATACTAAAGCCTGCCCATATGCTGCTAAGCTAGCCAGAGCATTTGACGAAACTGTAAAGCGTACCATCGCCGATGCAGGTGTTCCCGTTCGGCATATGTCGCGCATAGGCAATCACAATGTCGATGCAAACTTGAGACAGGCTATGCAATACAACTATAGAGATTTCCTGTTACTTTGCGGCCCGACCGGCACTGGTAAGAGTTTTGCTGCGGCCTATCTTTGTTATCGATGGGTAATTACCCGGTTTCTTGGCATATTTAAAGACAGGAAGAAATGGGGAGAGATAGAAAAAGCTGTACAGGAAGGCATTGGCTGGTATACGTCTTATGAGGCCGCAACCGCAACCTATCAGGAGCAGAAGGAGATAGCAAAGAAGCATAGGATACTTGTCCTCGACGATCTGGGCATTGAAGATAACAGCCCACGCAGTGTGGCTGGAATAAACTACATTGTTTCTAAAAGATATGACTATGGCGAGGATATGGCGACCATTGTTACAGGGAACTTAAGCATAGACGACATAAGCGAACGCTACGGCAAGAGGTTGACTGACAGATTTATGGAGAACGGACAGATCATAGTTTATGACGGTCATGTTATGAGGGGGAATATCAAAACTACAGATCCTGGGAAGTTAACATAAAGCTGAGGTTGGGGGGGATTATGGGCATGATATGCGTTATGTGCGGAATGGGTTATTTGCCGGAAGATATAACGTGCGTGGGCGTGTGCAAGCACTGCTGGCCCAAGTACCAGGAAGAGCACGAGCGGAGGATGGTGGAGATAAAAAAGCGAATGCAGGAAATGAAAGAGCCTATGTGCATGCTGAAGCGAGATGTAGAGGGGCTCCCGAAAGAGGTGGAACTGTCATGATATTTTGTGCAATTTGCAAACATCATCCAAGCGGAACAGAAGATGGTCCGTGTTTTGCACCATTACCATATTGGCTTGCTATTGACAGGTCTGCAATTATAGTTTCCGGTGCTGGCGATCATAAGACGGCGCGCAAATGTATGTGTTATGTAAAGCGAGGCGAAAGGCAGGATGCCGGCAAGGAAGAAGAATATTAGCAGGGTTATTCCCAGATTCGCAGATGAGGCGCTTCGGCTGGCCAAGGGCGACAGGAAGGCTGCATATTCGCAGTATATCATCCTGATGTTCAAAGCCACAGGCAGGGCCGTGCCGGGGTGCGATAACATGGAGCTGCAGGCATACTACGACATGAAGGGGGTATAAAAATGCCTAACAGAAATTTACATGAAATCATGGGTCATATCGGCAGGGATCCCGAACTCAGATATACCGGTTCGCAGAAGCCTGTTTGTACGCTCAGCATTGCTACCAGCAATGATTTCAAACGAAACGGCGAATGGGTTAAGAACCCCCCGGAATGGCACAATATCGTCATATGGGGGGAGTTGGGCGAGCTTGTGTCGAGGGAATTCAAAAAAGGCGACGCTATTATGGTGCGAGGCCGGCATAGGACCAGGAGTTATGAAAGTAAGGGTCAGAAGAAGCAGATATCGGAGATAATAGCTACAGAGATATACAGACCTGTTTATGTCAAGAAGACAGCAGAGCCGGCTTCTTACATACCCGAAGAGGCACCGATACAGGAATTCTCCGATGACAGCCTGCCTGATGCCGATATTCCCTTCTAGGAGTGACCCGGATGCAGATAAGCGATGATGTCATAGAACATCTCCGTGAGTTGCGGCGCTTGGCATATAAAGATACGCGTACGTTGAAGTGCAGGCAGCGCAAGAAAAGGAACGGGCCGAAGCAGGAGGTGTGGTATTGGACAGGCGATGAAGTAAAAAAGTTATGTGATCTTGCGCGCGTAGGATTAAGCGACGAGGAGATAGGCAAAGCCATCGGCCGTTCCTGGACGGCAGTGAGATCAAAGAGATATGAGCTTGGCATAACGATGAAGAACAAGCAGTCTTTGTTTAATGACGACTGGATTAACTTTATAGCATCAAGCAGCAGTGCCGGGCTCAATAAAGCTGATGAATGGCTTAAACTGTCCAAAAACATGGAACGTAAGCTGCATAAAGGTATGAAATATATAATAAAACCCAAAACAGGGACAACATCTGAAAACGTCAGATCCATGTATTTCGACAGCGTAATATACAATACAAAAAGGCAGCCAATGTTCATATTTCGCAGCAAGGCAGGATATCTTGAGTCCTTTACCATTCAGCAGATGCAGGATTACATATTTGAGGCAGACCGCAAATGAAACCCAAGTCGGCCAAAGCAAAAGGACGTTCGCTTCAAAGATGGGTCTGTAAAAAGATAGCGGAACTGACAGGTTTTGAATGTGGAAAAGATAAGCCCATCGAGTCCAGACCAATGGGGCAGAGCGGATCTGATGTAAGGCTTGAAAGCAGTGTTTTAGATGTATTTCCTTTCAGCGTCGAATGTAAGTTCCAGGAGCGATGGAGCGTGCCAAAATGGATTGAACAGGCCAAAGCCAACGAGGCAGAAGGGACGCATTGGCTCCTGGTTTGCAAGCAGTCCAGAAAACCTCCCGTTGTTATCCTTGAAGCCGATGCCTTCTTTGAAATTCTAAAGAAGGCAAGAATGGAGGCAGGCGAATGAAGCGAGATTTTTTCCGTGCAGTAGAAAGTGCCCTGTTTAGCTTCCCGGCACTCATAAGGCAGTTAACCCTGCGTGAAGAGTTCATAATGGCTAAATGCGATTGTTTTGACGGCTTTATCAAGCCCGGCAGTTCGGGCTCGGTATTGTCAATCGAAGACAGGGTTGTTGCTGCCAAGGAGAGAGATCCCGAATATCAGCTTCTTCTTGCAAAGACAAAAGCTATAAAACAGGCCTTTAAGTCGCTTCCGGCAAACCTAAGACAGCTTGTCGTGCTGTATTATTTCGAGCAGCTTCCAAGAGAAGTCGTAATGGAGGAGATGGCGATATCCGAGCG